>Ga0209687_1000190_pt1 | contig 22559 bp, 19 predicted proteins | sample GraSoiAngelo_136_FD_185893 | JGI IMG/M metagenome (GOLD analysis project Ga0209687, IMG submission 185893) | Grasslands soil microbial communities from the Angelo Coastal Reserve, California, USA - 14_0929_09_20cm (SPAdes) (version 2) | ecosystem: Environmental > Terrestrial > Soil > Grasslands ...
TCATGGATGCATTAAAGGAAGGCGGTCGCGGCACCGCCGGCAGCGTCCGGCAGCAACGTTTCCGCAAATTGCTTGTCGGCGCGCAGGTTGCCCTCTCGGTCACTTTGGTCGCGGGCGCGTCGTTGCTCATCGCGAGCTTTCTGCGTCTCAGTCATCAGGATCCCGGTTTCAAGTTCGACAATCTTTGGACTGCCTTCACCGTTATGCCGCAGGCACAATATCCCGACCCCGCGGCGCGGACGCGTTTGGCAGAACAATTGGCAAACGCATTGCGCGCCGCGCCAGGCGTCCAGGACGTAACGATGAGTTCCAGTATTCCGCTGAGTGGCGGTGCCGGCGCGACACTCTACACGCGCGCTGAAGGCAATGTTCCTCCAGCGGCGGAACGCAAAGGCGCGCCATCAAATGACATCAGTCCGGGATGGCTCCGCACCCTCGGCATTCCGCTCCTGGCCGGCCGCGATTTCAATGAGCGGGACATCGCCGATCATCCCAATGTCGTTCTCATCAGCGCATCCGGAGCGAAAACAGTTTTCGGGAACGAAAATCCAATCGGCAAAACATTACTCGTCACGAGCGGGAGCGTGCCGGTCGAGATCGTCGGCGTGGTCGGCGATGTGCGTTCCGTGCGGCTCGATCAACGTAACGACATGGAATTTTACCGGCCGTTCGCGCAGGAGAATTTTCCCTTTCTCAGCATCACAGTGCGCAGTCCGCTGCCGCCGGGGAGTGTGACGAAGTTAGTGCAGTCCGCCTTGCGCACGGTCGATCCCAGTCTCGCGCTTATTTTGCCGCAGGCAGTCAGCGAGCTCATGGCGCAAGCGCTCGGCCAAGCGAAGTTGATGATGGTGCTGCTCGGTGTCTTCGCCGCGGTGGCTCTCCTGCTCGCCACGGTCGGCATTTACGGCGCGGTCGCTTACACAGTAGAGCAGCGGACAGGCGAGATCGGAGTGCGGATGGCGCTTGGCGCACAAACGCGGGATATTCTTCGGCTGGTCGTGAACCAGGGAATGAGGCCCGTAGTCTTTGGATTGGTCGTTGGTGTAGGCGCAGCCCTCGCGCTCGGCCGCTTGATTGCATCGCAGCTTTACGAAACATCGGCGCACAATCCGCTACTGCTGAGCGCTACCATCGCAGTCCTTGGAATAGCCGCGCTACTAGCGTGTTTGTTCCCGGCGCGGCGCGCGAGTCTGCTTAATCCGGTGGAAGCGTTACGGGTCGAGTAATTGGGGGAGCGCCAGTTTTTCGGGAAGCGCACGCGCGTCGCCGAAAGCAAATCTTTACCCGGTCTGAAAGACCTGCCGCTGAGACAGCGGCAGCTGCATTAAATCGGCCTGAAGAACCGCGTTGGAAAAAATCTCGACGGATAATTAGCCTCAGGAAATCAAGAACTTACATCGATTTCTTGGCCCGAAATTTGGACAACCCTCTAGCCTATTGTATGTACAGCCAGTGAATACGATGCATACGCCATTTCAGGTCGCCGGGAGTCTGGCGGGCTGATTAACGGCGCCTGTTCTTCGCCAAGTTGGAGCCCGCGATTCTGCGGCACCCCAGTGGTCGAATCTACGATGCACAGACTTTTTACACCGTCATACCAACCGAATTTCTAGAACAACTTTTAAGACTTTGAATTATGAAACCAACACCTCAAATCAGTAGCAACGAGCGGAGTCAACAGACTTTCCCGTTCACCGATTACCAGTATCAAACGACTGCGTTGTCAGCCGATCACGCCGTCGCGAAAAAAGCACCGACCGCCCGTGAGCTGGAAACCTTCCGCAAACTGAGCACTGAATTTTTTGCTACCGAAATACCACGCGATTATGTCGCAGAACTTTTCTTCTTTATTTTAATCACCGGAATCGCAACCTGGCCGATCATTTCGAGCATGGTTGCTATCACGCGATTAGTTAGAAATTACTGACCGCCGTCCCCGTAACCAGAATCTGCCGCTGAGACAGCGGCAGCTACAACGCTACACGACTTGCACGCCCTCAGTCCCCGTGCGCTGGGCGTAGAGTTCGCTCAATCGTTTTGTCATCGGACCGATGTTGCCATCGCCGATAATCCGATTGTCGATCTTAATGACGCCAGCAAGCTCGCCCATTGTGCCAGTGCAGAACATTTCGTCCGCGCCGTAAACATCCACCGGCAATAAGTCCGTTTCGATGCACCGGATTTTTTCGGCGGCGCAAATCTCGATCACGGTCGCGCGAGTGAGTCCTTCGGGACAGGCGAGGACGTGACTCGTGGCAACATTCCCTTTGCGCACAATGAAGATATGAGTCGCGTTCGTCTCGGCAACGAAACCACGGGTATCGAGCATGAGGGCGTCGTCCGCGCCGGCATTGTTCGCTTCGATCTTGGCGAGAATGGAATTGAGCAAATTGGCGTGATGAATCTTGCAGTTGAGAATCTCGGGCGACGGCCGCCGGATTTTGCTCGTGACCAAGGTCAGCCCCGTCTTCGCGTACACTGGCGCTTTGTGTTCGGCCAGGATGATCAAGGTCGGACCCGATTGATTCAGGCGCGGGTCCATTCCGGAAGTGATTTTCAAGCCACGGGTAAGAGTCAGGCGAATGTGAACGCCGTCCTGCATCTTGTTAGCGGCAAGGGTGCGCTTGATTTCTTCGATGATTTTTTCGCGAGGCGGAATTTCGGGGAAAGAAAGCGCGGTGGCGGAGGTATGCAGCCGGTCGAGATGCTCATGTAATTTGAAAATGCGACCGCGGTAAAGCCGTAACCCTTCCCAAACGGCATCGCCGCCCTGAACCACTGAATCGAAGGGACTGATTCCCGCCTTGTTGCGATGAATCAGCTGACCGTTGATGTTAACGATCAAATCGCGGTTTCGTTCGTCGAATTTTTGAAGCATTTTTGAACCGCGAATTGCGCGGATGACGCAGATATTTTGTAGGGCAACCGCTTCCGATTGCCAATCTTTAGAACGGCAGGCGGCACGCCTGCCCTACAATTCTGCCACGATGTCATTCTAAGCGTAACGCAGCGGAGTCGAGGAATCCCGCCATGGAAGCTTAAGGGTAACGCATCGGGATCCCTCGGTCCGAGCCGGACGGGCGTTTTCGCTCGGGATGACAGAACTAGCGTAATCGCATTTCGTAAAGTCGTTCGTAAATTTCGCGACAGCGCGTGTGCACTTCGCGCAGACTTTTCGGCACATCGATTTTTCGCTCGCGATACGGTGCGAACGAAGTCGAGCGCTCCACTTCGGCATACCAATATTTTGCCCAGACTCCATCCGTCTCGCGCGGACCTGGCAGCCATGACAACATCGCATCGGAGAACTCCACACCGATCGCATCGCACAACAACCGCAGCATTCGCTCCGGATCACGCAATACGTCATCGGCATCGATCACTGGGGGGACCGAGCCGGTCTGGCGTTGCACAAAATTGAAAATCTCCGCCTGTTGCACAAAACCGACGTCTTTCACCGTCGGCTCGCGGTTTTTCTTAATATAAGAGGTAATCACTTCCGCAGGGTCGCGGATGAGAAAGCAATTAGTCACTTCGCGCAGCCAATCGCGCGAAACTTTTGGGAGCAAATGGTGGGTCATTTGTTTCTGATAAAAAATGCGGGCACGATTTGGAATCGGCCCGGTTAATTGCCCGATGATTTTCCGCCAATCGGTCTCGCCCGCCGCGATCACTTCGTCCGCGCCCGGATGATCGGCACCCGTTTTCTTCAAATAAAAGGCATAGAACGGCTCATCCACGACGAAGGTATCGGGGCGATTTCCCCATGCCCGCATCATCGCGGTGGAGATGTTGCGCGGTCCCGACCACATCGCGACTCGAACCGGTGCTTCCATCGTGGGACCTTCCGATTGTGTCCGCGGAATTGCGAGCAGCATCGCAGACAGGCGGAATTTTGACGCGAGAATCGTAAATAGCCTGGGCAATTAATTTGACGGCTCGATTTTCCGCCCAGAGATTTCCGCCAGTTCTTTGTTTCGCTTAATAAGCCGGCGAGTGGCCGGTTTTGCGGGGGAACCAATTTTTGTTTCAAGATTTTGGAACAGATCGGGGCGAACGATGCGCGGCATCGAGAGCATTTAATGGCTCAAGCCCGACAGCTAACCTCGTCAGCAGCATTAAAGGGCAAGGAAGTCGAAGGGAATCGACGGTGAAGCGCCTCGTCGCGCGAGTGACGCTTCGTTTTGGGTTGAAGTAATTGATACCAACTAACGTCAAGCGTCCGCGCAATGTCGATTGGAAACGCGCGGCTGCTATCCTCTACGGTGACTGGGGCACGAGCAAGGCCTACGTCATCGGTCTTGCCTTCGCCGTCGCAGGTTACGCCTCCTTCTGGCTCATCGCCCTGATGTGTGTGCTGACCGCGCTCGTCGGCGTCAATTACATGATCATCTGCCGTCTTTACCCGGACGGCGGCGGTGTTTACGCGAGCGTCCGTCATCGCAGCGAAGTAATCTCGATTGTCGGGGCGTTTCTGCTCATCGCCGATTATCTGGTGACGGCGGCGATCAGCGCTCTATCCGCCTTTCAGTATCTCGGGGTTCCGCATCCGGAAAAATTCGCGGCGATAGCAATGTTGATTATCGGGCTACTCAACCTGCTCGGACCGAAGCAAACGGGCGGACTCGCGTTTTTAATTTCGGTACCGACTGCAATTGTTGTCGTCGTCCTCGGGCTCTTCAGCCTACCACACATCGGCGAAGCATTTGGTCACTTACAGCCATTGCACGGGAGTCTCTCGCAAAACTGGGCCGGGTTCGTCGGAATCGTGCTCGCTCTTTCCGGCGTCGAGGCCATCGCCAACGCCACCGGCGTAATGAAGCTCGACCCCGGCAGCACCGATGCGAAACCATGTGTCGTCAAAACTTCCACGCCGGCGATTTTGTGGGTCATGATCGAAGTCTGCGTCTTCACCGCGTTGTTTGGACTCGCCGCGCACGCGTTGAGCGGATTGCAGATCGTGGGGGGTGACGTCAACGCGCCCGGTGCCGAGGGCGTCCGCGATTATATGCTGCGCTACATGGGCCAAGTATTTGTGGGTGGCGCGCTCGGACCGCCATTCGGTCACATCTTCGCCGTCATCGTCAGCATCGTGTTTGGTCTTCTCCTTCTCTCCGCGAGCAACACGGCGATTGTCGATCTTATCGCGATCCAATTCCTCATGTCGCGGGATCGCGAACTGCCGAAAATTTTTCAGCGTCTCAACAAATGGGGCGTGCCCAGCGCCGGAATGTTACTCGCCACCATCGTCCCGATGCTGCTTGTCATTATCGTCAAAGACATGTCCGGCCTGGCCGATCTTTACGCTGTCGGCGTTGTCGGCGCGATCGCGACCAATCTTGGTGCCACCTCCACCGATCGGAAACTGTCGATCAAATCGTGGGAGCGCACCCTCATGTTCGCCACTTTCATCGTCATGGCGGCGATCGAGTTGTCGCTCCTCATCGATAAACCGAACGCGCGCTATTTTGCGGTCACGATTCTGGCTGTTGGATTAATTCTGCGCGGACTGGTGCAGGAAAGACGGATGAAAAAGGAGGCCGCGCCGCTGTTGCCGGCAAGCGCACCAGTCCAGCTAACAAGAAGTGAATCCGCCTTGTCAGACGCTGGCACGGGCGAAGCCATTCTCTGCGCCATTCGCGGCACCGGGCGCACGCTCGATTTCGCTCTGCGCGAGGCGCGCGAGACCGGCCGACGGCTCTATCTGCTCTTCGTGCGCGAGCAGCGTTTTATGACCGAGCAGGACACGAAACGTAAATGGCAGGAAGATCCCGAGGCCAGCCAGATTTTCGACGCCGCCAAAAAGCAAGCCGGCGATCGTCCCCCCTTGTTTTGTTATGCGGTCAGCGAGTCTGCCGCCGAAGCCATAGCCGACATTGCCGCTACGCTGGGCGCATCCCGTCTGATTCTCGGCGCCCCGCGGCGCAACGCTCTCGTCAACATTTTGCGAGGCAATCTCGTGCGCGAAGTCTCCGACTTGTTGCCGGAGGAAATCGATTTGCTGGTTTACGCATAACATGCTCTCTCGCGGTTCTACACGTGCGGAAATCGAATCTTGAGTTTGTAACAAACAAACAGCACTAGGATCGCACCCAGAGTGGAGAAAATAAGACCAGCGGGATGAAAACGCTGGTCGCGTGGAGGCACAAACATATGAGTAACGGCGCCTCCGATGATGGAGCCAATGATTCCCAGTACAATCGTCCAGAAGATAGTGAGATGAGCGTGCATGATCGACTTGGCGATGATGCCCGCGATTAGTCCAACGAGAATATACCAAATGAGGTGTAACATGCTGACTCCTTTCGACGTGCGGCAACATTAGTGCTTCGTATGCGGCTAGGGGAAAAGCTGTATCCGAAAGGGTTGGCTAGCCCGTTTAGGGCCGCCCAAAGAAGTCAGTTAGCGTCGAAAGCGCGTGGTCTCGATCGACTATTTCCTTTTCGCCGCATGTGGTTAACTTGCTGAAATAGACAACGCGATCTGCGAGGTTATTTTCATCCCTATTCACAAAACAACAGGAGGTAAAGACGATGGCGACACGAACGAGCTCAGCTATCTGGGAGGGCAACCTCAAGGAAGGCAAAGGCACCATGAAAGTGGGGCGCGGCGCTTACGAAGGCCCGTTTTCCTTTGCGTCGCGCTTTGAGGATGGCGCCGGAACAAATCCGGAAGAATTGATCGGCGCGGCCGAAGCCGGTTGTTTTTCGATGGCGCTTTCGGCGAATCTGTCGAAGGCAGGTCATCAACCAAAAAGCGTTCACACCATCGCAAAAGTGAACCTCGAAATGATTGGTGGCGGACCAAAAATCACGTCGATAGATCTGGATTGCGAAGGCGAAGTCCCGGGGATTGACGATGCAAAATTTAAGGAACTGGCGGAACAGACGAAGAAGACGTGCCCGGTTTCGGTCGCGCTGGCTGGGACGGAAATTAAGCTGAAGGCGCGATTGAAGAGCTAACCGCGGCCAGCGACCGCGGCTACAGCTTGGCGTAAACGCCGATCAGTGGACGATGCGACGGCGTCGGCGAACGGAAATCGCTCACAAAACCATCTTTGGTGCGAATCTCGACGTGACCGACACTGCGGCTAGTTCCGTAAACCAGTACTGAACCGATCGGCGCGGCAAACGGATCGCGCACCAATAATTTTTTGAAGCCGTAATTGCTGACCAAGTCTTGCGCCGCATCCCTGGCGAATTCGCTTTTCGGTCGCGAATCGATCACCCCGGAGGCGAGCAAGGCTTCCTTGACATAATGCCAGCACATCGAGCGCGAGTGCGCATGCGCGCGTTCCTGCGCGATCGTCGCGGCACGCGTTAGTTTGGGATCGAGATGTCTATCTGTCGTACCCAATGGATGGACGATTTGATTGGGATAATAATGCGTAATGACCGGCACTGATTCCTGTCTGCCATCCGGAGTCTTGAAATTGTAATGAGGAATCGGCCGGACTGGTTCGAATGTTTTTCCCTTGGTCGCGACTTGCGGGATTGGTTTGGTAATCACTTCCGGCATTTGCTTTGTCGTAACCGGCGGTTTTTCCTTCGCAATCGGACGTACTGGTTCGAATGTTCTTTCCTTCGTGGCGACTTGTGGGATCGGCTTGGTAATCACTTCCGCCACTTGGTTCTTAACGACTGGCGCGACCGGTTTGGTGATCACTTCCGGCATTTGCTTTTCGGCGACCACTGGTTTCTCCTTCGTAATTACCTGCGCTGGCGTCTCCCTCGGGAGGACCTCCGGTGTTTCCCTAGTGATGACCTGAATAGGATCCTTCTTTGTCGCCTGTTCCCGTCCGGCGAAGGAGAGCTTGGGAGGCGCGAACGTCTGCGCGCGGCCAGTATTAGAAATGGTCAGAAGCGTTGCAATTGTTACGCTTAGACAGACCAGCCTCCGCACAAGTGCGAGCTATGCCGCGAATCCACACTCTCGGCAAGAAATTTTTTCAAACTTTTGAAGGACCTCGCGGAAGAAAAGCCTTCTGCTCAAATTCGATACGCGCTAAATCGACCGGATGAAAGCAGCGGCAACAGATCATCGACTAACGACAAGAATCGTTGCCGGTCTCGCTGTTGTCGCTCTGATCGTTCACCTGCTGACGATTCATCGCTACGGCTACTTTCGCGACGAACTTTATTACATCGCATGCGCGCGCCATCTCGATTTCGGTTACGTCGATCTGGCACCGCTGAGTGCATTCTTGTTGCGAATCGAACTAATTTTGTTCGGTAGCTCATTGTTCGCGCTGCGGATTTTTCCTGCGCTGGCATGCTCGCACGCGAGCTCGGTGGCCGCGTCTCGGGGATCACGCTCGCCTGCACGGGCATGCTCGGAAGTTTGTTTTTTCTCGCGGTCGGCAATTTTTATTCGCCTAATGTTTATGAGCCGTTGTTTTGGACAGGCGCGATCTACCTGCTCTGCCGAATTATTAACGGCGCACCGTCTCGGACCTGGATTTGGTTGGGCGCAGTTGCCGGGCTCGGAATCCAAAACAAGCACTCAATGGTCTTTTTCGGCGTCGCAATCGCGCTCGCGATTTTGTTAACGCCGGAGCGTCGTCAATTTGGGCAAAAATGGATTTGGCTCACCGGTTTGATCGCATTTGTCATCGCGCTTCCAAACATCATCTGGCAAATCGAACGCAGCTGGCCCACCTGGGTTTTATTGCACGGTATCGCGCAGAGCCACAAGAACGTCGCCCTCACACCGTGGGAATTTTTCGCGCAACAAATCACCTTGATGAATCCGGCAACCTTTCCGCTGTGGTTCGGCGGATTGATCTGGTTGCTCGCTTCCCGCGAAGGCCGGCGCTATCGCGTCATCGCTTTCACTTACCTGATCGCACTAGCCGAATTCATCGTCATGCACGCGAAGAATTATTACCTCGCTCCAGCTTATCCGATGTTGTTTGCCGCGGGTGGCGTTGCCTTCGAAAAATTTTCGCGCTTCGCTTCCGATGGCTTAAACAGGCCATTGCGTTTCTCGTCGTTGTCTCGGCGGTCGTTCTCGCGGCGGTCGTGCTTCCCATTTTATGACCGGAAAGATTGCTCGCTTACATGCGCGCGATTCATTTCGAGGTCCCACGGACGGAAACGTCGCATACCGCGGCCTTGCCTCAGCTCTATGCCGATCAATTCGGCTGGGAAGAAATGGTGCGCTCGGTGGCGCGGGTTTACGCCAGCTTGCCTCCGGAGGAGCAGAAACGCGCTGCCATTTTTTGTCAGAATTATGGCGAAGCGGGCGCGATCGATTTTTTTGGCTCGAAATACGGATTACCGCCAGCGCTCTCCGGCCATCAAAATTATTTTTACTGGGGACCCCGTGATTACACCGGCGAAATCATGATTGTGCTGGATGACGACGCAACTGACGAGCGCGAACAATTTGGCTCGGTAGAAGATCGTGGGTTGGTCGAAAATAGTCCGTGGGATGCCTTGGGAGCAACGGCAGCATATTCTTGTTTGTCGCGACTTGAAGATTCCGTTGCGGGAGCTTTGGCCAAAAGTGCGGGTTTGGTTATGATGCGGTGCGGAAACGGCCCTCATCCTCGCCTTCTCTCCGAGGGAGAAGGAAGAAACGCCGCGTTTTCCATGCTGCGTTGGGAGCAGCGATCCCCTCGGCGGTGCTTGGGAGAGGACAGGCGCGGGGAATTTGGCTCGTTGCGCGAATCTTTGGCCAAAACCCGCGGCGTCTGACCCAAGAGCAGCGAAGCCGCCACCACGATTGAGGTTCATCTCCGGTGAGCGCCCTTTTTTGTCATTCCGAGCGCAGTCGAGGAATCTCTAATTTTTAACAGAGGAATGGCGAGAGATGTCTCGACTTTCGCTCGACAGGACAAAACAGGCGGATCGAGTGAACAATCGCAACGTCAAAATCTTCGCAGAAAAACAGGATTGCGAGCGATAGTAATACAGACGCCCTATAATTTTGCTAAGGCTTCGATCATGCGCTGACTTATTTTCGCATCCGGCAACTTCCCGACGCCGGCGCGCATGTTGTCTTCGAGATGTTGGACGTTGTTCGTCGCCGGAATTGCGCAAGTCACCGCCGGATTGGCAATGATCCACTTCAAAAAAAATTGCGCCCAGGAAGTGCAATTAAATTCTGCCGCGAAATCGGGCAACGGCTTTCCGCGGACGCGACTGAAAAGATCGCCGCCGCCAAAGGGACGATTAATAACGACGGCGATGCCACGCTCTTGCGCGAGCGGTAAAATTTTCTCTTCGGCTTCGCGTTCCATGATCGAGTAGTTGATCTGGACAAAATCGAGTTTCTCGCGCGCCAGGATTTTCGTCACCTCGGCAAAGGCGCCGGCTTCGTAATGCGTGACGCCGAGATACCGGAATCTTCCTTGCGCCTTCCATTCCCGAATTGTCCGGAGCTGCGTCTCGGCGTCGAACAGGTTATGGACCTGCATCAGATCAATCGTCTTCGTTTGCAGCCGCGCGAAGGAACGCTCCATCGAATCAATCCCTGCTTGCCGGCCGCGGGTCCAGACCTTAGTGGCAAGAAAGAGCGAATCGCGCAGTTTAAGTTTCGTTAGAAGATCGCCAATGACCTGCTCGGAGCGTCCGTACATTGGCGAGGAATCAACGACGCGGCCGCCGAGTTTCACGAATGTGCTCAGAACCTCAGCCAAGGGCGCGGACTGCGCAGGATCAACGTCAAACGTCTGCCACGTCCCCAGCCCGATCACCGGCAATTTTTCTCCGGAAGATGGAATCGGACGCGCCAGCATCCCTGCTGATTCGTTTGCCGATGCAGCGCATGCTGCACCAGCCGGCAGAAGCAATCCCACACCGGCGGAGCCGATCAATTTAGCAGCTTCGCGTCGCGTCATTGCATTCATGCCGTCATCTGTCATGTCGAGCGCGGTCGAGACATCTCTGATTCAACTAAATAGCGAGAGATTCCTCGACTTCGCTCGGAATGACACAAACTTTAGCAGACATGATCGCTACCCGCCGTCATTTCATCAAAGTTTCGGCCACCGCGGCCGGCGCGCTTGGCCTGGCTGTAAAATGGAACAATTTATTCGCCGAGAACACGGTGAAACCATTGCGAATTCTTATCCTCGGCGGCACCGGATTCACCGGACCGTTTCAGATAAAATATGCGCTCAGCCGCGGGCATAAGGTCACCGTTTTTAATCGGGGCAAAACGCATCCCAGCGAATTGCCCAAGGAAGTTGAGCAGTTGATCGGGGATCGCAATGGCCAGCTCGAGGCGTTGAAAGGAAAACAATGGGACGTTTGTATCGATAACCCAACCACGCTACCGGCGTGGGTCCGCGACGCTGCCCAGATCCTGAAAGGAAAGGTCGGGCGTTACGTTTTCATTTCGACCATTTCGGTCTATGCCGACACCAGTACGGGCCCGGACGAAAACGCGCCGCTGGCGAAATACGAAGGGGCCGATCCGTTCAAGGAAACGCTCGAAGCGATGAAGGCGTCAGGTTACAAAACTTACGGACCGCTCAAGGCGCTGAGCGAGCAGGAAACGCAAAAGTGGTTTCCGGACAAATCGCTCATTATTCGGCCAGGCCTGATTGTTGGACCGCGCGATGAGACTGACCGCTTCACCTACTGGCCGGTGCGGATCGATCGCGGAGGCGAAGTGCTGGCGCCGGGTAATCCGAGCGATCCGGTGCAATTCATCGATGGGCGCGATCTGGCGGAGTGGACCATTCGCATGGTCGAAAAAGGCGAGACGGGAATCTACAACGCCACCGGCCCGGCGAAGGAGTTGGGGATCGGCGGCATGCTCGATGGGATAAAAGGCGCGCTCAATTCAAACGCGACTTTCGCATGGGCCGATGGCGAATTTCTCAAGCAACAGAAAGTTGAAGCGTGGTCGGACATGCCGGTGTGGGCAGGCGATGAATTAGGAATGTCGCATACGAATATCAGCCGTGCGCTGGCGGAGGGTTTAACGTTTCGCTCCCTGGCCGATACTGCCCGCGATTCTCTTGCCTGGTTTAACGCACAGAAGTCGGAACGGCAGGCGAAACTGCGAGCGGGACTTACGCCGGAGCGCGAGGCGGAAGTGCTAGCCGCCTTACATAAGCAAGGCGGAATGACGAAGCGCGAATGACGAATGTCGAAGGAATGACGAACCACGAAGAGTTTTTCGTCATTTGCGCATTCGAGCTTCCTTTGTCACCCGTCATTCGGATTTTGTCATTACGATGAAGCGCATCCTCGGAAAGATAGTCGATGTTCGCCCCGAGGAGCTTCGCGCAGTTTTACTTGGATTCGTCTTCTTCTTCGTCGTCCTCGCCGGCTACTACGTGATCCGGCCGATTCGCGATAACATTGGCGCACAACAGTTTGAAAACCTTTGGTGGATGTTCACCGTCGTCCTTGTCGCGATGATTGTGGCCAACGCGCTCTTCTCCATGATCGTCGCGCGAATGTCTCGGCGGAGATTCATTCCGATCGCTTATCGGTTTTTCATCCTGAACCTAATTATTTTCTTCGTGCTAATGCAATACATGCCGCCCGGAAAGCAACCATGGGTGGACGGATGCTTCTTTGTTTGGGTCAGCGTGTTCAATCTTTTCGCGACCGCCGTCTTCTGGGGATTCATGACCGACCTGTTCACGACCGAACAGGGTAAACGGCTTTTTGGATTTATCGCCGTGGGCGGTTCATTAGGGGGCATTCTCGGCCCGATTATTACCGCATCGCTTGTTCACTACATCAGCACCGGATTTTTGCTGTTGATCTGTGCCGCGATGCTCGAGGTCGCGGCGCAGTCTGTCCGGCTCTTTCCCGCAGAGTTTCGACGGGACAATACAAGACCGGGCGACGACGCCGCAGCCGCAGAGAAACCGATCGGCGGCAAATTTTGGGATGGCGTGACGCATATTTGCAAGTCACCGTACTTGTTCGGGCTTTTCCTGTTCATTTTTCTCTACACGTTCACGTCCACTTGGACCTATTTTCAACAGTCCGAGTTGACGAAAAGCGGCTTTGTCGATAAGGCCGCGCGCACGGCGTTCTTCGCGAAGCTCGATCTTTCGGTGAACACGCTCACGCTTGTCCTTCAAATTTTTGTTACTGGTCGACTGATGAAGTTCTTGGGCGTCACAGTGACTCTTCTCTTCATGCCTGTACTTAGTCTTTTCGGTTTCGCAGCGATGGGTTTCGCGCCAGTTCTTCCCGTACTCGCAGCATTCCAGATTGCACGACGCGCGAGTACGTTCGCGTTCATGCGGCCCGCGCGCGAAGTCTTATTCACCGTTTTGCGCCGCGAGGACAAATACAAAGCGAAGAGTTTCATCGATACGTTTGGCTATCGGTGCGGCGACCAATTCGGCGTGTCTTATAGCGGCTTGAAGGCCCTTGGTCTTAGTCTGAGCGCCATTAGTTACATTGCCATACCCATCGTGGCCGGTTGGTGTGTGCTCGGCGTTTGGCTTGGGCGTAAGCAACGCGCGCGCGCTCTAGCTCAGCGCCAGGAAAACCCAGAAGTCGCGGTTACGACTTAACGAAAATCCCGAGTAACGGACGGCGCGATGGCGTTTTCGAGCGAAAATCGCTTACGAAGCCATCTTTCGTTCGAATCTCGACGTGGCCGGCTGCGCGGCTGGCATTGTAGACCAGGACCGAACCAACGGGTGCTTGATACGGATCGCTCACCGGCAGTTGTCGGAAGCCGTAGTTGCTGACCAATTCCTGGCCGGCCTGTTTAGCGTAAGCGGTTGTAGGACGGGAACTAATCACGCCTGATGCCAGGAGCGCCTCCTTCACTGCGTGCCAGCATTGCCGGCGCGAATGAGCATGCGCCCGTTCCTCCGCAATGGTAGCGGCACGCGTCAATTTCGGATCGAGTTGGCGATCGGCTGTCGTGAAAGGCCGAGCGATTTTAGTCGGCTGATAACTCTGAACGACGTCGACCGAGGTGGCTTTGCCGGAAGCATCTTTAAAAACGAATTTGGACGGTTGAGGGTTTGGTCGCGGAGACATAGACAGAGCCGAAGCCGTGGCCGGGAAGAAGGCGGCGCAGCCGAGGGAGAAGAGGAATATGGGGAGAGCTTTTTTCATTTGGGGAGCGCCCTCTATAATGCAATTCTCGGGCCTGACAAGCGATTTTTCAGCAAAAATTCCATAATTTTTAGAAACTAACTGGCCCCCTGTTGCATCCACAATGCTAGGCACTTCCGATTCCTTTTGGGGAGCCAAAATCACCGAGGACTCCTCGCTTGGGTTGTTTACGTCCCGACAACCCTCTTTGATGGACGATGGCAACGCGATTTGCTTCAATTATTATCGGCATTTTCCTCATAGCGTCGTGGGCCTACGCCGCCGAACAGCCAACTCTTGTGCGCGTTACCACCTATTGGCGGGAGGAAGGTCAATCGCGTGCAGCCTGGAATGGAGCGCGTCTCCGAAATGGTCACTGCGCCGTAGATCCGAAAAAAATCCGTTACGGCAGCAAGATTTTGCTCGGGGACGAAGAACTAATCGCAGTTGATACCGGGCCGGCCGTGGTAAACCGGAAGGCCGCCCGCCTCTCAGGCCATAATGAAACGGAGCGAAACGCCGTCGTGATCGATCGTTACTTCGAAAAGAAATCACAAGCTCTAACATGGGAAAAATCGCATCCGCATTTTATGAAAGTGCGGGTTCTCAAGCCGGTACCGGCTTTAGCTATGGCTGAAAAGGGCGAGCCTAAACACAGGAATTTGCCGTCGCAACCAATCGTCGCAACGCAGCGAATCAGCAGACCGCCGGTCATGCGCCCGGCTATTCCGATTGGCGATTTTTATTTCCGTGTTCTCTTCGCCTCATCCCGCACCACTATCCGCGACGCCCGTAGGCGCACGGGTGGCGAGTTTGTCGCCGGAAACCTTGTCGAAAGGAGCCGCCGCCGGCCACTCGATCGATTCCGTTTGCTACAAATAACTTAACTCCCGGGCCAGGCCCATAGTTGAGCTAAGGTCGACGTCTCCTCGCTGTTTCTATCGAAATAACCGCGCCGAATCGAGCCGTCTTTGCTTGCAAGGGTGGTGGCCGCGACAGAGCTTTTGCTTTTGTGTCGCAGGAATTTCACATCCGCCAGGCCACTCCCGACGATGCTGCCGTAATCGGCTGGCATCGCGCCCGCATGTTTCAGGACATGGGCCTCGTGCCGGACGAACTGTTCGAGTCGTTCCGGACAAAAGCACTCGATCTTTTGGGCAAAGCGCTGGCTTCCGGCGATTATTTCGGCTGGCTGGTGAGCGAACGTAATGCGCCGCGAAAAATTATCGCGGGCGCTGGCGTCATCATTCGGGAAGTTCCGCCATTTCCCATTCGTCACAAAAACGGTGAGATCACGATCGCGGAAGGCCGGCAGGGATTAATCGTTAACGTTTTCACCGAACCGGAATGGCGCAGACGCGGGCTGGCCCAGCTTTTGATGGAGCAGATAATCGCCTGGTCGCGCGAGCAACAGCTCGACGGTCTCGTCCTCCACGCTTCTGATGACGGTCGTGCCCTCTACGAAAAGTTCGGCTTTGTCCCTACCACCGAAATGAGCCTCGGCGGTGGCGATGAATGACTCTTCAATGGGTATTGCTGGGATTCGTTGGTAGCCAGCCACCGGTGGCCTGAAGAGGTCTGATGTCGCCTGCGTTTGTAATCCAGACAGCTAATGCGATACGATCGGGGCGGCTCGCAGCCTCAACTGCCGAAGAAGCAAAATGAAGTTCCTGCGAGACCGGCGCGAGTTTTTCGTGAGTCAGTGAGAGAACAACAAAATCGTGACGCAAACTGCGGCCGTTGTTCTCGCCGGCGCGAACATTGATGTTTAAGCCGAAGCCAAGACGGGCGAGATAAACCTCGAAATCCCCAGTTCTTCCATTGGCCGGGTCGAAATTGATCAGAATGTTGGCGTCACCTCGCACTATCGCTCTCAGGACTCCGGGAGCTTCGACGTTTGCCGGAACGGTAGCATTTCCCCATTCGCGCCCGTCCAAGACGAAATTCGGCGTATAAACGCTTTCGGCATTCCAGTTATCAGCATAAACACGTTGTCGTTTCGTCCATTCCGGGGAGGCGAACGGATCCTTCCAACCGAGCCTGTCCCAGTAATCGACGTGAAAAGCGATTGGAACAAACGCGCGCCACAATCGTGAATCTTTCACCAGATGCGCGAGCGACGCTTCCGCGGGTGGACAACTGCTGCATCCCTCGGAGGTAAACAGTTCGAGCAACTGAACTTTTTTCGGTCCCGACTCGAAAACAACATTGTCAGCGCGCAATACCCCGCCAAAGAAGAGGAGTATTACTGCTCCGATGATTGCTTTCATAACTGCCGAGCTTGTTTGGGTCCTCGAACAAGACTGCCGAATTTCTTCACCAATTCATCGGTAGTGGCAATGAAGTAGTCAATGTTTTCGCGCTTTTCGGGCGTAAGAGACAAATTGATGCGCCAGCTCGCACGAAACACGCTGCGTTTTGGGCCAATGCCTGGTGAAGACCAGCCCGATTCCACGCCTGAGAAAGGCGTGAGTTGCCCTGTGAAAGACGACACGGGCATGCCGTTTCGCGTCCTCTTTGAGTCGGCGCCGGGGCTTTACCTCGTATTGACGCCGGACGAGTTCTCGATCGTGGCGGTAAGCGAGGCGTATTTGCGAGCCACTATGACCGAGCGCTCGGACATCATGGGTCGGAAACTATTCGACGTGTTTCCCGACGACCCGAAGGATACCGCGGCCGACGGAGTTCGCAATTTACGGGCCTCGCTCGAGCGCGTGAAAACCAAGCGCACTGCCGATGTAATGAAGGTGCAACGTTACCCGGTGCGCCGGCCAGAAAATGAGGGCGGTGGATTTGAGGAGCGGTTTTGGAGCCCGATCAATTCGCCTGTTTTTTCCGATAACGGCGAATTGATTTTCATTATTCATCGGGTCGAGGACGTAACGCTTTTTGTCCGGGCGAAAGCTCTCCAAGGCAAAACCGAGGAAGGCTGGCGGATGCTTGAAGCGCGTGCCGAGCACATGGAAGCGGAGATTGCCCTGCGCGCCTACGACCGGCGCCGTACCGCCGAGTTACAGCAAGCCTATGAACGATTGCAAAAAAGCGAGTCGCTTCTGCGTGAAAGCGCCGACCGATTTCGTTTTCTGGCCGAGTCGATGCCGCAAAAAATCTTTACCGCACGGTCGAATGGCGAGGTGGACTACTTCAACCGCCAGTGGATGGAATTTACCGGACTGCCTTTCGAACAAATTCGCGATTGGGGCTGGATACCGTTCATGCATCCCGACGACGTGGCCGAGAACCTACGGCGCTGGAAGCACTCAATCGAGACGGGCGAGTCTTTCGAATTCGAACATCGGTTACGTCGCGCCGACGGCGAATGGCGCTGGCATATTTCGCGCGCTAACGCGATGCGCGACGCCGCGGGTCGCGTCCTGATGTGGATCGGTTCAAACACGGAAATTGACGACGTGAAACGAGCGCAAGCGGAAGCGGAACATGCAAATCGGGCGAAAGATAAGTTTCTCGCTGCGTTGTCGCATGAATTGCGGACACCACTTACACCGGTGCTCATGTGCGCGGCGGCGTTAGAACGGGAAACGGCGCTTCAGCCCGAATATCGCGAACAACTCGGCATGATGCGCCGCAACGTGGAACTGGAAGCGCGACTAATCGATGATTTGCTTGATCTCACTCGAATTTCCCGCGGGACGCTCCAACTTCAGCTCGAGCCCACCAATGTTCATTCCCTTCTCGTCCACGCTGAACAGATCGTGCGCAGTGACGCACGCGCAAAACAGATCAAGCTTCAATTCGAACTAAACGCTTCCGCACATTCTGTCCTGGCAGACTCGGGCCGGCTGCATCAGGTATTTTGGAACATCTTGAAAAACGCGATCAAGTTTACGCCAGCCGACGGAGAAATCATCGTGCGCACCACCAACCCCGGGGCCGGCGAGATTCGTCTCGAATTTATTGATACCGGTATAGGTATCGAATCTCAGTTCCTGGGCTTGGTCTTTGATGCGTTCGTGCAAGCGGACGCGGTTCCGAGTTCCGCGTCGAAAGGGCTGGGTTTGGGAATGTCAATTTCCAAAACGATCGTCGAACAGCACGGCGGGACGATCAAGGTCGCCAGTGCTGGGGCAGACCGAGGGGCGACGTTCACGGTAGACCTGGCAACTGTGGTCGCAGATTCAGCTGGAGATGTCTCACGGCCGGCAGTGCGATCAGATTCGCACCACATTTATCGACTTCTACTGGTGGAGGATAATCAGGCCACCCTGGAGGTGCTGGGGCGTATACTGCGCAAGCAAGGCCACGATGTCATGACTGCGAGCACGGTGGAAGCGGCTCGCGACTTTGCCGCGAATCAGGAATTTGACCTCGTCATCAGCGACATCGGATTGCCCGATGGCAACGGCATCGACCTAATGAATGAGCTTACGGCTGACTACGGCCTGCGCGGGATCGCGCTCAGCGGTTATGGAATGGATGAAGATCTCGCCCGCACAAAGAATGCAGGCTTTATCGCGCATTTGGTAAAGCCAGTGGACGTTGATCGATTGAATCGCGTCCTCGAGCAAGCGGCGCCGGTGGCGTAGGCGTTGAATGCGGGCCTTCTATGGCCGCTTCGTCTCAGCGTCGCCCTTCGGTTTCACTGTCACTTCCTGCGCGACGTCGTACTCCGGCTTGGTCGCGCCCGTGAGCCATTTGTCGAACCAGCCGACGATGTGCTCGAGCCGTTCAACCCGGTGCCACGGTTGCCCGGAGCGGGAGAGCTCGTGGGATTCGCCCGGGAACTTCACCATCACCGTCGGCACTTTGCGAAACTTGAGGGCGCGGAACATTTCCTCGCCACCCGCCCCGGGCGGAGTGCGCGTGTCGCTTTCACCGAGCACGAACATCATCGGCGTCTTCACGTTCTTAATATAACTGATGGGCGAGCGAGCCTTGAAATCGTCGGGATCATCGAAGGGCGCGGCTTTGAACCAGTTTGGTTGAAAGAGGGTGAAGTCGGCCGTGTACCACCAGTGTTCCCAGCTCGCGATGTCGCGCTGGGCCACGCCGGCGGCAAACCGCTGCGTGTGTGTGATTACCCAGTTGGTGAGCAAACCGCCGCCGCTACCACCAGTAACGCCAAGCTTTTTGTCATCGACATAACCGCGCTTGATCACTTCATCGACGCCGCGCATGAGGTCCTGATAGTCATCGCCGGGATAATGATATTGAATGACGTTTCCGAACTCCTGGCCGTAGGTGATGCTGCCGCGCGGGTTCGGATAAAGCACGACGTAGCCCTTGGCTGCCATCCGTTGAAATTCGTGCTCGAAAATCCAGCCGTAAGCCGCATGAGGACCGCCGTGGATGTTCAAGATAAGAGGATATTTTTTGTGCGGTTCGAATCCGGGCGGCTTTTGCACCCACGCCTGAATCTTCTTTCCGTCGAACGTCTGATAGGTGATTTCCTCCGGCTCGGTCAGGTTCAATTGCGACCAGAGCTCGCGATTGACGTCAGTGAGTTGCTGCTGTTGCGCGTTGGAATCGATGAGAAATAAATCGCCGATGCGCGTAGGCGTCGAGATCAGGCAAACAATCTTCGAGTTGTCGGCGGTGGCGCGGAAACTCAGTACTGCCTGGTCGCCTTTAGTGATTTCAGTTAGCACGCCCGTGGCGGCGTCAAAACGCCCGAGATTGGTTCGGCCTTCCCGTCCGAAAAGTTGGAGGATGCTCTTGCTGTCCGCGCTCCAGACGGATGGATTCTGGCCGCCGGCGCGGGGCGGTGCCTGATCGCCGAACACGCCCTGTCCGACATCGTAGTCAAATTGTGCAGTGAGGTTCCGTGGCTTCGCGTCCTTCGCTACGTCGAGCACCCACAAGTCCGGCTCAGTGTAGGAATTTACCGGTTCGTTTTGCGAAGCGACAAAAGCGAACTGTTTGCCGTCGGGGCTAAGGGTGAGACCATTCACGCCCATATCAATTGTCGTTAGTTTTGTCGGTTCCCCTCCGCTCGCGGCCACCGAGTAAATCTCCGTCTTTGGCAGTTCGTAGTAAGGCTCATCTACGTGAAGTGAAGGGAAGAAAATCTGTGCTCCATCGCTTGACCAGATCGGATCGGCTTCGTCGAAACGGCCTTTCGTCAGTTGCTTCGGCTGCACTTTTTCGTCGGCAGTTTTCGGCGCCGGAATGGTCCAGATATGCTGCGGCCGTTTGAAATCAGCGTTTCCCTCGTTGTCCTCGCGATAGACGGCGTGGGTAACGACCAGCACATCGCTCTCGCGTTCCTCATCTGTGTCCGCCGCCTTAGATGGAGACGCCGTTAGTTTGGCTGACGCGGGGGGCGAAGGACTCCCAGCAACGGCTGCTTTTTTTGCCTCTTCTTCCTTCTGCTTTTTCTTTTGTTGCTTCGCCATGTCCTCGGGATTGCTTGGGCTGGTAAAGGCAATCGTCCTGCCGTCCGGCGACCAGCGCGGCGGGCCAGCGCCTTTTGGCAGATCGGTGAAAGTCCAGGCGTCACCACCGTTCATCGACAGCATGGCAAGCTGCGGTGGCTCGGGTTTGCCATCTTTCTCGGTCGCCCTCATGAAGACGAGGAACTTTCCATCCGGAGACCACTGCGGTGAACTATCATGCGGGCCATTGGTCAACCGGTGCGGCGGTTCCTTATCCGCAGTCAAGACCGTCCAAATCGCGGTGTCGTAACCGAGCTTTTTTTCATTCACACTCACGCGCACAAAGGCGATGCGCGACCCATCCGGTGAAATTTGCGGATCACCGATCCAGACGAAATCGAACAGATCCTTTTCGGTAATGCCGCGTTTGTCCGCGGCTTGCGACGCGATCGGAATGAACAAGAGCGGCGCGACGAGAATCAGGCGACATAAGTGACTTGGCAACATTCGCCAATGTTGCCGTTGAGTGGCGAGCTGGCACGCTTTTTCTGCATCATGACAGTGCCGGGATGATCGCGCCCCGCTACAATGCCAGGCTCTCTTGCTTCGCAGAAGTTGCCTCCGCAGTAATCCCGCTGAATTTCTTGACCAGTTCGTTGAGCTTAGCGACGTAATAATCGCTGTTTTCATCGCGGTTTTGGGGATCGAACTCACTGGCTAGTTTGGCCGCTTCGTAGGCTGCGACCTTCTTCGGGGTCGCTTTAATGTAGTAACTGATCTGATCGCCCGGTTTGTAGTTGCGGCCGCTGGCCAGCGCGAGTTCGTAGGCGGCGGCGCGATTTCGCGCCGAGCCGGCAATTTTAACCCGATATTTCTCTAACGAATCCTGGAGGGTGTCGCTCTTCATCAGCATTTCAATGGGCAATTCCCGATTGCGAATTTGTTTCTCAAATTGGTGACGCAACTGCGCAATTTCCTCCGGTTTCCCTTGCATGATCAGTTTGATCATTTCCTCCAGGAAAACGCGCTGGAACTTCTCCAGGCCGCGGGATTTAAGCGCGCCACCCTTAATAATAACATCACCACTGCGAGTAAGCAGGGCATAGTTCTTTGCCTTGTAGCTGAACATGGCGTCGAACTGCTCGTCGAACTCGACTTCGATGCCCAGCGGCAGGATTTCAGATAATCCTTCGCGCAGCTCCGTAATCTGCTCCGCTGTAGTGGCAGCCGTGTCGGCTGCATTTCCTCTACCTTTTGCAGGCGACACACCTGCCTCTACAGGAGATGATGGCGGAACAAAATAAATGCCGTCGGTATCGACTTCGATGACTTGCGCGCCGTGTTCCTGTAGCCATGCAATCATCTGCTGGAGCAAGTCGCGACCAATCTGGGTAACGCGCGCCGCCGCATCGAAGTCGGCGAAGTGCCCCTGGGCGAAGCCGAGATATCCATAGAAGCTGTTAATTAGAATCTTGAAGGTATTTTGCAGCGCGTGGAGGTGATGCCACCTCGGGCGATTTCCTTCTTTGTCGGCCAGCTGCATCTGCCCTTTGGCTTCGAGACGGAAATTGCGCAAATCGGTAAGCAAATGCCGGAAGATTTGGAGCTGATCCGTGACCGGAAAGCAATCGTACTGCAACATGATGGATGGATAGAGTGAGGCCACGTCGCAGTGCCAGACGTTGCGCGCGACACCGGTGAAGTAGATGGCGGTAAAGCCACCTTCGAAACTGCGTGCCATCGGCATTTCCGGAATGCTGTGGCGCTGGCGCAGATACTCTCGTAAAAAGAGCGCGTTGATGCGCGTGGCGTTGCCCCGCACGATCACATCCTGATAGTTATAGGGAAAAATCTGCGCCTGAATGAAATAGCTCGGGTTCAGCAGGTCAGCTAAGGCACGGGTTTCCCGCACGGCGCACAAGGCGCGTTTTCGGAAACGTTCGCTTTTCGCCAGAAATTCGCGTTGAAGTGCCTTGCCGGTAAGCGCGGAAATTTCCGCGGCTTCGCAAAAACCGAAGTGCTGCGCCACGTCAATGCGCTCGAAACCGGTAAGCGTGCGCATGCCGACGTCATAGAATTGCGCGAGAAGAAAGGTATCGACGAAGTGGCGGCCATCGACCTGGAACTTTGGATAATCGATGGTTTTCTCTGCGATTTGCAGGCGCGACGGACGCGAGCGCAGGAATCCGCCGCTTCG
>Ga0209687_1000191_pt1 | contig 22536 bp, 26 predicted proteins | sample GraSoiAngelo_136_FD_185893 | JGI IMG/M metagenome (GOLD analysis project Ga0209687, IMG submission 185893) | Grasslands soil microbial communities from the Angelo Coastal Reserve, California, USA - 14_0929_09_20cm (SPAdes) (version 2) | ecosystem: Environmental > Terrestrial > Soil > Grasslands ...
ATTGCATCGGCCAATGCAGGAAGTTTCAATGCCCCGATGGCGTTGATTGAGCAGGTGCACATCTTGCAGGAAAAAAACCGGATTGATGATGCCAGGCGCATCTGCGAGACGATCATGACACAATATCGCGACAGCTATGCGGCAATGGAAGCCGGCCAGTTGCTGCGAACGTTCTTGAAGTCGGCGAAACCACAAACCTCGCCAATCGTCGCGCCACCTAAACTTGGGTCGTCAGCAAGCGCTACCGGTCCGCCAACGATGAAGGTTTTGCCCACTGCGCCGCCTGCTCCGAATTCTCCATCGCTCACGCCCGCGAAACCGCTGCCCGGGCCGAGCGCCCAACCGTAACTGTAGCCGCGATCGGTGGCCGCGGCTCTGTCCCGTTAGATTGAAGCCGCGGCCGTCGACCGCAGCTACAAGATTAGCGTTTCGAGAATTGGAAGCGTTTACGCGCCCCAGGCTGCCCGGATTTCTTGCGTTCTTTCATGCGCGGGTCGCGTCGCAGCAAGCCATCGGCTTTGAGAGTGGTGCGCAGATTAATATCGACTTGCAAGAGCGCGCGCGAAATCGCCAGGCGTGCCGCACCGGCCTGACCACTGGCTCCACCACCGGTAGCGTTGATCGAGATATCGTAGGCGTTCGCCAGCTTCACTGTTTGCAATGGTTGTAAGACCGTGTTCTGCAACGGCGCGGTCGGGAAGTATTCTTCAAAGCCGCGTCCATTGATGTCGATTTTACCGCTGCCCGCGGTCATTCGCACACGCGCGACCGAAGTCTTGCGACGACCGGTGGCGACGATTTCCTGAGCTGGTGCCATGTTATTTTCTCCTATCGCAATTTCACCGGCGCGGGTTGTTGCGCGGCGTGCGGGTGAGTATCGCCTCGATATACTTTGAGTTTCCGGTAAACGGAGCGGCCAAGTCGATTGTGCGGAATCATTCCCCGCACCGCCCGCTCGATTAATAATTCCGGATGGCGGGCTCGTCGCGCCCGGACGTTTTCCGATTTATGGCCGCCAACGTAACCGGAAAAGCTCATGAATGTTTTCTGCTCCTCTTTTTTGCCGGTGACGCGCACCTTGTCGGCATTAACCACGATCACGAAATCACCGGTATCGACGTGTGGAGTGAAGACGGCTTTCTCCTTTCCGCGCAAAAGATTCGCGGCCTTGACGGCAACACGGCCAAGCACCTGATCTTTCGCGTCGATGATCCACCATTTGCGTGGCACTTGCGCGGCTTTAGCTGAAAACGTTTTCATCACGGGCGGGAAAAGGCACGGAAACTACGGGCCACGGCCGTGGGTGTCAACTTTGCTGACGGTCGAATCAACATCGCGATCTCCGCACCGGCAAGGGAGAATGGCACCTGGGATGCTTTCTAGAAATTATAATGCGTCCCTCTGTCGTTTTATCCCTCACTTATTCACTCTTTGCACCGCTTTTGTTTGCTGCCGACTCAGGGTTGTTAGCCACCGTTCCCGATCGTGTCACAGCCGTGGCAATTATCCACGAAATGAATCTGGTCCGACAAAATCCGACTCTTTACGCGACGTTCGTCGAACAAACGCGCCAGAATTACTCCGGTCGTGTTTGTCTATTGCCGGGCAACCTTCGCTTGTGCACACACGAAGGCGTTCGCGCTCTCGACGAAGCGATACAATTTTTGCGGCGCGCGAAGCCGCAACCACCACTCGCGCTTTCGCCCGGTCTATGTCTGGCTGCTGCTGATCATTGTCGTGAGCAGGCTGGCGGTGCAACGGGACATTACGGCAGCGATGGCGGCGATCCCGGAAATCGGATCAATCGTTATGGCGTGGTAAGTCAAGGCTGGGCGGAGAACATTGCGTACGGTCGCCATACTGCGCGTGAAATTGTGCTGGCGTTGATCGTTGACGACGGCGTGCGTCGTCGCGGCCATCGCAAAAACATTTTCAACCCAACTTACGATGTGGTTGGAGCAGCCTATGGTCCGCACGCCAGATTCGGCAGCGTTTGCAGTATCGACTTCGCTAGCGGCTACGCCGAAAACAAATTTGCGCGCTCGGGAAGCGACGCTCAGAATTCGTTTTGATTACCGATCCTGGCGCCGCTGATCCTTGTGCCGATGACGGCGCACTTTTTCCAGAATCGGTTGCACCGAAGGATCAGCCTTAAGCAATGCCTCGCGCAATTTGTTGCGATACTCGTTGCGCGCTTGCTCATATCGCTGCCGCGTCGCCGCTAATGCGGGATCACGCATTGCCATGTCATGGGCTGAGCGAAATCTCGCCTGCTCGTCCATCGACAGCCTGGAAAACCGCCCCCGCCTAAAGTCATTTCCCTGTGGCCCCTGGGCAAACCCACTCGCTGGCAGCAAAAGGCCGAGCAAAGCAGTAACCAAGACCCGACGTTTCATAACTGAGAAGTACAACCCAAAAGCCCTGTCAAAGTTGCGGGCCAGATGAAATTTGCTCTCCTCTATTTCTGACGCAAATCGAAGAATCACTTTTCGACCCTCGATTGTAGTTAATACCATTCGAAATTATGACAAAAGCTGAAAAAACCGCCATCTCGCCTACTCGGGAACAGGATTTCCCGGAGTGGTATCAACAGGTCATTCGGGCGGCGGAACTGGCCGAGCCTTCCGATGTGCGTGGCTGCATGGTCATTCGCCCATGGGGTTTCGGCATTTGGGAAAACATGCAGCGGCAACTAGACGCCATGTTTCGCGCGACCGGACATCGTAATGCTTATTTCCCACTTTTTATTCCCCTGAGTTATTTCGCGAAGGAAGCTGAGCACGTCGAGGGCTTTGCCAAGGAATGTGCGATCGTGACTCACTCACGGCTCGAGGTCGATGCCGAAGGAAAAATGAAACCGTCGAGTCCGTTGACCGAGCCGCTCGTGGTCAGGCCGACGAGTGAGACAATCATCGGCGCGAGCTACGCCAAGTGGGTGCAGTCGTATCGAGATCTGCCGATCCTGCTCAACCAATGGTGCAATGTGGTGCGTTGGGAAATGCGGCCGCGCCTGTTTCTACGTACGACCGAGTTTCTATGGCAGGAGGGCCACACCGTTCACGAGACCGAGGCCGAAGCGCGCGAGGAAACGCAGCGCATGCTCGGCGTTTACGAAACATTCGCACGCGATCATTGCGCCATCCCGGCGTTTGCCGGCGAAAAATCGGAAAGCGAAAAATTCCCCGGCGCGGTGCAGACAATGACGATCGAGGCAATGGTGCAGGACCGGAAAGCGATCCAGGCCGGCACTTCGCATTTTCTCGGACAAAACTTCGCGCGCGCGAGCGGTATTCAGTTTCAGAACCGCGAAGGCAAACAGGAATTTGGCTGGACGACGAGCTGGGGGATGACCACGCGCATGGTCGGCACCGTTGTTATGGCGCACGCGGATGACGACGGCGTCGTTTTGCCGCCTCGAATCGCTCCGACCCAGATTGTGATTTTACCGATCACGCCGAAGGAAGAAACGCGGGGCCAGGTATTGGAAGCTTGCGACAAACTCGCAGCGCAGCTTCGTGCAAACAAATACGCCAATCTCCCGCTCGAGGTGGAAATCGATCGACGCCAATTCGGTGGCGGGGTGAGAAATTGGGAATGGATCAAGAAAGGTGTCCCGATTCGAGTTGAGCTTGGCCCACGCGATCTGGAAAAAAATTCGGTAGAGTTGAGCCGGCGTGATCAGCCAGTGAAAGGGAAACAATCCACGGTAACGGGGGAATTCGTTTCCCGCGCGCCGGAAATTCTCGGATCGATCCAACAAAATCTTTACCAGCGGGCGCTGAAATTTCGCGATGCCAACACCCGCACCATCGACAATAAAGAAGAATTTTACGATTTCTTCACGCCAAAGAAGCCGGCGAAACCGGAAATTCACGGTGGCTTTGCCTTGGCGCATTGGAACGGCTCGCGCGAAATCGAAGACAAAATAAAAAACGACCTCAAAGTCACAATCCGCTGCATTCCAGTATCCGATTCCGAACCTGGGCGTTGCATTTTCACAGGCCAAGCGAGTAAGAAACGAGTAGTTTGGGCCAAAGCTTATTAGCGGGTCGGTTGACGCCGGTACAGGCGTTGTTTTACCATTGTTTGTTTATGGGCAGTGACCTCACACTCTATAGCCGCGCGATGTGCTCATGGTGCATCGACGCGAAGGATTTTCTGCAAGCCCGCGGCTATACGTTCACCGAGGTCGATGTCGGCCGGAATCGGGCCGCCTACGAAGAGATGAAGGACCTTTCCGATCAAAGTTATGTCCCGACGCTGGTAGCCGGCGAAGAAGTGCTGGCAAATTTCGATGTCCATCAGCTCGAGAAATTCTTAGACCAGCATCAGATCGAACCGTAAATGCTGTTTGGGCTTTTTCTCACCCTCGGCGTTGCTGTTCTCAGTGTCGCTCTACGCAGTTATCAAACTTCGCTTGCGCAGAAGCTCGGGGCCCTCGGAATTCTGATCGCGTCATTCCTGGCAGTTTATTTCATCACTGGAAATGCCGGCTGGGGAGTGGCGGGGGCGGCCACCTGGCTATTCCTGCCGTGGCTGGAGATCCTCACGCGCATTCGCACCTTGCGGCTGCCCAAAGAAAAACGGTTGCGGCCCAAAAGTCCGCCGTCCACCAACCTGTTTCCTGCACTCGACGAGATCAGTCGTGAGATCGAAAATGAAGGCTTCGCTCACGTGAACGACGCGGGCTGGGATTGGGAAGACTACCGGCAATTTTTCAGATTGTTCTATAAGACCGACGATCGCGCCCAAGCCACAATTTGCCTGAACGAACAGTACGATCTTTCCTTTTATTACCTGCGCATTTCTTCGCGCGCGAAAGACGGCCTGATCTGGACGACCTGGAATTATCCGTTGTCCTACGGATTAAAACTAACTCCGCAGTTTCGGATCAATCGCCAGCGGCCGGATCAGACATTTTGGCAGCTTTATCAAAGCCATCGCGAATTTCTGCGGAGTCATTCCGTTGAGATAAGCGCCCTCGACCCTCTCGATGACGAAAGGATGCAAACCGACATTGAAAATGATTTGCGCGAGCAGATTGCGCACAATGTCCGGGCGGGGGTGCTCAAACCCGCGGCGAAGGACGTAGTAAAGTATTCCTGGCGCGGGATGATCTATCTCTGGTGCCAGTTCTTAATCGATTTAGTCAGATTGTAACTCCTCCTTTTCCTCTACCTCTTAATCTTCGTTCTAAAGAGAGAAGAGGAAGATTAGGAGGTAAGGAAGAGGCTCACACTTTCATGATCTCGGCTTCTTTGCGCGCGAGATGATCGTCGATTGATTTTACAAATCGATCCGTCAATTTTTGCACCTCGCTTTCCGTGTCGCGCATCCCATCTTCGGTCAGGCCACCCGAGGCTTTCAGCTTTTTCGCTTCGTCCAGGGCAGCGCGCCGATTCGCGCGCACTCGCACGCGCGCTTCTTCCGCCATTTTGCCAAGCGAACGGACCAGATCTTTGCGGCGTTCCTCCGACAATTCCGGAATAGGCAGGCGAATAATCTTGCCGTCTACGGACGGCGTTATGCCGATGCGCGACTCGTTGAGTGCTTTCTCGATGTCGCGCACGGTTCCAGCGTCGAATGGTTGCACCACGAGTAAGCGCGGTTCTGGCGTGGTGATGAGGGCAAGCTGTTTGAGTTTCATGGCCGAGCCGTAGGCTTGCACATCCACATTCTCGACCAAGGCGGGCGATGCTTTCCCGGTCCGCACCGCCGCGAATTCGTGCGCCATGAAATCGACGCTTTTTTCCATTGCCATTTCGGCTTCGAGAAGAATGTCGTCGCTGCTCATAAAAGATTTTGGCGCGGCCGAATCTCAATCGCAAACCAGAGTGCCGATTTTCCGCCCCAGCACCACATCGCGAATATTCTCTGGCTCGTTCATGTTAAAAATGACGATGGGGATCTTGTTGTCCATGCACAAACTGAAAGCGGTGGAATCCATTACCTGCAAACGTTTGCTTAGCGCCTCGGTGTAGCTCACCTGTTCGTAGCGCTTTGCATTTGGATTTTTGTTCGGATCGGAATCATAAACGCCATCGACCTTGGTTGCTTTCAGAAGCACTTCCGCGCCGATCTCGCTTGCACGCAACGCCGCGGTGGTGTCGGTGGAAAAATAGGGATTGCCGGTGCCGGCGACGAAAATGACGACGCGCCCGAGCTCGAGGTGACGAATGGCGCGTCCGCGAATGAAAGGCTCCGCCACATTTTTCATTTCAATCGCGGTTTGAACCCGGGTCTCCACTCCGATTTGGGCGCACGCACTTTGCAAGGCCAGGCCATTGATCACGGTCGCGAGCATTCCCATGTAATCAGCGGTGGTGCGGTCCATTCCGCGATGGGCCGCGGAAGTTCCGCGCCAGATATTACCTCCGCCGATAACGACACCGATTTGCACGCCGAGATCGCGCACTTCCTTAATGCGTTCGGCAATGGCGATCACGACCTGGGGCGAAATGTTTTCCCGCGCACCGGGGGCCTGAAGCGCCTCACCACTTAATTTAAGAACAATCCGTTCGTAAGCGGCGGCTTCCGTCTGCATGGGCTGTCAAGATGCCGCAAAGGCGCGTGTAATGAAAACAAAAATGCGATGCTGTAGCCGCGGTCGCTGACCGCCGCTTTTGGGTACCCGTAGACAGAGAGAGGAGCCGCGGCCGGCGACCGCGGCTACAGCTGAGCGATCCAGGGATGCCCACGTAAAAACTCCGCTGCACTCATTCGCCGTTTTCCTTCAAGCTGAACTTCGCCCAACGACAACGCGCCTTCCCCGGCAGCGACAATCAATTCATTTTCGTTTCGCGAAATTTGGCCGGGCTTGCCGCTACGATCGACAATAGTCGCGCCAAAAATTTTCAAGTTGCGATGATCGACCTCCATGAACGCGCCAGGCCAGGGATCGAACGCGCGGATTTTTCTTTCGATCACAGCGGATGACTCAGTCCAGTCGATCCGGCCGTGTTCGCGCTCGAGTTTCGGCGCGTAAGTTGCAAGTTCATTTTCCTGCGGAAGGCGAGGCGCTTTTCCTTCCTCCAGCAACAAGATTGCCTCAGCCAGCGCTTCCTGTGCAATTTGGGCCAGCTTGTCGTGTAAGGAAGCGCCGGTCTCATCGGGTGCGATCTCGATTTTTCTCTGAAGCAGGATGTCACCAGTATCGAGGCCTTCATCCATATACATGACCGTGATTCCGGTTTCGCGATCGCCCGCCGCAATGGCGGCCTGGATTGGCGCGGCGCCGCGCCAACGCGGCAAGAGCGAGGCGTGCAGATTCAGGCAAGCGATCGTCGGAATTTCGAGCACCTCGCGCGGAAGGATTTGTCCATAAGCCATCACTACAATCAGGTCCGGTTTCAGCGCGCGAATGGTGTCAACCGAGTCGCGAGTCTTGATCCGAGGCGGCTGTAAAACTGGCAGCTCGAGTTTATATTCAGCTGTTGCACCTGCAACATTGAATTGTTGACTCGCCTTTTTGATCGGGGATGGCGTGAGTTTTTGATCGCGCCCGGCTGGCTTATCGGGTTGCGTGACTACGCCGACCAGCTCGTGGTCACGCCACTCGTGCAGCATTCGCAACGTCGGCAGGCCGATTTTACCCGTGCCGATAAAGAGAATCCGCATTCTTGCTAGGAATGCAGAGAAATTGGAACCCGCCTCCCTCGGCGCGCCTGCTGCGCCGCGATCGCTTGCGCCATCATTTTTTCACCGGTCGTGACTTCCCGCGATCCGACCGAAGAAGCGCAACCGGTGCAGAGATAATCGTACAGTTCCTTGTCCGGCAAAACTAGCAGCAGCCGTTCGCGTACCGGCATGGTCGCTTTACATTTGTCGCAATAAAGGCTGGAAGCAGTGAAGTTCTCAAACTGACTCATTTCGATGCCCATCGACGCCGTTTACGCTGGCGAGGATGTCGAATAAAACCTTCGCGGGTGGCTGCATTGCGTCAACCACGGTGATGCAATCCTTCGGATAATAGGAAAGAACTGGCCGCGATTCCTTTTCGTAAATATCAAGGCGCTTCTGAATTACCTGCTCATTGGCATCGTCGAGGCGGTTGTCCTTTAGGGCGCGCTTTTTCAGCCGCACAAATAGCGTCTCCCGATTCGGACAGGCAAGGTGGAAGACCTTTTCCACATCGATCATTTGCTCCATAATCCTTGCCTGGTTCACATTTCGTGGAATCCCATCGAGCACCAGAGTATCGATATCGGGTTTGAATTTGTGGGCGTCGACCGCGGCGTCGATCGCTTCTTTCCAAAGCTCGACCGTGATTTCATCGGGCACGAGCTGGCCTTTGCTCGAATATTCGAGAAAGGCTTTGCCGACCTCTGTCCGGGTGTCGATTGAGCGGAAAACATCGCCACAGGGGCAATGGAAAAAACGCGGGATACTGCCGAGCGTTTTGCCCTGCGTGCCTTTGCCGCTGCCCGGCGCGCCAAAGAGAATGAACGTTTTGTATTTCATGAGAGGAACTTTCTTTTATAAAACAACAGCACATTTTGGGCAACAGTTGTCCCATCCTCTTTGGTCGTCATCCCGAGCTTCGTCGAGGGATCCCGTTGCGCTACCTTAAAGCTTATTCTTGCTTGGGACCTACTTCGCCGCCACCGGATCGACATTCACTCGTCGTCCCGCCCGATCGAAGCGCACGTTTCCATCGACCAGCGCAAAAATAGTGTAGTCGCGACCAAGTCCGACGTTTTTACCGGGCAAAAATTTCGTTCCCCGTTGCCGCACAATAATGTTACCGGCGACAACCAGCTCGCTCCCAAATTTCTTCACGCCCAGTCTCTTGCTGACGCTATCGCGCCCGTTCTTTACGCTACCTTGTCCTTTTTTATGAGCCATGATTATTCCGCTTCTTTTTTGGCGCTTTTTTTCCCGCCGACGCTGATCGATTTAATTTTCAGCCGGGTAAGCTTGCGCCGATGCCCCACCGTGCGGTGATAGCCTTTTCGCCGTCGAAATTTGTAGGCGATTACTTTTTTGTCTTTGCCTTGCTCCACCACTTCCGCTGTCACTCTTGCACCGTCGATCGGTGCGCCGTGCGTGACATTGGTGCCATCGGCGTGCAGTAAGACATCAGAAAGCACGATCTGCTTGCCCGCCTCGGCCTCCAGTAAATCGACGTCGATCGTGTCGCCTTCCGCGACGCGATATTGCCGACCACCGGTCTTGATGATTGCAAAGGCCATACGAGTGATTTCTCTCTGGGGAAAAAGCCGCGCAAAATCACACAAATGCACCGGTTTGGCAAACAGAAAGCGTAGCCGATGTAGCTGCCGCCGTCTCTGTCGGCAGATCGTCTCGGGGTCTGCCGCTGCGGACAGCGGCAGCCAGAAAGAGAAGATAAATCAAGTCGCCGCTCCTTGTATCAGCAGCACGATCTCGCCTTTCGGCGGATGCGCCTGGTAATGTGCAAGTAGCTCGGCCGCGCTGCCCCGTCGGAATTCTTCAAACTTTTTGGTCAACTCGCGAGCCACACAGAGTTGCCGGTCCTGCAGGATGTCGACGGCGGCACTAAGCGTTTTCGTTAATCGATAAGGCGATTCGAAGAAAACGGTTGTCTCATCGCGCGAGGCGGCGGCTCTCAACTCGCGCTCGCGACCGCCGCTTTTTACCGGCAAAAAGCCTCCGAAGAAGAACTTCTCCGTCGAGAATCCCGAGCCAACAATCGCGGTCAAAATCGATGAGGGCCCCGGCACGATGGTGAAGAGGAGATCGCGTCGAATGCATTCACGAATCAAACGCGCACCGGGATCGGACAATCCCGGCATTCCGGCGTCGGTAATCACTGCGATATTCTGTTTGGCGGCGAGGCGATCGATTAGTTGCGCCGTGCGCATCGCTTCATTGTGCTCGTGAAAACTCACGAGCGGTTTCTTGATTCCAAAATGTTTCAGCAACACCCCTGAGTATCGGGTGTCCTCCGCCGCCACCGCGTCGACGGATTTCAAAACTTCAATCGCGCGCAAAGTAATGTCGCCGAGGTTTCCGATCGGCGTGGCAACGATGTAGAGCATTCCGTGATCATCGGATGAGATTTGGGTTCGTGCCATTCGATGTACCAGGACCTGGCCAGCTGAACGGTCCAACAAAGCCGAATTGCTCGGGCAATACGAACTTAAGGGTGGAGGAATTATATGAGAATGCCTTTTTGTTTGCTGGCGCTGTTAGGATTAGCTGGCTGTGTCGCGGAAACGCCGGTCACGACCACAACGACTGAAGTCACGCGCGAGACTGTGACTACTGGTTCCGTCGCAACCCGACCGGTTACGCGAGAGGTTTTGGTTACCCAAGCGCCGCCGCCAGTTCGCGTAGAGACGAGAACAGTTGCACCAGGGCCCACCTACGTTTGGACGAATGGCTACTGGCAATGGACTGGCGCGCGCTATGCATGGGTGCCGGGACATTGGGTCGAGCGTCCGCGACCGGCCGCGGTCTGGGTTGAGGGTCGCTGGGTGCGCCACCCCGGCGGCTGGGCTTGGCTTCCCGGTCACTGGCAATAAAAGAATTCAGGCGATCGATAAGATCGATATTATCGCAAAAGGATTCGATTTGCTCGACGTTGCCGTGAACCCATTCTTGTCTTCACGTGCATCGATCTTATGCGCCACATGACCATCTGAAGCGTCTTGTTGTTCGGGGACTGGTCGCGTTCTCCCTGAGCTTTTTCCTGTTCATCGCACTGATCTATTTCAAGCAACATTCGATGGTTTATCATCCGCGGCCGTACGGCGCGGGATACGCACAAGCCTTGCCGGCAAATGACGAGGAAATCTCCTACACTCTGCCGTTCGGGAAGCAGACGGCGTTTTACATTCCTCCGCGGAATAGCGGGCAATTACCCGCGCGACTTTGGGTCGCATTTTGTGGCAATGGTTCTCTTGCGCTCGACTGGACGACAATCCTCGCGGGCTATCCAAATTCTCACGATGCGTTCCTGCTGGTGGATTATCCCGGCTACGGAAAATGTGAGGGCTACGCTACCATCGCCAGTATGCGGGCGTCGAGCGATGCTGCGTTAAAGAGGCTGACGAAACGTCTCGCTCTTTCCGAGGAAGAAATGGAATCGCGACTCTGCACCATCGGTCATTCCCTCGGGTCCGCGGTTGCGATTGATTTTGGGTCGCGTCATCGCGTGCAGCGGGTTGTCGCGATCGCGCCCTTCACTACTCTGCGAGAAGAGGCCGCCCGCGTTATCACTAGTCCGTTGTCCCATTTGCTGATCGAGAGCTATGACAACCGCGCTGGCATTGCTGAAATTCGGAAACGCAATCCGGAAGCGAAAATCGCGATTTTCCACGGGACGAAGGACGAGGTCATCCCTGTTCGGATGGGTCGCGAGCTCGCGCAAAAATTTCCCTTCGTCGACTTCTTTTCGATTGAGGGCGCGAACCATGTGAGCGTCTTGTCCGATGCCCACGACCAAATCATTCGCTGGATGAACAACTGAACTTCGGCGTAACGCTCGGCTTTTACCTTTTGACCTGGTCTCCCCGTCACGTCACTTTAAAGCCGCGTGTGATGTGATACTTTGGAACAAATCAAGCTGAAGATCGCAGGCGATGAAACCGAAAAGTCCGTGCGAAACCAGAAAGCGCCGGTTTCCGCGAACGGACTATTTCTTTCACTCGGACATGGGTGGGTGGCGTGGCTACTGGTCAACTCCTGGCGATGAGGGAGAATCCGCCCAGCGCAGATTTTACGATTTCACGCGCGAGTTTTTGCTCGAGTCCGAGCGTGAACGAGCCAAAGAGATGTTTGTTTTCGCCCTCGTTGTTCTGGCCGCCGCCTGGCCGGTCGGGTATATGGTGGTGAGTGTCGTGAAACTGCTGCTCAAGGGCCACCCACTGGATTAACGACGGATCATCGCGGAGCCGCGGGCTACCCGGAATTATTGCTTGGCAATTTACCTGCCGAAGTTGCGCGCTTACCGCGACGGCCAAAGAAATTCGTCGCGGTATTCGGGCGTAGCTTCGGGGGCGAAGCCGTGGCGCATGATATTTTCGGTGACGACGCGCGGGACGAGGAAGTTCAGCAAGTAGTCGCCGCCGCCGGCCTTGGTCCCGCCGCCGCTCATTTTGAATCCACCGAAAGGATGCCGGCCGACCACCGCGCCGGTGCAGGAGCGATTGACATAAACATTCCCAGCGACGAGTTCGGCTTTGATCCGCTCGATGTTAGCGGGACTGCGCGAGAAGAATCCGGCGGTGAGGGCGTAATCGGTATCGTTCGCAATTCTGATCGCATCGTCGAGATCGCGCGCTTTCAACACACTCAACACCGGCCCGAAAATTTCACACTGACTTAGCGTCATTTCCGGTTTTACGTCGGTAAAAATGGTGGGCGGAACGAAATAACCTTTGTCCGGTATGCTGGTTGCCTGGAAAGCGAGAGTCGCTTCGTTTTTGCCGCGCTCGATAATTTCCTGAATGCGGCGATAGGCAGTCTCGTCGATCACGGGACCAACAGTAATTCCCGGCTCCTCTGGATTGCCAACGCGCAAACTCGCAGCGGCTGCGAGCAACCGCTGCATCACGCGGTCGTAATTTTCTTCGAGCACAATCAGACGCGAACAGGCGGAACATTTCTGCCCCTGATAACCGAAAGCGGAGTAAATAGTATCGACGATCGTTTCGTCGAGATCGGCGTCGGAATCGACGATGACGGCGTTCTTGCCGCCCATCTCGCAGACAACGCGCTTGAGTTCGCGCTGGCCGGGTCGCGTTTTGCCGGCCGATTCCCAGATTCGCAGGCCAACTTCACGCGAACCGGTAAATGCGATCATTTCCACATCGGGATGATCAACCAGGTAGGCGCCGATGACCGAGCCGCGACCGTGCAGACAATTCAGGACGCCGGGTGGAATTCCTGCCTCCTCGAAAATCTCCATCAGCAGCGCCCCGAGGATCGCTGAAGGCTCGGCCGGTTTCATGATCACGGTGTTGCCGGTGACGAGTGCGGCGGTGACCATTCCGCAGAGAATCGCGAGCGGAAAATTCCAAGGGGCGATTACGAGGGCGACCCCGCGCGGCCAGTAATGCTGGTAACTTTCCTCGCCGGGAACGTGTTGGGTCAGCCGCGGCTTTCCGAGGCGTCGCATTTGATGCGCGTAGAAGAGACAAAAATCCATTGCTTCGCGGATGTCCCCGTCGGCTTCGGCCCACGCTTTGCCGACCTCGAAAACTTCGACCGCAGAAAGTTCGAACCGGCGACGATCGAGGATGGCGGCCACGCGCTCGAGCAACTCGCAGCGTTCTTCGAATGGCGTGCGGCTCCACGACTCAAACGCGCGTCGCGCCGCTTTCGCTGCGCTCTCGGCTTCGGGAATTCCGGCCTCAGCAACCAAGCCAACGATTTGATCTGGCGCGCTCGGATTCAGCGACGGCAGCAGCTTGTCGGTCCAAACTTCTTTGCCATCAATCACGATTGGGTACTTTTGTCCGAAACGCGCACGCACTTCGTGCAAAGCGGCGCGCATTTTTTCCTGGGCCTCGGGATAAACAAAATTTGTCAGCGAAGCATTCTCGTAGGTATCGCCGGGTGGCATCTCGCGGTTGGCGCCGTTGCGGCCCGCTCCGTCATCCCGAGCGAAAATGCCAGTCCGGCTCGGACCGAGGGATCCCGCGGCGCTCGGAATGATCGTGGTCGAAGGCGGATTGTCGCCGTTCACAAAATCACGCGGATCACGCAGCAATTGGGTTGCCGAAACATGTTCAGAGAACTTCGCGCGCAAGAATCCTTCATTAGAGGTATTTTCAAGGAGGCGACGCACCAAGTACGACATCCCCGGCAACAGTTCGCCCACTGGTGAATATTCGCGAACCCGATAGCCCATCTCGACCAGCGCGCGCTTGATCGGCCCGGCCATTCCATAGAGCAACTGAAATTCGAAACGGCTGCGATCGATCCCGAGCTCCTCCACCAATGCCTGCGCGTACGCGATGCTACGGACGTTGTGTGAACCGAACGCGGAAGTGACGATCGATTCGTTCTCGAGTAAAATGCGGCTCAGCCTTTCGAAATTGGCATCGCTCTCCGGTTTTTGCATCCATACCGGAATGACCCAGCCGTTTTGGGTGGACTTAATTTTTTCGTAATCCCAATACGCGCCTTTGACCAGACGAACAGTAAAACGTGTCCCGCGCTCCCGTCCCCACGCAATCAGATCATGCAAATCATTTTCGGCGTCGCGCAAATAAGCCTGAATGACAATGCCGGCATGCGGCCAGTCGCGAAACTCCGGCTCGGTGAAGAGGGTTCGAAAAAGTTCGAGAGTCGCATTTTTGTGCGCGTAGCTTTCCATGTCGAAATTGATGAAAGCGCCGAGCTCCTTCGCGCGGCGTAAAATCGGGCGGAGCTTTGGCGCGAGATGCGCAATTGCATCAGCCGGATCGGCCGGATTCATTTGCGAATAGAGCGCGGAAATTTTTACCGACACATTTACGACTGGAAACAGCTCGGAGTTTTTACCGAGCGGATCGGTCCAGCCGCGCGTTTCCCGGGCGAGATGTTCGAGTAATTCCTGACAACGCGCCGCATACTCGTTAGCTTCCTCTTCGCTGACGACTGCTTCGCCAAGCAGATCGACAGTGAATCCGATTCCTTGGCGCCGCTTTTTGCGCAGCGTTTTCATTACCTCATCCGGATTGCGGCCGGCGATGAACTGCCGCGCCATGCCAGAGACGTTCCAGCGCAGGAATTTTCCACTGATGATCGGGACGATGCGCGCGAGCGACACCCCGGTGCGGATGAACGGGGCGAATCCATTGCGCATGTCGGCAAAATATTCATCGAGATGTTGCACGATGTCGGAGCCGCGGCGGAGGGAAGCGAGCACATCAACGAAACGGAACATTTGCACTTTGAAATGCTCGTCGCGCATCGAGAACTCCATCATTCGCTGATAGAACCCGGCCTTGCTAAAAATCGATTCCGGATGGCGATCGACCAGATCAAAGATTTGGGCGCCGCGTCGCTCGACCTCGGCCTGCAAGAGATTCATGTCCGATTGTAAACCGCGCCTCGCCGTTGGCAAAGTCGCGGCTGATGGCCGCATATAGCGCTTGGCGACACGAGCAAATCTGGCGACTGCTGCGACATTCGATGCCAGATAATCAAAGGCCAGACCGGCATCATTCGATTGCTCGAAACAGAAAACTCGGGTAGCGACTGGCAGTGTGACTGAGCGGCGTCAGGAATTCGCGAGCGACAATACAGCAGGCCTTTGCCCGGAAGCAGCCACCGCGCTCGCCGCCGCGAATACCGGCGCAGCAGCATCTTACGGCGACGATGAATGGACACGGCGTCTGTGTGATCGCGTCCGTGAGCTTTTCGAAATCGACTGCGATGTCTTTCTCCTCTTCAACGGAACGGCGGCCAATGCCCTAGCCCTGGCACAACTTTGCCAGCCGTTTCAGAGCGTGATCTGCCATGAGCACGCGCACGTCGACAATGACGAATGCGGCGCGTGCGAATTTTATACTGGTGGATCCAAACTAATTCCCACGCGCGGCGCGATGGGCAAGATTGATTTGCGCGAAGTGGAAGCGGCCCTGACACGGCAACACGAATTACATTCGCATAAGCCGCGCGTGATCAGCCTCACGCAGGCAACGGAATTGGGAACCGTCTATGGCCCTGATGAGATTCGCGAGATCTCAGCATTTGCAAAAAGGCGCGGGATGTTTTTACACATGGACGGTGCGCGGTTCGCGAATGCCATTGCGGCACTTCGATGCGCACCGAAGGAAATCACCTGGCGAGCCGACGTGGAAGTCCTTTGCTTCGGCGGAACGAAGAACGGTCTGGCAGCGGGGGAGTTGGTCGTTTTCTTCAACAAAGAGCGCAGCGCGGATTTCGATTACCGGGCAAAGCAGAGCGGACATCTTGCGTCCAAAATGCGTTTTTTGGCGGCACCCTGGCTCGCCTTGTTGGAGAATGAAGTCTGGCTGAAAAACGCGCGACAAGCGAATGAGGCGGCGCTCAAATTAGCCAGCGGGCTGCAAAACTGCGGAGCTGAGATTGTGTTTCCGGTCGAATCGAACGCGGTATTTTTTCGACTCGATGCGATGGTTGCGCAAAAGTTGGACGAGCGCGGATGGGATTTTTACAAATTCATCGAGCCGGACATTTTCCGCTTGAGGTGCGCGTGGTCAGCAACGGAGGCAGCGATCTCGGCATTGCTTTCCGACTTCAAGGCGGCGAAAAGTTGCGTGTCCGCGGCGCGCTGATAACATCGTACAATGATTCGGCTTGCGGCACTCACTTTCGTGCTGGCGCTAGTCGCGGCTGGGTGTCGCACTGCGGAAAACGTCGCGTCCACTTCCGCGGCGGTTGTAACCGCGCCAGCGCATTTCGTAAGAAACAAGTTGAGGGGCGACGACCAGACAACGACTGAGACAACGGAGAGGACAATTTACGAAGGACAACCGGTGGAGGCAATGCCTCCGCAGGCCTCGCCGACGCCTTTTCGACCGTCGCGGACTGTGACATCCACGACCAGCGCTTCGCCTCCATCCCAGCTGGACGAAACGCGACCCTCAACTGCAGCCACGCCACGGCCGAGTGCGACGCCGCGGAGTTCCTCTTCAAATGTGGCAGCGCAATTCCCAGTGGCGAAGCCTGTTCCTGGCAAACCTGGGTACGTTTTCAGTCCTTACGATCCCAACGGCGGTTACGTCGATGTGACGGGTTACCAATCTGGTAGCAAGGTCAAGGATCCCTACTCGCAGAAGATTTTCCTCGTCCCCTGACCTTGCCGGCCGGGTTGATGCGGTAGCCGGCTCATCCAGCCTGATCCGCTGTCCAGCCCAACGCCGGACTCGCGCATATTTCGCTTAAACTGCTCGTGCGGGTGGTATAGGCAGCGCAAATTTGCGAAAAAAGCTGAGTAGCTCCGCGACAATTATGCGTATCACGTATTAAGTGCGCAAGTTTCGCATTTTTGCGACCGTGAAATTGCCCACGCTTTTGGCGTTCCTTACCTCTTCGCATACTTCTTGCTTTTATGGTAATTGTGGGATTTACCCTGTTTCGCGTTCCACGCCGATACTGCGTGTCGAAGAGAGCGTTTGCACGTTTGCAATCGCTATCAATTCTGATTGTTTGGGGCATTTTCCTGGCGGTTTCGCGGCGCGTAAGCGGCTACGCGCTTGAGGGGCAACACTGGCCAGCCGGCACCCTCGTGACGTTCCAGATGGGTCTCGGTTCAGCTGGGCGCACGCTTATTGATGGCAATACTTCGTGGGATACTGCCGCAGCACCCGCACTCACCGCGTGGGACCACGTCATGGCGCGATTGCAATACACTGGCAATGTAGCCAGTCCTCCCGTTTCCTCCGGTGACGGCGTCAACGCGATTGTCTTCTCCAACACCGTATTCGGGCAAAAGTTTGGAACAGGTACGCTGGCAGTGACCTACTGGCGCTCTTCCGGTAGCAATATTGTCGAGGCTGACGTTCTCTTTAACAGAAATCAACAGTTCGATTCATATCGGGGGCCGCTGCGTTTCGGTACAAACGGGTGGTGCATAGGCGATATTCGGCGAGTCCTAATCCATGAACTTGGTCATGCCCTCGGCTTGGATCATCCAGATGATCATGGGCAACATGTCGACGCGATCATGAACTCAGTGATAAGCAATCGCGAGACGTTGTCTGCCGACGATATTTCCGGCGCTCAATCGCTGTATCTAGCGCCTACTCCGACACCAACTCCAACGCCGACGCCCACGCCGAGCCCGTCTACGAGTCATTTTGCCAATATTTCGACGCGAATGGACGTCGGCACTGGAAACAATGTGATGATCGCCGGTTTTATCGTTTCTGGCTCGCAATCAAAAACAGTAATAGTCCGTGCGCTTGGGCCGACTCTTGGCAGTTACGGCGTCGCTAACGCCTTGAGCGATCCAATGCTTGAGTTGCACGATTCCTCGGGTGCCACAATTGCGATGAACGATGACTGGCAGAGCGGATCGCAAGCTTCGCAGATCAGCAGCAGCGGCTACGCCCCCACCAACACCAACGAATCAGCCCTGATTGCAACTCTGGCGGCCGGCGCCTACACCGCGATCGTGCGCGGCTACAACAATTCGACCGGGGTCGCGTTGGTCGAAGTGTATGAATTGGATTCTTTATCGGCGCGTTTATCTAACATTTCCACTCGCGGACAGGTTGGCACAAACCAAAATGTCCTTATCGGCGGTCTAATCATCAATGGCTCGACAGCAAAGAAACTAATTGTACGCGCCATCGGTCCGTCGCTAGCCTCACCGCCATTTTCGCTCTCCGGCACGCTCTCTAATCCAACCTTGGAGTTGCATGACAGTTCCGGCAACCTGCTCGCGAGCAATGACGACTGGGGCAGTGGCACACAGGCGGCGGCGATCTCTGCTAGTGGGTACCAGCCATCAAATGCCAAGGAGTCCGCGATTATTGCGACGCTGGCGAGCGGCAGCTATACTGCCATTGTTCGCGGCGTTAATGACGGCACCGGTATCGCGCTGGTAGATGCATATGATCTCGATCCGTAAATTGAACGAAAGCTGCGCGCTTAGGTTCAAATGTGCGCCGATTGAATCCCGTACCGAACCAAACTAGATTTAGCGTTCTTCCACATGAAAAAGTTCTCCCGTTTATCAGTATCTGGCAGTCTTTTGGTTATTGCCTGCGTGGCTCTGGCCACCACCGTTATTCCGCCATCGTTTGATGATTTGGTCGGTCGGGCCGAAATGATTTTTCAAGGCACTGTAACTGACGTCCGCTCCGAATGGACCGGTGAGGGCGCGCAACGTCACATCATGAGCTACGTGACGGTTAAAGTAGAGGAAGCCATCAAGGGCAATCCTGGTGCGAGCGTGACTCTGCGTATGCTGGGCGGCACGGTCGGCGCCGAGACGATGGAGGTTGCTGATGCGCCGAAATTCAAGGTCGGTGAGCGCGACATCTTGTTTGTAGAAAACAACGGCACCCAGTTCATTCCACTCGTCGGCATCATGCACGGGCGATTTCGAGTTAAGAAAGATGAGACTGGGCGCGACGCAGTTTTTACAAACGAGGGATCGCCTTTGAGCGACGTTACCCAGCTTGGCAAAAATGAGGCCGCAGCGTCTGCCGGGCGACCCATCTCAGCGCAGGAACTTAAGCAGGCAATCCATACCAAGGCGCAAGCGCAGAGCGAGCACGCCGGCCATTAAGGCGGCTCTGTTCACCAGGCTGGCGTCGCGACCCATTAAATCGCTAATCCCAAACGTCCGATCGGCGCCACGGACTTGGCTTGATCGAGATTTACGATGTTATCCCTGATTAGGGCACTTCGTTCGACGCACGTTCACGTTTCACTTGTTGCTTCACTTCGTTCGTCCGATCAATTGCGGCCTTTGCCCAATCATGCTCGCTGGCCGGGCGCGGCGTCAATGCTGCCTGAGCCACCGCTTCAGTCGTTTTTTGGGGTGCAGAATTTTCCGCTTTTTTCTGTCGCAAGAAAATCACGCCTAGGACGATCAGCGCAACAACGACGAAGTAACGCATTCTCCCTTTATCAGCACGATATGAGCCACCTCCAACCATTGCCCGAACCGATGTGGAGTGATAAGTAACCACATGAGCGCAATTCGGCGTTCGGCGTTTTTCCTGTGGCTGCCAGTGCTGATGGCAATGACGGCACAGGCGCAGATTTACCAGGGCAAACAGCTCGTGCAGGCCGACGCCCTGGCAAATGTCAGCGCCGTCGTTCCCGGCGAGCCGTTTCTTGTGGGCGTGCGGTTAAAAATGCAACCGCATTGGCACACCTATTGGAAATATCCGGGCGACGCTGGAATTCCCACCGACATCAAATGGGAAATGCCGGAAGGCTGGCGCGCGGGCAGCATTCAATGGCCGATTCCACTGAAGCTTCAGGAACCGGGCGATATTCAAATTTACGGCTATCACGATGAAGTCCTTCTTATTCAACAGATCGCGCCAGCAAAAAACTTCACCAGTCCGACAGTGAAATTGTCGGCGAAAGTGAACTGGCTTGTTTGTGAGAAGATCTGCATTCCGGGCGATGCAGTCGTGACATTGTCGCTTCCAAGCGCCCCGACCAATTCGCCGGCAAATACAGGCCTTTTCGCGCGTTTTCAAAAGCAGTTGCCGGGGTCGCCTGGGACCAACTTTTCCGCTTCCTGGAAAAGCGATGGGACCGGACTGGTTTTGAATGTTACGCAGCCTGACTTGGCGAAATTTCCGTCCGTCGAATTCTTTCCATCGCCCCCGGAAAATGTGGCCGTTGGTCACCCGCGCCTAGAATCACATGAAGGAGGTGCCTACACCTTTCGCATCCCTCTCGATAACGCGAAACAAGACTTCAAATCGCTGCCCGGCCTGATCGTTTTCGGAAATGCCACCGACGCACCAGATCGCAGTGCCTGGGACGTTTCGGTTGGCTCGGAAAAGGCAACGGCTAACGAGAATTCGACATCGAGAGACGTTGTTCGCTTTCTTATTTTCGGTTTCATCGGCGGTTTCATTCTCAACCTGATGCCGTGTGTTCTGCCGGTGATCTCACTGAAGATTTTCGGTTTTGTGCAGCAAGCCGGCCAGAGCCGCGGCCGCATTTTTCGCAGTGGCCTCGCCTTCATCGCCGGAATTTTCGTCTGGTTTCTTGGCCTGGCGCTTGTCCTGGTGATCATTAAATCTGCGGGAGGCCAGCCCGTCTGGGCAGCGCAATTCACCAATCCCTATTTCGTGCTTTTCATGAGCGCGGTCGTTCTGGTCTTCGCGCTCAACCTCTTTGGCGTTTTCGAAATTAATTTGCCACAATGGCTAAGCCGTCGTGCCGTCGCCGCTGAAGGGTCGATGCGTGGCGATGCCGGTTCATTTTTCCAGGGCGTCTTTGCTACCGTACTGGCTACGCCTTGCACTGCGCCATTTCTTGGTACCGCCCTCGGCTTCGCTTTCACGCAATCTGCAACTGTCATTTTGCTCATGTTCGGCTCCATCGCGCTGGGAATGAGCGCGCCTTATTTTCTGCTTAGCGCGCAACCGGCCTGGCTCAAATTCTTGCCCAAGCCCGGCTCGTGGATGGTGCGGGTGAAACAGCTCATGGGTTTTTTGCTAATCGCGACCCTGCTCTTTTTACTTTCCGTGCTTGGAGCCCAGCGCGGCGTTGGAGCCCTGATCTGGACCTGTTCCTTTCTACTCGTTCTAAGCGTCGCCTGCTGGTTGAAGGGCGCGTTCATCACCCCTCTGGCTTCTGCGAAGACCCGTGGTCTCGTGCTCGGGCTCATGCTCGTGCTCGTAATCGGAGGCGGCATTTATTTCATCGGAGACAAATTCCAGAGCGCAGCCGCGGTCGCCAACCCCACCGCTTCTGGTGGCGGCTGGGAAAAATTTACCGCTGAACGGCTCGCTTCCGAACTTCAGCAGGGTCACTCCGTCTTCATCGACTTCACCGCCGAATGGTGCATCACCTGCAAATTCAACGAATCGACCGTGCTCGAAACTGCAGCGGTGCAGGCTGCATTTTCCGAACGGCAAATTGTTAAACTGAAAGCGGATTGGACCAATGGCGATCCCGCGATCACGAAATTATTGAAACGATTCGGCCGGCCGGGTGTCCCACTTTATGTGCTTTATCCTGGGGGCACGGCGCAACCGTATGTCTTCCCGGAACTGCTCACCAAGAACATCGTTTTGGAAAAACTGGAAACCGTTAACCGCGCTATCGCATCACAATAAATATGAAAACACTTCTTCTCGCATTGAGTTCACTCGTCGCCACCACTCTTTTCGCTGCCGATTCACCGCCCGTCGGCGCGGCTGCGCCCGATTTTAGCCTGCCGGATGCTTCCGGAAAATCGCACAGTCTTTCCGAATACAAAGGCAAGTACGTGGTCCTGGAATGGTTCAACCCCGAATGCCCGTTTGTGAAAAAGCATTACGGCAGTGGCAACATGCAAAAGTTGCAGGGCGAATATACCGGCAAAGGCGTGGTCTGGCTGACGATCGATTCCAATGCCCCGGGTTACGAGGGAAACCTGTCGCCCGAACAAGCGCAGAAGGTGATGAAAGATTGGAAAACGAAGCAAACTGCGCTTTTGCTCGATCCCGACGGCAAGGCTGGGCGCATCTATAACGCACGCAACACCCCACACATGTTTGTCGTCAATCCCGAGGGCAAAATCATTTACGAAGGCGCGATCGATAGCATAGCGTCGCCGAACCCAGCCGACATTCCGAGTTCAACCAATTACGTGAAAGTTGCGCTGGATGAATCGATGAGCGGCAAACCGGTCTCGAACGCCAATACCCGCCCCTACGGCTGCTCGGTCAAATATAAATGAGCTGTAGCCGCGGTCGCTGACCGCGGAGACTGTCTGCCCTCCCGGGGAGCGCAGGCTGCCGCTTGCCCTTACCGGCAGGTTGCCGGTAACGGCCGTTTTGGCGTATTTCGTGTGTTCGGCGGGTCGACATTGACATCGCGCCGTTGTCTAGTGGGTCGCCGCGATCACTCCGCAAAGATGAACATTCTCCTGCAGACAAAAGAAGAGATTGA
>Ga0209687_1000192_pt1 | contig 22529 bp, 18 predicted proteins | sample GraSoiAngelo_136_FD_185893 | JGI IMG/M metagenome (GOLD analysis project Ga0209687, IMG submission 185893) | Grasslands soil microbial communities from the Angelo Coastal Reserve, California, USA - 14_0929_09_20cm (SPAdes) (version 2) | ecosystem: Environmental > Terrestrial > Soil > Grasslands ...
AACAGGAACCGGCCCACTGCGGCATGGTGTTGGTCTCGCGCGTCGCTTTGTCGGAGTAGCGAATCCAATCTTTCGCTTTCGCCAGTGGTGGTTCACCGGTGCCGGTCGGTTTGTAATCTTCAAGTTCTGGCGGAACGAGCGGCAGTTCGCTTTCGCTTAACGAGTGATGCCTGCCATTTTCCCAGAAGATCGGAAACGGTTCGCCCCAGTAACGCTGGCGCGAAAAAAGCCAGTCCCGCAATTTGTAATTGATCGCGCCCTTGCCCTGACCCCGTTCCTCTAGCCACTTCGTGATTTTCTTTTTCGCTTCCGCCGTCGTTAGGCCATTGATGATCGGCGAATTGATGGCGATTCCTTCGCCGACGAATCCAAACGCCGGCTCGTTGTTCAGTGGCTGAACAACCTCGACAATTGGTAGATCGAATTTCTTCGCGAATTCCAAATCACGTTCATCATGTGCCGGCACCCCCCCAATCGCGCCGGTGCCATAACCGAGCAGCACATAATCAGCGATCCAGATCGGGATCTTCTGTTCGTTCGCTGGATTAATCGCGTGGGCGCCGGTAAAAACGCCGGTCTTTTCCTTCGTAAGTTCCGCTCGTTCAAGATCGCTTTTGCGTGCGGTCTTCTCGCGATATTCCCGTATCGCCGGCCACTGCTCTTCGGTCACGATGAGATCGATAAGTGAATGCTCCGGCGCGAGCACCAGGAACGTCCCGCCATAAAGCGTGTCCGGCCGGGTTGTAAACACGCGTATTTTTTGTTCGTGCTTGTCGATCTTGAAATCGATTTCCGCGCCTTCGCTTTTTCCGATCCAATTTCGCTGCAGCAATTTAATTCCCGCCGGCCAGTCGAGTCCTTCGAGTTCGTGGAGTAACCGATCGGCGAAGGCGGTGATGCGCAACATCCATTGCCGCATCGGTCGCCTAACGACTGGAAAACCGCCGACCTCGCTCTTGCCATCAATAACTTCTTCATTCGCAAGGACGGTGCCGAGATCGGGACACCAGTTCACTGGAACTTCCGCGACGTACGCCAGTCGAACGCTATCCGGATCGTCGCCGCGATAAGTCGAAATCGGCTCGGCCTTTTTCGTCTCGGGGCTGAACCAGGAATTGTAGATCTGGAGAAAAACCCACTGCGTCCAGCGATAGAATTTCGAATCGGCTGTGCTGATTTCGCGCGACCAATCGTAGGAGAAACCGATGCGCTTTAGCTGTGTCTTGAACTTGGCGATGTTCTCGCGCGTGGTGATCGCCGGATGCTGCCCCGTTTTGATGGCGTATTGCTCCGCCGGCAAACCGAATGCATCCCAGCCCATTGGATGCAGCACGTTGAACCCACGCATCCGTTTGTAGCGCGCGATGATGTCGGTGGCGGTGTAACCTTCCGGATGTCCCACATGCAAGCCGGCGCCGCTCGGATACGGAAACATGTCGAGGATGTAAAATTTCGGTTTCGCCGGATCGAAACCTTTCTCGCCAGGATTGGGCGCATGAAACAGCTGCTGCTCGTCCCAGAGGCGCTGCCATTTGGATTCGAACCGATCGAATGGATATGGTTTGCGGCGCGCGCTCATGACAGGTGAGATTATTGTCATCCCGAGCGAAAACGCCAGTCCGGCTCGGACCGAGGGATCCCGATGAAGTTACCTTAACGCTTTCGCAACGGGATCCCTCGACTCCGCCCGGGATGACGGCGAATTTGGGCGCGATGGATTTGCTCCTGGCAACGCGTAACCAACACAAGACCCGCGAATTTGCGCAATTGCTCGGCCCGAATTTTACGCTCCGCGATCTGACGAGCGAGCACGATCTGCCGGAAATCCAGGAGACCGGCCGCACCTTTGAAGAAAACGCAGTGATCAAAGCGATCGCCATCTCCAAAATTTTTCCGGATCAAATTGTAATCGCGGACGACTCCGGCCTCGAAGTGAAGTCGCTTGGGGGCGCGCCGGGAATCTTTTCGGCCCGTTACGCCGAAGAAAACGCGAGCGATCGGCGCAATGTGGAGAAACTGTTGTGCGAACTGCAAGGCGCGCCGGAACGATCGGCCCGGTTCCGCTGTGTCATCGCGCTGGTGAAAAATGGCGAATTGATAACAACGATCGCGGGCGAAATAGCCGGCAAGATCACGAAATCTCCGCGCGGCGAAAATGGATTCGGTTACGATCCGATTTTCATCCCAGAAGGATTTGAAGAGACGTTCGCCGAATTACCGTCCGACACGAAAAACGCGATCAGTCATCGCGCCAAAGCGGTGGCCGAACTGGTTCGGCATTTTAATACTGCGCGCCGGTCAGCACGAAAGTGATTGGAATGCGAACTCGCGCTGGTGTTCCTGGTTTGAAACGCCAGCGGCGGAAGGCGGAAATGGTGGAGTTATCCAAAATCGGATTACCGATGCTTTGCTCCATCATGGCATCGACGGCCAGTCCGCTATTGGGATCGACGCTGATCACGGCGACGCCGCTTCCGGTAATATGGCGGCTGCGCGCTTCGTAGGGATAATCGGGTCGCGGCGCGCTGAGCACGAACGCCTTCGCATTCCCTACTGCGGCTAGCCGTGTTTGCCCCGATGGCCGAATGGGAGCGGGGGTCCGTTGCGTTTTGATCACGCTACGAGCTTCCTGAGGTTCAATGAAATCGGCTGCCGGAACCGGTACCGGCGGCGGGACAGAAATATCGGGATCTGGAGGAGTCCGGCGGCTCGTCGGCGAAGTAAATTCCGGTCGTCGTGGAATCTGTTGCTGTTGGTGGTGTTGCCGGTGATTCCTGATGGAAGGCGATTGCTACCGCCGACAAGTGAATCAGAACTGCCGCGGCGAGCGCTGTCGCGATCGGCCATTTCGATGGCCTTCGGTAGATGAACGCATTGTTTGTCACTACATCTCCTGGTGAGATCAAACACGCGAGCGGTAGAAATCTTAGGAGAAACAATTCGAGATGGCCTGAGGGTTCTATGAGCAACAATTAGAACGTGCTTCCGGTAATGGAGGGCGGAGCTCTGCGACGCCATGATGAGAACCAAATCCTTCAAAAGGAGCCGCGGCCAACGACCGCGGCTACAGGGCTCGCAGGAGCTCGCCCTTCAAACCGGGACCATCGGCAAGGCGCCGATGCCCCAATTGGTTGCCTAACGATTCGTAGGCGGCGCGGCCCGGATCTGATACCCGACTTTTTGGATGCCGACTTGGCGGACCTTATCCAGCAGCGCAATAACGTCGCCATGGGTCGACATCATTTCGGCGCTGATCGAGATCTTAATATTCGGATTGGCGGAGTGCAGTTGAAAAAGCCGCGGCAGGACCTGATCATCCTGGACAAACTGGCCGTCGAAGAAAATCGCGTTGCCGGGCGAGACGCGGATGGCGACGTAATCTTTCGTAACCGTAGTAGGAGGCGCACCTTGGGCGGGCAGATTAACCTTAATCCCTTTCATGTGGGTCTGACTCAGACTCACCATCATGAAACTGGCAAGAAGAAAGAACATGATGTCGATGAGCGGAATGATTTCGATACGCGCCCGCTTTTTTGGGATCGGTGAAGCGACGTGCATAATTAAAACATGTTTCGCCGGCTAATAGGACGCGCCGGTCATGGTAAATGTGATTGGTATTCGAACCTTCGAAACCGTGCCCGGTTTAAATCGCCAGCGTCTGAACGCGCTCACGGCCGAGTTATCCAGGATAGGGTTTCCTATACTCTGGGCCATGCTAGCGTCAGTGACACTTCCGCTGCCTGTATCAACCGAAACCACGCAGACGCCGCTTCCGGTAATGTGTCGACTGCGTGCTTCGTAGGGATAATCTGGCCGTGGGGCACTGATCGCGACCGCTTTTGCCTGTGAGGCCGTCATCATCCCGGGCGGTTTAGGCGGGCCGACCACCTGAGGCGCCTTAATCGGCTGAGTCTTCTTATTCTTTTGTGGTGGCGGCGTTTGTTCTTCGTGGAATTCGGGTTGGATTTCCGGCGGTGGCGGCGCTTCCGGAACTGGAATGTCTTCCGGTGGCGGCGTTGGCTCGTCAGCGGGCGGCTGGTCCAGCGTTGCCTCGATCGTAGCCGTCGGGATATCAGAGGTATCGATGGGCGGCGGTTCTTTGTGGAATGCAAGTGCCACCGCAATGCCATGTACGGCCAGCGCTCCTGAGAACGCAGAGATCACCTGCCACTTCGGAGCAGGTTTATATAAAAGTGGGCCAGGGCCTTTGGCTTTCATGGTTGACCTGTGCCGGCCGACGGCACTCCCGCCGCTGCCTGGCTCTTGATTTCAAATGCGATTTTGTAAAAACCTTGCGATCGCAAAATATCGAGTACGCGAATGATATTGCCGTGCACGGTATCGCGATCCCCCCGCACGAACACCTTCGCGTCCGGGTTTTCCTGATGAACTTTTCCCAATATCGCAGTTAGCTCTTCGTAGCTGACCGGCTTTTTGTCGAAGTATGGCGTGCCATTGACGTCGACGGAGACACTGATGTAATCGCGTTTTGATTGCGTCTCGCCCGAGGCTCCGGTGGGCAAAGTCACCTTGATCCCCTTCATGTGCACCTGGCTCAAGCTCACCATCATGAAGCTGGCGAGGAGAAAGAACATGATGTCAATCAAAGGAATGATCTCAATGCGCGCTTTTTTGTGAGGGATGGGTGAGCTGACGTGCATTGGCAATTCCTAGATTGACGACCGGGTCGCGGAACTGGGCGTGGCGCTCGTTTCGATCCCTACTTCCTGCGCTTTAGTTTGGGCTTCGAGCATAACTTCCAGATTCGTTGCAGCCGTCTGCAACTCGAACTCTAGGTTAGACACGCGCGAAGTGAAAAAGTTAAAGGGAATCAGCGAGAAGATCGCGATGCCGAGACCGCAGGCGGTGGCGATGAGCGCTTCGGCAATACCGCCGGTGACTGCTTGCACGGCCAGCTCTTCGTTCCCCAGGAAGCTGAAGGAACGAATCAGACCGGTGATGGTCCCCAACAAACCAAGCAAGGGCGCCAGGGTGACCAGCGTGTCCATGACAACGAGAAAGCGGCCCGCACGTTTGATTTCGATGCCGGCGGCGACCTGCAACGCGCCCTGCAGCGACGCGTGTTGGTGATTCAGCCCGTTCCACATCATTCGCAACACCGGATCGCGTGAACCGCGGGATAAGCGCGAAGCCTCCGTGACGTCGCCCGTCTCAATCGCAGTAAAAACTTTCTCGATCCGTTTTGGATCGCGGCGCATCCACCGGCCGGTCCACCAGAACGCCCGCTCGATGACGACCGCGACCCCGATGACCGACACGATCAGGATCGGCCACATGATCGGGCCACCTTTTTGGAAGTTATCGATCAGGAAATTTGTCCAACCTGTTTTAGGTGGTGGAGCTGGGGGCGCGGCGGGACTGGCCGCGGGCGAAGCCGCCGCGCTCAAGGTTGCAGAGACGGCTGGACTTGGCATTGCGCCGGGAGCGGCGGGTGAGGTTGCCGGCGCACCGGGGACGCCGGGCGATGGCATCACGCCGGGAGCCGCCGGTGATGCCACGGCACCAGGAGCGCCCGGTGATGTGGCCACACCTGGTGGCGGCGGCAGAGCCGGCGTTGTTGCCGCAGCTGGTGGCGGTGGCGGCGGCGGAGTTTGAGCAACCGCATTAAATGTAACAGCGGCGACAGCGGCGAACACAGAAACAGTCAGGAATGTTTTCATAAGCTTTAGAGATTGTGACCGGCCTTGCGATGAAGAGTTCTACTTATCCCAAACGGAGTTGCCAGGAGTCCAGCAAAACTTTTCATAACACGTTGGGACGAAAATTTACGTACGTCTTAATTATCTATCGAATTATCCAGGCGCATGGGATGTAGTGCAAGCGCGCAAAAATCTTTTTTGCACGCAAGTTTTTCCGTTCACCCGGCAGCATTGCGCACGCGATTGAGCAATGCCGGCCAGTCGCCGATGCGCGCTTCCAGTTCATCACCGGCGCGAATTGGGCCAACTCTGGAGGGTGTGCCGGTCAAAATCACGTCGCCGGGTAAGAGCGTTAAATTTTGGCTGGCAAAGGAGACGATGTCGGCGACGGAATAAATCATCTGACTGGTGCGGGCGCGCTGTTTCACTTCGCCATTTTGCCGGAGCGTAATTTCAAGATCGGCCACGTCGACATTCGAATAGACGAATGGTCCCATCGGGGTGTAGGTGTCGAACGATTTACAGCGACCGAATTGTTTCTCGGACTTCTGCAGTTCGCGATCGCTGATGTCTTCACCAATGCCGTAGCCAAAAATAAAATCGCGCGCGTGCTCGACGCTGACGTTTTTTGCACGCGCGCCGATGACGACGGCAAGTTCGGTTTCAAAATCAGTCTGATGTTCGGGAAACGCGATCTCGATTTCCTGTCTGTGCGCGACGAGAGAGGTCGGCGCCTTGAACCAGATTAGCGGCGTGCCGAGCGGTGTTCGCTTCATCTCCGCGATGTGTTCGGCGTAATTCAACCCGACCGCGATTAACTTCGATGGCGAAACTGGAACGCCGATTTCGAGGTCGTGCCGGTCGATTTTTTCGCCGGTTGCTTCAAGGCCAAGCCAGAAGGGCCGTTTCAACACGTTCACCTCATCGCCGATCAATTCGCCGTAAAATGTCGTGCCGCCTTTTGCCGAAAAAAACGTGCCAAATGTTCGCATGTCTTTATTGTAGGGCAACCGCATCGACTGCCGAATGAATTTGACGGCAGGCTGCAATCGCTTGTCATCCCGAGCCGCGGAGACGGCAAGAGACCTCACCTTCAGAGCTTAGAGCACACAAGTTAATTCGCGTGATCCATCCCTCGCATTCGCTCGGGATGACGGAACTATTTCGCGATCACGCCAACAAAATCGCGCACCGTCTTTTCTTCCGGAATTGCAAACGCGTTTTCACCGTTGCGGCGAAACCAGAACGCGCTTGATGAGCCGCCATCGAGATTGAGCGCGCGCTGGATTTTGAAATCGCCCAGCGGCCCTGCCAGAATCCTCGCGAGGTCGGCCAAGGTTGTGTCGGAACAAAATCCCAAGGCCGCGCGATCGCCGGAACCGGTTGCGGCGAAGGTCCGGCGGCCCGCGCGCATCGCTTCCAAGCCGCGGACCGGTTTTGCAAGATCAACAAGGAATGGTCCGCATTCGATTGCGGCGGTCGGTTTTCGGCGCACGGAGAATTCAGCGACGCGGAAGATGTGGATGGCGTTGTTGGAAGCGAGCACGCCGCTCATCAATCGGCCGCGCGTCAATCGCGAGGTGACTTTTCCATCAATGATGCGCAGGCCAAGCGGTGCAGTGTTTGGATCGAAATAGCCGCCGTTGATTCCGGCAATGCAATTCGTGCGTCGCATCGCGTCAGACAGGGTGACGCCATCAGCATTATCGATCACGCGTAGCTTGCACGATTTAGTGGAGAAAAGCGCAAGATCGACAATCGCGCGATTATCCGTTCCAGATTCCGCAAGGTCGATATGTCGATGAACAACGTGCCCGTCGAACGAATTTTCGTCGCGCGAATTCTTTTCGATCCACTGCGCAGGCGCGAGTGTCGCGAGCCTGAGAAAGAGAAACGCCGCGCTGACCTGCATTTTTCGCCGCCCAGGCGAAAAATGCACCCGCAGGGCAGCTACTTCTTGAAGTAGCTGAGTAGCCCACCCCTTTCCGTATCGGGCCGAGATAGGTGTTGTCGTAAGTCGTACAACCATTCGCGAGATGTGCGATTAGTTTACTCGAAAGGGCTACTCGGCTTCCCGCCGCGCGGATATGGAAATATCCGGCTAAGTCTTCGCACTGTACTTGTCGAGCAAACCTTGAAAGCGCGGATCGGTTCGCAATGAGTCCCAAATCGGATTTATCTTTAGCCCTTGAGCGGTGACGGCGCTTGGCCGGCTCAACAATCCGTCCAGAATCTCAATCGCGCGATCGTTCTCGCCCAGAATGGCGTGAACTTGGGCCACTCCTTCCATGATCTCCGGACCGCCGAATGCGTCCTTGGTTTCGGGCAGCAGTTCAGTCGCGCGCTGCGCCTCCGCTAGCGCGGAATCCCTTTCTCCAAGGCAGGCGAGCACTTTTGCCAAGTTAAGGTGCGCCTCCTCGGAATCGGGATTCCGTTTCAATTTTTCCTCGGCTGCGGTCTTCGCTTTGAGAAAAGCCACACGTGCCCCGGGTTCGTCGTGGAGCGCCCTTCGCGCGAAGCCGATCAAATAGTACTTGCTCCAGAAGTGTCCCGGAAAAGCGGAGAGCTGATCGTCCGGCAGGCTTTCAGCTTGGTCTAGCCCTTCGCGATACTTGCGTTCCAAGAGGAATACGTCCGCGCGGTCACTGGCGATCTTGAGCTTCTGCTCGTTGGTCGTCGGTACCGATTTCAGAGCCTCAAATGCCTTCTCTGCCAAACTGAAATCGCCCTTTTCAAAAATGGCCAGCTTTGACTTGACCTCCCACGCCCCGAGGGCCTTCGGGTTCAGCGCAAGTGCGCGATCGATCGTTTGGTTAGCTTTAGGGAAGTCTCGGAGCACCTGATAGTTGAAAGTGAGATTTTGCAGCGGCCACGGATCTTTCGGATTCAAACTGACCGCCGTCTCCAGATTTGCAGTGGACTCGGCCCACTTTCCCTGCCGGCGTTGGATTGCGCCGATGGCCAGATAAACTTCCGATTCGTTAGGTAATCCGCCTCGCGCGATTTCAAATTCTCTCAGCGCCGCGTCAAAGTTGTTATCGCCGTAGTAATAGGAGAACCCCAGCGCCAGATGCGCCTCCGCCAGATCGGGCTGTAGCTGCAAGGCTCGCTCGGCCAAAGTGCGCGCTTTCTCGCGGCGCTCGGGCGCGCGATCAAGATCATGCAGGATCCAGCTTTCCAATTGCGAGTAGCGCGCAATGGCGAGAGCAAAGTTTGGGTCCAACTCAATGGCGCGCTCGTAGAGCTGCCCGCTTTGTTTCAGCTTGTTCAAATCCTCAAAAGCGGAGGAGAGATTATGTGCCTGGACAAAAGCGAGATAGGCCTCGCCGTTATCCGTAGGCTTGCGTTCCATTCGCGACTTTTCCGCGGGCGACAGTTTGGCCTGGAGCGCGTCGGTGATTTTTTGGGCGAGATCGGTTTGGATCGCAAACACATCGGTTATATCGCGATCGTAGTCGCTCGCCCAAATATGCTCGTCACTGTTCGCGTCGATCAACTGCACGTTCACCCGCACCTTGTTGCCGGAGCGGCGGACGCTGCCTTCAAGAATGTTCGAAACCCCGAGTTGCTTACCGATCTCGCGAACATTCGTACTCTTATCGCGATAGGGCATGACGGAAGTGCGCGAGATCACTTTGAGTTCACCGATTTTCGAAAGGTTGGTCAGAATGTCATCCTGGATACCATCGGCGAAATAAGCGTTCTCTTTGTCGTCGCTCAAATTTTGAAATGGCAACACCGCGATCGATTTGTCCAGCTTGCGCGCCGAGGCGCGTGGCAAGAGAAAGAAGCCGGTAATAGCCGATAGCATCACGCCGATTGTCAGCAAAATGAATAGATTGCGCCGGCCCCGATGATACGCGGGAAGGCTTGGCGGAGGCGCGGTGACGCGAACACCCTCCGGAGTGACGTCAAACGCCCAGGCCAGGATGAGGGCGATAGGAAATCCGCTTAGTAACAATACGATGAGAAGCCGCTGCGACCAGTTCGGCAACTCCCACGCCGGAAAGACCGCCGATGCAATCTGAATGATGCCTCCGGCGACAATGATGTAGGCAACCGCAACGCGATAAACCTTCCGCCGCTTCACCTCCTCGAAAAAGCCGCTCATAAAAACGTGGTCCATTGCGTGGCCAGTCGTCTCCCCCCACACCCATAGACAACTATGCTCGCGTCTTGTTGAAGCTAAACGATTTCGGCGCTGACTGCGAGGCCCCGATTCACCACGAATAATGCACCGTGTAATGAATCGTCCTTTCTTCGTCGGCTTTGACCGGAATACGAAACTCCATCGTCTGCGCATTCGTTTTCGTGAACGGGTCCGATTTTTCCGTGATGTCCCAGTTGATCCAGCGAAAGAGGTGCTCGACGACGCGAATCTCCACCGATTCTTTCTTGTGATTGCGCAGCTTGATTTCAATCGATTCGTCGAGCCAATGATTGGATGAATCTACTTTCACATTGGTGCGCCGGCGTTCGCCTACCAAATCAAAAGCATTGCCGGTGAAGACGCGTAGTGTTTCGTCTTTCGGAGTGTGGTCGATCAGATTTTCGCCGGTGAATTCCAACTGCTTGTCATCATCCTGTTTGTAGAACCGGACGCGTCCCTTCGGCAGTGGCATGCCGAGATGATTCGCTTCCGAATTTTTGAATTCGCGCATGACCGCGACCTTCGTTTCCATTTCGGTGCCGAGGTCCTGATTATTGCGGAGGTTTTCCATTCGGTAACCGCGCCACTGGTTCCAATCGACCTTCAATCCGTCGTATACGTAAATGCGCTCTGATTTCACCCCGCTGGCGCGAATGAACTCGACCTGTTTCGTCTCGCGATCGCGCAACGTCGCCGGTCGCGCCAGGGTATAGAGATGATAATCTTCAAACGCTTTCTCGCTTACCGGAGGCGGCATCGCCGCTGACACCGCCAACTCTTCATTTCTCAGGTAGCCAGCCACTTCCGCCTGCTGAATTTTGCTCACGTCGCCCGCCATCAATTTGATTTTGGCATTCTCAAAGGTCTTGCCGCTTTGGTTGTCCATCGTGACCCAGCCGACAAAATCGAGCAGGTCGCTTTTTTCCGGGGCGACGATGTTGTAATCGGCTTCCCAACTCATCCCGCCGGTGATGTAGGCCAGCTCGGCGTCCAGTTTGGCCGCCTTGTCGGCCTGCAATTGCCATTCAATGGTTGGCTTTAAAATCGTGTCGTCTCCAAGCGGCGGAAAAAGTGGCTGACCCGGTAAGGTAAAACGCAGTTTACCATCGACCTCGATGATCGGCTGCGACATACCGGCGTTCTGGTAAGCCATCGCCGATTGCGCCATGGCGTAGCGTTGCCCATAGCGTTGCATCGCTTCCTGGCCGTGCCGGGCGTAACCACTGCGGACGATCTTTCCTTGCACCATCGTGTTCGGCTTATTGGGTTCCACGACGAGAAAATCGATCGTCTTGCCTTCAAAAAGCGAGAGCAGCAACTCCTGCGAAACGGGATCGTTCCGATAATTCTGCTCGAGGATTTGCAGGTTCGTTTTGCCGGTCGAATCGCGCAAAATCACCGAATCAGGCTCAAGGTGGGCGGTCGTTTCGGTAAAGCGGACATTGTTTACCCCCTGCTTTAGCTCGACCGGAACCGTGTCGCGCACGACCGCGAAATTTTGATTGTAAATCGTGAGCGCGGGTTGGCTGGCGAAAAGCGAAGATGTTAGCGCGACGCTGAACAGCACCATGGATATTCTTTTCATGTTGCCGAGTTAAACACTCGACGCCCCAAAAACCGACGATGATTTTTTTAGTAGCACAGCCATCTTGGCTGTGGGGCCAACGGCATCTTGCCCGTTGCTGCCCAGACAGCGGGTAAACTATCCGCTCGGCCGGACACCGGAATTATTTCGTCCCGGTGGCGAAGACGGTTTGGAAATTTGGGCTCTGTTTTTCCCGGGCGACTACACGAACATCAATGCTTTTGAAGCCGGCGTTTTCCAGAAATTGGTGCAATTGCACTTCGCTGAAACCGAGCCAGTGATCGGCGTAAAGCTCGCGCGCCCGCTCAAAGGAATGGTTCAATAGGTCGAGAATTACGATACGCCCATTCTTCCTCAAGATTGAATGCGCGCTCTTGATCGCCCGTTCCGGCCGCGGGGCGTGATGCAGAGCCTGACTGAAGATCGCCAGATCGACGCTGTTCTTCGCAATGGGCGGTTCCTGCATGTCGCCGAGGCGATACTCGATGTTCCGGAAACCATGTTTCTTCGCCAGCTGCGACGCGAACTCAACCATCTTCGGCGAATTATCGACCGCGATGACTTTGCGTGCGTTTTTCGCGAGCAGCTGTGCCAGTGTACCTTCGCCTGCCCCCAGATCCGCCACGGTTAGCGGCGGCAATAACGTGATCAAGACGTGCGCCAGCGCTTCCCACGAACGGCCCGGGACGTAACTCCGGCCAAACTTCCCCGCCAACTCATCGAAATATTCGCGTGCTGTGTCCTGGCGCTTGCGCAGCGCCAGCTTCAGGGCAGTGCGATCGCGCGTCGTCTCCGGAATTTCGCGTGCCATCGTTTGCACCAGTTCCTGCACGCGCGCGCGCGCCCCGTTGCGCGAGAAATCTTTCAAACCGTAATACACATTTTTGCCAGCCCGCCGATCGATCACCGCTCCGGCTCGTTTTAGCTGTGCGAGATGACTGGAAATGCGCGACTGACCCATCCCGAGAATTTCCTGTAACTCCGCCACCGACAGCTCTTCCTCTTCGAGGAGGAGAAGCACGCGCAGGCGCGTCGGATCGGCGATCAGACGCAGGAAATTAATCGTTGACGGCATCGTGCAAAAGAACGATATATCTACGTATCATGATTGGTCAATATGTCTTGCAACGACGCGGCATCGTTAAAATGTTAAATCGTTACATCGCCTGACCAATTTACCTTTGTAACGTTGTAACCTTTAACCTGTTTCACGTTTCACCATGTCTCGCCGTTACATTTTTTCCTCCGAATCCGTCACCGAAGGCCATCCCGACAAAGTCTGCGACACAATTAGCGATTATATTCTGGATGCCTGTCTGGAGCAGGACCCGCTCAGCCGGGTGGCCTGCGAAACGCTGGCCAAGGGCAATCTGGTAGTGCTCGCGGGCGAGATCACGAGCAACGCCAAATTTGAGTTGGATGAACACGTGCGTGAGGCCGTGCGCAACATTGGTTATGTCAACGGCGATTGCATTTTTCACGCTGATACCTGCCGGATCATTTGCGAGATGACCGAGCAATCGCGCGATATCAAGCAAGGGGTGGATGAGGCTGCGGCCGAAGGAAAAGGCACGGCCGAACAGGGCGCGGGCGATCAGGGGTTAATGTTTGGATTTGCCTGCAATGAAACCCCCGAGCTGATGCCAGCCCCTATCTCTTTCGCCCACAAACTCGGGCGTGAGCTGACTCGGTTGCGGAAAGAGGGCGAGATTCCCTGGCTCCGACCGGATGCCAAAACACAAGTTTCAATTGAATACCATGGCCACAAACCGGTGCGCGCGTCGGCCATAGTCGTTTCCACGCAGCACGCCGCGGACGTTAAACAAAAGGAAATTCGAGAGAGCTTGATCGAGCTACTGATCAAAAAAGTAATTCCGGCGGAGTGGCTCGATGAAAAGACGACGTACCTAATCAATCCGACTGGTCGTTTTGTCGTCGGTGGCCCAGAAGGCGATGCTGGCATCACCGGCCGCAAGATTATCGTCGATAGCTATGGCGGAATGGGGCGGCACGGCGGTGGTGCCTTTTCCGGGAAAGATCCGAGCAAAGTGGATCGCAGCGCGGCCTACATGGGCCGATGGGTGGCGAAAAATGTCGTCGCTTCAGGGTTAGCCGATCGTTGCGAAGTGCAGTTCGCCTATGCCATTGGTCATCCAGAACCCGTTAGTGTTAGTATCGACACCTTTTGCACGGGCAAAGTGGATGAGGAAAAGCTGGAACGCGCGGTTTGCGAAGTCTTCAATTTCAAGCCGGCCGAGATTATCAAACAGCTCAACTTACTGCGCCCGATCTATCGAAAGACGACCAACTACGGACACTTCGGTCGCGTCGATGATCTTGATGCCATTACCTGGGAGCGGACGGATAAAGCGGAGGAACTGCAGAAAGCAGTTCGTTAGGTTTCAGGGGTTCAGGGTTCAGGGTTCAGAAAATAACTTATGGCGTTTCAATCGTTCGAAGATCTTGAGGTTTGGCAACGCGGGTGCCGACTTGCTGTCGATGTATTTCAAACATTCGCAAGTTGCCGTAACTTTACAATGCAAGATCAAGTACAGCGATCTGCTCTATCAATTCCTTGCAACGTGGCCGAAGGCTACGAGCGAAATACCAACAAGGAATTCGTTCGCTTCCTGAACATCTCAAAAGGCTCTAGCGGAGAACTTCGGACTCAGCTCTACATTTCTCGTAAGTTGGATTTCCTAACCAAATGAGATTTTAACCAATTAGTAGGCGAGTCGAAGGAAATCTCAAAGATGCTGCATGGTCTTTCGCGCGCAGTATCGAAACGATCTCCCAAAAAATCGAGGCGCGTTCGACCTGAACCATGAATCCCTGAAACCTGAACCCTTTAAGAATTTAAGTTTTATGCCCACAGAAACACAAACCAAGCGAACACAAGATTACAAAGTTGCAGATATAAGTCTGGCAGACTTTGGAAGGAAAGAGATCGGCATCGCGGAAAAAGAAATGCCCGGACTGATGGCGATCCGCGAAAAATACGCGCCAAGTAAGCCACTCGAGGGCGTACGCATCACCGGTTCATTGCACATGACGGTGCAAACAGCTGTCTTGATCGAAACACTGGGCGATCTGGGCGCGAGCGTGCGTTGGGCGTCTTGCAATATTTTCTCGACGCAAGATCATGCCGCCGCCGCCGTGGCGAAGTCGGGCGTCCGCGTTTTCGCGTGGAAGGGCGAGTCCCTCGAAGATTATTGGTGGTGCACCTACCGCGCGCTCTCGCATCCAGACGGCAAAGGCCCGCAACTCGTGGTCGACGATGGCGGCGACGCGACTCTGCTCATCCACAAAGGCTACGAACTCGAGGAAGGCAGTGATTGGGCGAAAACTAAATCGGCCAACCGGGAAGAGCAGGTCATAAAGGATTTGCTACTCGAGGTTCAGCGCGAAAATCCATTTCGCTGGCATGAGATCGTAAAGGAATGGCGCGGTGTTTCCGAGGAAACAACCACCGGGGTGCATCGACTTTACAAAATGCATCAGGAAAACCGGCTCCTCGTTCCCGCGATCAACGTCAATGATTCGGTGACCAAATCGAAATTCGACAACCTTTACGGCTGCCGGCATTCGCTGGTGGATGGATTAAACCGCGCTCTCGATGTCATGATTGCGGGCAAAGTCGCCGTAGTTTGTGGTTACGGCGATGTCGGCAAAGGTTGCGCGCAATCATTGCGCGGCCAGGGCGCGCGCGTTGTCATCACTGAGATCGATCCGATCAATGCGTTGCAGGCCGCGATGGAAGGTTACGAAGTGACTACCATCGAAGACACCCTTGGCCGGGGCGATATCTATATTGCCGCTACCGGTAACGTCGATGTGATCAAGCTCGAGCACATCGAACGCATGAAAGATCAGGCCATCGTCGCGAACATAGGCCACTTTGATAACGAGGTTCAGGTCGACGCCTTGAACTCGGCCAAAGGAGTCAAGCGCACCAACATCAAACCGCAGGTAGATAAGTATAGTTTTCCCGATGGCCATGAAATCTTCCTGCTCGCCGAAGGTCGTTTGGTCAATCTCGGCTGCGCCACTGGTCACCCGAGCTTCGTGATGTCGAATTCGTTTTCCAATCAGGTCCTGGCGCAACTCGATCTTTGGAAGAACCGCGATACCTACAAGGTTGGGGTCTATGTTTTGAGCAAGAAGCTGGACGAAGAAGTAGCTCGCCTCCATCTCAACAAAATCGGTGTTAAGCTAACGAAACTAAGTAAAGAGCAGGCCGATTATCTCGGCGTGCCGGTGGACGGGCCCTACAAGTCCGAGCATTATCGCTACTGACTTCAGTTCGGCAAGATTATCAAAGCGAGCGGAAAACTGCCCGATGGCTGGCAGACGATATTGTTATTGTGAAAAACGAAAACCGTTCGCCGCGGATCAAGCACGTCTCCTGGGGACGGCTCGAGGTGGAAGGGAGAGCCGAGCCTTACAAGGATGCAAAGCTTTTTCCAGGCGGATCGAGGGAATGGAACTGGCGCGAGACAGGCACTAATCATGTGCCCGGCATTCAGCAAACTGACGTGCAGGAACTGCTCGATCATGGCGCCAAAATCGTAGTCCTCTCACGCGGGATGAAGGAATGCCTCGAAGTCCCGCGCGAGACCCTCGAGTTCCTCAAGGGACGACAAATACCAGCGCACGTCCTGCCCACCGCCGATGCCGTAAAGCTCTACAACCAGCTCGCAGAAAAAGAACCGATTGGCGGACTATTCCACACGACATGCTGAGAAAGCAGGCGCGTTCCTTCCTAAAATTGGCGCGGGCTTAAGTTCTGAATTTCTCTGACAGCTGCGAAACGAGTTGGTCGCGATTGTTAGGGCGAATCTCGATTAGCACCACGTCAGGACGCGACTTAATCGTGTCGGTAAACGGCAGGAATCGCGAGAAGATCGTCCCAAGGACCGGGAGTTCGCTGTCGAGCGCGCCGTTGACTGCTTCACGAAAAACCACCGAGCGGATTTCCATCGGCCCGATTTCATCGATGACCACAAGCTGTCGCGCGCGCACCGCATCACGGATGGCGCTGACGCCAACAGTCTCCAGCGCAGAAAGATCCAGCCCATATTTTCCGAGGCGCTCGGGCGTTTCCAAATCGACATGGGCCAATACGCCCTCGTCGCCATCGAGTGTCACAAGCCTGAATCCGACACGGACGCCGCGGTCGCGGATTTCCTCGGTATAAAAACCAGCGGCGGGTTGCGACAGATTCTTCACAACCCGTTTGACGAGCGTTGTCTTGCCGCAACCCGGACGGCCTGTGAGCAAAACTTTCTGGTTCACATCACGGCGCAGGGTTCTGGCACTGCGCGCAAAACCACGCGTGCGACGCAGGCAATCCTGCCTGCGAATAATCGGATACGCAAGTAACTATAGGGAAGCAGGCAGGATTGCCTGCGTCACACGAATATTAAGGTGCATGGCAGCGAAGAAATTCGTTCTTGAGTTCAGCGAGGTTTCGTCACGAGATGGCGAACGGGTCGGTGGGAAAAATGCTGCGCTGGGCGAAATGATTCATGCGCTCAAAAAGAAACGCGTGCACGTGCCAGATGGTTTTGCCACGACTGCGGATGCCTTTCGTCTTTTCCTCCGCGAAAACAAGATCGACAAAAAGATTCGCGCGGAAATTGAGCACCTGAAGAAAGGATCGAAATCGCTAACCCGCGCCGGCAAAGCGCTGCGTGCACTTTTTCTGAGAGGCAAATTTCCCGAGCAAGTTGAGGAGCAAATTCGCGAAGCCTATTGTGAACTTTCCAAACGTTACAAAAAACGCGCGGTCGATGTTGCGGTGCGCAGCAGCGCCACGGCTGAAGATTTGCCCGAGGCCAGCTTCGCTGGGCAGCAGGAAACTTTCTTGAATATCTCTGGCCAAGACGCAGTCGTCGAAGCGTGCCGCAAATGTTACGCATCGCTCTTTACCGATCGCGCAATCAGCTATCGCGAAGAGAAGGGTTTTGATCATCTCAAAATCGCGCTGTCAGCCGGCGTGCAGAAAATGGTGCACGCCGACAAAGCCGGGGTCATGTTTTCAATCGACACCGAGAGCGGCTTTCCAAACATCGTACGCATCAGCGCGGCTTGGGGCCTGGGCGAAGTCGCCGTGAAAGGCGCAGTGAATCCGGACGAATACACCGTTTTCAAACCGCTGGTCGGGAAGAAAAAGACGCGGCCGATCATGGGAAAATCGCTCGGCGACAAGAAACGCAAAGTCGTTTACGCGCGCAGTCGCGGCCGGGTAACGCGCACCGTCAATACAACGAAGAAAGAGCGTGAATCATTCGTGCTCGACGACAATGAAATCTTGCGTCTGGCCGAATGGGCGTGCGCGATCGAGAAGCATTATGAAAGGCCGATGGACATCGAATGGGCGCGAGATGGAGATAGCGGTCAGCTTTTCGTCGTGCAAGCGCGGCCCGAGACGGTGCAGGCGCTGAAGGAGGCAGGTTCGCTCACTACTTATCGCTTGAAGGAAAAAGGCAATCGAGCGCTCTCCGGTCTGGCCGTCGGCGAGGCAATCGCCGCCGCGAAAGTCTGCCGCATCCAAAGCACGCGCCAACTCGGCAAATTTAAGGAAGGCTCCATTCTCGTCACCGAAATGACCGACCCTGATTGGGGTCCGATCTTCAAAAAAACCAAAGGCATCATCACCGATCTGGGCGGACGCACCTGTCACGCAGCGATCGTCAGCCGCGAGCTAGGCATTCCAGCAATCGTCGGTACAGGTGACGCGACAAAGGTTTTGCGCGATGGTCAGGCGGTGACGCTCTCCTGCGCCGAGGGCGACGAAGGTTTTGTTTACAACGGCTTGCTCGATTTCGCCGAGGAGACGGTTAGCTTGAAAAAGCTGCCGAAGACGCGCACGCCGATCATGCTCAACATCGCCAGCCCGGGCGGCGCGTTTCGTTGGTGGAAATTGCCGTGCGACGGCATCGGCCTGGCGCGCATCGAGTTCATCATCGCCAATCGCATTCAGGTTCATCCGATGGCGCTGGCACATTTCGACGAGCTGGAGGATCGCGAGGCGCGCCGGCGCATCGAGAAATTGACTCACAGTTACAAAGACAAGCGCGATTATTTCATCGACAAACTTGCACAAGGCATCGCCCCTATCGCTGCCTCTCAGCATCCGCGTCCCGTCATCATGCGGCTGAGCGATTTTAAGACCAATGAATACGCCGCGCTGATCGGCGGCGAGCAGTTTGAACAACGTGAGCAGAACCCGATGCTCGGACTGCGCGGCGCATCGCGTTATTACCACGAAGAATTTCGCGACGCCTTCCGGCTGGAGTGCGAGGCGATCCAGCGTGTGCGCAATCAGATCGGGCTGAAAAACGTGATCGTGATGGTGCCGTTCTGCCGCACACTCGATGAAGCCGACAAAGTTCTGCGCGAGCTGGCCGAGAATGGTTTAGTGCGCGGCCCCGGCGGGCTGGAGATTTATATGATGTGCGAAATACCTGCCAATGCCGTGCTTGCCGAGAAATTTGGCGAACGCTTCGATGGTTTTTCCATTGGGAGCAATGATCTCACTCAGCTTGTGCTCGGCGTGGACCGCGATTCGGCTGAGCTGGCTGAGTTGTTCGACGAGCGGAACGAAGCGGTGAAAAACGTAGTGCGCCAAATCATCCGCGCGGCCCACAAAGCCGATTGCAAAGTCGGCATCTGCGGCGAGGCGCCGAGTGATTATCCTGAATTCGCGGCATTCCTCGTCGAGAACGGCATCGATTCGATCTCGATCAACCCCGATCGTTTCATCGAGACCAAGAAAATCGTGGCAAAAGCGGAGGGTAAATGAAAATGACGCAGACACTCTTGTCTGCGTCACTGCCATGACCTCCGAGCGAACATTGCAGTCAGTCATAGACTCGTTAGGCGAGCGTGGCGACAAGACGGCGTTGGTCGATTTCGACAAGAAAGATCGACATTGTTGGTCGTTTCAGAAACTTTCAGCTTGTGCGCGAGCTTTCGCTAATGGGCTCGTCAGGCAGGATTTTAAACGCGGCGATACCATCGCCCTCTTCGCCGAAAACAGCCCGGAGTGGATCGCAGCTGCGCTGGGAATCATTCGCGCGGGCATGGTCGCTGTGCCGCTCGATGTTCAGCTTGGCGAGAGAACTCTGGGTCACATTCTGCAAGACAGTGAGGCGCGCGCGATTATTACGACACGAAAGCGAGTGGAATGGATCGAGAGGCTTGATCTCGAAGAAAAACCAAAGCCCATTTTGCTCGATGCTGGTGAAGAGGATTGGGCTGAGGCGGATTGGAAACGGTTCCTTGAGAGTGAAGAGACAGAACTGCCGACGGTGAGTTGCGGCGATGAAGCGGTGCTCTTTTACACGTCGGGAACAACCGGCCCGCCCAAGGGCGTGCCGCTGGGTCATGGCAACATTACAGCTCAGCTCGATACTGCCGCCGAAGTGCACCTCATCACGGGCGGAGATCGTGTGCTGCTCCCGCTGCCCTTGCATCACGTCTATCCATTTGTGATCGGTATGCTGGCTCCGCTGGCTCTCGGTCTGCCGTTGATTCTGCCATTTTCGCTTAGCGGACAACAGTTGCTGCGCGCTTTGGGGGAAGGCGAAGTGACGGCGATCATTGGCGTGCCGCGGCTCTACAGCGCGCTCTATTCCGGCATCGAGGCGAGAGTAAAATCTTCCGGGTGGGTCGCATGCAAATTGTTCCGTGTTTTTTTGGCGGCGAGCGGATTTGCGCGAAAATGGGTCGGGTTGCGGGTTGGCAAGTTACTGTTTCGCTCGTTGCACAAACGTTTTGGTGAAAACCTGCGGCTGCTTGCTTCCGGCGGCTCGGCCCTCGACCCCGAGTTGGCTGGGAAACTTGAAGCGCTCGGCTGGCAAGTCGCCATTGGTTACGGGCTCACCGAGACTTCACCGCTGCTTACGGTGAAGTTGCCTAACAAGTCGCCGCCAGAGAGCGCGGGAAAACCTGTTGCCGGTGTGGAGATTCGTATTGAATCGAGCGCAGCCGAAAAAAAGGAGCACGTCAATGGGCATGAGGTCGGCGAGGTCGTTGCGCGCGGACCAAATGTCTTCAGGGGCTATCGGAATCTTCCAGACAAGACTGAGGAGGCCTTTACCGAAAATGGATGGTTCCGAACCGGCGACCTGGGTTACTTCGATGATAATGGAGAGCTTCAGCTGCTCGGTCGTCTCTCTACCCTGATTAAAACCGAGAGCGGAGAGAAGATCCAAACCGAGGATGTCGAGGCAGCCTATGCTGAGGAATCCGCTATTCGCGAGATTGGCGTGCTCGGGGAAAAAGGGAAACTTGTCGCGCTCATAGTTCCCGACCGGGCGAGCAGCGACGATGGAAAAGATGCCGTGCGCAAGGCGGTCGAAAAAACTTCAAAGCGGTTGCCGAGTCATCAGCGCATTTCCGATTACGCGATCACTCCCGATGCCTTGCCACGCACCCGGCTGGGCAAAATCCAGCGTCATCGACTGGCGGAGCGCTATAAGGAAGTGAAAGAAGGCGGTGAGAAAGCTGCCACCGCCGAGCCGATGTCTGTTGAGGAAATGTCGGGCGAAGATCGCGCGTTGCTCGAAGATCCTTCTGCGCAATCTGTCTGGGAATTGCTCACAAAACGATACGGCGGCAAGCGACTGACGCCGGACACAAGTCCGCAGTTCGACCTCGGCATCGACTCACTCGAATGGCTGAATCTGACGCTCGAAATCGGAGAATCGAGCGGAGTGGAATTGAACGAGGAGGCGATCGCGCGCATCGAGACCGTGCGCGATCTCCTGCGCGAAGTCACAGAAGGCGGCGAAGGCGAAGCGGTCGATCCGCTAACAGACCCGGACGAAGTTCTCGATGAGAAACAAAAGCAGTGGCTCGAGCCGCTCGGTCCGGTCGCGGCGGGGACGGCACGCTTTCTTTACGCCGTGAATCGAGTGTTGATGCGTTTGCTCTTTCGCGTCCATGCCGAGGGATTGGAATATCTGCCGCAAGATCGGCAGTGGATACTCACGCCCAATCATGTCAGTTATCTCGATCCGTTCGCAATCGCTGCGCTACTCGATTGGCGTCAGCTGCGTAAAACCCATTGGGCCGGCTGGACCGGCATCATCTTCGCCAATCCATTGATGCGTTTCCTGAGTCGACTGGGAAAAATTTTACCGATCGAACCAACCCGCGCCGCGCGTTCGAGCCTGGCCTTTGGCGCGATCATTTTGAAAAAGAAAAAGAACCTGGTGTGGTTTCCAGAAGGCGAACGCTCTGCCAACGGGAAACTTCAAGAATTCAAGCCGGGTATTGGAATGTTGCTTGAACATTTTCCGGCACCCGTGATTCCTGTTTTCGTTCACGGCACCCACCAAGCTCTGCCACCTGGAAAGTTTCTCCCGCGGCCGCGTATGATCCGCGTTGTATTGGGCAAGCCGCTGGATGCGCGTGAGCTAGAACGCGAAAGCCGCGGCGAAGAACTACATCAGAAAATTGCGCGCGCTTTACATGATGCCGTAGGCAAACTTGCCACCGAGTGACCGCGAGGCTCTCCAAGGTCTCGTCATTCCTTCGTCCTTTAACGCCACTCCGGCTCGGACCATTCGGATTTCGTCATTGAGGCCGCCACTCGAGGACCATGCTGTTATCGCCCGCCAGGCGCGCGTGAATGCCGAACGGCGCTCCAAGCGCGTTCAAAAGATTGCATAGACTCCGTGCATCCGCGGCCGATGTATGTTCCAGTCGAAAACGGCGCATATGCATCGGAACAAGTTGCAGTGACACAAGCTGGCCACCACGCGAGTCCAATTCGACTAAGTACATGAGCGCTAGATCACCTCGGAAATCTTCGTAACCGCTGATCCCTTCATAGTCGGTGAGGAAATCGCCGCAACCGTAGAGAATCAGGCGACCTTTGAAAACCTCGATCGCTTTCACGTGATGAGAAGAATGACCATGCACGATGGAAACGCCTTCCTCGATCAAGCGATGCGCAAACACGATTTGTTCCAAAGGAATGTCATAGCCCCAGTTGCCGCCCCAGTGGATCGACGCGACGAGCAAATCACCCGGCCGTTGAAATTGCCGCATTCCTTTTGCGATCTGCGACGCGGTAGCTTCGGAAAGATCGTCCAATAAATTCACTCCCGGGCGAGCATTC
>Ga0209687_1000193_pt1 | contig 22460 bp, 17 predicted proteins | sample GraSoiAngelo_136_FD_185893 | JGI IMG/M metagenome (GOLD analysis project Ga0209687, IMG submission 185893) | Grasslands soil microbial communities from the Angelo Coastal Reserve, California, USA - 14_0929_09_20cm (SPAdes) (version 2) | ecosystem: Environmental > Terrestrial > Soil > Grasslands ...
GCTGATGTCTCACCCGAAGGCCTGGCCCCCACCATCTCGATTGAAGCGGTCAGGCTCGTTCCGCTGATGGTTCGTTGCGAGTTTTCTTCGCGCACCGCCATTTCGACAACACGTCTGAGAAACGCTTCCAGCTTATCAATCTCCTCATCGGAGACCGATCGCAGATCCACCGACATGCCGGCCGATTCGGGAATCGCGTTGACCGAGCTGCCGCCCTCAATCACTCCCACGTTAAAAGCTGTTCGAGGTGAAAAGGGCGCCGGGTATGCAGCGAATCGAGCGATTGCGCGTCCCAGGGCGTGAACCGGATTTACGACCCCAAAGTCGCCCCAGGAATGGCCTCCAGGGCCGCGCAGGGTGACCTTGTACCGCCGTGATCCCAGCGCGCGGTTTGTAATTCGCTCGAGACCTGGACCGTCAAGGGAGATAAAGAAGTCCGCCCCTTTTCGGTACGCGCCTTCGCTGAACAGGTATCGGACGCCTCTGAGATTTCCTTCGCCTTCTTCTCCGACGGTCGCCGCAAACTGAATCGAAGCGGGGGGCCGAATCCCCGCGGCAGTCAAGATTTGCGCAAGGCATATCAGGCTGGCAACGCCGCACGCGTTATCGCCGACGCCGGGCCCTAACAGGCGATTGTTCTCACGGCGCACTTTGACATCGGTTTCCTCAGGAAAAACGGTGTCGAGATGCGCTGAAAAAATTATGACTGGTCCGCCCGTCGCGCCGGGAAGCTGGCCAAGGCAGTTGCCTTCATCGTCGATCCTGACATTCTCCAGACCTGTTTCACGGAATTTTGCGGCGGTGTATTCGGCTCGCGCTTGTTCTTTGAAGGGCGGCGCCGGAATTTCCGATACGCGAATAACCTCGTCAGTAATGTTGTAGTCGTCTATGAGCTCGAATGCGCGAGCGACATCTTGAGTATGCAGAAGCTCATCGAGAACCGCATTGGCCTGCCGATCGGAAACGTACTGTGCTCGCTGATTTTCAGCGTGGAGGTGAGAATTAGGTCTCATACGTGAGATTCCGAAGCAGGGGACAGGGGTTAAACCAGCGCCATGACTTCTTCGTCGCTCAGGACGCAGTCGACTTGCTTGGCGCGTGTGAAGATTCGTTCGATACGCTGTTCGTTCGGTTCGATACCGCGTTGTTCGAGCCAGAAAATCACGTTGGATTTGCCGCTCATCGGGCCTATTTCAATCATCTGCTCGCGTCCGAAGGCGGAAGCGGGCACTCCGGAGTAAACAGTATCGGCGAGCCACGTATCTCCCTTTCGAAAAGCCTTAATGACGGCCGCCGCGTGCACTCCGGTAGCGGTTCGAAAAGCATCGCGCCCGACGATCGGGTAATTTATAGGAATCGGGATGCCGGTTGCCTCACTGACGGTTTCACAGTACCGCATCAGATTCGAAAGATCCCTGTCTATGAGCCCCATCAACTGAAGATTAACAAGCAACTGATCCATCGGCGTATTGCCGACGCGTTCTCCAATACCGAGGGCGCTGCCGTGCAGGCGGTCAGCGCCGGCTTCGAAGGCGACGATTGCGTTTACAACTCCGAGACCGCGATCCTGATGCCCGTGCCAGTCAATCTTCACATCCTCGCCGGTTGCGCTGACGACCGATTTAACGTGAGCGAGCAAAGAGCGAACGCCATCCGGCGTTATGTGACCGACAGTATCACTCACGCAAACTCGTCGGGCGCCCGCTTCGATCGCGGTCGTGTAAAGAGCCCTAATCGTTTCAGGATTCGCGCGAGTCGTGTCCTCGGTCACATACATGACCGGCAGTCCGTGAGCGACGGCGAACTTCACGGCGTCTTCGGTCGCGGTCAGCATCATTTCGAGCGACCAGCCTTCCGCGTATTGACGGATCGGGCTGGAACCTATAAAGGTCGCCGTTTCGATTGGAATGCCGACCTTCTCCGATATTTCTATGACGGGCTCGATATCCGCGCGGACGGTTCTGGCGGCGCAATTAGGTCTTATGTCCAGCTTACAATCGACGATTTCTTTTGCCAGCCGCGCGACGTCGGCTACGGCGCGAGGACCCGCGCCCGGCAGTCCGATGTCCACGGCGTCAATGCCGAGCGAATCCATCAGGTGAAGAATCTCGATTTTCTTTTCTATGGGTGGATCGGTTACGGAAGGCGACTGAAGCCCGTCTCGAAGCGTCTCATCATCGAACTGAATCTGCCTTTGATCCTTTGTGGTTTGCCCTACCAGGTTCCAGTCGTAAATAAGCTCGGTCTTTTCCACGTTCGTGCTTTCCCACAGCGATTACACCAAACGGCGCATTGAGCGGTCAAGCTTATCGCCCGCCTTGGCTTTGAAGCGGATTACAACCTGTACGATGGGGTGTTACTATTCCGCGATTCTGAAAGATGAAAGACGCCGCCGACATTAATTCGAACGCCTGGAACCTGCGCCGGCTGCTTGTTTCATTCGCGGGTTTGTTCATCATCAACCTGGCGCTCAGAGTCTTCTATCTCAGATTTGATTTTGTGAATGGAGACGAGGCCGTACGCGCCCTGACGGCGGTGCAGTGGCTCGATGGGGCGCGGCTGTATGTCGATGCAATCACCGACAAGCCTCCCGGCGCCACCCTGTTCTATGCGGCGATCATCTCGCTGTTCGGACGAAGTATGACGGCGGTTCACCTGGCCGCGATTGTGTGGAACTTCGGCGCCGCCGTGATTGTCTACATCATCGGCGCCAAATTATTCGACAGAAAGACAGGACTATTGGCGGCGTTTCTCTTTGTCTATTTTGGAACGAACTACTTCACGCAAGATACGATGGCGGCCAACACAGAGCTGCTGATGGCGCTTCCGTACACGGCGTCGTTTTTATATTTCGTCAGAGGAGTGAGAAGTGAGGGCCGGTGGAACTTTTTCCTTGCCGGTATTCTTACGGGAGCAGCGGCGCTATTCAAGCAGGTAGCAGTCTTCAATTGTCTCTTCTTTGTCATCTATGAATGCATTCACATTTATCTGGGCAGAGGCCGCGACATTGGCCTGTATAAGCGGATCATCAATTCGGCGGCGCGGCTGGCGGTTATCGCCGCTGGAGTTATTCTGGTCGCGGCGCTTTTCGTCGTATGGCTAGGGTCCACGGGTACGCTCGCGGGTTTCTGGCGCAATGCGGTTGTGCTGGGCGCCTTTTATATCGGCTCGTTGCCGCGGGATCTCTGGCTGAGATTCATGGTAACCCGCAGCCTCGGATATCTGCTCTTTAATATCGTGCTCTGGGCGCTCGCCGCGGTTCCGGTGATACGCGCGTTAAGACACCGGAACGAAGCGGAAGTAATCGGCGAGCAAGGGCGATTATCTTCCGATCTTGTCATCGGACTCTGGGGAGTTTGCTCGCTATCGGGTGTGTTCACGAGCGGCCGCTTTTACGGCCACTACTTTATTCAATGCCTTCCCGCGCTGGCGCTGTTGGGAGCGCGAGGCATCGGCTTAATAGCGGCTCGGAAGAAGCGAACCCGGCGGCTTGCGGCTTCGATACTGGGCGCTCTTTTCTTGTTCAGCTTTATAAGATTTCATCAACGCACGGCCGTCCTGGCCTTCGAGACGCTGAGCGGCGCCCGTACGCGTTGGAGCAAGGCGTGGGGTATGACCACTCGGGAGGATGAAGCAGAGATAATAGCCGGTGAAATGCGGCGCAGAGTCGGCGCCGGTCTGCCGCTTTATATCTGGGGCTACGCTCTTGATGTCTACTGGCGTTCGGGCTGTCGGCCGGCATCGCGGTATCTGACCCCCTATTACTTTACCGGCCACTTCTATCCCGAGGTCACTAAGACAGAGGGGCCGCCGGGCGAAAGATTCTGGCGCGAGGCCCACGAGAGATTTATTGAGGACTTGCGACGGAACCGGCCTCGTCTGATTCTGAACGTCGATGAAGACATTCAAGCGCTGCCCTACCCTGATATCATCAGCTTCATCAACGACAACTACGAGCGAGAAGGTCTTCTCGGCCCCAATCCTGCTCATCAATTCATCGTGTATAGGCTGAAGGATTGAGCGCGAAGCTAATATCCGATTGAATGCCTATCGCGAGAGCGTAATCATTTCGCGAATCTTTCTTACTACCGGCATCATCAACAGCGGATCATAGTTAGTCATCACGACCGCTGTGTATCCAAGATCCGCATACATGCTCAAATCGGAGCCGATTCCCGGCGCGCCTCCGTTGTGACCGATTACGCGCTTTCCATTTATGATCTCTTCTCCAAACCCGTAGGCATACTTTGCGCCGCCCATCGATACCTTTCCGGTTGTGACAAGCTCGGTATATTTTTCGTTTAATAATTTATGATCCCGAAGCGCGACGTGAAATTTCAAGAGGTCCTCTACCGTTGAATAGCCGCCTCCGGCCGGTCCGCCGCGGTTCGGGCGCGTGGCGCCGTTTTCATGTCTTCCGCCATCTCCGGCGCCTTCCGCGGTGTATCCCATCGCAAGATTAGAAGGCTCGGCGGTCATTTCGTAGGCATCGGTATCATTCATCCCGGCCGGCTTGTAGATGTGCTCTCTCACATAGTCGTAATAGCTCTTGCCTGATACTTTTTCGATGATCGCACCCAGTACGATGTACCCGGAGTTGCTGTACTGAAATCTCTTGCCGGGCTCGAGCGGCGCGGGCTCATCCGCGAACAACGCCAGATAATCCGATACACTTCGAATTGACGCTTTCCTGGCGTCGAAACGTGCATTCCAATACGACCCCAAGCCGGAGGTATGAGTTAGAAGCTGGTGAATCGTCACTTTCGCGGCGACCTCTTTGTTTGGATAATCCGGCAGATACTTGCCGACCGTGTCCTCGAATGAAAGCTTTCCAGCCTGTACCAATTGAGCAATAGCGACGGCTGTGAACATCTTGTTCATCGAGCCCAGGTTGAATTTCGTTTCGTTGTTGTTAGCGACATTCTTCGATTTGTTCGCGAGGCCGTATGCTTTTTCAAAGATTGGCTTGCCGTTCTTTGCGATCAATACGACTCCGGAGAATTTATCCTGCTTGACCAGTTCGTCCAGATAGGCAGCGACGGAAGAAACGATCTGAGCATCGGTCATGTTCTTTTGGGCAGACGGCGCCTGCTCGCCGTCGCCGCCTGGTTTCGCGGAAGACTGGTTGTCGTCCGGACGGGACGAGGGTTGGACGCGAATGTCGGCAATCGCATACGGCGTATGTTTTTCGACTTCCATCGACAATCTGAGCCAGCGCTCGTTTTTATTGGATTGAACGAGAACTTCGATCGTGTAGTCGGATGACTGGATCACTCTGACGAGCTTTAGCCCGCCGCTCTGGTTATAGAAATTGAGATCTTCCTGAACGAGCTGTTCGCCGTCGCCGTGTTCTTTGTGAAAACGGCGAAGCGTATCCGCCTCACCTGTATTGAAGGCTGCAAGGAAGCCTGCCAGAGTGCGGCCGGCGGGCGTGTCCGGCGGCTTTACGTCGGCCGCGGTTTGCGCAGCGGTTGTCCCGATTAGGCCGAGCATCAGTGCGAAAATTGTTGCGGTACAGCTTGTCTTAACAAAACCACCTGTTTTCATGAATCCTCCTGGTCGACATCTGACATTGCCAAAAAGCTTGCTGACTCTAAGCATACGTTGATTGAACCTCAATTGTGTCCTGAACGCTGTCAAAAGACGGTAAAGAGTTTGTTAAGAATGTAAATGGCTACCCTGCGTAGCTACTCTAACGAATTACTTCACCATATTGCTGACGCTCTCGACGGAGGTCCCGGTGATTCGGCGCTGAGCAATCATGTCGGCGACTGTATTGCGACTAGCGGCAGAATAGATACGATGCGGTATGAAAGAGTATCGAGTTCTAGCCTTTGTTTCGATACTCTCTTACACTATGCGGGATGGCGTCCGAAGCGCGCGGCGCAAGCGCAAGTCATGGACGCTCAGAATCCGGTAAGAACAGATGTTAAAGAGTCATGGATCCCCTACTCATTATCTGGTCCTTTTGATGTCGGGCGTTTTCGCGCTTTCTCCCTTCGCGCCGTCGATCAACCGCGCCGCCTCTCGTCAAGTAGACCCTCCGTCTCACAGCACGCTGCGAGAGAAGAGCTTGAGCGATACACAATGGTCGGAGGGCGGGACTCTTGGAACATTCGCTCACAGGATGATCAATGGGCGGGCCGTTTGCCTCCAAGCACCTGCTGAGCAAGCTCACGCACTAAGGCAGCGCGAACCCGGAGCGGCTTCGATCTTATTGACACCTCCGGACTCCGCGGGTGTTCCTCGGACTGGCTTGAGAATTGTCCTGCGAGGCACGCCGCAGTTACAGAATTTTCCGGAAGCAATTGATGGACTCCGACGAGCTGCCGCTCAATGGGAGGCGCAGATTCAAACCGTGCTTACGGTTGTCGTGGAAGTCGACTTCGGCCCGACCTTTTTCGGCGCACAAGCGAGCGACGATGTCGTTGACGTTAGCGATGGCCAGATACTCGGGGGCAACGCCCTTTATGCCGGCGCCCTGGCGGATCTGGTTTCCGGGCCTTATCCGAATGAAAAGAAGGCGCTCTATTCATCGCTTCCCGCGAGAGCCCTACCGACCGATCACGGAACATATTCGGGTTTATTAATGTCCTCCGCGACGCTTCGTGCTTTGGATTTGTTGAACCCAGTTGCCGACGCTGATGGCGAGCGCACCGATTTTGGCGCGCCGCCCGCAATCGCGATCAACTCGAAAATCAAATTCGACTTTGACGCGAGCGACGGCGTCGATGGAGACAAGCTGGACTTTGTCGCTCTTGCTACACACGAGCTTGGGCACGTGCTCGGATTCATTTCATCCGCGGGCGGCCGGGATCTCAATCCCACTACGGCAATTCAACCAACATTGATGGATATGTTCAGGATTCGCCCTGAAACGGCGTCGAGTTTTTCGACGGCTTCGCGAGTGCTTGCCTCCGGAGGCGAGCAGGTCTTCTTCGCCGCCGGATTCAACCTTCCTTTATCAACGGGGTTGCCTGATGGTACAAGCGGCGACGGCAGGTCGCCGGCTCATTGGAAGGATGATGAACTGACGGGGCAATATCTCGGCATAATGGATCCGACGCTTCGCGCGGGCGAGCATCAGTCGATTACTAATAACGACCTCGAAGTGATCGACGATCTTGGTTATCAAGCAAAAGCCTTGTTCGATTCAACAACGGTCGTGCCGCTTGTTTCCGGATCGCCGCAGACGGGAAGCCTGTTCGCGCCGCCGCCGGGTCTTGGGGTGCTCAGTCATATTCACTATTCGATCGTAATCCCCGGCGGCGCGTCCCAGTTGAGGATCGATCTAAGGGGCAACGCCGACGTTGACCTCTTCGCTCGTTTTGGACATCCGGTCATCAACCAGACGCACGCTGTTATCGCGGACTACAGATCCGCAACTCCAGCGAGTGTGGAAACGATCCTCATCAACTCGGCGAGCGCGCCGCCGCTGAGTCCGGGCATCTACTATATGGCAGTAGCTAACTTCGGCCCCGGCGATGCCGATTTCACGATCACAGCGACTACAACGGGAGGCGTGATCGGCCGTGCGCCTACGATCTTCGGTGCTGATTCTCATCTGGAGGGCGATTCTTTGGAGGTCGCCTGCACCGGGATCGATCGCGATGGCGATTTCCTTCAGGCGAATATCAGTGTCGTGGATAGTGGAGGACGAGCCGTCGTTCCATCTGTCATCATCCCCCTTGCCGCGAGTGCTTCGGGCCGTTCAGAGACTCAGTTCACGATCAGAGGGCTGAGCGCGGCGCCGACTGCACAACGCCTTAGCGCGGTGTTGATCGATCGCTCCGGCCATCGCAGCGCGGAGGCCCTGATCGATTTCGGAATCGGGGACCCCGGCGCCGTCTCTCTCACCAATGCGTCCTTCAATGGCTCGAAGCTCACGATGAAAGTGAATGGCTCCGCTTCAAGCTTTCAATTGGAAGTCAACGGACGCATCGTGGCCCCGCCCGCCAATTTGATGATTAAACCATCAGGCGTGAAATTATTGGCGAAGGGAAGCATGAGTCAACTCAACCTTCAGTCAGGTCCTAATCGGATTCGACTCAAAAACGAGAATGGATGGTCGAACATATTCATCCTGCAGGTTTAAAAGTATTCCGCATTGCCATGAACTCCTCGTCGATGACTTTTATGTTATTTTACCTTGGTGAAGGCGATTCTCCTGGGCACCAGTTCCGGCAAGCCGACGCTCAAGCGCAACGTGAGCGCACTGGCTGTGGTGCGTGAGGATGAATGGATGCTCTTCGATTGCGGGGAGGCTACGCAACACCAGATAATGCGCGCCGGCTTGCGAACCAGCAGGCTCACGGCGATTTTCATAACTCACTTGCATGGAGATCATTTCAACGGTTTACCTGGATTGCTTTCGACTATGGGTCTCGACGGGCGCGAACGGCCGCTGGTTATAGTCGGTCCGCCCGGTATCCGCGAATACCTCGACGTGCTGTCGAGACTGAAGACCGTATTTGTAAATTATCCGCTGGACCTGCGCGAGATCAGCGCATCCCGGTTCAGCGGGATTAACGGCGGCGCATCGGGAAGGGAATCCGCCGCGGTGAACGACTCGTTGAAAGGTACACTGATCGTGCACGAGACTGAAAGGTACGCGGTAACTACTGCTCCTCTTGATCACAGGATCTATGATCTCGGCTTTCGAATCGAAGAGAAGCCTCGGCCCGGCAAATTCAACCTCGAGCGTGCGCTGGCCCTGGGGGTTGAGCGCGGCCCGATGTTTGGGCGGCTCCAGGGGGGGACACGAGTTCGTCTCAATGATGGCCGGTCGGTAGATCCTCGTGATGTACTCGGGCCGTCGCGTCCCGGTAAAAGCATCGCCTACTGTACGGATACGAGGCCCAGCGCGGAAGGCGTCCGCCTTGCACGCGACGCTGATCTCCTCATACACGAGGCCACTTACGCAGGTGATCTGACGGAGGAAGCAGCGATGTACGGCCATTCAACCGCGGCTCAAGCGGCGACGGTCGCCCGAGAGGCCCACGCCGGACGATTGGTCATCACGCATTTTAGCTCCCGTTATAATGGACACGATGCGCTTCTCAGTGAAGCTCGATCGGTATTCGATCAGACAATCGCTGGAGAAGACCTGCTGGAGATTGCGGTATAAACCCATCGATATTGGATCTGACGCATGATTCTCGGAACGGGCATCGATTTAGCGCATCTTTCGCGCATTGAAGAGGCAATGAATCGCCTCGGAGACAGATTTCGCGATCGGATTTTTACCGAAGAAGAAATCCGATACTGCGAGAGCAAATCGCATCCATTTGAGAGCTACGCCGCGCGCTTCGCGGCAAAAGAAGCGGCTATGAAGGCGCTGGGCACGGGTTGGTCGAGCGGCGTCGGGTGGCGTGAGATTGAAGTTATTACATCAGACCATGGTCCGCCCAGAATTCGACTTGCCGGAAACGCTTTGAAACGCTTCGAACAGATCGGCGCTTCCACGATTCACCTTTCGATAAGCCATTCGGACGATCTTGCGATTGCACAGGTAATTCTAGAGAGCGAATAAGAGGCGGGTTTATGTGGGCGGCGTCATCCAGGCCGCAACCGCGGAGTCTCTTCGTATTATGGTCTCGTTGCGTTCGGGGCCTGTAGATATCAATGCGACGGGAGCTCCGCAAAGCTGCTCGATTCGATGTATATACTCTTTTGCGGCGGCGGGAAGCTCGTCGAACTCGGTGATTCCGGTCGTCGCCTGTTTCCAGCCCTGATGTGACTCATAAATCGGCTCACACTCTTCGAGCACGAAGGAGCTATGGGGAAAGTCGGTTATGACTTGATCTTTCCAGCGATAAGCTGTGCAGATTTTGATTTCTTCGAACTCATCCAGCACGTCCAGCTTCGGCAGCGCGAGCGCATCGAACTGGTTCAACATTGTTGAATACTTAACGACAACGGCATCAAACCAGCCCGTTCTGCGCTCCCGCCCCGTGGATGCACCGTATTCATTTCCTCGTTTGATCAGATACTTTCCGGTTTCGTCGCGAAGCTCGGTGGGGAAGGGGCCTCCGCCCACCCGTGTAGTGTATGCCTTGGTTATTCCGAGCGTGCCGGTCACCAGTTTTGGCGAAAGCCCTGTTCCAATCGCCGCTCCACCGGCGGTTGCGTTAGAGGATGTGACGTATGGATAGGTTCCGTGGTCTACATCCAGGAGCGTGCCCTGAGCGCCTTCGAGTAACACCGATCCGCCGCTCGATACAACCTCGTTGAGCATGACGGCAGTGTCTCGAACAAAGTCCTTGATAATGGCGGCTTCGGCGAGAAATTCATCGGCCGACTTCTCAGGCGGCAGAGACTCCGCGCCCAGAGAAACGAGCTCCCGATTTGCGTTTCGGGTGTTCTCGATTATGCGTTCGCGAACGAGATCCGGGAACAGCAGGTCTCCGGCGCGAATGCCCACGCGGGCTGCCTTGTGCTCGTAGGCCGGACCGATTCCGCGCATCGTGGTACCGACGCCGTTCACGCCGAGCTCTTTCTCACGAGCGCGTTCGATGGCTGTATGATAAGGGAGAATCAGATGCGCTCGGCTGGATATGAACAGCCGCTCGCGGCAATCTATGCCATTTTGATTGAGCTGATCGATCTCTGCTCTCAGCGCTTCCGGCGCCACTACCGTACCATTGCCGATCACGCAGATGCAATCGGGGTGAAGAATACCAGAGGGAATCAAATGCAGTACAAACTTCAAATCGCCGATTCGGACGGTATGGCCTGCGTTGTGACCGCCCTGATATCGCGCGACAACCGAAAAATATGGCGCGAGAATATCGACGACCTTTCCCTTTCCCTCATCGCCCCACTGCGCGCCTATAACGACGATGTTTTTCATCATATTCCCGATATGGATTCAGTTGAGTCTACCCAGACAGACATACAGGCGCACGGCTGGAACTGCTATGCGCCTGTATATCGGACCTCTTTTACTTAGTTGCCAAGAGCGCGGTCGATCATCCTGGAGATGTTTTCTTTGGATGTGGTGCCCACGACGCGATCCGCTTCGTTGCCGCCCTTAAACAGGATGAGGGTCGGGATCCCCTTAATTCCGTATCGTTGAGCGGTTGCGCCGCTGTCGTCGACGTTGAGCTTCACTACTTTAGCCTTATCGGCGTATTTTTGCGCAACTGACTCGACGGTGGGAGCCAGCATCTTACACGGCTGACACCATTCGGCCCAGAAATCGACGAGCACCGGCTTGTCGGCTCTAATGACTTCCTGTTCGAACGTGTTATCCGTTACCTCACTCACAAAGTCGCTCATAGGTTCCTCCACAGTAGTCGTTCCAGCAATGAAGAATAATAGCAGGTCCCGGTTTAAACGCCCACCGCACTGGTGTCCGCGGCGAGCCGTTCATAAAGCTCGCCGTAGCGGGCCGCGGATGCTTTCCAGGAGAAATCCGCCCGCATTGCGTTTTGCATCAAGGCGCGCCAGAGCTCCTGATCGGCATAGACCATCAGCGCCTCATAGGCTTTTTCCAACAGGCGTGTTGAATCGTACTCGTGGAACTTGAATCCGTTTCCCTGTCGGGTTGTGCGGTCGAAATTGACTATGGTGTCGTCGAGGCCGCCCGCCGCGCGGACTATCGGGATGGCGCCATATCTGAGAGAGTACATTTGATTCAGCCCGCAGGGCTCGAAGCGCGATGGCATCAAGAACATGTCCGATCCCGCTTCGATCTTGTGAGCAAGATCGTTGGAAAAGCCTATGTACAGTCCTAACTGGCCAGGACGCCGATCACGAATCTCCCGCAAGCGCTTTTCGATGTACTCGCTGCCGGATCCCAATACGACGAGCATTGCGCCGCGATCCATCAGGCGGTCCGCCACATCCAGAATAAGATCGAACCCCTTTTGATCGGACAAGCGGGAAATACACCCTATGACTGGCCGGTTAATGTCTTCGGGCAAGCTGAAGCTTCGAAGAAGGTCTCGCTTGCACTCCGTCTTGCCGCTGGTGTCGTCAGGGGAATAGCGGGCCGCGATCAGCGAATCGTTCGAAGGATCCCATTCGTCATAGTCGACGCCGTTGAGGATTCCGAAGAGGACGTGGGATCGAGCCCTGAGCAGTCCTTCGAACTTCTCCCCGAATTCTTCGGTTTGGATTTCTTTGCTGTACTTTGGGCTGACCGTTGATATCGCATTCGCAAAAACCAGCCCGGCCTTTAAGGAACTCACATCACCATAGAACTCGATTCCATCGTCCGTGCGATTCAGCCATTCCGGCAGGTCGAGCTTCGGCAGCAGGCTGGGTGAAAAGACCCCGGGAAACGCCATGTTATGAATTGTGAAGAGTGTTTTGGTCCGAGAGAAGAAAGGATCGTTGGAATAAACAGTCCGGAGATACGCACAGGCGAGGCCGGTCATCCAGTCGTTGAGGTGCAGTATATCAAGCTGCTCTCCAAGCGCCTTTGCCAGCTCCAGAACAGCTCGACTGAAGAATCCAAAACGCTCCGCGTCGTCCGGTTCACCGTAAAGTCCCGGTCGAGAGTAGTACTGCGGAGCATCAATGAAGTAAACGGGAACTGGACCGGAGCGATCTACAAAGACTGAAACCGGGCGTTGCTCGAAGTCGAAAGGAACCATGAGAGCTCCCGGCATCTGTTCGCCGAGGCCGCTAATCTTTGGCAGGTTGTATCGCGGCATAACCACGCTGACGTTGTGCCCGGTCTGGGCAAGCGCCTTCGGCAGCGCGCCCGCCACATCGGCGAGTCCGCCGGTCTTTGCGTAAGGAACTACCTCGCTCGCGGCCAGAAGGATGTTCACTAGTTAGTTCTCCTCATGATTAATAGTAGTATGAAACCAAAGTCGCGGAAGTGTCTTCGCTGACAGCCGTCAGCGAGACCAGGGTTGCCGTTGAAAAGCTGTAATGTACCCCGCGGTTGGTGTTCTATGTCTGCATGGAATCGAGAAACTCGGAGTTCGACTTTGTCTTGCTCAGCTTGTCCAGAAGCAATTCCATGGCTTCGGTCGCTGAAAGCTGAGAGAGCACGCGCCGGAGCACGAAGATTCGATTGAGGTCCTGCGCTGAATGGAGAAGCTCTTCCTTACGCGTGCTTGATTTGTTGATGTCCATTGAGGGGAAGATGCGTTTTTCCGTCAACTTGCGATCCAGGTTTATCTCGAGGTTGCCGGTGCCCTTGAATTCTTCAAAGATCACGTCGTCCATGCGCGAGCCCGTATCGATCAATGCGGTCGCGATTATCGTGAGCGAGCCGCCTTCTTCAATATTACGAGCCGAACCAAAGAACCGCTTCGGTTTTTGGAGCGCGTTTGAATCGATACCGCCGGACAGAATCTTGCCCGACGGAGGTACGACCGAGTTATGCGCCCGCGCGAGCCTTGTTATCGAATCGAGAAGGATCACGACGTCGCGTTTGTACTCGACGAGCCTCTTGGCTTTTTCAATGACCATATCCGCGACCTGTACGTGGCGGGTAGGCGGTTCGTCAAAGGTCGAGCTGATAACCTCGCCGTGAACTGATCGCTGCATATCGGTGACTTCTTCAGGCCGCTCGTCTATTAGGAGAACGATCAAGGTCACTTCAGAGTGATTGCGAGTGATCGAATTCGCGATGTTCTGAAGGAGCATCGTCTTGCCGGTTCGAGGGGGGGCCACGATGAGCGCGCGTTGACCCTTTCCAATCGGCGTCATCAGATCGAGCACTCGCGCGCCGAGATTGTCCATATCGGTTTCAAGGCGCAGCCTCTCGGCCGGATAAAGCGGGGTCAGATTGTCGAAGAAAACGCGTTCGCGAGCGATCTCCGGCGGCTCGAAATTGATCGCTTCGACCTTAATCAGGGCGAAGTATCGTTCGCCTTCCTTCGGCGGCCGTATCTGTCCTGAAATGGTGTCCCCGGTTCTCAGGTCGAATTTTCGTATTTGGGATGGGCTGACATAGATGTCATCGGGCCCGGGTAGGTAGTTGTAATCCGGCGCTCGCAGGAATCCGAATCCGTCGGGGAGCGTTTCGAGCACGCCTTCGGAAAAGATCAGTCCGGATTTTTCGGTTTGCGCCTGCAAGATTTTGAAGATGATCTCCTGCTTGCGCATTCCGGTCGCGCCTGGAATATCCAATTCCTTCGCGATCTGGGTTAGCTTTGAAATGGACATCTCCTTCAGTTCGCCTATGTCCATCAACTCATTTATTTCTTCTGCCATAAATTCCTCTGCAATCTTCAGTCTCGGGCCGCCGGCCGCGGTGACCGTGTTCTGATCCGCGACACCCATCGGTCCTTGGCAGGCCCGCGTCGGGATGTACGGTTTAGTTTCTGGTGGGTCAATAGCTGCTCTTCTTCACGGAATTTCTAAGGGTGAGGTCGTCAAGAGCCCAGCGTCTTCGCGATTTGCGCCCATACAGCTTCGCGGTTGCGTCTGGTCACCGACGAATACGGGATAACGGTGGTTCCGATCAATTTATGTGCCTGATTCATGCCCGACTTCAATTGATTGGCGCTGAGCTTGTCGGATTTAGTTGAGACCACGACAAACGGCTTTCCGGTTCCTATTAGCCACTCTTTCATTTGCAGGTCGAGGGTGGTGGGGCCGCGCCGCGAATCTGTGATGAGAATTGATAGCACAAGGTTTGATCGAGTCGCAAGGTAGTGCTCCACCATCGGTCCCCAGGCGCGTCGGATGTGCTCCGGCGCGCGAGCCCAGCCATAGCCGGGTAGATCAACAAAGTAGAAAGAGTCATTGATGAGAAAGAAATTGATTAGCTGAGTGCGTCCCGGAGTCGAACTGGTCCGCGCAAGTCCCTTGCTATCCAACAGACTGTTGATCAAGCTTGACTTGCCTACATTAGATCTGCCGATAAAGGCTATCTCCGGCCTTCCATCACGTGGATATTGTTCAGGTCCGGGTGCACTCGTTACGAAAACCGCGCTCTTAATTCTCATCGGCCGACAAAATAAAAGGTTCTGATCGCCGAAAAAAAACAGATTGAATGATCAGGGGTATCGGGAACGCAGTAAGTAAGGCGCCGTTTATGGCGCAGCGTTTTAGGAGGACGCGCCTCCGTTTACTCGATAACCTGGTTGCTGGAAGGGGCGTCGCCTGACGGCGGTTGCCCCCAGATCGGAACCGGCGTCCTGTCGACTTCTGGTTTATCCTTCGACAGGGGCAATTCGAGCGCTATGCTCCATACATCGTCTATATATTCAGCGGTGTGGATGCCAAGCGCCTGTTTCACGTCGTCCGGCACTTCTACCAGATCCTTGGCATTATCCTTTGGCAAGATCACTGTGGTTACGCCGGCGCGGTGAGCCGCCAGCAGCTTCTCCTTTACACCGCCGATTCCAAGTACCTTGCCCCGCAACGTTATCTCTCCGGTCATCGCCACGTCACAACGCACGGGATTTCCGGTCAGCGCCGAAACAATCGCTGTAGCAATCGCGGTTGGAATCGCTCCCTCCGGCACATGAAGATGCAAGTCGAGTTTCTTATAGAAGTCGGAAGCGAGTCCAAGGCTCTTCGAGCGCGCCCGCACACACGAGAGAGCGGCGTGCGCGGATTCCTGCATCACCTCTCCGAGCTTGCCCGTAAGAGTTACGTTGCCGCGGCCAGGCATCAGCGTCGCTTCGATGTGAAGCACTTCTCCGCCGGCTTCGGTCCACGCAAGTCCGGTCGAGACGCCAATCTCGTTTCTTTCGATTGCCGCTTGCGGCCTGAATCTGGTCGGTCCCAGAAGTTCTTTCACTGCTTCCGCTGTGATTATTGTCTTGAAACCGTCGGCATCGTCCGAGCTCAGGATTTGGCGAGCGATCTTGCGCAGAACCGCGGCGATCTCGCGCTCCAGATTGCGAACGCCGGCTTCTCGCGTGTAAAACTGAGAGATAGTTGTATAAGCGTCGTCGGCGAACTGAACCTGCTCCTCCCTGATCCCATTCGCTTCAAGCTGTTTTTTAACGAGATGCCTTTTGGCGATCTCGAGCTTTTCCCGTTCGGTATAACCCGGCAGCCTTATTATCTCGAGCCGGTCTTGCAAGGCGGGCGGAATAGTATGCAGTACGTTTCCGGTCGCTATAAACATAACCTGCGACAGATCGTACTCAACGTCGAGATAGTGATCGTGGAATGTGGAATTCTGCTCCGGGTCCAGCACTTCGAGGAGCGCCGCGGATGGATCTCCGCGAAAATCCATTCCCAGTTTATCGACTTCGTCCAGCATCATTAACGGGTTTATCGTACCCGCCTTTTTCATCATTTGAATGATCTGGCCGGGAAGCGCTCCGATATAGGTGCGGCGATGACCCCTGATCTCTGCTTCGTCGCGGACGCCGCCGAGGCTAAGACGGACAAACTTCCTGCCGGTAGCTTTGGCAATCGATTTCCCGAGGCTGGTTTTGCCCACTCCAGGAGGCCCGACAAAGCAGAGAATGGATCCGCGGGGTTTCTCCACGAGTTGCCGGACGGCGAGATATTCGAGTATGCGATCTTTTACCTTCTCAAGCCCGAAGTGATCGGCGTCCAGGATCTCCTGAGCGGCTCGAATATCGCGAACCTCTTCGGTCTTTTCTTTCCAGGGCACCGCGAGCAGCCAATCGAGGTAGTTTCTTGATACCGTGCTCTCGGCGGACATGGGAGGCATCTGCTCGAGCCGGCGAAGCTCCGCCATGGCTTTTTCGTGAGCGTCCTTAGGCATGCCTGCCGCTTCGATCTTCTGTTTCAGCTCTTCAAGCTCGGCTTTTTCGTCTTTGCGCCCCAATTCTTTGTGAATCGCCTTGATCTTCTCGTTAAGGTAGTACTCTTTTTGAGCGCGCTCCATCTGCCGCTTTACGCGGCCGTGTATAGCGCGATCAACCTGGATTTTTTCCAGCTCGATCTCCAGGACTTCTACGAGCCTGACGAGTCTGTCCTGAAGTGAGAATATTTCGAGAAGGCCCTGTTTATCCTCAACCGCTATTTTGAGATTGGATGAAACGGTGTCGCACAGTCGGGCAGGATCGTCATTGCGCAAGGCGGCGGTCAAAGTCTCCGGGTTGGCAAGGTCGGTGTACTGGCGCACGTATTGATCGACCAGCGAGCTTACGCGCCCGACCAGTGCGTTAACCCGCGACCGCGGCTCAGGTGTATGGGCGGCTTTGCGGAGCGTAGCGGTCCAATACTCGCCGTTGTCCTCGATTCGAACGAAGCGCGCGCGCTCGACGCCCTCGACCATGACCTTAATATTTCCATCGGGCAGTCTGACGTTGTGAGTTATTCTCGCGATTGTTCCTACGGTATAGACCTGGTCGACGCCGGGCTCATCGACGGTTGCGTCGTGCTGAGTAGCCAGAAATATAGTCTTATCGCCTTTAAGCGCCGATTCAAGGGCGCGCACGCTGGCCGGCCGTCCGATTACAAAGGCGACCATCGTGTATGGGAAAACGACTACGTCCCGGATGGGCACCATAGGACATCGCACGACGTCGTTAGGCGTGTTGTCAGTGAACTCATTCATCGTTATCGTCCCAGATCCCGAACTTCACTCCAGATCCCGAACTTCACTCGCACCGCTTACCAGGCAGCCGAAAGATGGAGGAGGAGCCTTCATCCAAAGTCAGACTAACTCACGGCCTTCGCGAACGACCCGGTGATCAAGCTGGATCTGCTATCCCGCCTTCTCCAGCACCGGGAACGACGCTCTACGCGTTTCCACCATCTCGCCGGTCAAAACGAATTCCTTGACCTTCTTGTATGACGGAAGCATGTACATGACGTCTAGCATCAGCTCTTCCAGGATCATTCGCAATCCGCGTGCTCCGACTTTTCGTTCGCAAGCCATTCGAGCCACCGCGACCAAAGCTTCGTCCGTGAAGCGGAGTTTGACGCCCTCGTACTCGAAGAGCTTCTGATACTGTTTTACAAGCGCGTTCTTCGGCTGCGTCAGAATTTCAACCATCGCTGCTTCATCCAGTTCGTGGAGCGTTCCCACGACCGGAAGCCGCCCGACGAATTCCGGAATCAAGCCGAATTTTATCAGGTCTTCCGGCTCGATCTGAGCCAGCGTATCGCTGATCCGCCGCTTAAGCACGCTCTTGACGTTGGCATTGAAGCCAAGCGCCTTTTTGCCGATTCTCTTTTCAACCACCTTTTCGAGCCCTACGAATGCGCCGCCGCAAATGAAGAGTATGTTGGTGGTGTCGACCGGAAAGAATTCCTGGTGCGGGTGTTTGCGCCCTCCCTGGGGCGGTACGTTGGCCACCGTACCTTCAAGGATCTTCAGAAGAGCCTGCTGAACCCCTTCGCCTGAAACATCACGAGTGATCGAAGGGTTCTCATCCTTGCGGCAAATTTTATCAATCTCATCGATATAGATTATTCCGGTCTGCGCGCGTTCGATGTCGCCGTTGGCTGACTGGAGCAGTTTAAGAATGATGTTCTCTACGTCCTCGCCCACATAACCGGCCTCGGTCAGAGTCGTCGCATCCACGATGGAAAACGGCACGTTGAGCATTCTCGCAAGGGTCTGCGCAAGCAGCGTTTTCCCGGTCCCGGTGGGCCCGATCAACATTATGTTGGATTTTTGGATTTCAACGTCGGAGGAGCGGCGCTTGATCATGTCTATTCGCTTGTAGTGCTGATAGACCGCGACCGCCAGTTTTTTCTTGGTTTCGTCCTGTCCTATTACGTAGTCGTCGAGGAATTCCTTGATCTCGACCGGTTTCGGAAGAGGCGGCCGCCGCGCGGCGGTTTCCTGCTGTTGATCATCGGTAATGATCTCATTGCAAATATCGATGCACTCGTTGCAGATATATACGGTGGGTCCCGCTATGAGTTTTTTGACTTCATTTTGAGATTTTCCACAAAAAGAACAGCGTAGTGTATCCTCGCCTCGTCTCATTCATCACTCTTTCTGATCGAAAATTCGTCTACCCTGCCGGTCCTTACTCTCGATGAGAGATAACCTGATCAACGAGTCCGTACTCCTTGGCCTGATACGCGTTCATTATCCGGTCGCGCTCTACGTCCCTTTCGATCGTCTCGATGTCCTGCCCCGTGTGCTTGGCTAGAATTTGGCTGGTTAGTTCCCTCATCCGCATGATCTCTTCGGCGTGAATCTTAATATCGCTTGCTTGACCGGATATCCCGCCCATTATTGAAGGTTGATGTATGAGGATTCGAGAATTTGGAAGTGCAAATCGCTTTCCGGCCGCGCCAGCCGCCAGAAGAAGCGATCCCATCGACGCGCATTGACCGAGGCAAAAAGTGATTAGATCGGGTTTGATGAACTGCATCGTATCATAGATGGCGAGGCCAGCGGTTATGGAACCGCCGGGACTGTTTATGTAGAGTGAAATGTCGCGATCGGGATCCTCGGCTTCCAGAAACAGAAGCTGAGCCACTATGAGATTGGCTATGTTGTCATCGATAGGAGTACCGATGAATATGATGTTGTCTTTGAGAAGCCTTGAATAGATATCAAAGGCGCGCTCGCCGCGCGCGGTCTGCTCCACCACCATCGGTACGAGAGCGGCATGAGGTGATCGAGCAAAACCCACTGGACCGGAAGTCATAGACTCAGATACTACGCTCATGATTTGATATTACGATCGAGATTTAATGAACCAGTTCCTTCGAAAGGACAAACTGTGTGAATCGATGCGGGGGTAACTCGAACGATAGAGCAGCATGTCAATCCAGAGCTCCCTCTTATGCTCCTTGCTCGCCCTCGCCGCTCTTAGTGGCCGCCTCGTTCAACCCGTCCACCTCCTCGACTCGAACGTCGGCGGAAGCAATCAAAAGATCCAGAGCTCTTTCATTTCTGACCTGCGCTTTCATACTAGCCACGGCTTTTTCCTTTGTCAAGCGTGCTCTCAAAACAGCGGGGTCTTCCCCCGTGCTTGCCGCTGCTGCCTGAATACGCTCGTCAATTTCTTCGTCGGTAACTGTTATTCCTTCGAGGTCGGCAATGCGATCCAGGATAAAGGAAGCTTTGAAATCTCTCTCAACGCCCTTTTGTTGCGCCTCCTGAAACTGGTCCCACTTGATGTTGAGCTTTCTGAAATCGACTCCGCCTCGCGACCACTGCTGTATAAGCGAAGTCATTCGAGATCGGGTCTCCAGCGCCACTATTCCCGACGGAAGCTCGAATCGATTCCGGTCCAAGAGAAGATCGAGCAGCGCGTTGTTAAACTGCTCTTTCGATTTTGATTCAGCCTGCACCTCGAGCTGCGACCTGAGCTCGCTTCGAAACTCCTCAACAGTCTTCTCTTCATCGGAAATGAGCTTGAGCATCTCCGGCACGTCGGGAGGCTCTTTGATGTTGATCGAGGCGACTTCGCCTTTATAGCGAACCGCTTTGCCCGCGAATCTCTCGGAGTGGTAGTCCTTCGGATAATTGACGATGAAATCTCTCTCGTCTCCGACATTGACCCCCAAAAAGGCTTCATTAAAATCCGCGATCAGGCCTTTCTGGCCCAACTGTACGTTGAAAGGCGCCTCCGGAATATCGGGCTCGCGTTCGCCGCCGCCGGTCCCATCCGAATCGGCTTTGCCTTCGATTGCATCGCCAGCCTCGTCTGATCTTGGTTCTTCTGCTTGTGTTTCGTTTGCATCGGCCGGCTTATCAGCAGTATCGCCATCGGCGGTCTCGCCATCCGCCGTTTTCCTCGCCGCATCCTGTTCGTCACCTTCGGAATTCTGAAACCACCCTGCCAGATTAGCCGAGATAAAGTCGCCGGCTTGCGAGGGTCGATCCTCGACGGGGACCATTTCGGCATAACGCTGTTGGAGGTCTTCGATCGCGGCGTCAACATCGCGATCAGTTACCTTGTAGACCTTTCTTACGAGCGGGAGTCCTTTGTAGCTCGAGAGTTCAAATTCAGGGGCGACCTCGACGTTGATGGTCGCACCGAGCGAGCCATCCAGACCATGTCGCACGTCGCTCACTGAGGGCTCGCCCAGCACCTTGAGGTCGTTCTTCTGAACCGCGTCGGCGAAGCCGCGAGGCAACAGGTTCGATGTCACCTCATCGGAAAGGTCCTTCTTGAAACGCGTTTTGATTACTGACACTGGCACATGGCCCGGACGAAATCCGGGTACGTTGACGCTTCGCGCGAGCTGGGCCGCTACACGGTCCGTTTCGCCCTTTACTTCGTCTGAGGAAAACTCGACGACTAATTCCTTCTTGCAGTGCTCTTGGTCGGCAACAGTTATTCTCAAGCTTGGATGGCCTTTCTTATGGGTTTCACCGCGGTTAGCAGTAACTGTTCATCTAAGCACAAAACATTCTATACACGCTAAGGAAAAACAAGAAATACCGCCGCGATTTGATGGGTTCTGGTGCGAAAGGGGGGACTCGAACCCCCACACCTTACGGTACCAGATCCTAAGTCTGGCGCGTCTGCCAGTTCCGCCACTTTCGCACGCGATTACCTTAATAGATGACCTGGCGCTTTGGCAAACAACACCCTCTTCGTATCTGCCTTATCTGCATCAGTCACGCCTCCCATCCCGGCCTTCTTGACACCGCCTCAACGCGAAATCTAAGATGCCCTTCAAACTTAATCAGAAGCGAGCGAGATAATGAATCAGACCATGGTGTTGTTCCTTCAAGCTCCAGGCCAATTTCCGAGAGCATCGGGTGATCTCCCACTTTCGGCGCCCGTCTACGGTTACATTCCAATAATCATCTTCTTTCTCGTCGCCGTAACGGTGCCTCTTGCATTGCTCGGGGTCTCAAGGCTCTTGCAGCGGCGTGTATTCGAAAGGCAGAAGCTCCTGCCATACGAATGCGGAATCGATCCGATAGGCGACGCCAGGGACCGATTCTCAGTCCGGTTCTATATGGTGGCGATGCTGTTTCTCGTATTTGATGTCGAAACTGTGTTTCTTTTTCCATGGGCCGTGATTTACGACAAGCTTGCGATCTTCGGACTCGCGGAGATGCTCGTCTTTATAGGAATTCTGGTGGTCGGTTATTACTACGCCTGGTGCAAGGGCGCTTTCGAGTGGGCGTAGTGTGTTACACAAGGGTGCTATGACAACTCAAAAGGAACAAACGCTGGAGTCATCGAGCGGAATCATAACTACCAGCATTGACTTCGTCTTTAACTGGGCTCGGAAATCCGCCTTGTGGCCGATGACTTTCGGCCTCGCCTGTTGCGCCATCGAAATGATGGCGACCGGTGCGTCTCGCTTTGATATGGATCGCTTCGGAGCCGGCGTGTTTCGGCCGAGTCCTAGGCAGTCCGATTTGATGATAGTAGCCGGAACGCCGACGTTGAAAATGGCTCCGGTCATCAGACGGGTGTGGGATCAGATGCCTGAGCCCAAGTGGTGCATAGCAATGGGAGCATGCGCTTCGACCGGCGGGCCGTTCCCGACATATGCGACGCTGCAAGGCGTCGACAGAATCGTGCCGGTGGATGTCTATATACCGGGCTGTCCGCCACGGCCCGAAGCCCTGCTTTATGGATTAATGAGGCTCCAGGACAAGATCATGCTCGAACATCCGACGC
>Ga0209687_1000194_pt1 | contig 22418 bp, 21 predicted proteins | sample GraSoiAngelo_136_FD_185893 | JGI IMG/M metagenome (GOLD analysis project Ga0209687, IMG submission 185893) | Grasslands soil microbial communities from the Angelo Coastal Reserve, California, USA - 14_0929_09_20cm (SPAdes) (version 2) | ecosystem: Environmental > Terrestrial > Soil > Grasslands ...
GGCAGCGCGTGCCCCAGATCATCACGGCGCAATTTTCCCCGATAGAGCAGGTCGCGACTGGATCAAGCCAAGGCCGCCTTGGGGGGAACCGGTCCGAAAAATTTCGTGGCGAGGTTCGTATACACCGACGACGGCTTGAGTGCCCCGGATTGCGGGCTCCGACCTTTTGCGCTTGCGTGCGCGACGCGACTCGCGAGCATAAACACACGCCCTCGCTATGCCCTTTACCACGCGCGAAATTGAGAATCCTGATCCGGTGACTCGCGTGGTCGCGGCGGATGCGGCGATGCGTAATCAAAAGGCTGAGCAAGCGGGCGATGACATCGGCGAAAAGATGGTGCTCAACATGGGACCATCGCACCCGGCCACTCACGGGGTGTTGCGACTGGTACTCGAACTTGATGGCGAGATCATCACCAAAGCGACCCCGGACGTCGGGTTCCTTCATCGTGGCGACGAAAAAATCGCGGAGAACATGCAATACAACCAGTTTGTTCCCTACACTGACCGTCTCGATTATCTCGCACCGCTGTCCAACAATGTCGCCTATGCCCTGGCGGTGGAAAAATTGATGGGCTGGGAAATTCCGTCACGCGGCAAAGCCATTCGCGTGATCTGCTGCGAACTCTCTCGCATTTCCGCACATTTGATGGGGCTGGGCGCGATGGCGCTCGATCTCGGCGCGATGACGGTGTTCCTCTACACTTTTCAAGAACGCGAAAAGATCTATGACTTGTGTGAATTGCTAACCGGCGCGCGTTTCACTACCAGCTACACCCGCGTTGGGGGACAGATTCGCGATTTGCCGGCGAATTTCATTCCGCAATTGGCAAAATTCCTCGAGACCTTTGGCCCCAAGCTTGATGAATGCGATAATCTCCTAACCCGCAACCGCATTTTTGTCGATCGCACTCGCGACATCGGCGTGATCCCGCGCGACCGCGCCGTCGCTTATGCGCTGTCGGGCCCGAACCTGCGTGGCAGCGGAATCGAACACGATTTGCGGCGAAAACATCCTTATCTCGATTACGATCAATATGATTTCGAAGTAGTGACCGGAACGACAGGCGATTGCTATGATCGCTATCTAGTCCGGATCGAAGAGATGCGGCAGAGCGCGAAAATTCTATGTCAGGTGATCGACAAATTGCCAAGCGGCCCGATCAACGTAGCCGACTGGAAAAATATGTTGCCGCCGAAATCGCGGGTGATGACAAAGATGGAAGAGTTGATTCACCATTTCATTGTCGTGACTGAAGGTTTGAAAGCGCCGCCGGGTGAAATTTATTTCGCGGCCGAGAACCCGAAGGGTGAGCTCGGTTTTTACATCAATAGCCGTGGTGGTGGTGTCCCACACCGGCTCAAAATTCGCGCGCCATCGTTTGTCAACCTCAGCATCCTGCCGGAATTGCTGCCGGGTTGCATGATGAGTGATGTGGTGGCGATTTTAGGCAGTTTAGATTTCGTAATGGGAGAATGCGATCGATGAAAATAATCTCGGTAGCACTTTTGGCGATCCTGGTTTTGGCCGCGTGCAACCGCAATCTCCTGACCGGATCGAAGCTGACCCTCGACAATTACAACCAGATCACTACTGGCATGAGCAAGGCACAGGTGGAAAAAATCTTGGGACCACCAACGTCGATGGAGACGAAAGACATGCTCGTCTTCAAGAAGACGATCTGGCGTTACGAAGACGGACGGAAGTTTGCCCAGATCACGTTTAAGAACGACGAAGTGGATAGTAAGGACGCAAATCTTAGCAGACAATGAAAAGCGTTCGCCACCAGATTATCGTGCTTCTCGTTAGCGCGTTGCTCTTTTCATGCAGCGGTCAACGCCTCACCCAGGCCAATGTCGACCAGGTGTCCGAAGGGATGAGTAAGAAACAGGTGGAATCAATCCTGGGCCCCCCGACAAGCGTCGAAAGCAAAGATTTCATGCTGCTAAAGCGCACAACGTATCTTTATCGCCAACCCAACGGCACGGTGACGGTGTTGTTTAAAGACGACAAGGTGGCCGCGAAATCGAGCACGCTTCTAAAATAGGCGACCGATTGTTATGACATCGATCGCGACCAAAATTCCGGCGGAATTGAAGCGGCAAGTGGATGCCGCCATTGCTCAATACCCGCCCGAGCGAAGACGAAGCGCGGCTTTGCCATTACTGCATCTTTGGCAGGAACATTTCAGTTTCATCAGTGATGAGGGCATTCATTGGATTGCGAACAAGCTCGAGTTACAGCCGATCAACATTCTTGAGTTGGTAACCTTTTATCCGATGTTGCGGCAACAAAGCGCTGCCAAAACCCATATTCGCGTTTGTCGGACACTTAGTTGTGCGATGGCTGGAAGCTATCGTGTCATGGAAAACCTTTGTGCGACCGCTGGTATTACGCGCGGACACAACGGCGTTCACGATCCGATTCTCGTTAGCAAGGATGGAAAGGCTAGCGTCGAATTCGTGGAATGCCTGGCCAGCTGCGGCACCGCCCCAGTCTGCATGGTCAACGATGAATTACATGAAAACGTCGATCCGAATTCAGTGGCCGACCTTCTCCGCAATCAAAGATCAAACGTCAACCATCAAACCTTACCTCATCCTCTCGAGCGCCGGCTTGTTTTCAAAAACATCGGCCGTCCGGATTGGACGCCCAACATCGATTGTTACCTGGATGACGGTGGCTACGAGCAGTTGAAGAAGGCCGTTACCATGTCGCGGACAGACATTCTTAACGAGGTTAAGACTTCGGCGTTGCGCGGACGCGGTGGCGCCGGCTTCCCGACCGGGGTAAAGTGGAGCTTTATCAAGCCTGACGAGAAAAAGCCGGTGTATTTGATTTGCAACGCGGACGAATCGGAACCCGGAACGTTCAAGGACCGCTTCATCATTCACCAGGATCCGCACCAGCTGCTCGAGGGTATCTTGATTTCCTGTTATGCCCTCAATGTCCACACCGCTTACATATATATAAGAGGAGAATTTCCCGAGGGCGCGAAGATCCTCGAGCGCGCCATCGAGGAAGCGCGGGAGAAGAAATTTCTGGGTGAGAATATTCTCGATTCCAATTTTGATGTGGAAATCTTCATTCATCGCGGCGCCGGCGCCTACATTTGTGGTGAGGAAACGGGGCTGATCGAATCGCTCGAAGGCAAGCGTGCGTATCCACGGATCAAACCGCCTTACTTCCCAGCAGCGCTGGGCCTCTACATGTGTCCGACCATCGTCAACAATGTCGAAACGCTCTGTCACGTGAAGCATATCATTGCGATGAGCGGCGCGGAATATTCGCGACTTGGCCGCCCCGGCAATACCGGTACCCGGATTGTTTGCGTTAGCGGCGACGTAGTGCGGCCCGGTTATTTTGAGATCGAAGTGGGCGCGGTAACGATGGGACAGTTGATCTATGAAATGGCCGGAGGAATGAAGTTCGGGCGACAACTCCGAGCCGTCATTCCCGGCGGAAGCTCGGCCAAGGTCTTGCGCGCCGACGAACGCTTTAAAATAAAGGAGAGGCAAGCGGATGGTTCCACCTTGGAGCGTGAAATTTCCATCGATCAAATTCCGATGGATTTCGATTCACTCGCCGCCTGCGGCTCGATGGCGGGCTCTGGCGGAGTCATTGTGCTGGATGATTCGCGCGACATGGTCTGGGCCCTTAACAACATTAACGAGTTCTATGCCCACGAATCGTGTGGACAGTGCACCCCCTGCCGGGAGGGCGCCCTTTGGATGAAAAAGATTACGGATCGAATGCTGCTCGGCGGCGGCGTGATGCAGGATCCAGCGACTCTGAAAACGGTAGCGGATAACATAGCCGGCCGCACCATCTGCGCCTTCGGAGAAGCCTGCGCCTGGCCCACCGAAAGTTTTGTCGAGAAATTTCCGGAAGATTTCGCCGCGCGCGCAACAAAATCCGCGCCGCCGCCATTACCGCCGGAATACACACCTGAGGAACTCATCGCCAAAGGAAAAATCTCAACCGTTCCACTGGCGCATGACCCCGGTTGGGAGAAAGCCGGCGCCGCCGGGACGATTTGATGTGGATTCTTTTCTTCATGCTCCTGCTCGTAATCATGCTCGATCCTTTTCGATGAGGAGCATGAGCCTGATAAAGCACCACTTGCCCTCACCTCAATCCTCTCCCGTGGGGAGAGGAGGACGCGAAGCGCCAGGTGAGGGATTTCGTAGAAGCAGAGGAAATGGCTGAGAACCTTCCATTAGTTAACGTCCAGATCGATGGCGTCTGGCATCAATTTCCGAAAGGCACGCGAGTGATTGAAGCGTGCGCGCAAGTCGGCGTTTATATTCCACGTTACTGTTACCATCCTAAGCTAAGCTCGCCCGGAAATTGCCGAATGTGCCTGATTGAAATGGGCCTGCCACGCATGGGCCCGGACCGGAAGTTTGAGCTGGGCGCGGATGGCAAGCCAGTGATCAACTGGATGCCGCGCCCGCAAATTTGTTGCGCGCAGGATGTGGCCGAAGGCATTGGCGTGCGCACGAGTTCGCCGCTAGTCGAGGAATGTCGCCGTGGCGTCATGGAATTTTTGCTCATCAATCATCCGCTGGACTGCCCCATCTGCGATCAGGCGGGCGAATGTCGTCTCCAGGAATTCAGTGTCGAATATGGGCGCGCGGACTCACGCTTTCTCGAGAATAAGGTCAAGAAACCGAAACGGATCCAAATTGGTCCGCGGGTCACGCTCGATGACGAGCGCTGTATCCTTTGCTCGCGCTGCATTCGATTTTGCCAGGAAATCGCAAAGGACGATGTGCTTGGCTTCACCGAACGGGGCGGCCATACTATTCTGACGGCGCATCCGGACAAGCCGCTCGAAAATAATTACTCGCTTAATACCGTCGATATTTGCCCGGTAGGCGCGCTCACCTCTTCGCACTTTCGATTCGAAATGCGCGTCTGGTTTTTGAAGGAAACTAAAAGTATTTGCACGAGTTGCGCGACCGGTTGCAATACCATCATTGGCACGCGCGAAGATGTGGTCTACCGCCAGACACCACGCGAAAACGTCGCCGTTAATTCCGTCTGGATGTGTGATTACGGTCGACTCAACTTCGAATATCTAACGAGCCCTGAACGGCTGCTCGAGCCGGAAATTTTTTCCGGTGACAAATTGCAACCTTCTGATTGGAAAACGGTCATCTCCCATACTGCTTTGCAACTGCGCCATTTCACCGGCTGGGATATCGCCATCGTCGCCTCGGGCCGGATGACAAATGAAGAGCTCTGGCTGACTGCGCGTCTCGCCCGGCAGTTGAACGTCTCACTCATCGATATCGTTCCCAGAAAAGGAGAGGGGGACGACATTTTGCTGAGCCAGGATCGCAATCCGAATACGAACGGCGCAAAAATTATTCTCGGTTTGGAAGGCAAAACGCGGGCGAACCTAACGGCGATCGCCGCGAGTGTGGCGGAAGGTCGTACTAAAGCGCTGGTCGTACTCGGTGAAGACCCGACTCAATTTGGAATTACGGTCGAGCAACTGAAGAAGCTGCCCTCTTTCATCACCATGAATATTTTGCGCAATACCGCCACCGCTCACGCCACTGCGGTCCTGCCCTCCGCCGCTTACGCCGAAAAACGCGGCTCGATGATCAATGGTCGCGGCCGTTTGCAACGATTGAATCGGGCTGTCCGACCCCCCGGCCAGGCGCGCGAGGATTGGGAGATCTTGCGCGATCTCCTTCAGGAGTTTACTGGCAGCAATGGTCTCGGCTCGATCGAAGATGTGTTTCGGCAAATGGCAGAATCGATTCCGCCACTGGCAGGCTTGAGCCTGGACCAAATTGGTGATCTCGGCGTGCACGTGATCGCAACGCCTGAGAATACAACAACGCCATCGCCTCCCGGCGAGCCAGTGGACGAGAAGATTTTCGAGCGTCCGCCAGTTCATGCAGCAAAATGAATACGGTCATCCCGAGCGAAGTCGAGGGATCCTGCTGCGAAACCTCTAAGGTCACTTTTGCGGCATCCCTCGATTTCGTTCGGGATAACCAAGAATAATGAACCCAACCGCATCCTTCATTTTCACCACTCTGCTGAAAATCGTTGGCATCGTTTTTCTGGTTATTCTGCCGATGGTCTCCTACGCGGTTTATGCCGAGCGGAAAGTCAGCGCATTGATTCAGGATCGCCTCGGCCCGAATCGGGTCGGGCCGGCCGGCTTATTTCAACCGATCGCTGATGCGCTGAAATTTTTGCTCAAGGAAGATTTCACGCCCGCGCATGTGAATAAACTTTATTACTGGCTCGCGCCTTGTCTCGCGATGGTGCCGGCTATCACTACCATCGCAGTGGTGCCATTTGGCAGCACCCTTTTCGGCGTGCCAATGGTGATCGCGGACATCAACGTTGGCGTGCTTTTCGTTTTTGCGATCGCCTCGCTCGGTGTTTACGGAATCGTCATCGCCGGCTGGGCTTCGAATTCAAAATATCCCTTCCTCGGCGGGGTGCGCTCAAGCTCGCAAATGATCTCGTACGAACTCTCGTTAGGTCTTGCTGTGGTCCCGATCTTTCTCCTCGTCGGCAATCTCCGGCTAACGGAAGTTGTGCAATATCAGATCGATCATGGCTGGATGATATTGCCCTTTGCCGGGAACTGGAAAAATCCGGTCGGTTGGCTGCTGGTTGTTCCAATGTGGATATCGTTCGCGGTCTTTGCCATCGCCGTCTTCGCGGAAACAAACCGGCTGCCCTTCGACCTGCCGGAAGCGGAAACGGAGTTGGTCGGAGGCTATCACACCGAATATAGCTCGATGAAGTTCGCCCTCTTTTTCCTCGGGGAATACGCTGCCATGATTACCGGCTCCGCCATTATCGTTACCCTTTTCCTTGGGGGCTGGCATTTTCCCGGCGTCCCTGACGGTTCCCACGGATGGATTTTTGGTCTCATTAACATCTTCGTTTTCTTCGCCAAAATTGCGGCGCTTCTTTTTGTTTTTATCTGGGTCCGCTTCACTCTGCCGCGTTTCCGCTATGATCAGTTGATGTGGCTGGGCTGGGTTTTCTTCTTCGAGATCGCGCTCGTGAACATTTTCTTGGCCGCCGCCATCATCCCCTTTTTTAACCGATAATTTTCCTCTTAATTCTAATCTTATTCCTATTCCTAATCTTAATCTTTAGCTTTAGCTTTCCCACCAATACTATTACCACCGTCATTCCGTTGCTAACATGACGATCTCCAGACTTGCTACTCGTTGTAATCGAAACCGATCGAGCATGATTATGATTATGAGCAGGAGCAGGAGTTGATATGGCTATCACCGTTCCACGCCCCAAACTTACCTGGTCCGAGCGATTGTATTTGCCGACGATCGCGGCAGGGATGGCGATCACCCTCCGGCATTTCAAAAACATGCTCCTTGGCCGCACCAAGGTAACCATGCAGTATCCGGAGCAAAAATGGGACGCGCAGTTGCCGGAACATTATCGAGGTGCGCCGGCATTGGTTGGTGAAGGACGAGGCGGGGCGCATCCGTTGCGTCGCCTGTCAGCTCTGCGAATTCATTTGCCCGCCCCGCGCCATCAAAATCGAGCCGGGCGAGATTTCGGCCAAAGATCGCTTCAGCAAAGTCGAGAAGTATCCCCGTGAGTTCGATATTGACATGATTCGCTGCATTTTCTGCGGGATGTGTGAGGAAGTTTGCCCCGAGCAAGCAATCTTTTTACGTAAAGATTACGCCATCACCGGGCTCACTCGTGCGGAAATGGTGCACAACAAGGAGAAGCTGCTCGAGATCGGCGGGATTATGCACGGAGTCGTTCTGAAGTGGAATGAGAAGAAGTAACCAAACACTGGAGTAATGGAGTGTTGGAGTAGTGGAAGAATCGCGGGCGCGTTTAGCTTCACCCAATACTCCATTACCCCACTACTCCATCATTCCACTTAATTTGATGCCCTCCTTCCTTTTCTGGCTCTTCGCCATCGTGATGCTGGTCTTCGGCGCGCTCGTCGTCATTAACCGCAACCCGATCGCGAGCGCGCTCAGCCTGGTCGTTTGTTTTCTTGGGCTTTCCGCCTTGTTCATGTCTCTGGACGCATTTTTCATCGGGATCATTCAGGTGCTGGTCTACGCCGGCGCAGTGATGGTGCTTTTTCTGTTCATCATCATGCTGCTCGATCTCCGCGCCGAAGAACGCCGCAAGATGAATTGGGTTGCTTTTGTGGGCGGGTTTCTGGTCGCGTTCTCTTTGCTGGTGCAAATTCTTGCTGTCATTGGCGGCACGCGAATGGCCAAACAAGCCTTTCCGCCGCTCGCTTCTCAGCGCGCTGATGATGTTCGCAACGTCGGGTTAGTACTGTTTGGAAACTACAACCTGCCTTTCCAAGTAATTGCGGTGCTGATTCTTGTCGCGACCATCGGTGTCATCGTTTTGAGCAAACGCCAATTGCCATGACTACCCTCGGCGATTACCTGACCGTCAGCGGAATATTGTTTGCCATCGGTTTCAGCGGCGTCCTGTTGCGGCGCAATGTCATCATCATTTTCATGGCGCTCGAGCTGATGTTGAACGCGGCCAATCTTTCCCTTGTCGCCTTTTCGCGTTTTCGTCTCGGCGACGATGGCTTGCCCAATTACAACGCGCAGGTGCTCGTCTTCTTTATCATCACTGTCGCTGCCGCCGAAGTCGCAGTCGGCCTCGCCATTATTGTCGCGCTCTATCGCGCCCGCCGCACCACCCATGTCGAGGACATTAATAGTTTGAAATTTTAGCCCACGAAATACACGAATGGCACGAACGGCTGAAAAGGCGCAATTGATTTGGAAGGATGAAAGCTATGCCATTATTGGCGCGATGTCTGGCTCTGAAAATTTCGTGTCCTTTCGTGTTTAGAGGGCCAAAATTTTTATGAGCGTTCTCCCGTGGCTTGTTTTGCTCGCGCCCCTGGCCAGCGCTGTGATCATCGCCCTTCTCACTCGCCGGGCGCACAGCCTGAGTGCAGTTATTTCCGTCGTTGCGGTATTAATCAGTTTCATCTGCAGCTGTACCATTTTTGCGAAACCGGAAATAAGCGCTACTGAAATCCCCTGGATTGAAATCCGCGGATTCCTCCGGGTGCCGATCGGCTTTACCCTCGATTCATTGAGCAAGACGATGCTTGTTCTCGTTAGCGGAGTAGGCGCTCTCATTCACATCTACTCGCTCGGCTATATGCGCGATGACCGGGGCAAATCACGATACTTTGCGTCGCTCTCGCTCTTCATGTTCTCAATGCTCGGCATCGTGCTGGCGGGCAATTTCGTGATGATGTTCGTCTTTTGGGAATTGGTCGGCCTTTGCTCCTATTTGCTCATCGGTCATTGGTTCGAGCGCGATAGCGCGGCCGACGCCGCCAAAAAAGCGTTTATTACCAATCGAATTGGCGATTTCGGATTCATGCTTGGAATCCTGATGGTATGGGGTGCGACTGGCTCAGTCGTTTTCGACGACATCGTTCCGCAGCTTTGGCGCGTCACCAGTAACCCGACGTTTCTAACGACTTGTGTGCTGCTGATTTTTTGTGGCGCCGTCGGAAAGTCTGCTCAGTTCCCTCTGCACGTCTGGCTGCCCGACGCGATGGAAGGTCCTACGCCGATCTCGGCCCTCATCCATGCCGCGACGATGGTCGCGGCCGGCGTTTACATGCTGGTGCGGGTGGGATTTCTCGTCCAAGCTTCACCGGACGCGCTCTGCGTTATCGCATGGATCGGCACAATCACGGCAGTTATAGCCGCCCTTATCGCCACGCAACAGGACGACATCAAACGCATCCTGGCTTACTCCACGCTTTCTCAGCTCGGCTACATGATCATGGCGGTGGGTCTCGCGTCGGGCGAAGCTGCCATGTTCCATTTGTTTACTCACGCCTTCTTTAAAGCACTGCTCTTTCTCGGCGCCGGGTCCGTTCTCGTTGCACTTCATCATGAGCAGGACATTTGGAAGATGGGCGGACAAGGTCGCAATCTCTTCCTCACTTTTATCACTTTCGGTGTTGGCATGCTTGCGCTTATCGGCTGCCCGCCATTTGCGGGATTTTTTAGTAAGGACGCCATCCTCTCGCTCGCCTACAACCGGAACCCCACAATCTTTGCCCTCGCGCTCCTCACCGCGTTTCTGACCGCGTTCTACATGATGCGATTGTTCGTCGTTGTTTTCTTCGGCAAGCCACGCTCGTCCGTTGCAAGGACAAGCCGTGAAGCGCCCACCAGCATGCTCATTCCGCTCGTGGTTCTAGCAGTGCTCGCGCTGATCGGGGGATTCAACTTTTTCGCTCGCCATTTTCTCACTGTTCCTCATGAACGGGATGCCGCCCAATTCGTTCCCGGCCTTGCCCTCGTCGCCATGTTGGTGGGCGCCACCGGTGCAATTTTTCTTTATCGTGGCCGTGAATCCGATCCGTTCTCGTTCGCAATATTGCGCAAAAAATTCTACTTCGATGAATTTTATCGCGCTTTGATTAACGCCACGCAGGAACTCCTTGCCCGTATCTCTGCCTTCATCGATCGGTGGGTTATCGATGCCACCGCGGTGCGAGGAACTAGTGGTGCCACTTGGAGTTTGGGAGCCTTACTCCGCCTGATGCAGGTCGGAAATCTGCAAGCTTACGCGTTTATTTTCGGACTTGGAATTGTCTGGATCATTTACTTCGCCCTCTTCCGCTAATGCTCCTTCTCGTCACATTTGCGCCAATCGTTGCGGCCGTATTGATCATGCTCGGTCTTCCCGCACGCACGACTGCGCTCGCCGCGTCCGCCCTCACCTTATTGACCAGCGTGCTGCTGTTTTTCGGTTTCGATTCCATTGCACCCGGTTTTCAATTCGTCTTCACCATTCCAATTTCAACGGAGCTGCGCCTCAACTTCGCCCTTGGCGTGGACGGACTTAGTCTTCTCATGATCTTACTCGGCGCGATCGTCCTCCTCGCTGCGGTCTGGTTTACCGGTGAAATCGAGCATCACGAGAACGCGTTCTATGCTTGCCTGCTCCTCATTGCCGGCGGCGCTATCGGCGCTTTCGCTTCGCTTAACTTGTTTTTCTTCTACGCATTTCATGAGCTGGCATTGATTCCCACTTTCTTGCTCATTGGAATTTGGGGGACGGGCAATCGGCGCGCCGCCGCCTGGAAGGTGACGATCTATCTTGCGCTCGGAAGTGTCATCCTGCTAGTCGGCTTGATCATGCTCTATCGCGCAGTGCCTTCGAGCGCACGCAGCCTCGACCTTCGAGTCTTGCAAGCCGCCGCTTCCGCCGGCCAGATTGCGCCGGCCATGCAACCCTCCATTTACCTCGTCCTGTTGATCGGCTTTGGAATATTAATCTCGTTAGTCCCGTTCCATACCTGGGCACCCGAAGCGTATGCCTCTGCCCCGGCGCCAGCGGCGATGTTACACGCGGGAGTTTTGAAGAAATTTGGACTCTACGGATTGCTCCGCCTGGCCTTGCCACTCCTGCCTGATGGCGCACGGCACTGGTCGGGATTGCTCCTGGTCCTTTTGCTGGCGAACATCATTTACATTGGCCTGGTCACAATCGCGCAGCGCCGGCTCGATTGGATGCTCGGTTATTCCAGCGTCATGCACATGGGCTACATTTTTCTCGGCATCGCCAGCGCGAATATTCTCGGCACTACCGGCGCGGCAATTTTGATGTTCGCGCACGGTCTCTCTATCGCTCTCCTTTTCGCCATTACCGGCGAAATTCGTAAACGCGTTTCCTCACTCGACTTTGATGCGATGGGTGGCCTGGCAAAACAAATGCCGCTGGCGGCGTTCGCCTTCGGTCTTGGCGTATTCGCCGCCATCGGGCTGCCGGGGTTTTCGAATTTCGCGGCCGAAATCATGGTCGTTTTCGGCGCTTTTCGAAACGGATTCGATTATCAACATTTTCATATCTTTCAATGGGCGGCACTCCTCGCGCTTTGGGGCGTGGTAATTTCAGCGGTTTACATGTTGCGCGCCTATCGCCGCACCTTTTTCGGCAGCTCCGCTGAGTCTGAGATCGCAATCGCCGATATTTGTTCCGGGTTTCGTTTTCCCATCGCGTTACTCGTTGCAGCGTCAATTCTGTTCGGATTTTTCCCCCAAATTGCGGTGCAAAGAATCGCGCCCGCCTTCCGTAATTACTTCACCGCGAGCCAATGATTTCAGCGCCTTATCTCGAAGTTGCGGTAGTTGTCCTCGGTACCATTATCCTCTTGGTCGAATCTTTCACTTCCCAGCTCGACCGCCGTTTTCTCGGCTATGCCGCCTTGTTTGGCCTGGCGATGATTTTCATCGCCACGTTCTTTGTCGCGCCTCAGTCCTCCACTGCCTCGGCTCCCCTGTGGACCTTCTACTCCGCCGACGCGCTCTCGCTTTTCTTTAAACGGATCGCCCTCGCCAGCACCGCCGGCGTGCTGGTGATGATGCTCGATTTCGCGCCCTCGGTCTCGATCGGCGTTCAGGGTGCGACACGGCAGGCCGGTCTCGGCGAATTTTTCACGATCCCACTTTTCACCTGCGCCGGCCTGATGTGGATGGCTTCGGCCATTGATTTCGTCCTGATTTTCGTTTCTCTGGAGTTGGTTACGATTTCCTTCTATGTGCTGGTTGGTTTTACTCGGCGTAATCCGGCCTCGCTGGAAGCCGCCGTGAAATATTTGGTGCTCAGCGCGCTCGCGACGGGTTTTCTAGTTTACGGGATCACCTGGATCTTTGGCGCAACCGGCGAAACGAATCTCCAAAAAATTACGACGGTATTTTCGCGGCCCGGCCTTGAGCACAACGCCGCTCTTTTCGGCGGTGTCCTCGTCATTGTCGCACTCGGCTTCAAAATCGCTGCCGTCCCGTTTCATATTTGGGTAGCGGATGTTTACCAAGGCGCGCCTACCCCGGTGACAGCGTACCTGTCGGTCGGTTCGAAAGCCGCCGGGTTTATCGTTCTTCTGCGCGTGCTCGAGCCATTTTTGATTCTGCCGCAAATGCGCACTCTGCTCGTTGCGATCGCCATCCTCACTCTTATCTACGGCAACCTGGCGGCGCTGCCGCAAACGAACGTCAAGCGTCTACTTGCCTATTCGAGCATTGCGCACGCTGGTTATCTACTCGTGGCGGTAGTCTCGTTTTCCGGGCGCGCCGTTGCCTTTTATCTCGTGGCTTATTTACTGATGACATTACTGAGTTTCGCCGTCCTGGTTCTCGTTAGCCAGGGCGAAGGTGACCAATTGGAGAACTTCGCCGGACTTTCCCAGCGTTCACCATTTCTCGCCTTCGCCATGCTGGTGGCCATGGCTTCGCTCGCAGGTGTGCCTTTCACTGCCGGCTTTCTTGGCAAGTTTCTTGTCTTCGACGCCGCCGTTTCTGCTCAACATTTCGGCCTCGTTGTCGTCGCCGTCATCACGGTCGGCGCCGGCTTCTACTATTACTTCAAAGTGGTGCGAGCGATTTACTGGGACGCGCCTCCATCTTCAGCCGACAAAATTATCGTTAGCCCGCTCACTCGCTTCGCAATCATAGCGATGATCGCGGGAACGTTTTTGCTCGGCGTTTATCCCCAGCCGATTTTTGATGCGTTGCGGTAGGCAAATCGTCCATCTGCAGCGGCGGTCTATGACCGCCGATTCGGCTAAGCTTCGGCGCTCACAGAGCGCCCCTACAACTCAATCGCTCAACTCAACGTTCCAGTACGCCAGATCGACGAAATGCCGCCAGCTTTCATGCTGTTGCGTGGTGAACGTTACCTGCACAAATGGCCGCCATTTCGGCCGCTTCGGTTTCCGGATCAGTGTCATGTGCGCTTCATGCGGAAGCCGGTTGCCTTTGCGGGTGTTACACCCGATGCAGGAGCAAACCACATTCTCCCATGTCGTTAGGCCGCCGCGGTCTCGCGGCAGGACGTGATCCAGATTGAGATCGCTCCGTTCGAAAACATGTCCGCAGTACTGGCAGGTATTCTTGTCCCGCTCGAAAACGTTGTGCCGGGTGAACTTCACTTCCTTCTTAGGCAACCGATCGAACAGCAGCAGCACGATCACGCGCGGGACACGGATCTTCCACGAAATCGTCGTCACCATCTCGGGTTCGGGCGATTGTGCGGAAAAATCGCGCCAGCTATCGAAGTCGTGGGTCAGGAAATTATTTACGCCATCAGTGGCCACGACCTGGGCGTGCCCGGCATAGACCAGGGCAAAAGCCCGCCGCGCCGAGCAGATGTTCACCGCCTGCCAGAGACGGTTGAGCACCAGGACCTGACTGTTCAGTAACATAGATAACGGATTATTGAACTTTATCCTACTTTACCGTCAAGGGATGAGAGTAAAGTTGGACGACCGATAGCATTCAGCTTAGATTTTGTCAACGCAACCACCGCGAAGCGCGTCTATGCTAACCAATGGGTTAGAACCACTCCCTGATGTTCGGTCAGCATGAATGTCGTGGTGCTGCTCCAATACATTTGATCGCGTCGGCGGAAGAAACACACGCTTTAGCCTGTGCGGCCAACGGGCTTCCGGCGTGCAGGCCTGTTTGCGGCACGGACGGGAAGGCCATGTTCGGTTGCATCAGGCAAGTTGACCCCGCAACGGTGAACGATTCCTGCTGTTGAATAATTGTGGGCCGTTTCATGCTTCAAGAGGAGGCGACTGCGGGGATTGTCGAACAATCTCGCACATCGTATAGTCTAAGGGTGAAAAACGGATGAGCGACGAGCGCCACGAGGGAGAAAGGGAATTCGATTTGCTCGATCGCATCGATCTTTTAATCGCGACACTCCCGCCCGGCGACGCTATGCGGCGCGAGCTGCTCGACCTGCGCATGGAAATTTGCCAGCGCGAAGAAGTCTTTGTCGAGGCACGCCAGACGATCGAGAAACTTGAGGAAGTCATCAAAAAGGTGACCTCGCCGGCCAATCGCATCGGCACTTTTCTCGGCAACGTCGGCAAGGAGACGGCACACATTGTCGTGGGCGGGGCGGATTATTACTGCAATGTCGATCCACGAATTCCGATGGCGAAGTTGAAGAAGGGGACCCGCGTGCTGGTGAATGAAGCATTCGTCATCGTGGGCGATCTCGGCTTCGAACCGGCCGGGCCGGTCACGAAAATTACCGAAGTGATCGGAACCGACCGACTACGCGTCGGCAATGAACACGGAACGCAATCGTTAGTTCTGCAACGTTCCGCGCAGCTGGCGAAAACGGCGCTGAAACAAGGCGACGAAGTGCGGGTGGATTCCAATTATCGCATGGCGCTGGAAATGATGTCGGCACCCGGCTCGCACGAGCATTATCTCGATAACGTGCCGGAACTGCCCTGGTCGAAGGTCGGCGGACAGGAGCGAGCCATTGAAGCGATCAAGGATGCGATCGAGCTGCCGCTCTTGCATCCGCATTTGTTCGAAAAATTTCACCATGCGACTCCGAAAGGATTTCTGCTTTACGGGCCACCCGGGTGCGGCAAGACGCTGATCGGAAAGGCGACCGCTTACAATTTGACTCGGCAGTTGCGCGAGAAAGCGGCCGAAAAAGACGTCCGCGAATACTTCATGCACGTGAAGGGCCCGGAGATTTTGAACATGTGGGTAGGCGAATCGGAGCGGATGGTGCGCGAAATTTTCGCGACCGCGCGGGAGAAACGCCGGGAAGGGTTCATGCCATTCCTGTTTATCGACGAAGCGGAAAGTATTCTCGGGACGCGGCGCGCCTCGCGTTACTCCAACATTCTCTCGACTTTGGTACCAATGTTCTGCTCGGAGATGGACGGGATCGATTCACTAAACGACGTCGTCATTATTCTGGCTTCGAACCGCGCCGACTTAATCGATCCAGCGATTCTTCGCCCTGGCCGCATCGACCGGAAAATCAAAGTCGACCGTCCGAACAAGGAAGGGGCGCGGGAAATCTACCGGATTTACTTAACTAACGATTTACCGTACGACGGCGCGCTGGCCAAAGAAGCTGACAATATTGGGGCGGCGATTGAAAAGCTGATCGAACGGTTGGTGGATTGGCAATTTGCCAAACGCGACGAGAACAAATTCCTGGAAGTGACATTGCGGAGCGGGCGCAAAGAAGTTTTGTATCGCGGCAACCTGATTAGCGGCGCCATCATCGCGTCGGTGGTTGAGCGGGCAAAAGGGATGGCGATCAAGCGCGCTATCGCGAATCAAACTGCCCGTCATCCCGAGCGGAGCGCAAGCGAAGTCGAGGGATCCCGCGATGAAACCTTAAGGGAAACGCCCTTGGATGTTTCGCCCGGAGTTGGCGAAGGCATCACCGAACAGGATTTGCAAATGTCTTTTCACGCCGAATACGCGGAAAATGATATTTTCCCGCCGACGGACATCACGGAAGATTGGCTGAAGCTGATCGATTACGACCCGGAGTACGTCGTGAAAATTGCGCCGGTGCGCCCGAATGCCGCTCAGCGCGGCGCGAATCTTGGCGGTGTGATCTGAGTTCTGGGGAGCGCAGGCTGCCAGCCTGCCGTTTTCGGCAGCTTGCCGAAAACATTCTGAACATTTCGGCCGGAAAGCTAACGGCCGCAGCAGGCTAGCAACCTGCGCTCCCCAGAAACAGAAAAGATACTGTCACCATTCACCGAGTGGGGTAGCATCCGGCTGTGAAAACGACTCTACGTTTTTTACTCTTTGTCTGCTTCGTCGCTGCGGTGCAATTTTGCTTCGCCCAAGCGCGTTCCCCGCGTGAAGTGAGGCCCGATGTCTCCAATAAGGCTTTGATTACAAAAACCGCGCCCCCCATTACTGGCGAAAGCAAAGCACCCGCCGCGGACTCCGCCGCGTTGCACAAACTCGCCGACGACTATTACAACTGGCGGAACGAAAATTATCCTATTGCCAGCAGCGAGGCGGGTCTGCATACCTGGGACAATCGCCTGACAGATTATTCTGCCGCCAAGATCGCCGAGCGCGCCCAGCACGTGCGCAAGTTGCTCGATCAAGTGCGGGCGACGAAGACCGAGAAGTGGACGAAAGATGATCGGATCGATTGGCTGCTTTTTCGTGCGCAGCTCGAAGAAGTCGATTTTGGGGAAAATATTCTGAAGCTCGAGCAGACGAATCCGCTCACGTATGTCAACGAATGTAGTAACGCCATCTTTTCCTTGCTGAAGAAGGAATACGACACGCCACGGAATCGCGCACTTTCGGCGGCGGCGCGATTCAAAGCCATGCCAGGACTGTTCGTGGAAGCAGAGAAGAATTTGCAGAAACCAGTAAAGCTCTATGCCCAACTCGCGATTCAGTCGGCGCGTAATATCGATCCCCTGTTTAAGGAAAGCACAGCGCCGTTGGCCAAAGATTTATCCGAGGCGGAACGCGCGGATTTTGAGAAGTCGCGCGACGGCGCGCTCGCGACCATCCATGGCTTTGCCGATAGATTGGAAAAGAAATTGCCGCGGATGGTGGACTTCGCCCCGATGGGCGAGGCCAACTACAACTACTACCTTAAGCACGTCTTGCTGCTACCACTGAACGCGGTTCAAGTAGAGATGCTAGGTCGCGCAGAACTGGCGCGTTATCGCGCGCTCGAAGCGCTACTCCCTGATCCATCCATGGCCGATCCCAATCCGGAGCGCGCGAAAAGTGTTCCGCCCGATCAAGAGGCATTCCTGAAGGCGTATGAAAGCCGCGAGGCCGAGATGATCGATTTTTTGAAATCGCATCAACTTATCACTTTGCCGGATTACCTCGGGAAGTTTGAGATTCGGCAGTTGCCAGAAGCGTTCAAGCCGACGAGCCCGGGCGGCTTCATGAATCCACCTGGGGTTTACGATAAGGACCCGGTCGGGTTCTTTTTTATTCCCGCCTACAATCCGAAGTCGAAGAATTTTTACCTGCGTGCCGCGATCGAAGATCCGCGGCCGATTCTTGGGCACGAAGGAATCCCCGGTCACTTTATGCAACTCTCGATCGCGAATCATTTACCCAATGAGATTCGGAGGCAAAATCAGAACGGGGTCTTTGTCGAAGGCTGGGCCCTCTACGGTGAAGAAATGCTGATGCGCACCGGGCTATATCCCGAAGGCTCGGCCGCGCAGGGACAAATTTTGCGCCTGTCGCGTTATCGGGCCGCGCGTATTGGCGTGGACGTCAATTTGCACACCGGCAAATGGACGTTCGAACAGGCGGTGAACTATTTTATGGAAGCGGGCGGGCTTGATCGTGAAGCGGCGGAGGGCGAGGCGGCGGGCGCCGCAACGCAGCCAACACAGAAAATCTGGTACATCACCGGCAAATGGCAGATCATGAATCTGCTCGGCAAATACTATGACAAAATGGGCGCGAATTTTCGTCTCGGGCAATTCCACGATGATTTGGTTAAGAACGGCAGCCTGCCAGTTTCCATTATCGAGTGGATACTGCTCGATGATCCTTCCGCGATTGAAGCGGTGCTGAAATAGCCGGGCGGGTTGCAGCTGTAGCTGCGGTCGCTGACCGCGGTCTGGTATCTCTTTTTCCTGTCCTTCCGAGCGCAGTCGAAGAATCTCTAGCTAGTCAAACACGCCGCGATTAATTCAGCGCATAGACTTCTATCAGAGCGTTGCCAGTAGTGTTATTTGCTCCGCGAAGGATGGCGGTAAAAGCCAAAAGGGCTGCAATTGTCGTCCTTTAGTGCACTGGGTTGGAGATTCTTAAACGCAGGCCCGGACCACAATTGCCCGCATCGGTGCGCGAATGTTTTGTTTTCCAAAGCGACGCGAAATTGCAGCGGCCATCGCGTTGGTAATTACGGGAAGCAATGAAGGGTCCCACTTCGCAATTACCACCGCCACAGGGTTCCCCTCTACTAAGCCTCTCGCGACATCTTTCGCCCGCGTCGCCTTGCCGATCTTGGCGATAAATTCGGTTTTAATCTCCCGAAATCCAGCCTGCTTTAATACTCGCCGGATTTCAGTTCGTATGGTAACTAAAAGGAACCTGGTAGAATGTTGGGGGATCCTTCTTGAAGTAGCTTGTGATAGTTCGATGTGCGAGCTCTCCTAATTTGTTGTGCTTCAGTGCGTCCCACACGTTAAAGAGAAAAACGCCATCACGCTTTAGGACACGATAAGCTTCGCGCGCAGCCAGAGCCTTGTCCGGCACAAACATAGTTCCGAACTGACATACAACCACGTCGAACTTCCGATCATGGAAAGGCAGATCACACGCGTCGGCTTCCAACCATCGTGCCCTCTCGGCCTTTTCCAAACTTGGCCGCGGCCTGGCGGAACATGGGATCGTTTAAATCCGTCGCGATTAGTTTCACCTTCGATGGCAGGTAAGTGCGCAACACGCGTGTTAAAATCCCGGTCCCGCAGGCCAGTTCCAGAACGGAAGTAGTCGTCTTTGTCGGTAAGCGCGCCACCAGGTCCTCGGCGTACGGCTGAAATAACATCGGTCCGAGGTAGCGATCGTATGCTGCCGGGATGGAGCCGGAGAATCTAGCGTGCTCTTCTTTCACGCAACTACCTTGGCGCACGAGCGTCAAAGGGCGAGTTGAACTGACCTGCGATCTTCGACCTCTGTTACTGTGGAGATGGAGCCGGCGTCGGAGCTGGTGCCAGTTGCAGCGATATCTCTCGCGTCGCGGTCGGCGAAGGGCTTGAGTGCGGCGGGGACGTGTCAGCGGGCGGGTTTAGTTTTAACGAGGACGGCGGATGCATTAATGAGTCCAAAGAATCGTTAGCCGAAGTTGGCGATGGCGTCGGCGCGGGTGAAGTGGCCTTCTCTTGCGCGGGAGTGGGCTGCGTTTTTTTCGGCCGTTGCTTCAATGCGAGCAGAGGGCGCCAGCTGCTCAGAAATGTCCGTCTGCCCTCTTTTCTTTGGCTCAGCGTTAGCAGGCGCCTCCTCGAATTTGCCGTGCACCATCATCCCGGCTTCACGGCTGATAACAATGTAGTGCCGCTGACGTGCAATATGCGATCCCGTCTCTACCTCATTTTGAGGTGCGAACCAGGTGAGCGTGCCATAACCGGTGGCGTAGCCTTTGGCGTCGCGCGCCCCAGACCACGTTACTAAAGTAGTGCCGGTGATTAACAATGCCAGCAATCCGCTATAGACGAAGAGCCGTCGCATTCACCCAGCTCAAAAGTCTAACGCAGTGGAATTGCCCCCGGCAACACTAATCGCGCTGTTAGTTCACTCCTTCTTCGCGTTACGCGGATCGTCTGCCGGATTCACATACTTGATCACAAACGGACCCATGCCATGGACTTGGATAATTGTTTCCGCCGGCGTCCAAGCATAGTGCTTCATCCCGGCCGGCATGACCAGATAGCCGCCAGCGCCCAACTCTTTCCCGGCTGCTTCATCGAACTTATCTCCCGTGCCGATGTTAAACGTGCCGGAAATCACCGTGATATGCTCAGCGGTTGGGTGCGTATGTGGCGGAACCTTGTAACCAGCCGGCGTTTGCAGCCGCACCGTGAATAGTCCCTTCTTGTTTGGATCGCCAGCCAGCACCGCCAGTTTCGCTCCGGCTGGTAATCCGGGAGGCGCATCCCCCCATTTTAAGTCTGCAGGATTGAGAACGACATGTTGTTCACTCGTGGCCGATTCAGTTGACTTCTTGGATGCGTCCTTTTTCTGTGCCGCCACCGCGACCAGCGAAAGGGCCAGAGGCAAAGTTAGTATTAATGCGATCTTTTTCATAATTTTTTCGAGTTGGTTCAATAAGGGATAGCAATTTCCTGCGCGGGCGCAATTCTGTAGACGCTTCGCGTCCGCGGCAACCGTCCTACCGAAGATTATCGCTGGTGATCTCTTTACAATTGCTAACTCGCTAGGGTATCAACGCGTTTCCACTCCTCGGCCGTTAACTTCAGCTTGGCGGCAGCCATGTTCTCTTCCAGATGCGCGACGGAAGACGTGCCGGGGATCGGCAATATCACGGGAGACCGGTGCAGAAGCGAGGCGAGAGCGAGTTGCACAACGCTGGCGTGATAATCCTTGGCCGCCGCTTCCAGCGCGTTATCCTTCAAGCCCCTGTTTCCGCCAATCGGTGACCACGGCATAAAACCCAACCTTTCCTTCTCGCAATAGGTCAAAGTTTTTTCCCACCTACGGTTGCCAATATTATACTGGTTCTGCACGCTCACAATTGGCAGGACCTTGCGCGCTCGATCGATTTCTGCCGGCGAAACTTCAGATAATCCGATATGCCGAATCTTTCCAGCCTCCTGCATCTTCTTGAGTGCTCCAAGCGATTCTTCCATCGGCACTTTCGGATCGATGCGATGCAGTTAATACAAATCGATTCGCTCGAGTCGGAGTCGTTTTAGACTCTTCTCCACACATTGGATGAGGTATTCCGGGCGGCCGTTCGGCACCCATTGTCCAGGTCCAGGTCTCGTTAGGCCGCCTTTGGTCGCAATCACCAGGTCTTTTGGATAAGGATGCAGAGCTTCTGCAATCAGCAGCTCGCTTGTTTCCGGTCCGTAGGCGTCAGCCGTGTCGATTAGATTGACGCCTAGCTCGACGACACGTCGCAGAACTTTGAGGGCGTTGCCGCGGTCAGCCGGCCACCCCCAAATGCCCTCTCCGGTGATGCGCATCGCGCCAAAGCCGAGGCGGTTGAGCGGAAGATCGCCCCCCAATCGGAAAACGGAACTGGTGCCTAGCTCAGTTACCGCTGGCGAATTCGCGGCAAAGATCATGGTCGACCCTCCTGCAATCAGCGTAGCTCCGCCTGCCAGAGTCGTATCCAGAAATTTTCGACGGGTCATATCGGTGGCTGAATCAGAGGATAGAAGTCAGAGAACAATAACAACTATACCGCTACTTTTTGCGAGTGTAGCTGATCTCCAACGTCTTCGTTTCCTGGCCACCACGGTTCTCGTACCATTCAAAGGTGTGATGGTTCTTGTCCGTGATCTTGACTACGGCGCGAACCGGAGTCTTCATCCCCGGCACCATCTCCGTTTCGCCGGTGTAGGTAAATGTTTTTGTCGCGGGGTCGTACGTCCCTTCCATGGTCATGATCCCAGTGCCCAGGTTATCCATCCACGATGAAATGAATTTCTGTTTCACGTTGTCGTAGCCGTCGATCGACATCCCCTTAAAGGCGAAGTCTTTCATTTTGCCATCAGCCCCGGGCATTTTCATGCTTCCGGAATGATCGCCGATGAAATAGCGGCCATTCATGATGGACTTGAAAGTGACGTTACCCTTGGAAACGGAAGGTTCCTTGCCGGGTTCCATCATTTTTACTGAAGTGCTCCAGGAACCGGCAAGGTCAGCGAGAAGCTTATGATTTTCGTTGAGCTTGGCCAGCTCCATCATTTGCTTCATCATCTCGGCTTCGTTCGGTGAAGCCGTGGTCGTAGCGGGGGCAGAAACGACCGGGCTGGTAACGGTGGTTGGGGGAGCGCTCGGCTGTGGAGCTGGCGTTTGTGCGGAGGCGATGGAAGCGATAAAGGCTATCGCGACAAGAGCGATAAGTG
>Ga0209687_1000196_pt1 | contig 22360 bp, 17 predicted proteins | sample GraSoiAngelo_136_FD_185893 | JGI IMG/M metagenome (GOLD analysis project Ga0209687, IMG submission 185893) | Grasslands soil microbial communities from the Angelo Coastal Reserve, California, USA - 14_0929_09_20cm (SPAdes) (version 2) | ecosystem: Environmental > Terrestrial > Soil > Grasslands ...
GATCGAGAACTTGAGGGCGCTGATTAACGAAGCGGTGCCAAATTAGGCTGCGCCGAGTAATTCTCGCTGCAACCGAACGCGCCGTGCATTGTATCGCGCCGCTGCTAACACTCTTGCGAGGACACAATACAGCTGTTCCACCGGCAAATTTTTACTCACGTATCCGCTCGCGCCCGCACGCATTGCCGCTCGCACTTGCGCCTCATCACAACCCTTCTCTGTGAAAACCACGATCGGCAGTCTGGCGTCGATCGCACGGACGGATGCGATCAAAGACATTCCATTAACATTTGGCAAATTGAGGCCGACGACGACTACTTCACATCGATTTTCGCTGAGCCAATCGAGAGCTTTGTTTCCTTCGATGGTGGCATTAGAGGGATGTCCTCTCTCGGAAAGATAAGTCGTGAGGAATTCCGAAATGCTCGGATCATCATCGACGAGGAGGAATTCGGCGGCTGGATAGGTCTGTTGCATTTACTATAAATTCAATAGTTACAATAGCAACAACCTTGCCAGGGAGTCCCCGCACCGTCGCAGGCGCAAGATCCTCCCGCTCACGCTCATACTCTTGCTCATGCCCGAGCCCTAGAGGCGCAACGCAGCCTTCTTAGCGCGCCTAGCTCGAAAGCTCTCAGCTCCCCCGCTCCTCGCCTACTCTTTCAGCTTCGCTTCGAGTTTTTTTACTCGCTCGAAAAACTCCCCGAGTCGCCGCACCCACGCCAATTGCACTTTCGCTTCTTTCAGCGGCACGGATGGGGTCGCCCACCAGACTCCGCCGTTGAGATTCTTCGAAACCCCAGTCTGTGCGCCGATCAGCGTGCCGTCAGCGATCTCAATATGCCCAATAATTCCGACCTGGCCTCCAATCATCACTCTTTTGCCAATCCGGACGCTTCCGGCAATCCCGGTTTGCGCGGCAATTACGGTGTCTTTTCCAATCACAACGTTGTGGGCCACCTGCACCAGATTATCAATCTTCGCGCCCGCCTGAATCCAGGTCCGGCCGAAGCGCGCCCGATCGATCGTCGTGTTCGCGCCGATCTCCACGTCATCGTCGATTTGGACAATTCCGATCTGCGGCACTTTCTGCTGACCTTGTGCCGTCATTTCGAAACCGAATCCGTCTGCGCCAATGACGGCACCGCTGTGCAAAATCACTCGCGCCCCGAGCCGGCAACGCTCTCGAATCGTTACCCGTGGATAAATCATGCAGCCGTCACCGATAACAACATCGTGCCCAATATAACTGCCGGCGCCAATAACCGCGCGTGATCCAATTCGCGCGCCGGCTTCGATCACCACCAACGGTTGTATGGAAATGTGATCGCCCAATTTCGCCCGCGGGTGAATGACCGCGCTCGGATGAATTCCCGGCGCGAATTTTATCGGCGGCGGCGCGAACTTGGTAACGACCTGCTCGAACGCCTTCGCCGGACTTTGCACTCGAATGACTGCTGCTCCGACTTGTTCGGAAAAATCGGGCGGCACAATCACGGCAGCGGCGCGTGTTTTGCGCAGTTGCGCGAGGTAACGTGGGTTGTTGAAAAACGATATCTCATGGACGGTCGCTTCCGCCAAAGAAGCTGCGCCGGTGATTTTCGTTTCCGGATCGCCCTCGAGTTCTCCGCCGGACAATTTCGCGATTTGTTCCAGAGTGAGCGTCACACTTCTCTTGTAAATTGTGGAGGCGCTTGTGCCAAGCGCCTACTGGATGTCAGGCACACTGCCTGACTTGGGCAACGATCGGCCGTTTTCGCTATTGCACGCGAGAATTGTAGGGCGGCGATCTTCGCCGCCAGTTTCAAACCGGCGGCCAGAATGACCGCCCTACGACGAGCTGCGCAAGGCAACACCAAGCCGGCTCGGACCGAGGGATATCCGCCATAAAGACATCGCGATCCTTCTCCCGCGAGCAGAGGCTTAAGTGAGGGCAACCCATCTCCCTACTCCTTCACGCACTTGCACTCCGAGGTTGAGTAACTAGTCCGCGTCACACCTGCGGCTACTGTCCCGCTTAGCTATTCGATGCGTCGAAAACGCTCTGAATGGATTTATCGAGCATAGCGTTGAACTCAGCGTCAGATTGCTGAGCCGTCAGCCCTTCAACCAGCGCCCGGGAAAAACTGGCGACCACGCCATGATTTTTGCGCAGACGATTGTTTGCTTCTTCCCGCGAATAGCCGCCAGAGAGCGCAACCACTCTCAGAACGCTGGGATGTTTGACAAAGTCGGCGTAGAAGTCGTCCTGTTCCGGCAGCGTAAGCTTGAGCATGACGAACTGATCAGCTGGCAATTCGTTGACCTTCTCGAGGATGGCTGCTTTGAGTAATTGCTCCGCTTTTCCTTTTCCAGGGCAGTGAATATCAACCTCCGGCTCGATAATCGGCACAAGATTCGTGGAGATAATCTGCTGAGCGATTTCGAACTGCTGGATCACGATGTTCTTGATACCTGCTTCGTCGGCTTGTTTGATCACTGAGCGCATTTTGGTTCCGAAGATCCGCTTGGCCCTGGCTTTGTCGAGGAGCGCGACCAGCATCGGCATGGGCTTCATCAACTGAACCCCCTCTTTCTCGGCGGCAAGGCCTTGGTCCACTTTCAGAAACGGCACGACCCGTTTCACGTTCCAAAGATAGTCCGCGGTGGGCTGTCTTTCGATTTCCCTGTCCATTGTGTCCTCGAACAGGATGGCCCCGATAATCCGCTCCCCGTTGAAGCCGGGACTAGTGATGATGCGGGTCCGCATTTGATGTACGATGGCGAACATCTCCTCATCGCTGGACCAGGTATTCTCCTGAATTCCGTAAAGACGCAAGGCTTTCGGCGTGCTGCCGCCGCTTTGATCCAGCGCCGCAACGAACCCGGGACCGGTCTTAATTTTTTGCAATTGTTCTTCGTTAATGGCGATAGATTTCATGATGTCTCCCTTCAATTCTCGGTGATAACTAGTTTAACCAAGTTATTGATTGCACTGCGCCTCACGACGAACTTGCCATAGGCGACCTTGTAAAGCTGAGCCGTCGTCATAATCATGCTGCGAAACTAAAACGGGGAAAATCAAAGCGAAAAGCAATTCTTCGCTCTCGACGGCAGCTCATCCAACAAACAACGGGCAAGATGCCCGTTTGCCCCACAGCCAAGATGGCTGTGCTACGAAACGTTACCAGATAACGGATAATGCGATTTAGCGATCAGGTTAAATCCTTCTCCAAGAAGTAAAGGTAGAGGATCGCCATCGCATCCGTTTCGACATCCAACGTGTCATCGTACTCGGCCGAAAGTTCGTAGCGATGATCGCGTTGCATCGGGATCCCTTCGATCGATTTGAACTCTCCGACGTAAGCAACACCAACCCGGTCCGGCCAGTCTTGCGAATTCAACCGAAAGATCGTCGTCCCCGTTGTCAGATCACGCAGTTCCATTCCTCTGGCAAATGGGTGAACATGGATCGTCGCATAATGAATTGTCGTATCGAAAGGGAGATTTAGCTGTGGCGTAATCTCTGTCGTGTAGATGTGATGACCCGGAGGGACGATCCAGTGGTTCATTGGGCTATTGTCGGGTTTCCCAACAGTCACTTCCCCCGACATGTTCGGCTTTGACAATTCTGCGCACCCGGCTCCCACGTGCATTCCGGCTTGCGGCGTACACGCAGGTGTCAGCTTTGAAGTGACGCCGTGAGGTTGCAGAACGTATAGCGCGCGGCGGAAAAGCGCTTTCGTGGGCGCGCCCGGCTGATCGGCCGCGATCGTGTGCACTTTCGTCCGCATGCGCACGTTCACCACCTGATCCTTTTCATTTAGGTTTAAAGACATCGTTACGTAATCGAGAGATGCGTCGGACGGAATCGGCACCCCAAAGCCCGGCGGAAGCTCGATCGAGGGCCGGCCCGGTACCAGAGTGAAGAGGCGCCAGTCGAGGTGGGTCTTTCCTCCCATCTGCTGATTGTACTGACCAGGTGTTCTGCCATGCTCGGCGAAGGTAAGATTGGAATGACAGAAAAACTCCTGGGAAATCGGCTTCTGCGCCGTGGCATCGATAACTTCCGTTTCCAACCCGGTAATCCACTGCACTCCAGATTTCTTGCCCGTCGCGAGATGAATTCCACTCTGAATCGACCATGGCCCCTCCATTGAGCGATAGATCTTGTCCAACCGATATGGATCCGACACGAGCGTCTGCAAGCCATCCGCCTTTGCTTTCGCTTCGGGATCAGACCGGGTGACTGAATAAACTGCAGGCACGACAAGAGCGCCCGCGATGGCGAGAAGGACGAAGCGCCGATTCATGTATCTGCATTTCGAAGCACAGCATGTGCCGATTCTCTTTGGTCAGGTTGTAGCACAGTCATCTTGGCTGTGGGGCCAACGGGCATCTTGCTCGTTGATCATAGCGGCGCGATTAGGTGTTAGATCGCGCCCACAAATCGGCTAGTTCCCGCGCTTGATCCCTTTCAGCATTTGCCCGCTGAATTCGCTCACGCAATCTGAACCGCGGATAGCGCGGAAAGCGCAGATAAAATTCCAACTGCCGCCGTTCTTCGCTGGAATCAACCGTTTAATCCGCGGAATAAAGTTTCGTCTTCGCGTTTGAGTAGTCAAAGTAGGTCGAATGCGACGCTTCATCCTCACTTTGCTTGCGATGATAGCGTTCGCTGGCAATTCCCTGATCTGCCGCCTCGCGCTAACCCAGACTACGATTGATGCGGCGAGCTTTACTTTCATCCGCATTTTATCTGGCGCTGTCGCGCTTTGGCTGGTGGTGACAATTCGCAAAAGAACCTCGCCAAAAGCAGGAAGTTGGGCTTCGGCTCTGGCACTGTTCGCCTATGCAGCCGCTTTTTCTTTTGCCTATATCAGTCTTTCCGCCGGAACAGGCGCATTGCTTCTTTTCGGCGCGGTTCAGGCGACAATGATCCTATGGGGGCTGTACAAGGGAGAGCGGTTGCGGACGCGACAATGGCTCGGTCTCGCGCTGGCCGTCGCTGGACTGGTAGCGCTGCTATTCCCCGGCCTCTCGGCTCCGTCAATCGGCGGTGCTCTATTAATGTTATGCGCTGGAATCGCATGGGGAATCTATTCGCTGCGAGGCAAACGTGCAGGTGATCCCGTCACCGCCACAGCTGGCAATTTTCTGCGCGCCGTGGTCTTTGCTACAGGGTTGAGCGTGGCCCTGCTGCCATGGCTCAAACTCGACCGCGGGGGCATCGGTTATGCGATACTCTCGGGGGCGCTTGCTTCCGGGATTGGCTATGTGATTTGGTACAGCGCTTTACCAGGACTAAAAGCTGCCAGTGCTGCTACGGTGCAACTTAGTGTGCCGGTCCTCGCTGCCGCCGGTGGCATCTTATTTCTGGGCGAGTCGATTACTTTACGTTATCTCCTCGCATCTATTGCCGTCCTCGGCGGAATCGCGCTCGTCGTTACAGAGAGTGCGCGGGTCGTTCCGCCTGACTAAATCGAGCGACTAACCAGAATTGGGCAAAACAGCGCGTCAATACGCTACTGCGTCACTGAGCACATTCGACCGCATGAACCTGAACCGGCCGATCAAAACCTTTAAGAGAAACTTCGCCCAAAGGACGAAACGTTAATCCTTTCCCGATACATAGTTCCGCGACCGCGGTCGATACCAGGATTTGATCGGGTTCGGCGTGGGAACAAAGGCGTGCCGCCAGTTGGACGGTTGTTCCAAAGATATCGTTGTTTTGCTCGACTGGTTCACCGGCCGCGCCACCGATCCGAACTTTGATATGGTGATCGCGTTCTTCTCGCTCACGCCGCGCCAACTCACGCTGGATTTGCATTGCACAACGGACCGCGGCTGCGGCTGAAACAAAAGACGCCATGATGCCATCGCCCGTGTGCTTCACTTCGCGTCCCTTCGACGCGGCCAGAGCGTCCCGGACAATGCTGTCGTGCACGCGCAAAAATTCCATCGCTATCTCGTCCCCTAACTTTTGCGTCAACGAGGTCGAGTTAACGATGTCGGTAAATAAAACAGTTCGGATTCCGGGGTCGCGCGCGTCGGCTGCGCCACCGGGTAGAAGGACTGCGCCTGCCCTATTTACTTCACTGCCGCCGAGGAACAAATCGGCAACCTCTGGCTCAACTTGAATAATTTTTTCCGCGACCTGGCCATGCGCTTCGCGATGGACTTGCATGGCGGCTTCAGCAGTTGGTGCCTCGCAAAGGCAAAAGATTTTGCCGGCGCTCTCATTCACCCAGTACCTGTGATAATGAACACCGTATTTCCCCTCGACCGCGACATCGTGGGCGTGCGCCTTGGCCACTTCTTCGGCGGTGATTCCTCCCTGAATCTCGTGAATGTCCATGTATGTTGGCATAGGATAGCTCGGAGCGGCGGCAACCTATCCTGACGCGAGCCGATACTCAACGTCGATCTTGGCCGGACGACTCAATGTCTGGTAAACGACGCAGTATCGTTCGGTCAGGCGAAGCAGGGTCGCCAGTTGCTCTTCGCCCGCATCGGTGTCGAGATCGAACTCCAATCGTATTTGCTGGAAACCGACCGGCACATCCTTGGATACTCCCAGGGTGCCGCGAAAGTCCAGGTCGCCTTCGGCACGCACTGTTGCATCCCGTAACCGAATACCAAGCGCGGCAGCGACTGCGTTCAAAGTAACACCAGCGCATCCGACCAATGCCTCCAGCAACATGTCGCCCGAGCACGCGCTGAGACCGTCGCCACCAGTAGCAGGATGAAGCCCGGCTTCGACCGGCGCCTTTCCCGTTTCTATCTTGCAGGTAACGCCTTCACCAAGCCGCCCTGCGGCCCGGAGTGTGATCAACGCGGTCTGCGGTTGCTGCCGGTATCGCTCTTTCAGCGGCGCCTGCAAAGACCTTAGTTCCTCGGCATTCATCTGTTCTTTTTAATGTGAGGCGGCCGTCTATTTCCTAACCACAATAAGACATCCTTTATCACAGGTTTTCCCTCATCCCAACCCTCTCCCTAAGGGAGAAGTAGTTCCTTCTCCCCCGGGGAGAAGGTTAGGATGAGGGCGCTTCTCCAACAAGATGCTTCTGCGGCAGGGCGACAGAGCGCCGTGGCTACAGCGCGAAAGATCAATTACGAAACGGGTTCTAGGCAGAAACAACGGAGCGTCCCTTGCTCGGTTTAATGTTTTGGTTCACCCGAAAAAGGTTATCGGGATCATATTTATTCTTGATCTCAACTAATCGCTGATAGTGATCCCCATAAGTCGCTTTCACCCGCTCCTCTCCTTCGTCCATCATGAAGTTTACGTAAGCTCCACCGGCTGAGTACGGGTGAAGTGCGTCCCAATAGCTTTTGGTCCAGGAAATAGTCTTCTCGTTGTTGGCCGGATCGGGATCGACCCCAACCATGACCTGGGCCCAGGTTGCATCGCGGTAATTCCAAGCCGTTTCGTGTTTGCCGACGCGAGCGGCCGCTCCGTTAATCGGATAAAGATGCATGGTAGAATGCATTGAGGGCAGCGCCTCACTAAATTTAATATGTTCGGCAATCGCTTCGTCGCTTAGGTCCCTGACAAAGTCCGCGCGCCAGTACCACTGCAATCCCGGTGGATAAATCCCATCGAACATGCTTTGCAAAGCCGGCTGTGGAAGCGGACCGACGAAATCCAGCGCGGCCTTCTTGAAAGCACGAATCGGCTTAAATGTTTCCTCGCCTTGCGGCAAACTTCCGGTCCATGTCCAGACGACGCCGCACATCTTCTTCAGATGAAGGTGGTCCGGAAATGGAGCTGCCGGCGGCACCGTGAGAAAAGCAAACCAACCATTGAGGTCGTCGGGCGCGCTCTTAATTAGATCGCGATACCATTTCATCACCTCGGCGGTTTCGGTAAGTTCGTACAACATCGGCCCGCCGTAAATGGTATCGATCGGATGCAACTTGAAGGTAAACGAAGTTACTACCCCGAAGTTCCCGCCGCCGCCGCGAATGGCCCAGAACAAATCAGAGTTCTCATTCGCATTCGCTTTGACAAAGCTTCCGTTCGCCAGGACCAGATCAGCTGAAATCATGTTGTCGATGGTTAGTCCACACTTGCGGGTTAGATGTCCGATTCCTCCACCGAGAGTTAAACCGCCGACACCGGTCGTTGAAATAATTCCGCTGGGAGTAGCGAGACCGAACGCATGAGTGGCATGATCGACATCGCCCCAGGTGCATCCGCCTCCTACGGTTACGAGGCGCGCCGCCGGATCGACCCGTGCATATTTGATCAGCCCGAGATCAATCACTAAGCCGTCATCGCAAATTCCCAGTCCGCCGCCGTTATGGCCTCCGCTACGGACGGCAAGAAGCAGATCATGTTTTCTGGCAAAGTTTACCGAGTTGATTACATCGGCCACGTCCGCGCAACGCGCGATCAAGCGCGGCTTCTTGTCGATCATCGCATTATAGACTTTGCGAGCATCATCGTAATCTAAGTCGCGCGGCTCGATCACGCGGCCTCTCAACTTTGCCTTTAGCTCAGCGATGGAGTTCTCTTCGAGTGCTTTCTTCATGGAGGAGCCAATAAAGAGGTGAGCTGGCACTATTCAAGCGGACATAACGGCGAGAGCCTTGAGAAAAGAATGCCGAAGTCAGATAAGTAATGGAGGGACACGCGCTGCTGTGCCCCAAATATTGGGCGCCGACGACGCAGCGCCCTCCACCGCGGCCTAGTCGCCATTCGCGGTCGCGGGTAGGGCGATGCTAACAGCAGTGCCGCTCGTGCTGGTATCGATGTCAACGCGACCGTTGTGATCGAACACGGTCCGTTTGACGATTGGCAGACCCAGTCCCATGCCGCGCGCTTTTGTCGTACAGAAAGGAGAGAAGACCTTCTCGCGCATTTCCGGCGCGATCCCGTGCCCGTTGTCCTGCACCGTCACGAGCACGGCGCTGGCGCGGCCACCTTCGTGAATCGGCTTGGCCGAAAGCGTGATCTTCGGTTTTTTCTGCTCGGTAACTGCTTCGGCCGCATTTGCGACCAGATGCGCCACCGCTTCGGCCAGCGCCCCTTCATCGCCGAGAATCTTTGGCAAATTGGCAGGCAGTTCGGTTTCCACTGCCACGCCGCCGTTGACCCGAAATTTGCTGCGCGCTAGCTCGAGCCCGCGCTTTACCGGCGTGCGAATGTCCAGCGGTCTCATCTTCAATTCCGCCGGATGCGCAAAAGAGTTAATCTGGGTGATAATCTTGTCGAGGCGATCGATTTCCTGAACGACGATGTGGTTGAAATTTTTTCGGAACTCCGGATCATCGAAACGCTCGGGCAAAAGTTGCGCGAAAGTCTTAATCGCGACGAGTGGATTGCGAATTTCGTGCGACATGCTCGCGGCCAGGTCCGTCCAAAAGGCGGCGCGATCGACCAGGTCTTGCTTTTGCCGCAAATTTTCCTCCGCAGTCAGATCATGAATGACGGCAACGGCACCGAGGGGGGTGTGCTGGTCTAGGAGTCGCCGCGCTTCGACTGAGAGGGAGCGGCGTGTGTTCGGATCGATCCACTGTCGCGGAGGAAGGTTCGCCTTTGCCTCAAGCGTTTCCCGCAACATGGTGGCCAGCCTTCGGCCAACGGCTTCAACCGGCCGGTTGAGCGCATCGGAAGTTTTCAGCCCGAGGATCGATTCCGCGGGGGGATTAAACCAGCGAATGATGCCTTCTTCATCAATGGCGACGATCCCGGGCGGAATCGATTTCAAGAGCGTTTCGGCCAGGGTTTTTTGCAGTGTGACCTCCTCGTAGAGAAGCGCGTTCTCGAGGACGGTGGAAACATGCTCGGCCAGGATCATCAGCCCTTCGAGATCACCGTAATCAAAGGGTAAACCGGTGATGCGATGACCGAAAAACAACCAGCCGATAATTTGGCCGCGCGCGTAAAGCGGGACGATAACTTCGGCGCCAAAGCTATCGAGGGCCCGACGCAGGAGCGGCCGCTGATTTTGCGCAGCGATGTGTGCGAGGTTGGCGCGAGAAACGAGGTGCCCATGTAATTCGAACCAGCGGACCAGTGGATCGCGCTCGCGGTACTCGATCTCGTTAGTTTCTGGCAAACAGCGCAGCCCAGCACGCAGGCGATAGCGATCTCCCTGACGAATGCGCGAAAAAATTCCAACGCGGGTCACGCCGGCAGCGTCCGCCACTCCTTCAACGATGCTGGCGAGCAATCCTTCGACATTATCCAGGCGCCGAAAGACACGAGGGAAACGCAGCAGCGGCAGCGATGGCCCATGCGCACGCTCCAGCACTGCCTCGGCCCGGCGGGGCTGTTCCGCTGACGGACGATAATGCGATTGTTCACGCAGGTCGCGATTCTCCTGCTTGATCGTTAAGTGATCGAAGGCGCGGCCCACCAGGGTTTGAAAACGGTGACGGTCGAGTTGCAAATCTTCCGCCGCATAAATGCCGGATTGTTCGGCCTCGCGCAGCGGCTCGGAGCGAAGAGCGCCGAGAGCAATGACCAGCGATTCGGGCCAATCCTGTTCGAGTTGCTCGAGTAGGTCGCGACATTCTTTTGCTCGCAGATCCATTAAAATTACCGCGGGCGAATTCTGTTGCAGCACGGCTTCCATCCGGTCGGGGTCAGTGACGTGGCGGACCAGTGCCATGGCGCGAAGAAAAGCTTTGATCCGTCGCGCCAGGTCAGCGTCCTGGGTGTAAAGAACGCAAATGGCAGCCGCGCTCATGCGGCCACCACTCCCTGATTAAAGTGCACTAGCGGCAGGAAAATGTGAAAGACAGTTCCCTTGGCTACCTCGCTTTCAACTTCGATTTGTCCGCCATGTTCCTCGATAATTCCGTGCACCACAGAAAGGCCGAGACCGGTTCCGAAATCTTTCGTCGTGAAAAAGGGATCGAAGACCCGGGCAATATCCTCCTTTTTGATCCCCTCACCGGTATCGCGAATGGAAATGCATAGCGCTTCGTGCCGCTCCTCGTCCGCCGGCAAAAGGTGCGTCACGAGAGAATCACCGGTCCGGATTTCGGTCTCCACCGTGAGCTCGCCGCCGCGTTTCATCGCATCCATGGCGTTAAGGAAAAAATTGAGAAAAACTTGTTCCATTTGATCTGAGTCCGCCCGGATAGTATCGAGGCTTGCCTCCAACGTCTGGGTGAGTTTGATCTCCTTTTGATACAACCGATGTTGAACGAGTTGGAGCGTTTTCTCCAGTACTTCGTGCACGTGCATCGGCCGGAGCAATGGTTTTGCCGGCCGTGCGAAGCGAAGCAGCTGATTGACTAGGGAATCGATCCGATCAATCTCGTGCACGATTAAGCTGGAAAAGGTGGCGCGGAAATCAGACTCGTGGTAGCGCTCTGGTAAGAGCTGAGCAAAGGTCTTGATAGAAACCAGCGGGTTCTTGATCTCATGCGCCATTCCGGCTGAGAGAGTCCCGAGGCTGGCGAGGCGATCACTGCGACGAATTTGCAGCTCGAGCCGTTTCAACGCGGTGATGTCGGTCACCACCATCAGCGCGCCCAGAAGCTCGCCCCCCTGACCGCGAAAAGTTGCGCTGCTGGCGCGAGCAAATGTGCTTCCAGCCGCGGCGCGCAATTCAACTTCCCGGTCTTCCTGGCGCTCCCCCGAAGTCAAAGTAATCTGAATGACGTCACGCAAGGGGGCTGGTAGATCCTCAACCGTTCGTTCTCCGCCGTTGCTATTTAAGCCGGCTATCTGCGCCGCTTCCTGATTGAATACCGTAATTCGACCGTCGGCATCGGCGGCTACTACTCCGGTAGTTAAATTTTGGAGTAATATTTCATTATAGATACGGGCGTTTTGGACTTCGGTGAATAGCTCGGCGTTCTCAATGGCGACGGCAAGTTGACCACACAGTACCTGGAGCGCGCTCTGCTCGGTACTGCCATAAATGCGGCCGGAGAGCCTTGGTCCGAGAAGCATGATGCCCACGAGGTGCTCGCGTGACAGAATCCCGACCGCGGCCGCAGCCCCGGCTGCTTCCAGCTGGCGGCGAATGGCAAAGGTGGTTGCCGTTGCACGGACGCGGTGAAGCTCTTCGAGGATGAGCGGTTCGTGATAAGTGGCCAACCATTGCACCAAAGGCTCCTCCTCTCTGAATTGATCAACCGTCCCGGGTAAACTGGAAACCGGATAGCTTTTTCGAAAAACTTTACGCTGGGCGAGGTAAATCGTTACGCTATCGGTGCCGACGGCCTCGCCAATCGTCGTAGCAAATCTGCGCAACAAGTCCGGCAAGGTAGTTACTGATTCCAGGATTGCGGCAGCCTTGCTAACAGTGTCACGAAAATCGAGTCCACGGCCACCGACAAAAAGACGGTCGGCTAACGATTGAGAGAAGCCACGCGCCGGCGCCATCGCGAAAGTACAAGCCAAAGCTGCGGCGATGTGGGCGAAAGTGTGATCAGTTGAATAAAAAAGAGCGGCTGTTACCTGGACTACCAGCCACCAAACTGCTCCGTAAAGGATCAACAGGTAAGCAGTGAGAACTCCATAAGAGATGGCTCGCCGCAGAAAGAGACCGACGTCCATGATCTTTCGCGTGGAAATCCCATAGGCGATGATCAGGCTGAAAAGAACAACCCGGAACGGACCGAGCCAAACGAGTCTGGAAGTATCAACAAATAGCTTTAGAACAAGTGACAATGGAACCGAGGAAACCAGCGTTGCCACCGCTCCGATCATGATGAAGGCCATCTCGGTCCGTTGCAAACCGGAGACAGTTCGGAGATCGTGCGTTAAGCGAAAGATTAAGGTCGCAGTGGCCGCGACAAAATAAATACCGAAAATGGAAAAACCAGCCCCGTAAATTGGAATCGGCGACGAGAGTCCGGTAGTATTGTCTACACTTAATCTAACTCCCTTAAGAAAGAAGTTAGTTTGACAAAGAATGACTATTCCAATGCTGAAAGCGAACCACCATGACGCGTCCTTGAGCAAGTAGCGCCATCGACTCTCTCTATTTCGAATAGTAAGCCGAAGTAGATTAACGAGCGCGAAAATAATCGCACCGGTCGCGCAGGCTTCACGAATACAAAACTCTGCGATAGAAGGAACGCCGGTACTTAATCCAAAGTATAAATTCGCCAGCCAGGCGCAGATCGCTAACGATAAGAGGAGGAAACATTGATTTGAGCGACGCTTGGGGTTGGCATGAAAGACCGCGAACGCCAGACCGACCTGTACCACTAGCGCAACAATAATAGGATTTGTCGCGCTGTTCATCCGTTGTCGGGACGGCGAAGAAGCAGCGTGCTCGCGCTTCCTCCAATTCCTCTCACATTGATCAGGGCGCAGTCGATTTTCCCTCTTCGCGCCTGGCCTGGGACGAAGTCCAGATCGCATGAGGGGTCAAAAGATTTTAGGTTGGCGGTAGGCGGAATCCGCCGATCGCGGATAGCGAGCGCGCAGGCGGCAACTTGTAATGGCCCGCTCGCGCCTAACGGATTTCCCGTTACCCCTTTGATGGAAGTAATGGGAATCTCATAAGCTCGCGCTCCGAATAGCTGTTTGATCACCGCAACTTCGGCTGCATCCAAGGTAGGGTCGCCAGGTCCATAGGCCGATATATAATCGACGTCATCTATTGATCGTCCGGCGTTGGCCAGGGCAAGCCTCATGGAATCGAATAACCCGGAGGCCGGTTTTTCCCGATCGGTATCGCGTTGCTTACCGTAGCCTTCAATTTCGACGTAGGCGCGCGCGCCTCTCGCTAAGGCACGTTCCCAATTTTCCAGCACAAAGATTCCGGCCCCTTCCGCGAGCACGCCTGATTCTCTGGTCAGGTCGAAAGGTTTGCTCGCTGTCTCAGGTTCTCCGTTCGATGCCGATACCAGGCCGCTGCCGATAAAACTAGCCAGCGTCAAAGGTGTAATGGGTGCATCTGCTCCTCCAGCGACAGCGGCCTCCACCTCGCCGCTCCTTATCATCGCAGCCGCGTCCGCTAAAGCGTCCAAACCTGACGGACAGGCCGACGAAACAGTTGTCGCGTTAGCACAAGCACCGATTCGATCGGCAATCGTATTCGCGGCCGCTTGCGGGATTGACGCTGCGGCTGAACTAACCGGCGCCCGATTGGGAGTACCTCGTTCCACCGCGAAATGGACACTTTCAATGACATCGATGGCACTCGTGCTAACGCCGATGACAACTGGTGTCGGGCTGGGAAGGCTGAGATTGTTAATCTCAAGTCCTGCATCTTTCAGTGCCATCATGGTCGCGGCATAGGCCAGCTGCGTATGGCGTGCCATCCTCTTAGGTTTTAACTCCGGTTCGATATAGTCCGCCGGATCGAAATCCTTTATTTCACCCGCGATCTGCGTCTTGAACCGTGAGGCGTCAAAAAGCGTGATCGGTCCGATCCCGCTGCGGCAGTGGAGAACGGACTCCCAAAACGCGTCGAGTCCAATGCCGTTGGGCGCGAGCACCCCCATCCCGGTAATAACGACACGGTTTCGCTTAACCATGATGTGACTCCGCGGAGGAGAAACCCCCTGGTTCTACCTGGGGCGATTTCTGAACAAGCTTACGATTGAAAACGGGCGAGCCTCCGGCGTCCATCAAAAAGGCCAAATTCTAATGTCCCCACTGAATGCAGTCATTATAATTCCATTTCCCCCTGCCCGACCGCACTTATTCACAATTTTTCACTTATTCACAAGATCGATCTTGCGCGCCGTCCGTTTTTGTTTAACGCTCCGCCAAAGCCCGCAGTTGTTTCAGCCCGCGATAATTCACATTGAATACGGCACGCCCCTAGCTCTAAACCCGCTCACAGTGCACATCTCCGCTGCTCCCGATCCTGCCAAGGTTCTCATCATCGACGATGAAATCGGACCGCGCGAAAGCCTGCGCATGCTGCTCAAGCCTAGCTATCAGGTTCATACGGCGGAAAACGTCGAGACGGGCCTGCAACTCTTACAGGAAAAGCGCCCAGATACCATCGTGATGGACATTCGCATGCCGGGAATGAACGGCATTGACGGCTTGCGCAAGATCCGCGAAATCGATCCGCACCTTTCCGTGATCATGTTCACCGGTTTCGGCGCCCTCGAAACCGCCCAGGAAGCGCTTCGACTCGGCGCTAACGATTATATCAACAAACCTTTTGACGCTGTGCAGATGCGCGAAGTGATCGGGCGCAACGTCGAGCGGACCCGTTTGCAGCGGCAAAGCGAGGCGACCGCGCACGAACTGCAAGAACTAAATGAGCGCCTTCGCAACGAGCTCGCCCAAAAAGAACGCCTCGCTTCTCTCGGGCAGGCCTCGGCCGAATTTGTGCACGATCTGAGCAATCCACTCACCATCGTCTGGGGTTACGTTCAAATTTTAGCCAAGAAACTGGAACACTCTGGTGATGGGAATAACGGCGAACGGAGCGCGAGTTCACAGAGAGAATTGCACATTATCGAACAAAACGTGCGGCTTTGCCGTGAGCTCCTGACGATGTGGCAAAGCTACGGCAGGGTTGGCGCGACGAAACCGAAACCGGTCTCGATGTCCAGCATCGTCCAAGACGTCGGCAGGGGGGTCAGCGGCATGGCCTCGCAAAACGGCGTCCAACTGGACTGCGAAATTACCGAAGAAGAATTGACAGTTCTCGGCGATCCAACGCAGCTCACGCGCGCGCTGCAGAACGTCATTGTTAATGCCATCCAGGCCGCAACCGAGAAACGTGGCAAGGTGGTTGTGAATTGCCGGGAGAAAGACCTTTACGCTGACATTCAGGTGCGAGACACCGGCTACGGGATTGCAGACAGCGAAATTGGGAAAATCTTCGAGCCCTATTTCACTACCAAACAGGGGAAAAACGGCACCGGTCTCGGACTCTACATCACGAAAAAAGTAATCGACGATCACCACGGATCGATCGAGGTCGCCAGCACTCTGGGAGTTGGAACAACTTTCACGCTGCGGCTGCCACTGCACGATAAGTAAGTGTAGTTTCACACTTTCATTTGCGCTTCGCGCCAAAGGCGTAGCAAACCGACAAGTGAATCGTGGTGCAGGTGCACGCGAGGCGCGTGCGCTTCCCGGACGTAACAAAAATACAAACCACTTGTCAGGCTGCGACAGTTTCGTTTTGCTGCCAGCGTGTCGTCTGCTTACCGGATCGCTTCGCCGTTTTTAATTCGCCTCGCCGGAGTTCCCTTTGATGTCTTGGAGGAGCTGGCGACGCCAAATGCCTGCGCCGCCGCGCGCGATCTACTTGCGCAGGAAAAACAACTCCACGGGCTCAAAAGCGCCGCTCTGGAATTTGTCACTCGTCGCGACAGTGGTCTTAGCTCCGAAGAGTTCGCGGCCTGGCGCGCCGCCATTCGTCGCGATAAAATTCCCGAGCAGAAGATTCCGCCACCGCTTCAAGAGTACGCGCGGGTCGCGACCGCCGCCGGGCAGGCACGTTCGCAATTGGAATGTCAGCTTGAAGAGGAATTGAGCCGGGCGCGTCGCGCGTTGTTGCAAACAAGTCAGCGGATTCTTCCAGGCTATCTCGTCTTCGGCTCAGGCGAGGTTCATCACCTGATCGATCACTCCGGCGGCGACCTTCCGCCTCGCAACAGTCGCAGCCGCGAACGTGAACGTCACCTTCTCCTTTACCTCCAGCGTATCGCAGCCAAGAACGATACTTTTAGCGAATTCGGTCCTTCGGCCTGGGGTTCGGCCAGTCAAAGTGGTGCCGCGCTAAATTTTGAACCGCGTCCGGGCATCGCGCGTCGCGAAGTTTTTCTCGAACGCTGGACGGCGCATGCTCTGGCTGCAGCGATCAATTCCGACCCACAAACTTTTTTGGAGCACCGGCCGCGACTCAATCCAAATGGCCTTCTCATCGACAATCGTTTCGTGTTCGCGGATAGCGGCATTGCCATCGAAATTTCGCCGCAGGAGCTGCCCATTCTGGCTCGATGCAATGGCGCAACGCCAATGCACACTTTCGTTGCAGCTGGAGGGGCGAGCTCCCGCGAGCCCGCATTGATCCCGCCCGCCGAAGATGCGCCTGCGGGAGAGCTCGATCTTATACGCGGTTTAATCGATAAAAAGATCCTGATCGCTGCGCTGGAAGTTCCGGCGCTCGAACCCTTCGCCTTCCAGATTTTGCGCGATGATATCGCGGCCTGGCGCGAGGGAGCAGCGCGTCAGCGTTGGCTGCCACTCGCTGATTCACTGGTTAAGTCCGCCGCGGATTTTTCAGAAACAACCGAGCCGAATCAACGCCAACAAATTTTTTCCGCAGCGCGCCAGCAGCTTTCTCAGTTCGGCGCGGAACGCAAACCAGGTCAGCGCTCGCTTTATGCCGCGGTCAATCCGATCGCGGAAGAATGTTTTCGCGATTGCAGATTCGAAATCAGCGAGCCTCTTCTCGACGAAGTCGTAACCGAGGCAGAACCCTGGATTGATTTTTGGCGCGACAATTACGCTTTTGTCGGCTCCCGCGTTGCCGCCGGTTTGCGCATGGTATTGGAAAAGGTTGGAAAAAGTGCGCTGCCGCTGCCCGCGTTTTTGCGCGCCTGCGAAACAGCGAAGCTTCCATTAACCGGTCCAGGTCTCGTTGGCCTGGCCGTGATGGCGTTTCAAGAAATTAAAGCCGCCTTTCGCGAACGACTAAAGCCGCATGCTCACCTCGCCGAGTACGAACTTACCACTGCAGATTGCCATTTCGTTCGCGAAAATTTTTCCTACCAGAAATTTGACGAATTCACTTTCCCTTCCGGCGATTTGCAACTTGCAGCCAGCTCCCAGGACGCGATTTTGCGCGGCGAATATCGCTGGATCGTGAGCGAGCTGCACCCGGCCGCCGCTACGTTGCATCATTGTATGTATTGGAGTTGTCCCGATCACGCCGCCGTTTCCCGTGCCCTTCAATTAAGCACGAGCGGCAAACCATTTTTTCATTTCGGCTTTTTCGCCGCCGATTTTACCGCCCATACTACGGTGCGGATTTTCGATGCCCTGCCCCAGCAGGCGGTCTTCGCGTCCCCGCAGCGGGGTAATCCCCGTTGGCATTCTGTTTTACCAGCGCAGACCGAAGTTTTTATCGAGCAAGACGGCGACGTCGCGCTTCGTGCCAATCGCCAATATCTCGGATCTTTTGCCCGCAATTGGATCATTCCGCTTGGGTTTCATCCGTTCCAATTCGGGTTGGCGCCGCATACACCGCGACTCCGTTGCGGGCGCGTCATTGTCCAGCGCCGCAGCTGGTCGGTCTCCAGTGAGGAAGTGGGCGGTGGCAATTTCGCCGGCCTTTCGCGTGAACTGGTTCTCGCCATCGAAAGATTGCGCGCCGCCAAAGATTGGCCCCGCTTTGTTTACATTCGCCCGACTGAACAGGCGTTGCGACGCAGTGGCGCGGAAGGCCGCGACAAAGATACCAAACCCGTTTTCATCGATCTCGAGAGTTATCTTTCTCTCGAGATTTTTCATCGCTGGCTGAGTAAGGCCGGTGAGTTGGAAATAACAGAAATGTTGCCCGCGCCTGACGAACTTTGGTGGCACGAAGCCGATGGCCGTCGCACTTTCGAGCTGCGCACGCTGATGGTCCCGCGATGAAAAGTCATCTGTTTTTTCCGGAGAGCGCGCCCAACGCCAGTCCAGCGCGGACCTCGCGTGCTCCTTTCGGCGCCTCGCCAAAAGAAAGCGGAGCGCCGACATCCCGCCGGCCAGCCTTCATCAATAATCGGTCGAAAAGGTCCGCAGACAAGACGTCTGTGCCACGCCGCAAATGAAAATCATCGCCATCGCGAATCAAAAGGGCGGCGTCGGCAAAACTACGACCGCGGTGAACCTCGGGGCTGCGCTGGCGGAACGCGCGCAACGCATTCTGCTCATTGATCTCGACCCCCAGGGCAACGCCACCAGCTCTCTCGGAATGCAAGACTTCGAAGGCGAAAGCCTGTACGATCCTTTGCTGGGCGAGACGACCCTGGCTGACAAAATTTTGCCGACGCGATTGGATCATCTCTTTCTCGTTCCAGCTGACCTCGATCTTGCCGGCGCGGAAGTGGAAATCGCGCGTATGCCGGATCATTTGCTGCGGCTGGCGCGAACATTGCAACCGTTGCGTGCCGACAGCGCCTTCGATTTTGTGCTGCTCGATTGTCCACCTTCGCTCGGAATTCTCATGAGCAACGCGCTCGCCGCAGCCGATGAAATTCTGACCCCCATTCAATGTGAATACTTCGCGCTGGAAGGTCTGGTCAAAATTGTGCGCGTGGTCGAGCAAGTCCGCGATTCCGGGGCAAATCCGAATATTCAAATCGGCGGCATCCTCATGACGATGTTCGACAGCCGCACGAATTTAAGCGCACAAGTCGTGGCGGAAGTACGTCAACATTTTGCCGCAAAAGTTTACGACACCGTTATTCCGCGAACGGTGCGCTTAAGCGAAGCGCCCAGTTTCGGCAAAACTATTTTGGAATACGACAAGAGCGGGACCGGCGCACGCGCCTACCGCGCTTTGGCGGAGGAATTCATTCGGCGCCACGCGCCAGTTGCAGCCACCGCTGCAAAAAATGAGACCTGATCCGTCGTTCTATGAGAAAGCGCCGGAGGACTGCCGCACTTCAACGCTTCGCAAGTTAGGACCCCTCGAAACATGCGCCAGGTTTTGGAAAGCGGTCCCGCAATTGCGGGACCGCTTTAGATATCAGTCTCTCATCGCCCTCACCTCGGAGCTTCATCCACTGCGTCCGCGTAATGGCAAAGACGAAAGTAGGAAAACCCCTAAAAGTTGTTTCCCGTTCCAAGGTCATTCCATTTTTCTCCGCCACTCGGCGCGATGGATAATTTTCGGGATGAATCAAGGAGATGACGTACTCGAGTTTCAAATTGCGAAACCCGTGATCGCGAACTGCGCGCGCCGCTTCGGTGGCGAGTCCGCCGTTCCAGAAATCGCGCTGCAGCCGGTAGCCGATCTCAATTTCCATTTTGCCGTCTACTTCGTGGTGAAAAAAACCGCAGTAGCCAGCGAGAGTACCGCTCGATCGTACAATCATGGCGAATTGCGATGGCAGACCGTCTCGGTCCCAGCCGATCACTTTATCAAGGAAACTCTGCGTTTGTTCACGCGTCATCGGGCCCATCGAGAAACGCATGAAATCTTTGTTCGCCATCAATTCCACCATGCGATCGAGATCATCGGCGGCGAATGGACGCAGAATTAAGCGCGGAGTTTCGAGGATCATTTTGCAGCGTTGTAGCCGCGGTCGTTGGTCGCGGCCTTCGATCAATCACATACAATTCGCAGTCGAGCTACGACTCATAATTAAAGATGGCAGCGAACGGACAAGACAGTTGGCGGCCGGCGCCGGTGCCGGAAACGAACAGCCTCGCCAAAGTTGCTGCGGCTGCGAAAGAGTGCACCGCCTGTCCGCTATACAAAAAAGCAACGCAAACGGTCTTCGGCGAAGGCCCGAAACAGGCCACCATGTTGATGATCGGCGAGCAACCGGGCGACTATGAAGATGTGGCCGGGAAACCATTCGTCGGCCCGGCAGGAAAAATTCTGGATCGTGCGCTGGAGGAAGCGGGAATTAATCGGGACGAAGTTTATGTCACTAATGCGGTGAAACATTTCAAATGGGAACCGCGCGGGAAACGACGCATTCATCAGAAACCGAGTTCGCGCGACATCGCCGCCTGTCGCCCATGGCTGGAAGCCGAGCTGCGCTTGATCGAGCCCAAGCTTGTCGTTTGTCTCGGTTCAACTGCAGGACAGACCGTTTTTGGCCCGAGTTTTCGCGTTACGAAGGAACGCGGCAAACTTCTGTCGTCGCGTCTTGCGCCAAAAGTTATGGCAACCGTTCATCCTTCCTCGCTCTTGCGTCAGCCCGATCAAGAATCCCGTGAACGCGAGTACAACCGCTTTGTCGCTGATCTGCGCATCGCCGTAAAAGCAGCAAACGCGAAGTGAAGCTCCCCAAGGAGCGGCGGTCTCCAGATCGCCGTTTATTAAGATCGGCGGCTAAGAAGCTGCCGCGCCATGTAACGCGCGTTACGCGCTCGGACTTACCGATGGCGAAGCCGAAGCGGCCGGCGAAATAGCTGCCTTCCTCTCCTCCCGTTTCGCTCTGCGCGCCTCCCTTTCCGCCTTCTCTGCATCGGTCAATGGCCCAAGCTTCACGAGTTTTGCCTCCATCGAGCCGTCGGACATTTTGTAGCAGGAACCCCTTACTTCCTCATTAGCGACTACGTCTTTCATCGTCGCGGGCTGGCCACCCTTGGTGATGATAGTTTTGTCGGTAATCTTCAGGACATGCGAATTTTCTTTTCCGGCGATGGTGAACGTCTTTGCTTTGTCGTCCACCGCGGCAATGATGCCTTTGAAAGGAGTAGCTCGCATCTTCCCGCCAGCCGTTGCGGCTGTCGCAGGTGACGCATCCGCATCTGCGGAACTGCTGGCATCCGGTGAAGGAAATGCTTTTTTCGGCGCGGCCTGGGTATGCGGCAAGCAAACGAGAACAGTCGCGAAAAACGCGGCGATAATTAAGAAATTCTTGTGTTTCATGCGTCGATGAAGTTGTGCAGTTAAATGTTGATCCGGCGTATCAGTACAACCTATCCAACGGAGTTTGAAAGGTGTGGCAAGGCGAAAATGCGCACTCTTCAATTTAGGCTGGCTCGCCGAGTCATAGCTCGCCAGGTCGAGATGTAGGACAAACGGCCCCGCCTTTGCCTAAAGGTTAAAGACGGCTCTTGATGGATGCGCGTCCGGAAGCCGATTTCAGATAGCGCTCAAAGTCCACAGCGCGAGTCCGACCAGAAAATTCAATATATGTTTTTAAGCGCCAGGGTTCCATTTCTTTGTGTGAGCCGCCCGCCCGTTGTTATGGGCCTGAAAACGATTGCGCAGATTGTCAGTACGCCTGTATAGAATCGCCGCGGGGTCGAGCTGACTTTGAAGGATGTAAACGTAGAAAACTTTCACCATGATCTTGGCTTGCCGAGTCGTAGCTCGCTGCGTTGGTGCGGTAAAAACAAAAAGAGGGCCGCCTTCGCCGAGGCTACGGCGCGACAGTCCACGCTCTGCTCTGCGATGCGAGCGTAGACTGGAGGTAAGGGGATTCGAACCCCTGACCTTCTCATTGCGAACGAGACGCTCTACCAACTGAGCTATACCCCCAAAAGAAGGGCAAATTATCGTGGCGAAACGAATTTTCGGCAAGTGCCCGAGAACCCTGATCCGGCGATATGAACATAAACTATTTTTCGCGATTGGGTCGTCAACACTAAGCGACGAGGCAGAAGGTATGCGCGTTCCGGCGAAGGCCGAATAGCTGTTTAATGAGCTCTAAGTTCCCACAGCTTGCCGGGGGTCAACGACACTCCTGATGGGCTGAGAAAAATTAGATTCGAATCCCACATCGCGGTGAACACATAGGTCCGCCCCGGTTC
>Ga0209687_1000197_pt1 | contig 22326 bp, 32 predicted proteins | sample GraSoiAngelo_136_FD_185893 | JGI IMG/M metagenome (GOLD analysis project Ga0209687, IMG submission 185893) | Grasslands soil microbial communities from the Angelo Coastal Reserve, California, USA - 14_0929_09_20cm (SPAdes) (version 2) | ecosystem: Environmental > Terrestrial > Soil > Grasslands ...
AAGACTTCGGCTTCAGAAATGACCCGCTGCCCTTGACCTGATTAATAGATTGCGTCATACTTCGTAACTGCCCATTCGCCGCTGCGGTTTTCCAGCGTCACCGACAGTAATTCGGTGTAGGCTTCGCGCTGGCCGGGCGCGGCCAGGCGTTTGCCGCGATAGCGCAAGATGCGCAGCGGCGGAGTGTCTTCCCACTCTGCAATTCGCCAGGAGACGAGCGGGTGTTTGGCCTCAGAGTCGCAGATGTAAGCTGCGTATTTTTTGCGATAGTCCTTTTCCCAGGAGGCTAGTTCCTCCTGGCAGTGTCCGTCGCTCATGGCGCGAATGAACTTCTCTGCTTCTCGTTCAGACGCACGGTCGCGAAGAGGGTTCAAAGAAATAGAATTAGGTATGCCGGAAAGCGGGTCGCGTTCTTCCGAGCGCGCCAGCACTGGCCCTTGATTATTCAGCCACAGCAAATAGCCAAAAAATATCAGCAGCAGCAGAACGCCCGCGCCTGCGGCGATAGCCATCTGTGTGCGGGGAAAGCCCATTCTCGCGTCAGTGTAACGCGATTGACGCCCAGCACAAGGTTACGCCGGATAGACGCGACGGGACATGTACCAGCAGACAAAAACACAGGGACGAGCGATTCGCCCGTCCCTTCGGATCGCATAAACTTCGAACTATTCTTTCTTTTCGCCGCCTTCGGCAGGTTCGGCTGCTCCCGCCTGCGTCTCCGCTTCTTCCATCGCCTTCTTGGCTTCGGCGGCACGCTTGGCGCGAGTCTCGGCGCGCTTTTGGCGCTTTTCCTCCTGCAATTTCTCGCTGCCCAGCAGTTCGATGAATGCCTTCTCAGCGCCGTCGCCCTTCTGCCATCCTGCACGGACAATCCTCAGGAAGCCTCCCTCGCGGTCGCCAAAACGCGGGCCAATCGTGTCAAACAACTTATTCACGGCTTCGCGGGTCATGAGATAGGCCCCTGCCTTGCGCCGGGCGGCAAGGTCGCCGCGTTTGCCGAGAGTAATCATCTTTTCAACCCGTGGCCGTAAAGCCTTCGCCTTGGGTACGGTTGTTTCGATGCGCTCCTCGAGGATCAGCGAAGTCGCAAGATTCCGCAGCAATGAGCGGCGGTGCGACGTAGTGCGGCCTAATTTCCATCCTGCTACTTTGTGACGCATGAAAAATCCTCTGTGGTTCAGTGAGAAGTGGCCAGTCTATTCACTAGCCACTAATCACCGAGTTCTAGAACTGGTCATCCGGACCGTAAGCCGATGCCGGCAGAATCTGGTTTGAAGTCGGTCCCGGCACCGCGTTTCCGTGCTCGTCAATCTTCATTCCCAGGCTGAGTCCCATCGAAGTCAAGATCTCTTTGATCTCGTTCAGCGACTTGCGCCCGAAGTTCTTGGTCTTCAGCATTTCGGCTTCGGTCTTCTGCACCAGCTCGCCAATCGTCTGAATATTCGCATTCTTCAGGCAGTTGTAACTGCGCACCGAAAGCTCAAGCTCCTCGACCGAACGATTCAGATTCTCGTTCTTGATCTCCGGCTTGCGATCTTCTATGGAAGTCGCCGTCTCGATATCCTCCTCGAAGTTGATGAAGATATTCATGTGGTCCTTCAGCAGCTTCGCCGACAAACCAATCGAGTCGGCCGGAGTAATCGAGCCGTTCGTCCACACTTCAAGGGTCAGCTTGTCATAATCGGTAATCTGCCCGAGGCGTGCTGCTTCCACTGTGTAGTTGCACTTGCGCACCGGCGAATGAACCGAATCGATGGGAATAAATCCAATGCCGAGGTCGTCATCGAAGTTCTTATCCGCTGAAACATAGCCGCGCCCGCGTTTCAAGCGCATTTCCATATCCAGTTTGCCGCCTTCGCTGACGGTCGCGACGTACACGTCTTTGTCGAGTACTTCCACGTCCGCATCGGCTTCGATCATGCCGGATGTAACCACGCCGGGCGTATCGGCGCGCAGGTAAATCGCCTTCGGAGCGTCGCCGCTCAACTTGAACGGGATCTGCTTCAGGTTGAGGATGATGTCGGTTGCGTCTTCAACAACTCCGGGAATTGATTGAAATTCGTGCAGGACGCCTTCGATTTTCACCGCAGTAACGGCTGCACCTTCGATCGACGAGAGCAGCACGCGGCGAAGCGCGTTGCCGATCGTCGTGCCGAAGCCCCGCTCAAAAGGCTGCGCCCAGAAAATTCCGTACTTGTCGGTTAAGGTGGAAGTATCGACCGCGAGACGTTTCGGTTTCTGAAAACCTTTCCAAAGCATTACGTGTTCTCCTCTTCGGCCATTTGGCTCAACCGAGGCATTCCGGAACCGGCCCGATTCCGGTCAAGCGTCTCGAGAAGGCTGATCTGGCTCGAAAATAATGGACCGCTAAACAACTACTAACTTCTAGCCGAGCTTTGCTCGGACAGCCGAGGGCGGCTGTCCCTACACTCTCTAACTTTTATTTGCTATACAGTTCCACAATCAACTGTTCGTTGACCGGCAACTGAATATCTTCGCGTTTTGGCAGCGCCAGCACGCGGCCCTTGTAATTGTCGCGATCTATGTCCAGCCACGTGGGCGCGTTCTGGTGGCTGGCGAACTCCTTCGCAATCTCCAGGATTGGCAGCTTGCGGCTGTTTTCGCGAATCGCGATCTCCTCGCCCACGCTCACCTGGTAGGACGGGATATTCACTTTCCGGCCGTTCACCGCAACGTGGCCATGGCGTACTAATTGCCGCGCCTGGCGGCGGGAAATCCCGAAACCAAGGCGATACACCACATTGTCCAAACGCCGCTCGAGCTGCTGTAACAGCATAGCCCCGGTCACGCCTTTGGTGCGTGCCGCCTTCTCGAAATAATTGCGGAACTGCCCTTCCTGCGTGAAGTAAATGCGTTTGGCTTTTTGCTTCTCCCGCAATTGCAAACCGTAGCCTACGATTTTAGCCTTGCGGTCTTTCCCGTGTTGTCCGGGAGCAAAGTTGCGCTTCTCGACAGGACATTTGTCGCTGAAGCATTTCGCGCCTTTGAGGAACAGCTTCATTCCCTCCCGGCGACATAGACGGCAAACTGCATCTTTGTAACGTGCCAAGTTTCTTCTCCTTCTTAGAACCGGTTTACGGGTCTGGCAAACCTTTCTTCCCGGTTGAAATTAGTTGCTAGTGGTTAGTGGTCAGTGGCTAGGCACCAACAACTACCCACTACCCACTTTCTTACACTCTTCTACGCTTCGGCGGACGGCAGCCGTTGTGCGGGATTGGCGTGGCGTCACGAATCGTGCGCACTTCAATTCCTGCGGCAGAAAGCGCACGAATTGCCGACTCTCGACCCGATCCCGGGCCGCTCACGCGCACTTCCACGCTGCGGACCCCGTGATCGCGAGCCATATTGGCCGCGTTCATTGCAGCCTGCTGCGCCGCGAAGGGCGTGCCCTTGCGCGAACCGCGGAATCCAAGCGACCCAGAGCTTTTCCAGGAGAGCACGTTGCCCGCCTGATCCGAAATAGTCACAATCGTGTTGTTGAAGGAGGCTTGTATGTGCACCACGCCATGCGGAACGTGTTTGCGCTCCTTCTTCTTGAATGTCTTCTTCTTGCCTTTTTTCTCCGGCGCCGCTCCGGCGCCAGCTCCTGCCGCTGCTGGTTTTGCCATGGTTAGTGTCCAGTGATTAGCGGTTAGTGGCTTCTAGTCACCAGCCACTAGCAACCGCTTTTATGTTTTGGCCGCCGCTTTCCTTTTAATTGCCACTGTGCCTTTGCGCGGTCCCTTGCGGGTGCGCGCGTTGGTGTGCGTCCGCTGTCCGCGAACCGGCAGGTTCCGGCGATGGCGATATCCGCGATACGAACCGATTTCGATGAGCCGCTTGATGTTCATCGAAACCTCCTTGCGGAGGTCGCCTTCCACCATGCCTTCACCTTCAATCACCTGGCGAATGCGGTTAACTTCGTCCTCGCCCAAATCCTGAACCTTCTTCATCGGGTCCACTTTGGCCTCACCGAGAATTCGCGCCGAGCGTGGTTGGCCGATTCCATAAATGTAAGTCAACGCAATATTCACGCGCTTCTGACGCGGAAGATCAATGCCTGCAATGCGAGCCATAGTCCTTATCCTTGACGTTGCTTATGCTTTGAATTCGTACAGATCACCCGCACCACACCCTTGCGGTGAATGATCTTGCACTTATCGCAAATTTTCTTAACTGATGCCCTAACTTTCATTTACTCGTCCTTAATCGCTAGCTGTTAGCCCAACTGCATATTGATTCATTTGTATCGATATACGATTCGCCCGCGATTCAGATCATAGGGCGAGAGCTCGACCGCAACTTTGTCTCCCGGAAGAATACGAATGAAATTCTTGCGCATCTTGCCGGAAACGTGCGCCAGGACCTGATGCTTGTTTTCCAATTCCACCCGGAACATGGCATTTGGCAGCGGCTCAACCACAGTCGCCATTACCTCAATCGCGTCTTCTTTGCTCATTGACTCCTTGTGTTTAGCTTTCAGCTCTCAGCCGCACTGAAAACTGACCGTCCGATAGCTGACAGCCTTTACAAGCTCCCGGCTTGAATCAAGCTGAGCGCTAATAGCTGACGGCTAACAGCTTTTACTGCGTCAAAATCACTGGACCATCTTTCGTAACCGCAACGCAGTGTTCAAAATGCGCGCTGTAGCTGCCATCAGCGGTCACTGCCGTCCACTTATCATCGAGCACACGCGTTCCGGGCTTGCCGGAGTTCACCATCGGCTCGATGGCCAGCACCATGCCATCGCGCAGCCGCGCTCCGTGGCCGCGAGTTCCAAAGTTCGGAACCTGCGGCTCTTCGTGCAACTTGGTTCCAATGCCGTGTCCCACAAACTCACGCACTACGCTGAAACCATTGGCCTCAACAAATTCCTGCACCGCTGCGCCGACATCGCCGACGGCATTCCCAATTCGGGTTGCCTCAATGCCGCGATAGAGCGCCTTCTTCGTAACTTCGAGCAACTTGCTCAGCTCCGGAGTGAGCAATCCATCGACCGGAACGGTCATCGCCGCGTCACCGTAATAGCCATCGAGGACAACGCCGCAATCGATGGAAACAATGTCTCCGGCCTTCAGCGCCCGCTTTTCAGACGGAATTCCGTGTACGATCTCTTCGTTGATCGAAGTACAAAGCACGCACGGGTAATCGTAATAACCCTTGAAAGCCGGCTTTGCGCCCAATTCTTTGATCTTGCGCTCGGCTGCGTGCTCCAGATCCATCGTAGTCGCGCCCGGCTTTACCAGCGTGCTCACTTCATCGAGCACTTCCCGGACAATGCGGCCACTGCGCCGCATCTTGTCAATTTCCGCTGCCGATTTACAAACAATCGCCATGCTCAACCGCCGTCCGCTGCATCCGCGCGGTGGTTCTCGATCAACCGCACTATTTGCCGCGTTACTTCATCCACCGGCAGGTCCCCGTTGACTGAAACCAGGCGTCCCTTGCACTCGTAGTACTCGGCCACAGGTTTGGTCTGAAGCTCGTAAGCGGTCAGGCGCTCCCGTATGACTTCCTCGCGGTCATCATTGCGGATCACCAGCTTGGAACCATCGACATCGCAAGCGTCGGCGACACGGGGCGGCTGGGAGTAGATGTTGTAGATCCTTCCGCAGACGGGACAGGAACGGCGTCCGGTAAGACGGCGTAGTAATTGATTATAGTCGACATCAATCCGGATCACAATCGGCAGACACTGCCCGCGGTGCTGGTTTTCAAAGAACTCGTGCTCCAAAAACGCGTCCAGCCATCCGGCCTGGGCCGGTGTGCGTGGAAATCCATCGAGAATAAAACCGCGCTCACAATCTACGTGGCGCAAACGCCAGGCCACCATGCCGTACATCAGCTCGTCGGGAACCAATTCGCCGCGAGCCATAACGTCTTTCGCTTGGACCCCCAGCTCCGTGCCGCGCTGGACGTGTTCCCGCAGAATGTCTCCCGTGGAGATCTGCGGGATGCCATAGCGTTCGGCGATTCGCTTGGCCTGCGTTCCCTTACCTGCACCCGGCGATCCCAGCAGGATGACGGGTCCGATACCGCGAGCGATCCGCTCCATCGTCGAACTGGCCCCCATCACTCCCCGGTTCCGGCCCTTCTCCGGTCAGCTCGCGTTCCGAGCGGAAGCTCCACCGTGCGCGGTTTTCGACGCGTGACTTCCATCACTCATGACCAGTTGCGGCGACCACGAATGCGTCCGCTGCGCGGCGTAAATCCGTCATAGTGGCGCATGATGAGTTGCGCCTCGATCTGCGTCACGGTGTCCATCGCCACGCCCACGACGATCAGCAACGACGTTCCGCCAAAGTAAAAGTTCACGCCTAAACCATTCGTGACCCAGGTAGGCAACCGCTCAAAAAATGCTCCAACTGCGCCCGGTAAATGGTTCAGGTGAATGCCTGTGATCATCCACTCCGGAATGAACGAAATGATGATTAGATAAAGCGCTCCCACCAGGGTGATTCGCGTCAAAATCTCGTTGATGTGATCGGCTGTCCGCTTGCCGGGGCGAATACCGGGAATAAATCCGCCATACTTCCGCATGTTGTCCGCAACCTCGTTGGGGTTGAAGACAATGGAAACGTAGAAGTACGCGAAAAAGATGATCCCAACCGCGTATAGAAACGTGTAGAGCGGTTCGCCCCAACCGAGGGCATGAATCATGTCACCGAAGTAGCGGTTATTGCGGAGTCCGTAGCCCACTGTCTGCGGAAGCGTCAAAATCGATGACGCAAAAATCACCGGCATCACGCCGCCAGCGTTCACACGCAGCGGCAAGTGCGTCGATTGTCCGCCCATCACCTTGCGGCCAACTACACGCTTCGCGTATTGCACCGGAATCCGGCGCTCACTGCGCTCCACGTACACAATGAACGCAACGATCACGATCATCAGTGCGACCAGAAGGATCATCGCGGGCGCGGTGAATGCGCCCCAGGCATCCGTCTTTATCTTGTCGATAAGGTCAGCGACACCGCGCGGCAAACCCACCACAATGCCGGCAAAAATCAGCAGTGACATCCCATTCCCAACGCCGCGTTCGGTAATCTGTTCGCCCAGCCACATGATGAACACGCTGCCCGTAGTCAGCGTCAGCATAGTCATCAAACGGAAACCCCACCCGGGGTTCACCACGAAGTCTCCCGCTTTTTCCAGGCCAATCGCGATTCCAAACGATTGCACCGAACTTAAACCGAACGTCAGATAACGCGTCCACTGGGTAATCTTCTTGCGCCCCAGCTCGCCTTCTTTTTGCAGCTTTGCCAGCGGCTCGTAGACTACCGTCAGCAATTGCAAAATGATCGATGCCGTGATGTACGGCATGATTCCCAGCGCAAAAATCGTCAGCCGCCGCAACTGCCCGCCGGAAAAAAGGTCAACAAACCCGAGAAACGTTCCCCGGTTCTGCTCAAAAAATTGTTGCAGCTTGTCTGCATTTACACCCGGCGTTGGAATATGCCCGCCAAGCCGATATACGGCCAGCAGGCCCAGCGTAAACAGGATTCGTTTGCGCAGGTCTGGAATGCGAAAGATGTTGGCTAACTTCTCAAACATAAAAAAGCTCTCAGCAGTCAGCTGTCGGCTTTCAGCCAAAAAGATCAGATTATTCTAATGGCTGAAAACTGAAAGCTGACAGCTTCAATGGAATTCATTACGGCAACACCTCGACCGTGCCACCCGCCTTGGTGATCTTTTCCTGAGCGGATTTGGAGAACTTGTGCGCCTGTACTGTGAGCGCACTCGACAGTTCGCCATCACCCAGAATTTTCACCGGATGCTTGGTCTTAATCACTCCCGCTTTGCGCAGCACATCGGGAGTGATGTTCGTCTCACCGAGCGCAACCAGCCTTTCCAGGCTGACGATGTTGTATTCCTTACGGAAAATATTCGTGAAGCCCCGCTTGGGCATGCGGCGATGCAGTGGCATCTGGCCGCCTTCAAATCCGCGCATCATGCGCGATCCGCTGCGCGAGCGCTGGCCTTTGTGCCCTCGGGTGGACGTCTTGCCCATCCCCGAACCCATGCCGCGCCCCACGCGCTTCTTGTTTTCCGCTGCCTTCTTCGGTGCTCGAATATTGGAAAGATTCATAAACAAGCTCTCAGCTGTCAGCTTTCAGCTGTCAGCACCTTACTGGACAATCTCAACTAGATGCGGCACTTTCGCCACCATACCGCGAATCGCAGGCGTATCGGGGCGCTCAATCACTTGATTCAGGCGCGTGAAGCCCAGGCCCTTAACCACTTTCTTGTGTTTTACCGGAGCGCAAATCGCCGACCGCACCCACTTCAGTTGCAGCTTCGCGCCGCTCTGATCTGATTTCTTCGCCATTTGTTACCTCGTAGCGTCCGTCTTCGCCGCTATAACTCCTCTGCCGACTTGCCGCGAAGCGCCGCAACTTCTTCTCTATTCTTCAGCCGCTTCAAAGCATCAAACGTCGCCTTAATCACGTTATGCGGATTGGTGGTTCCAATCGACTTGGTCAGCACATTCTGCACCCCAGCCGATGTCATCACCGCCCGCACCGCTCCTCCCGCGATCACGCCCGTGCCTTCCGGCGCAGGTTTGAGTAAAACCATCCCCGAGCCGAACCGTCCCATCACCGTATGCGGAATCGAGGTCTGCGTGAGATTCACGCGCACCAGATTCTTCTTCGCCGATTCGATCCCCTTGCGGATCGCCTGGGGAACTTCCTTCGCCTTCCCCGAGCCATATCCGACCACGGCGGCGCTGGGATCTCCCACCACCACCAGCGCGGCAAAGGAGAGATTCTTACCTCCTTTGACAACCTTGGTGACACGATTGATCGCGACTACCTGATCCTTAAGCTGATACGAACCAGCATCGAGCTTTTTTGTGACTATTGGCATCCTTACTCTCGTTTCCTTCAAATCTGCTGAGCTGCGCTCGACGCGGACAGCCGAGGGCGGCTGTCCCTACGTAAACCTAGAATTGCAATCCCGCCTCGCGCGCTGCATCAGCCAAAGCCTTCACGCGCCCGTGATAAATGTAGCCGCCACGGTCGAATACAACTTTCGTGATTCCCTTCGCCTTGGCGCGTTCAGCGATGTTCTTTCCAACCGTCTTGGCAGCCGCGACGTTCCCTCCAATGCGGCGCTCGCCCTTGCTGCCCTCGGCAGAATTTGCCGAAACCAATGTCTTGCCGTTCAGATCGTCAATCACCTGAACGTAAATGTGGTTCAACGAACGGTACACATTAAGCCGCGGCCGCTGGGAAGTCCCCAGAATTTTCTTGCGAATACGCTCATGCACATGCCGCCGGTTCGCGTTTTTCGATGATTGTGTAAGCATTGCGTCAGTCCTTGGTCATATCACCCGCGAGATCCCTCGCTGCGCTCGGGATTATGCCAGCCGGGCTCGGGCTTCAGCCTGCTCTGGGGCAACTGAGCAGAGCGAAGTTGTCGAATGGTCTCGGCTAAACGTCGTCATTTCGCTCCCGTTTTTCCAACCTTCTTCTTCAATCTCTCGCCCGCGTAGCGGACACCTTTGTTCTTGTACGGATCAGGTGGACGCAGTCCGCGCATCTCCGCAGCAACCTGTCCCACTTTTTGGCGGTCGATGCCCGTCACCGTCAGCTTAGTCTGCTTAGGATCGATCGCGACGTCGATGCCAGAGGGCAGGGGATACTCAATCGGATGTGAGTAGCCCAGGCTGAAGACGACCATGTTCTTGCCCTTCAACTCCGCGCGATAACCGATGCCAACGATTTCCAGCTCGCGCGTCCAGCCCTTGGCCACGCCTTCTACGGCGTTGTTGACCAGCGCGCGCGCCAGCCCGTGCACCGCCGATTGCGAATCGTTTTCGCGAATCGCCACCAGGTGCCCGTCCTGCTGCTCCATGCGGATGCCGCGGGGCAATTGCGTGTCCAGCTTGCCTTTTGGGCCTTGCACGGCAACCGTGTTGCCTTCGATTTTTACCGTCACCCCTTTGGGGAGCGCGATCGGCTTTCTTCCAATTCTCGACATAAGCTATCAGCTCTCAGCTATCAGCTTTCAACCTGGCCAGCATCGCCGTCTTTTCTGAAAGCTGACGGCTGATAGCTGAAAGCTGTGTTTCCTACCAAACCTCGCACAACACTTCTCCGCCTACGCCTTGTTTGCGTGCCTGGCGTCCTGTCATCACGCCGCGCGGTGTAGTCAAAATGTTGATGCCCAGTCCGCCCAGCACGCGAGGAATCTCGCTGCGCCGGACATAGACGCGGCACCCCGGGCGCGACACGCGCTCCACATTCGAGATCGCCGCCTCGTTGTTGTTGCTGTACTTCAAATAGACCCGCAGGACCTTATGGCCGTCGTCTTCGGTGGACTTAAAGTTGGCGATGTAGCCCTCTTCCTTCAGAATACGGGCAATCTCCAGCTTCAGCTTGGAAGCGGGAATATCCACTTTCTGGTGCCGGGCGCGGATCGCATTGCGAATACGCGCCAGCATGTCTGCGACCGGATCGGTCAACCTCATCGTTTGCTTCTCCTCCGCCGTCCGTTTGCTCCGGCATGATTGCCAGAGAACCTGCGGCGGCGTTGCTCGTGTGGCGCGGGCGCCCTCGCCCGCGATCATTGTGCTTACTCCCTTACCAGGACGACTTCGAAACCCCAGGAATCTCCCCGCGCAGTGCCAATCCACGAAAACATAGGCGGCAAATGCCGAATTTCCGCAGATATCCGCGCGGCCTCCCGCATAGCTTGCAGCGGTTGTGCCGACGCGTGGAAAACTTGGGCTTCTGGTTCTTGCTGCGTGCGTCCTCAAACCTCTTCTGGATCTTCGCGTCCTTGACTCGTTTTGCTGTAGTTGCCACTTAGCTTTTTGGCTCCTAGCTCTTAGCTTTCAAGAAATTCTGCATTCTGACCTCTTACTTCTATATTCCTATGCTCGGAACGGCATTCCCAAATGCCGCAATAGCGCCCGCCCCTGATCGTCCGAGCGGGCAGTCGTCACGATAGTGACGTTCATCCCCTTCAGCTTGTCGACCTTGGCGTAATCGATCTCCGGGAAAATCAACTGATCGTGCAAACCCAGCGTGTAATTTCCACGACCGTCGAACGACTTGGTCGAAACGCCCCGAAAGTCGCGCACACGCGGCAACACGACGTTGACCAGCCGGTCAAAAAATTCATACATCCGGTCACCCCGCAGTGTGACCATCGCGCCGATAGGCTGGCCTTCGCGCACCTTAAACGCTGCAATTGACTTCTTCGCCCGCGTGACCACCGGCTTCTGGCCCGTGATCTGGCCCAGTTCATTCACCGCCGGATCGAGCACCTTCGCGTTTTGCGTAGCCTCGCCCACGCCCACGTTGACGACGATCTTATGCAGATGCGGCACCGCCATCGGATTCTTAAGCTCGAATTCCTTCATCAGCGCGGGAGCAACTTCCTTTCGAAACCGCGCCTTCAAACGCGGCGTCTCTTTAGCGCTGTGCCGCGCCGCCTCCGGAGCTCTTACCGGCTCCTGCGCCGCGCCCTTTTTGTCTTTTTTGTCTTTCGCCATTTTCTAATTACCTGTTATCACGATTTCGGATCGGCTACCGATTCGCGAGCTTTCATATTCGCGCGAGATCCCTCGCTCTGCTCGGGATGACCGCTGCGGGCTCGGCACTTAGCTTGCCCTGAGAAACTTCGCAGGGCGAAGTGCCGAACGGGCCCGCAAATCGCGGTCACTTATCCAGCGTCGTTCCGCACTTCCGGCAGACCCGCACCTTGCGGTCGCCACGCATTTCGTGTCCAATGCGCACCGGTCCGCAGGCCGCGCACACCAGTTGAACATTGGAGAGCGAAATCCGGCTCTCCTGCTCGGCGATTCCGCCTTTCACGTTGCGCTGGGGGTTCGGGCGCACGTGCTTTTTCGACATCATGACGTGTTCGACCAGAATCTTGCCGTCATTGGGGAACACGCGCAGCACGCGTCCCTCTTTGCCTTTGTCGCGCCCGGTGATCACCTTCACCGTATCGTTGCGCCGGATATCTACTCTCCTATGTCCTGTGGTTGCAGTCGCCATTTTCTAACCTTCAAGAATTTCGTAATTTAGTAATCGGGTAATTTGGCAATTTAAACCGGGTTTTGATTTACAAAATTACCCGATTACCAAATTACAAATTCCTACAAAACTTCCGGCGCCAGCGAAACAATCTTCAAAAATCTTTTCTCGCGCAACTCGCGCGCCACCGGGCCGAATACGCGTGTTCCCACGGGTTCGCCGGCTTCATTGATGAGAACCGCCGCATTCTGATCGAAGCGAATATAAGTACCATCGCGCCGCCGGTGTTCCTTGCGAGTGCGCACGATCACTGCTTTGACCACTTTCCCTTTTTGCACCTGGCCGTCAGGAGACGCTTCCTTCACGCTAGCAGTGATGACGTCGCCCAATCCGGCGCGCAGCCCGGTCGCGCCGCCCAGCGGCAAGATCATCTGCAGCTTGCGGGCGCCGGAGTTGTCCGCCACCTCCAGCATGCTTCTCATCATCACCGTCATAGCATCAGTCTCCCGCCCTGCCGCTACTGAGCGGCTTCCGTTCCGGCCGGAGTCTCCGGCAGCAGCGCGGTGCGCTTCAGGATTTCCTTCAGCCGCCAGCGCTTCAGCTTCGACATGGGCCGCGTCTCTTCCAGTCGCACAAAATCCCCCACATGCGCTTCATTCTTCGCGTCGTGCGCGTAGAACTTCTTGGTTTTCGACACCACCCGGCCATAGAAGGGATGCGCCTTTTTGCGCACCACCTGGACCACGATGGTCTTGCTCATTTTGTTCGAGACCACAGCGCCTATCACTTCCTTGCGCCGGCCCACGGCTTGTGCATTTGTCTCCGCCATTACTTCTTCTCCGTTGTTCCGCCTGCGGTCGCGCGCTCGCGGGCAATCGTTTTCACCCGCGCAATGTCCTTGCGCAGCCCGCGCATCTTCTTCAAGCTCTCCGTCTGCCCCATATTGAGCTGGAACTTCAGCTTGAAGAGCTGATCGTTGAGCTCCCGCTCTTGATGGCGAAGCTCGTCGTCGGCTAAGTTGCGAACCTTCTCGGCTTTCATAAAATTCAGTTCTCAGTTTCCAGTTGTCAGTCTCAGTGCGCCATTTCGCGCTTGACCAACCTGGTGCGTAGAGGCAGTTTGTGCGACGCCAGCCGCATCGCCTCAGCCGCATCAGCCGGAGTAACCCCTTCCATCTCGAACAAAATCTTTCCTGGACGCACTACGGCCACCCAGTGATCCGGCGCTCCCTTGCCTTTTCCCATGCGGGTTTCAGCCGGCTTCTTGGTCACCGGCTTATCGGGAAAGAGACGAATCCAGATCTTGCCGCCGCGCTTGATGAATCGCGTCATCGCAACGCGGCTGGCTTCGATTTGCCGATCGGTGATCCATCCCGGCTCGAGCACCTTCAGTCCGTAGTCCCCGAAAGCCAGCTCGCTTCCGCGCCACGCCTTCCCGGTCATGCGCCCGCGCTGCTGCTTGCGGTACTTAACTTTTTTCGGCATCAACATAAATCAGCTCTTGGCTTGCGAATGCAGAATGACGAAGTCAGAATTCCAGGCCCACGTGTTCCTTCTGTGCTTTACTTTTGCATTCTTACTTCTGCATTCTTACTTCTAACTTCTGCATTCCCCTAAAACGCTCCTGTGCCCACCGGCGGCTGGCCTTCACGCTTCTTCTGCGGCAGAATTTCGCCGCGGTAAATCCAGCATTTCACACCAATCACGCCATAGGTCGTCTTCGCTTCCGAAAAGCCATACTCGATATCGGCGCGCAGCGTGTGCAAAGGCAGACGTCCCTGCAGGTACCACTCCGAACGTGCGATTTCATTCCCATTCAGGCGTCCGCTCACGCGAACTTTAATTCCCTTGCAGCCGAAGCGCAGCGCCGAGTCCACCGCCTTGCGCATCGCCCGCCGGAAGCCCACGCGTTTTTCCAGTTGCAACGCAATTGACTCCGATACCAGTTGCGCATCCAGCTCCGGCTTGTGCACTTCCTGAATGTCGACGAAAATGTCCTTGCCAGCGGTCCGCTTCTGCAGCTCCGCTTTCAGCTTGTCGATTTCCGCGCCTTTGCGTCCGATGATGATCCCGGGCCGCGCGGTCTTGATGATGATGCGCAGCTTGTTGCCCGGCCGCTCGATCTCGATGGAGCTCACGCCCGCCGACTTGAGCTTCTCCTTCAGTTCCGCCTTCAGCTTGACGTCCTCAAGCAGTTGCTTGTCGTAATCCCGCTCGGCAAACCAGCGCGACTTCCACGGCTTGGTGTAGCCCAGCCGAAAACCATAAGGATGAACTTTTTGACCCATTGCTTCTCCTAATCCCTGCCAACCAGGGACCTCTGCGTTCTCAAGTGAGAACAACTACTGACTACTTGCTATCTTGCCCGCGCCGTCTTCTTTCTCTTTATTCTCTTTGCCGGAACCCGGCGTTTCGCTTTTGCCGTTTTTGCGACTCCAGCTTCTTCTCCGGCCACGCTGGCCACGGCCCCGTTGTTCGCGCCCTTTTCCGCCAGCACTAACTCAATATGCGCGATGCGCCGCACATAACGGTAAGCCCGGCCCATGGGCGCCGGACGAATTCGCTTCATTCGCGGACCGTCATTCGCGACTGCCTGCTTCACGTACAATTTGTCTACATCGACATCGATATTTTTTTCGCTGCTCAAATAATTCGCGTTCTCCACCGCGGAGCGCAACAGCTTCTCGACCGTCGCCGCCACCCTCTTCTTGGTGAACGCCAGCGTATTCAGCGCATCTTCCACTTTGCGGCCTTTAATCAGATTCAGCACCAGCCGCGCCTTCTGCGGCGAGACGCGCATAAACCGTGCTTGAGCTCGAAATTCCATCTGTCTCTCCTACGGCTTAGCTGCCGGCGCCGCGGGCGCTGCCGGAGCCGCTGCTCCTGCCGCCGGAACCGGAGCTCCCGGACCACCGGGCACTCCCGCCGGCCTGGCCGCCGCTTCCGTCGCTGCCCTCATCGAGTGTCCTTTGAACTGGCGAGTAAAGCTGAACTCTCCCAGCTTATGACCCACCATGTTCTCGGTGATGTACACCGGGATGAACTTCTTCCCGTTGTGCACCGCAATCGTGTGCCCAACAAACTCCGGAATAATCGTCGAGCGCCGCGACCAGGTGCGCAGCACTTTTTTCTCGTTCCGCGAATTCATGGCTTCAATCCGCCCTTGCAGATATCCGTCCACGAATGCCCCTTTTTTTGTTGAACGCGCCATAAAATCAGCTCTCAGCTTTCAGCCGTCAGCTCTCAGCTTCTAGCTTCTGGCTCTTAAATCCTGAGTCCTCTCTTCTAACCCTTGTCATTCCGAACCACTTCAGCGGTGAGGAATCTGCTTTTGGAAACGAGGAAACAACTATTTCGTTCTCCGGTTCACGATGAACGCATCTGTGCGCTTGTTGTTCCGCGTCTTGTACCCGCGCGTGGGCTGCCCCCACGGCGTGACTGGATGCCGTCCGCCCGAAGTCTTTCCCTCACCGCCACCGTGCGGATGATCCACCGGATTCATCGAAACTCCACGGTTTACTGGCCGCCGTCCCAACCAGCGCGTGCGTCCCGCCTTGCCGATGGTGATGTTCTCATGATCCAAATTTCCCACTTGCCCAATCGTCGCCATGCAATCCTGCGCGACTTTGCGAGTCTCGCCGGAAGGCAGCTTTACCAGCGCATAATCGCCCTCTTTCGCCACCAACTGGGCTGCTCCGCCAGCCGAGCGCACCATCTGCGCCCCTTTTCCCGGCTTCAATTCGATATTGTGGACTGTCGTGCCCGGCGGAATATTTTTCAGAGGCAGGGCATTTCCCACCAGAATGTCAGCCTCAGGCCCGCTTACAACTTTTTGTCCGACCTTCAGTCCATCGGGCTGAAGGATGTAGCGCTTCTCGCCGTCGGCGTACGCCAGCAACGCAATGCGCGCCGAGCGATTCGGATCGTACTCGATCGTGGCAACTGTCGCCGGAATGCCAACTTTGTCGCGCTTGAAATCAACAATCCGCAGCTTCCGCTTGTGTCCGCCACCGCGATGCCAACTGGTGATGTCGCCTGAATTGCGCCGCCCGCCGGTGCGCTGTTTCGGTTCGACCAGTTTCTTGTACGGACGCGTGCTCGTAATGTCTTCGCTCGACAGCGTCGTACGATAACGCAACGTCTGGGTTGTCGGTCTGTAAGTCTTGATTGCCATAAAATCAGCTCTCAGCTTCTAGCTCTTAGCTCAAACCCTTGTCATTCCGAACCGCATCAGCGGTGAGGAATCTGCTTTTTTGTCCACTAACGGTTACAAATTCTGCGCATATTCCGGCATCTTCTCGCCGGATTTCAGCCGCACGTACGCCTTCTTCCAATCCGGCCGGTATCCGGCGAATTTCCCGCGCCGTCGTTCCTTGCCCGGATAGTTTGCCGTCCGCACCGAATCGACTTTCACCTTGAACACGCTCTGGACGGCTTCCTTGATCTCGGTTTTGGTCGCCTTCGAAGCCACCTGGAATACCAGCGTGTTCTGGTTTTCCTTGATCGCTAAACCTTTTTCCGTAATCACCGGCCGGCGAATAATCTGATACGCAGATTTCATCAGGCCACCTCTGCCGCTTTTTCATGCCGTGTGCGCCGGCGCGGTGACCGCGCCGCCTTCTTAGGCTCGCCCTCGCCTGCACCTTCAGCCGCTCGCCGCTGCCGCTTGGAAATCGAATCCTTCAACGAAACTTGCAACTTCTCCATCGCCGGCTGGGTAAAGATCGCGCAGTCGTAGCGGAGTAAATGATACGGATGAACCTCGTTGCGGCGCACCAGTTCAACTCCATCCAGATTCCGCGAACTCAATTCCAAGTTGCGGTTGCCATTTTTGGCTTCTTCGACCAGCAGTGCCGTCGAAGCCACTTTTAGATTGTCCAGCGCCTCACGGAACAGCTTGGTCTTAGGTTCTTTTACGTCGAACGCGTTCACCACGATCAGCTTGCCATCGGCAAACTTCGCTGCCAGTGCCGAACGCAACGCGCCTAAAAGCTTCTTGCGCGGAAACGCGTACTCATAAGAACGCGGCTGTGGTCCATGCACCGTGCCGCCATGTCTCCATAGCGGAGAACGAATCGAACCAACGCGCGCGCGCCCCGTGCCCTTCTGCTTCCATAGCTTTTTGCCGGAACCCGAAACCCGCCAGCGATTCTTGGTGGCGTGCGTTCCCGCGTGCTGCGCAGCTCGATAGTGCTTCACTGCTTCCCAGAGCAGGTCCTCGTTCACCGCGCCAAAGACTTCGTCGGCCAGTTCGAGCGTCCCAACTTTTGCTCCGCTCAGATTGTGAATATCTATAGTTGCCATATGCTTCTCATGCAGGCACGGGCGTCTCGCCCGTCCACGCCGCTATCCGCTATGCCTTCTTCGCCGCCCTCTTCGCCGCCTTCAACGGATCAACCGTCATCAAACCAGCGAATCCGCGCCGCTCTCTTGGCGGCTTCTTCGCTTTGGTGATGACCAGATATCCGCCATTCGGCCCAGGCACGCTGCCTTCCACCACCAGCAGGTTGTCGTCTTTTTCCACGCCCAGCACTCGCAGATTGCGTACCGTCACGCGCGCATTGCCCATGTGCCCCGACATGCGCATTCCCTTAAATACTCTCGACGGGAATGCCGACGATCCGATTGACCCCGTGATCTGAAACATCGATCCATGCGACTTCGGCCCGCCGCCAAAATGGTGGCGCTTGACCACACCTTGAAATCCGCGCCCTTTGCTCACGCCCACGATGTCGACAAATCTCTCGCCCTCAAAAATGTCCACCAGCACGCGGTCGCCGGCCTTCACCGCGCCATCGCTCTGGGCTTTTTCGTCGATTTCAATCGGCACTTCGCGGACAAACTTCACCGGCGGAAGATTGTGTTTTCCCAGATGGCCTTTCATCGGCTGCGTGAGCCGCGACTCCTTCACGAATTCCACCAAGCCGATTTGCGCCGCAGGGTATCCATCCCTGGTCTCCGTTTTGTGCTGCGTGATCACGCACGGACCGGCCTGCAAGACCGTCGCCGGATGCACGTCGCCCTTGTCGTCAAACAGTTGCGTCATCCCGACTTTCTTTCCTAAAATTCCTGCTACCTTCGCCATTTCCTTCTCCATCCCAGCATGGCCCGTTGGCTATTGGCTGGCTTATGTGGCGCGGGCGCCCTCGCCCGCGAAGCTTCGCTCCGCCGGACAGCCGAGGGCGGCTGTCCCCACGCATTACTTATGTTCCTTCCCGAATGCTTTGATCTCCACATCCACGCCAGCGGGAAGATCGAGCTTCATGAGCGCCTCCACTGTCTGCGGCGTCGGATTCAAAATGTCGATTAACCGTTTGTGCGTGCGAATCTCAAACTGCTCGCGTGACTTTTTGTCCACATGCGGCGACCGCAGCACACAATATTTGTTTTTCATCGTAGGCAGCGGAATCGGTCCCGCGATATCCGCCATGGTGCGCCTTGCGGTCGCTACGATCTCCGCCGTGGATTGGTCCAGGATGCGGTAATCGTAAGCCTTCAACCGGATGCGAATTTTTTCGTTTCCTATCACGTTTTCTCTCTAACCCCTCCCGGCGATCCAGGAGGAAAGAACTGGCGGCAAGCTGCAAGCCGCTTCGTAGCGCCAGCCTCTGGGCCGGCTGTCGCGCGGGCGTCCCGCCCGCAATCGGGCCGCCGAGACGGCGGCGCTACCTCTACTGCACAACCTCGCTGATGGTTCCTGCGCCCACCGTGTGCCCGCCTTCGCGGATGGCGAAGCGCAAGCCTTTCTCCATCGCCACCGGCGTGATCAGCTCAATCACCAGTTGTACGTTGTCTCCCGGCATCACCATCTCGGTGCCCGAGGGAAGCTCTGCCACTCCGGTGACATCCGTCGTGCGCAAATAAAACTGCGGGCGATATCCCTTGAAGAACGGCGTGTGCCGTCCGCCTTCTTCTTTCGTCAGAATGTAAACCTCAGCTTTGAACTTGGTGTGCGGCGTGATCGAACCGCCTTTGGCCAGGACCATGCCGCGCTCCACTTCATCTTTGCCGATGCCGCGCAGCAAGAGACCAGCGTTGTCGCCCGCCATGCCTTCGTCGAGCTGCTTCTTGAACATCTCCACCCCGGTGACCACCGTCTTTCTGGTCTCGCGGAAGCCGACAATTTCCACTTCTTCTCCCACCTTCACCTTGCCGCGCTCGATTCGGCCCGTGACCACGGTTCCGCGGCCTGAGATCGAGAAGATATCCTCAATCGGCATCAGGAACGGCTTTTCAATCTCACGCTTCGGTATCGGCACATACTCGTCCACCGCCTTCATCAGCTCGTCAATCTGTTTCTCCCACTTGGCTTCGCCATTCAGCGCGCCCAGCGCGGAAAGCCGCACCACCGGAACTTTGTCTCCGGGGAATTGATAGCTCTTCAGCAGCTCGCGCACTTCCAGTTCCACCAGATCGAGCAGCTCGGGATCATCCACCGCATCGCATTTGTTGAGAGCCACGACGATATAGGGCACCCCTACCTGCCGCGCCAAGAGCACGTGCTCGCGCGTCTGCGGCATCGGACCATCGGTCGCTGCTACGACTAAGATCGCGCCATCCATCTGCGCCGCGCCCGTGATCATGTTCTTGATGTAGTCGGCGTGGCCCGGGCAATCCACGTGCGCGTAGTGCCGCTTGTCGGTCTCGTACTCGACGTGCGCCGTGGCGATGGTGATGCCGCGCGCTTTCTCTTCCGGCGCGTTGTCAATGCTGTCAAAAGACCGGAACTGAATCTTCGGGTTGTGCTTCTGCAACACTTTCGTGATCGCCGCCGTCAGCGTGGTCTTGCCATGATCAATATGACCAATCGTGCCCACGTTCACGTGCGGTTTGGTGCGTTCAAATTTCTCTTTCGCCATATTCGTCCTCAGGGGCTAAAGCCCCGAACCTTAATTTCGCCCTTTCGGCACGGCTGAAGCCATGCCCCGATACAAACCCGGCGGGCTTCGCCCGCAATCGGGCCGGCGAGACGCCGGCGCTACCTTCCCACCGTCCTCCCCTGCACACGGGCGATGATTTCCTCCGCCACTGAGCGCGGGGCTTCCTCATAACGCGCAAAATGCATTGAGTAGGTCGCGCGGCCCTGCGTGCTTGAACGCATGTGAGTGGCATAGCCAAACATCTCTGCCAGCGGCACGATTGCTTTGATCACCTGCGAGCCGGCGCGATGCTCCATGCCCTCAATCCGTCCACGACGCGAGTTCAAATCGCCAATAATGTCGCCCATGTATTCTTCCGGAACAACCACTTCGACCGACATCACCGGCTCCAGCAGCACGGGCGAAGCCTTGCGCGCGGCTTCTTTGAACGCCATCGAACCGGCAATCTTGAATGCCATTTCGTTCGAATCGACTTCGTGATAGCTGCCATCGTAGAGAATGGCCTTCACATCGACCATCTCATAGCCGGCAAGAACGCCGCCTTCCATCGCCTCACGAATCCCCTGATCGACGGGCTTGATGTATTCCTTCGGCACCACGCCGCCAACGATGTCATTCACAAATTCGTATCCCGCACCCGGCTGCTGCGGCTCCAGACGAATCTTGACGTGGCCATATTGACCGCGGCCGCCAGTCTGCCGGATGTACTTACCTTCCGCCTCGGCGTGCTTGCGAATGGTCTCGCGATACGCTACCTGCGGCTTGCCGACATTGGCCTCAACGGAGAACTCCCGCATCATGCGATCAACAATGATCTCGAGATGCAATTCGCCCATGCCGCTAATGATGGTCTGACCGCTGTCTGGGTCAGTATGAACTTTGAAGGTAGGATCTTCCTGGGCCAGCTTCGAAAGCGCCACGCCCATCTTTTCTTGATCGCCCTTGGTCTTTGGCTCGACCGCCACCGCGATTACCGGTGCCGGGAATTCAATCGACTCCAGGAAAATCGGGTGCTTTTCGTCGCAAATCGTGTCACCGGTAGTGATGTTCTTCAGTCCAACGCATGCGCAAATGTCGCCGGCGTAAATTTCGCTGATTTCTTCGCGCTTGTTGGCGTGCATCTGGAGCAGACGGCCAATGCGCTCGGTGCGCCGTTTGGCGGTGCTGTAAACCGAATCGCCCGTCTTAAGCTGTCCGGAGTAAATCCGAATAAACGTCAACTGGCCCACGTAGGGGTCAGTCATGATCTTGAATGCGAGCGCCGAAAACGGCTCTTTATCGTCTGCTTTGCGAGTAACAGTTTCGTTTGTATCGGGATCTGTTCCTTGTACTGGAGGGATGTCACTAGGCGACGGCAAAAAATCCACCACCGCATCGAGCAGCGGCTGTACGCCTTTATTCTTGAACGCCGTGCCGCAGATCACCGGGAACAGCTTCAGCGCGATCACGCTCTTGCGCAGTGATTTCTTTAGCTCTTCCGGCGTAATCGTCTCGCCTTCCATATACTTGTGCAGAAGCTCGTCATCGTTCTCCACGATGGTTTCGACCATCTGATTATGGAAAGCGCTTGCTTTCTTCTTCAGCTCGTTGGGAATTTCTTCTGTGACGTATTCGGCGCCCAGCGTCTCATCTTTCCAGATGACCGCTTTCATGTTGAATAGATCGATCACGCCTTTGAACTTGTCTTCTTGTCCGATGGGAAGCTGAATCGCTACAGGGCGGGCATTGAGGCGTTTGCGGATGGTGTCGATGGCGTGTTCGAAATCGGCGCCCATCTTATCCATCTTATTAATGAAGCAAATTCGCGGGACTTCGTACTTATCGGCCTGGCGCCATACGGTTTCTGACTGCGGCTCGACTCCATGCACAGCGTCAAATACGGCGCAAGCGCCGTCAAGCACGCGCAACGAGCGCTCGACTTCAGCCGTGAAATCTACGTGGCCCGGTGTATCAATAATGTTGATGCGGATGTCGCGCCAAAAACACGTGGTCGCGGCAGAGGTAATCGTAATGCCGCGTTCCTGCTCCTGCTCCATCCAGTCCATGGTCGCAGTGCCTTCGTGGACCTCTCCGATGCGGTGCGTTCTTCCCGTATAGAAAAGGATGCGCTCCGTCGTAGTGGTCTTCCCGGCATCGATGTGGGCCATGATGCCGATGTTCCTGCACCGTTCTAAAGGAACTTGTCTGGGCACGATCTACTTTCTCTTTCTGAGGCTCCGGAACTCTCTGATTTTGTAATTTGGTAATCGGATAATTGCGCAATTGAAAAACCCAAGCAGCGCCGTTCACTTACCCAATTTTCCGTTTATCCAATTGTCAACTTTTCCTACCATCGGTAATGCGCAAACGCCTTATTCGCTTCCGCCATGCGGTGGACATCTTCCTTCTTCTTGATCGCGGCACCGCGATTATTCGCAGCATCCAGCAACTCGTTGCTGAGTTTGTCGATCATCCCTTTCT
>Ga0209687_1000198_pt1 | contig 22082 bp, 18 predicted proteins | sample GraSoiAngelo_136_FD_185893 | JGI IMG/M metagenome (GOLD analysis project Ga0209687, IMG submission 185893) | Grasslands soil microbial communities from the Angelo Coastal Reserve, California, USA - 14_0929_09_20cm (SPAdes) (version 2) | ecosystem: Environmental > Terrestrial > Soil > Grasslands ...
TACGCTGGCGATCCCTCGAATGCGCCCCGATGGTATGTGAATATTTCATCCGTCGACTGGCAGACTCCGCCGCCCATGAAGCTTGGTTCGAAGCTGAAATTCACGGCGAAATTCCTTGGTCGGCGGCTGACTTACGTCTACGAGGTGCGGGAACTGATCGCTGGCCAGCGTCTCGTCATGCGGACGGCGCAAGGACCTTTCCCGATGGAGACGACCTATCTTTGGGAACCAGCCGAGCACGGCGCCACCCGGATGACCTTGCGAAATCGTGGCGAGCCAACCGGGTTCTCACGACTCGCAGCACCGCTGATGGCCAGCGCGATGCGCCGGGCCAACGAGAAGGACCTGCGGATGCTGAAAGCTCAGCTCGAAGGCGAAAGCCAGACTTAGGCGGCTTTGTAGCGGCCGAGCTCTTGCTCGAGCTGCTGGATGCGAAATAGCAATTGGTTGATATATCGCTCGCGACCCATGAGGCGGGTGTTCATCGACGAGGTCGCCTGGAGCTGCTCCTTGACCCGGTCTGAGCGACGGACGTTCTGAATCGCGACCGCGGCTTGCTCGGCGAAGGCCTTGAGCTGCTCGAGGTCGCCAGTGCCGATTGGATCGAGGCTGTTGCGATAGACGTTGAGCACCCCCGTGATCTGATCGGGAAACTCGACCTCCGATCGGCTCAGCAACGCCCCGTCGTCGGTGGCTTCAGCTGGGGTCGGGGTTCCACAGAGCACGCAGGCAATCGTCTTGAGGCCGGCCTTGTCGGCGGTTTCCATCAAATTCGCCGGCAGCATTTCGCTTAGCGGCGAGACCCAGGCCTGGCCGCTGCGCATGACGTCACTGGCCGCCGGCGCCCCCCACGCGATGCGCTGCTGCAGGATGCTCTCCGCGATGCCGACCGAGCCGATGACCTCCAGCTCGGATGTCTTTGGATGCCGCAGGGCGAGCAGCGCGGCGTTGCCGCCGATCAGCTCCCTGGCACTCGAAAGCACGAATTCCACGACCTGCTTGGTGTCGTTTGCCATCGAGAGCTCACGGGCCTTACGCACCAGGGTCGTGAGCCGGTCCTCGCGCTGCTTGAGCAACTCCACGAGCCTGGCGTTGATCAATGCCGTCGACGCGTCGTTGGCGACCCGCGCCATGTTGCGCAGATCATGCTCGGTAAACGGGTCGGTCGCCGGCCGGGCCAGTGTGAGCACGCCGAGACCATCTTTATCGGCAAGCAGCGGCACGGCAATGAATGATCTCGGCTGATGCTTCGGATCTGATGCTTTGAATCTCGCATCCGAGCGGCTGTCACGGACCAGAACCGGCTCCCGATGCGAGAGCGCCCAGCCGGCGATGCCCTCGCCGACCTTGAAACGGGACATTTCGCTGACGGCAATCGGACTGTTTCTCGCTGCCTCGATCTTCAGATCTTTTTGCAGCTCGTCGACGAGGGCCAGCGTCCCGCGCTCGAAGCGAACGAGCTCAGAGGCGGCGTCGAGAATGCCATCGAGCGCGCGGCGCCACTCAACCGATGACGATAATTTTTGGGCGGCCTTGATGGTGGCCTGCGAGGTCTTCAGCGCTTGCTCGGCTTCGGCCAGCTGCGCGCGCGCCACCTCCCACCGTGCCGAGAGCGCGTCAAACTCCAGTTGCAGACGGTGATGGCCGGCCTGCGCCTCGATGGCGCGTTCGAGCTCACCCTGGGTCGACGCAACATTTGTTTTTAATTTTTCGGCTTCTGTTCGCAGCTCGCGGACGTGCGCCGCAACCGTCTCTTGCTGGACCTTGAGAGCCGCGACCTCCGCGTCCCGAGCGGCAATCGTGGCGTGCGCGCCGGCCAGCTCGCCGGCCAGCCGATCGCGCTCGGCATCCGCATTGGCGCGGCTGCGGGTGAGCTCGGTCAGCCGGGCGTCCAGGTCTTTGCGTTCCCGATCGATCGCCTCATAGCTGGTTTCCAGCGTCGCATGCTTGTCGGCCATCAGCTCGAGCTCGCGGATCTTCGTGGCGCGCTGCGCGGCGAGCGAGCGCTGCTCGGCAATCTCGCGTTCCAGCGCACCAGCTCGGGTGCGCAACTGGGCCAGCTCCTGCTCGGTTTGGTCGAGCTGCTTCTGGCTGCGCTCGAGGACACGCCCTTGATGTCGATGCGCGGTGAGTAATTCAGCCAGATCTTCTTTCAGTCGCGCCTGCACCGCGTTGGCCTCGACGCGGCCGCCGGGGGCTGGCGAGTCTCCGGCTGAAACATCGCTCGCCCGACGCTCGGGCGGCGCGGGCGATTTTGCAGGCGGCTCCTCCGGCGACGGTTTTGGCTTAGAGAACGACCATCGTGGCATCGATCACTCCGCCAGGGCGCGGCGCGCCGTCTCGCCGGCCGCTGGGCGGTTCTGACCCTCGATGACCTGCAGGCCACTCTGGCCGAAGATCGCCGTCGGAAAGTCCTCACCGTTGGCTTTCAAACGGGGCAGCAGCTTGGGAATGACGCCAGTCCAGCGAAAGGTCCCCAGCACGTTGCCCTCAGTGTCGATGCCGGTCTGATCGAAGACGCAAATATCTTGCAATTGAATCTGGTTGCCGCTGATGCCCGTGATCTCCGAGATATGCGTGACCACGCGCCGGCCGTCGCGCAAGCGGGCCTGCTGCACAAACAGGGTGATGCCGCCGACGATCTGCTCGCGGATCGCCTGCGACGGCAGGTCCGAGCCAGTCATGATGACCATGGTCTCGATACGGTTCAGCGCGTCTTTGGGACTATTCGCATGGACCGTGGTCATGCTGCCGTCGTGACCGGTGTTCATCGCCTGGAGCATGTCGAGCGTCTCACCCGCACGGCACTCGCCGACGACGATTCGATCCGGGCGCATGCGCAACGCGTTGACGACCAGGTCGCGGATCGGCACCGCGCCGCGGCCCTCGACGTTGGCGCTTCGCGCCTCCAGCGATACCAGGTTGCGCTGTCGTAATTGCAGCTCGGCCGTGTCTTCAACGGTCACGACGCGCTCCGTATCAGGAATGAAATTCGACAGCACGTTGAGGGTCGTCGTCTTGCCCGAGCCCGTGCCGCCGCTGACGACCATCGAGATGCGCGAGCGAACGCAGGCCCGGATGAAGCTCGACATATCCGCGTTGAGCGTGCCGAAGGTCACCAGGTCCTGGACCTTGTAAGGCACGCGCGAGAACTTGCGGATGGTGATGCTCGAGCCCTGGACCGCCAGCGGGGGAATCACGATGTTGACACGTGAGCCGTCCTGCAAGCGAGCGTCGACCATGGGTGAAGACTCGTCGACCCGACGGCCGATGCGGGCCACGATGCGATCGATCACCCGGCGGAGCTCGATTTCACTCTCGAACTCGAGGTCGGCTTGCGTGATGCGGCCGCGACGCTCGATGAAGATCGTCTTCGGCCCGTTGACCATGATTTCGCTGACTTCGGGATCTGAGAGCAGTGACTCAAGGGCGCCGAGGCCGAGCACGTCATGGAGGATCAGCTCCGAGAGCTCGTCGCGATCGTACTTGGTCAGCCGCAGCTTGGCCTCGTCGCAATACTCATCGACGAGCTGCACGATCGCGCGCTGGACCACGTCGGCGCTGTAGTTGTCGGAGTTCAGACCGAGCGAGGCGATCAGGCGCTCGTGGACGGTCTTCTTGATCTTGTCGACGTTCGGGATGCGGCCCGCGATGTTGCCAGGCTTGACGACCAGACTGGAAAGGCCGGGGCTGGCCGCCGGCTCGCCGCTGTCAGGCTTCTCCGGAAGCTTGCCTTTGTTCAGCTTGTCGACGAGCAGCATGCGGACCTCCTCGAATGATCACGGACGAGCGCATCGAGGAGCGTAGCCTGCGCCGACCCCCCGCCTTATCCGCCGATCAGACAGTCTTGCTGCCAAACGGCGGATATCCGGCGCAAGCCGCTCCGTTAGCAAAACGTGAAGCAAGTGCGATTCCAGCGGGATCGTCCACCCCCTCCCCGGCCCTGCCCCAGAGGGGGAGGGAGTCTAACTTGCCTTGCGCTCGGGAAACTCGTCCAGCAGGCCGTGCTGGGTGGCCCAGACGGCCGCCTGGGCGCGAGAGCTCAAGTTCAGCTTGCTCAGAATGTTCGAAATGTGATGCTTCACGGTCTTGTCCGAGAGAAAGAGATCCGCGGCGATCTGCTTGTTCGTCTTGCCCTGGGCAGCCAGCCGCAGCACGCGCTTCTCCTGTTCGGACAGGGCCACACGGGCGACCTCGTCGGAGCTTGCCGCCATCTTCCGGATGCGCTCCAGGACCTTCCGGGTGACTTCCGGATCGAGCAGCGAGCGACCCTCGGCGACCGAGATCACGGCATCGATCAGTGCGGACTTATTGATTTCTTTTAGCAAGTAGCCGGCGGCACCCGCCATGATCGCCTCGTAGACGGCATCTTCATCGGCAAAGCTCGTCAGCATGATGACCTTGCTGCCAAGATTGCGCCCCAGAATCTCGCGGCAGGCGTCGATGCCGCTGCCGCCGGGCATGCGCACGTCAAGTAAAACGACATCCGGCCGCAGCAGGGCCGCCTGGTAGACCGCGTCCTTGGGGGAGGCCGCCTCACCGATGACGCGGATGCGCGGATCGGACTCGAGGATCGACCGCAGCCCAAGCCGAATCATCTCGTGATCGTCGACGATCAGCAGCCGCACGTTCGTGGCCTTCACCCGGCAATCTCCCTCGGAAAGATCGCCGTCAATCGCGTGCCGGCGCCCGGCGTGCTGGCCAGCTCGAGGTGACCGCCCAACTCGCGCACTCGCTCCTCGATGTTGTGCAGGCCATGCCCGTGCTCGATCCCAGGTTCTGAGCGCGTCCCCGGGGCGAACCCGCGGCCGTCGTCCTCGATCACGAGTCGGGCGCCGTCCGGCGTGAAGTCAAGCGATAGGGTCGCCCGGCTGGCGCCCGCATGCCGATAAATATTGGCGAGCGCCTCCTGAATGATCCGGAAGAGCGCGATCGAAATTTCGGGGGCGAGCTCATGAGGGGCTGATGCGTCCACCGTGGCCACGATCGGCACACCGGTCGCCTGCTGAAACTGACGGCAGAGATCGACTACCCACTGGCCGAGCTCCTTCTCTTTCATGATGATCGGCCTGAGCTGGTAAATAAACGTGCGCATTTCTGAGAGCACGTGATTGGTCTGTTCAATCGCGCCGGTCAGCACCGGCGCGACGGCCGATGGCTCGGTTGCGACCAGGTCGCGCGCATGCTCGAGCTGAAGGCCAAGCGCGTAGACGTACTGCACCAGCCCATCGTGCAAATCGCGGGCGATCCGGTTCCGCTCGGCGACGACGGCGATTTGATTTTCTTGTTTCTGGACTTGCGCTTGCAGCCGCAGCCGCTCCATGCCGAGCGCGACCTGGCGCCCGATCTCGTCGAGCAGTTCGCACTCGCCTGCTGACAACCGCTGCGCGTCGGCAAAACCAAAGATCATGGCGGCACTGAGCCGGCCCTGCCAGCGGACCGGGACGGCGGCGAGCGCCTGGGCTTCGCTGTGTTTCCAGTGCGCGTCATCGACAAGCGCCGGCGGCACGGTTCGCGCGATGACCAGCGATCTGATCGCCTCGCGCAGCGCGCCCAGCAGTGGCAGCGAGTCGACGGACTTGCTGCGCAATGACTCAAAACCGAATGACCCGTCGGCGGTATCGAAAGCGCTTTCGATGATCCCGCCTGCCTCATCCGGCACGATGATGGCGGCGGCTGTGGCACGCATGGCGAAGGCCACTTGTTTAACGGTTCGCTGCAGGAATTCCGGCATCGAGACCGCCTCGCTGCCCGCTTGCGCCATGGCGAGCAGGGCCTCGGCGCGACGGCGGGAGGCGCGCTCGGTCTCAAACAGGCGAGCGTGATCGATGGCGACGGCCGCCTGGCTGGCGATCGCTTCGACGAGTCGTTGGTGCTCCGGGCCAAACGGCTCTTTGGCGGCGCGGACGAGGACCAGCGCGCCGAGCAGAGTGTCCTGGGCGCGCAGCGGCGCCGCCAGCACCGTCTTGGCACGGCGCGGCGGACCCGTCGGCTTATATCGAGAGTCTTTACCTGAATCCTGGATCAACGCCGTCGTCCCCTGGCGCACGACCCAGCCGACCACGCCTTCCCCAACCTTGAAGCTCTTGACTTCCGTGAGGGCAACCGGGACGCCGAGCGCGGCCTTGACGTGCAGCTCCGTTCGCTCATCGTTCAGAAGAAAGATCGTTGCGGCGTCGAAGGCGACGAGGGCATTGAGCCGCTCCAGGATCTGCTTCAGGGTGCGGTCCAAGTCGAGCGAGGTGCTCAGCGCAACGCTGACCTGCGTCAGCAGCCGGTACGAGGGCGCCGGGGTTGGGCTGCCGCCCGGTAGGACCTTGAGGCGGCTCGCGTCCAGCTTGCGAGCCCTCTCGGTCATGCGCCGGAGGATATTCGACGCTGCTTGGGCTCGAAGATACGACGTGGTGACAAGTTGGTGACGGGCACGGCCGACCGTGCCGGACGAGGCAAATCAGCGCTCATGAGTTCTTAAAAAGCGATCGATAGACTGACGGGAGTGAGGCGGCGGGGCGCGGTCATTCTGCTGGCAGTCCTGCTGTCTGCCTGCGATTCCGTCGCCCCCAAGCCACCCGGGCCGACCGCGCAATCAGCGCTGGACCTGATGTTCCAGAACAGGTACTCGGCGGCGGTTGGACAGCTCCAGGATCTGATCAAGGCGCATCCGCAGGACGCGCGCGATCACGCCACCTACGCGCTGGTCCTCAATTACGAGACCAAACAAACGCAGGCGCTCGATGAGGCGCACAAGGCGCAGCAACTCGCTCCCAGCGATGGCTTCGTCATGACCGTCGCCACGCGGATCGAGGACTGGAATAACAATGTCCAGACGGCGGCCTCGGACGGAGCCACGGCGGTCAAGCTGTCACCCAACTCGGTGCTCGCCCGCGCCTTCTACGGCGAGGCGCTGGCCGACGTGGGGCGCTATCCGGACGCGCAGGCCCAGCTCAACAAAGGGGCAGCCCTGGCGAAAAAAGGCTCCGCCTATGAAAAGGCCGAGATCGACCGCAACTGGTCCAACTACTACCGCGATCGCAAGGACTACACGCAGGCGCTGAACTATCTGAAGTTGGCCGCCGGCGCCCAGCCGAGCTGGGTGGAGCGCTTGCTGGAGCTGGCCCGCTTCTCGATCGGACGGCAAGACCTGCTGGGCGCCACCCAGTACCTGCAGCGGGCGGCGACGCTCTCGCCGGATGACGCCGGCCTACGGGAGCAGCTCGGCGAGGTCGCGATCTTCGCCCAGGACTACGGCGTGGCAAAGGCCGCGTATCAGGCGGCGCTCAAACTGCAGCCGCGCAGCGCGTTTGACTTGAAAATCCTCGGCGACCTCGCGGTTGCGCTCGATCAGGACACGACGACGGCGAGCAATGACGAGCGCGCCGCCGTCGCCGCGCAACCGACCGACCAGGAAGCCGGCGCCTACCTGGTGGCGGTCCTGCGGTATCTACTCAAGGACCAGGCGGCGGCGGAGCAGGCCGCGAAGTCAACCGTCGCGCCTGGCCCCGGTCCAGGACCGGCCGCCACGTACGTCGATCTGAACAAGGCGGCGCTCGACCGGCAGACGGCGGCGCTGGCGGCCGTCAATCGCTACCGCAAGCTCGCCGGTCTCGGACCGGTGGCAACGTCCAGTGTCATCGAGCAGTCCGCGCTGGCGCACGCCTTCTATACGTTCTTCAACGGCGCATCGCCAAAGATTCGCGATCTCGGCATTCACCAGGAAGACTCGAGCGGCCTGGGCTATACAGGCGACAACGTGCTGGCCCGAGCGCAGCATTTCGGCTACCCGCAGCGATCAATGGCCGAAGTCATCACGCACCGGTCGGATCCGGCCGGCGCGGTCAGCGATTGGATCGACTCCGTGTACCACCGGATTCCCATTCTCCGCGCCGATCTGCTCGAGCTGGGTTACGGGGACGCATACCTGGGTCCGTTGACGGTCCAGGTGATGGATATGTCCTACAGCGAGACGACCACCGGTCGAGTGATCCTCTACCCGGCCGCGAATCAGGTCAACGTGCCGGCCGCGTTCAATGGGAACGAGATTCCGGATCCGGTGAGCAAGGCCGGTTCCTCGATCAGCTACCCGACGGGCTACCCGGTGACGGCGACCTTTGATCGCAATGCGCGGGTGACGATCCAGGCCTTCCATTTTCTCGATGCTTCGGGCAAGGAGCTGCCCGGCGTGACCCTGCAACCGAGCAGTGAAACCGAGAACTCGTTCGTCTACCTGGCCAACCTGCCGCTCCAGCCTGGAACGACCTACAGCTGTGACCTGACCTACACGCTGAACGGTGTTGCCGGGCACAAAGTCTGGCACTTCACCACCGCGTCCGGCGCCGCGCCGAGCCCCTCGACCCAGACGGCGGCCGCCAGCCGCTAGCCGCGATCTGTATTCGGCGACTAGCTCGACGTGGCCGGCTCTCCCTATCGTGGACACCAAGGAGGTGAGCAAGTTGTCACGATCGAGGCGGCAGCGCCAGGCCGGCCACGGATCGACCACCGGCGTGGTCGCCGTGTTCGCCATGGTCTTGATCGTCCTCGGTGCCACTGACGGTATAAGTGGCGGTCGACGCGTCGGCCGCCTTGAGGAGCCGGCCGTCGTTGCCGATGAAGCGCACCGTGGTTCCGGGGGACGCCTCGGCCGTGATCGTCAAACCCTGGACGGAAATGCTCGTAAACGCCGGGCCGGTCGAGGCGACGAAGGCGCCGCGCCGAAGCGAGCTCAGCAACGGGACGAGCCCAGGGGCTGCCGCCTGCACATTGATCCAGGCATGGCCGATCGACGGATCCTGCAGGCTCACGGCGTCGTCGCCGGCGAAGGCGTAAACCCGGTTGCCGGACGAGAGCAACTGATCCCATAGTCCCGTCACATCCGGCTGGCCTTCAGCTGCGAGCCTGGCGTCATGGATCTCGAGCCCGAACAGCCGCTGGATTGCGGGAATCGCCTGGCGACCGAATCGCTTGACAGATGATTCCGCGAGGACCGGGAGCGCGCCGCCGGCGGCAATCCAATCGATCGCCTCCTGCGCCGTCGAGGCGGGTAGCCAGTGATCGTCTCCGACGGCCAGCACGTCGCCGAATGGATAGCTCGCGTCGACGACCGGCACGCCGGTCAGGCGCGGCCCGCTGAATTCCGACGTCCATGTGTAGGTGTTCACGTCGCTGATGCCGAGGAACGCGTAGCCGTGATCCGCGTACCAGCGGCCGATGGCGGATGGAAGATCGCGGCCGAGGCCGCGGACCGATGCAGCCTGGAGGTTGCCCTTGTACCAGGTGCCCTGCTGCTCATACGGATTGTCGATCGTCAGATGCTTTGGGGCAGCCGTGAATGTCCTGGTTGATCCGGCGCCCAGCTCGAGGCCCAGCGCGGCGGCTGCGATCACGACGACGATGAGCGCGGCGATCAGGGCGGGAGGATACCCATGTCCAGCGAAGGCGGCGCGGAAACGCGCACGCCACAGGCTTCCAGCTCCTGCCGGACGCGCGAGGCGAGTGCCGGCGCCCCGGCCGTGTCGCCATGGATGCACAAAGACTGGAACGTCACCGGCACGCGACTGCCGTCAGCAGCCAGAACTTCACCGGCAGTGACGAGCCGGCGGACTTGCGCGGCGACGTCGTCGGGAGCGCTCAATACCGCGCCTGGCTCGCCTCGAGGCACGAGGGAGCCATCCGGACCGTACCGGCGATCGGCGAAGGCTTCGGCGGTGAACGGGTGGTCCAGCTCCGCTGCCGCCATCTGCATCGCCGAGCCTGCACGGCCAAGCAGCCGTAGCCGAGGGCTGAAGCCCCGGATGGCACTGACAATCGCCACGGCCATCGACCGATCCGACTCGGCCTGGCTGTAGAGCGCGCCATGTGGCTTGACATGCCGCAAGTCGGCGCCCGCGCGTGCCGCGATCGCCGCCAGCGCGCCCAATTGATAGAGCAGGAGCTCGCGGACTTCGTCGCGTGAGAGATCGCGCGGCCGGCGGCCAAACCCCGCCCGGTCATCGAAGCCGGGATGCGCGCCAACCGCGACACCATGCCGGACCGCGAGCCTCACGGTGCTTGCCATCACCTGGGGGTCGCCCGCGTGCAAACCGCACGCGATGTTGGCCGACGTGATCACCGGCATCAGCGCGGCGTCGACCTCGGGGAAGCCCTCGCCAAGATCGGCGTTGAGATCGAGTTGCACGCCGAAATCGTAAGCGGCGTGGCCGCCGCCGACGATTTCACTCTTTGGGCGTGGCCATCTCCATGGACGCCTGCTGGTCTTCGGATGATTTTTTGCCGGCTTCGAAGATGCTCCAGCGCAGCGCGAGCGATCCGATGATGGTGCAGGCGGCGGCGACGGTCCCCAGCCGACGCTTCGTGCGGTTGCTGCCACCTCGCGCGGCCAGGCGCAGGACGAGCGGGACGATGCCGCCCAGCCCGACGGCGCCGCCCCAGAAGGGCAGCGCGTACGGTCGCGCCATCAGCGGCCGCGCCGCCCGGCCCGATTGCCGGATATAACCGAACGCAAGTCCCAGCTCGCCGAGCGTCCCCGCGGTTTCGACGGTCGCGAGCTTTGCGAGGGTTCTGTCGGACGCCGAGCGCTCGGCTGACCAACTGACCGCCGCGGCACCGGCTGAGACCGCCGACGCCGTGAACAGCCCCGGCAGCAGTTTGCTTTTAGCCCAGAGCGGCACGTTGGTGGCACCAAGCAAGACCCCGGTGTAGCCGGCCAGCACCAATCCGAACACGCTGCCGGAAAGCTCGAGCAGGCGGCTGGGAACCAGCCGGGACAGCAGGCTCAGCAGCATTGGCAATCGTGCCTCGCCACCGGCTTGCGCCATGGCTCGTGCCACGGCCATCGGCGTGAAACCAGCGAGCGTCCACGCGCCGAGGTTCATCGGCGAGAGCGGTTTGAAGATGCGAAGCATGAAATGAAACCGATCGGGACGGCCGAGGTCGGCAATCAACAGCGGCGCGCAGGGAAGGAGGGCACCGGCGGCGATGTAGAAGCCGCCACCGGTTGCCCGGCGATCGTCGTCATCGCCGAACAGTCCCGCGGCACTCGAGGTCAGATAGGCGCCGCCGGCAATGCCGCCGAGCCAGAAGTAGACGGGAATCTCCCAGGTCCAAACCGGACGCCGGATGACGGGATAGTTGTAATAGCCCCCAGAGGGCGAGGGAGAAAGATTGGCTTCAGCCACGGCGACCGAAGACCAGCGCCGAAAGCACGGCCGCGCCGATCGCGACCGCGCCACTCCAGGCGTAGCGCTGCGCCATCGACTTTCGCGGCAAGCGTGGGACTTCCGGAAGGTTGTAGACCGCCGGCTTGTCGAGCAAGAGAAAAAACGCGTGAAGCGGTCCCACTTCGCGTGCCTCTTCGTTCTCCGGCATGCCGTACAGCTGAGCCCTGCTCTCACCGCGCGTTCGTAGCTCGCCGAGCCGGCGGCGGGCGCGTGCTTGCAGCTCCTCGACGTCACCGAACTGGATCGACGCCGTCGGACAGGCCTTGGCGCAGGCGGGCGTCATGTCATCGCGCAGCCGGTCGTAGCAGAGCGTGCACTTATGCGCCGTGCCCGGTTCGAACGTCCCATGCTTGGGCGCGCGATCGATCACACCGAAGGGGCAGGCGGGGACGCAGAATCCGCAGCCGTTGCAAATATCTTGCTGCACATAGACGGTGCCATACTCGGTCCGAATCAGCGACCCGGTGGGACAAGCCTCCAGGCAGGCGGCGTTCGCGCAATGCTTGCAGACGTCCGACATCATCAGCCAGCGCTGGCCATCCCGACGGCTGTTCGCCTTCGCCTGCTCGACGAACTCGACATGGCGCCAGGTGGTGGCGCTGAATCTCCCGGTGTTGTCGTAGCTGTCCCCGGAGAGCCGGTAGCCGTCGGCGGGCAGTTGGTTCCACTGCTTGCAGGCGACCTCGCAGGCCTTGCAGCCGATGCACAGGCTCGTGTCCGTGAAAAAGCCTTTCGGCGTCTTCGGCGCCGGTGGCGATTCGACGTTCATGACGCGCTGATAGGCCTCGATCATGAGAGACGGCCGCGACGGACATTGCAAGTGAACGCCTTGTCCTCCTGGATGTAGACGTTCGGTTCTTCGCTCAAGGCGACGAGATCGTTCACCATCGCTCCTTTGACGAGGCCCTTATAACCAAAGTGAATCGGCAACCCGACGACGTGTATGGTCCGGCCGTCGACGGCCAGGGGGTGGACCCGCCTGGTGACCAGCGCGCGGCACTCGATCTCTTTCCGCACCGAGCTGACCACGATCCATTCACCATTCTTGACGCCGCGCTCGGCGGCGAGCTCGGGGCTGATCTCGGCAAACATCTCCGGCATCAACTCGGACAGCCAGGGGACCCAACGAGACATGACCCCCGAGAGATATTGCTCGGTCACCCGGTAGGTCGTGGCGACGTAGGGGAATCGTGGATCGCCGGGTGGACTGAACGGGTTGTCCTTGCGCGGCACCCGGTTGACGGCCGGGCTGCTCTGCTGGTCATAGAGAAGGTTGGTAACGGGCGATTCGAGCGGCTCATAGAACGTCGGTAAGGGCCCGTCTTTCAGCCCACTGGGAGCGAACAGCCAGCCACGCCCATCGGGCTTGAGGCTGAACGGATCCGCGCCGGAGTGCAGCTCCATGCCGTGCCCCTCTGGTTTCGCCGGGGTGTCGGGCGCCTTGGTTTGCGGGAAGTCGGGCACATCGGGACCGGTCCAGCGCTTCTTGGCCGCATCCCAGTAGATATATTTCTTGCGCTCCGACCACGGTTTGCCGGCGGGATCCGCCGAGGCCCGGTTATATAGGATGCGGCGGTTGGCGGGCCACGCAAAGCCCCATTCAGGAGAGACATAGTTGTCGGGAGTTGGCGTCCGATTTCGGGCCTTGTTTTTTCCCTCTTCGGGGAAGACGCCGCAATAGATCCACACGCCGCAGGCGGTCGAGCCATCCGCTTTGAGGTGCTCGAAGTCCTTGAGCAGCTTCCCGTCGCTAACGGTACGACCGTTGATCTCCTTGAGGACCTTCTCGGCCGAGGGCTCATCCTGGATTCGAAACTCAGGACCAGGGCGGTCGGGCAGGTAATCCCAGGTCAGATTCAGTAGCCCCTGATCGCGCGGCCTGGTCGAGTCGCGGTAGAGATCTTTCAGTCTTCGCCCGAGGTGATAGACGAACCAGAGGTCGGATCGCGCATCCCCGGGCGGGTCGACGGCCTTGTCGTGAAACTGCAGCAGCCGCTGGGTGTTGGTGAAGGTCCCGTCCTTCTCGGCCGGCGCCGCGGTCGGGATCAAGAAGACCTCGGTCTTGATGTCGCTTGGGTTCGGCCGCTCCGGACCGGCGTACCAGAAGGCCGCGGTCTCGGTCTCGTAGAGATCGATGGCGACCATCCAGTCGAGCTGCTTGAGCGCCTTGCGCTGCAGCGATGCATGCGGGCTGCCCGCTGCGGGGTTCTGGCCGAAGACGATGAAGCCGCTGACTTTCCCATCCGCCATCGCCGCCGCGGTCGCGATGTGCGAATGATCGCCCGTGATCTTGCCCAGCCAGTCGTAGCCGAATTGATTGTCTTTTCTGGCAGCCTCGCCATACCAGGCCTTCAGCATCGAGACCATGAACTTCGGAAGGTTGTTCCAGTACCCACCCTTGACCGTGGCGCCTTTCAAGTAGCTTTCGAGCGTTTGATCATCTTTGAAGCTGGCCGGTTGGGGGAGATAGCCGGGCAGCAGATCAAACAGCGTCGGCACGTCGGTCGAGCCCTGGATCGAGGCATGGCCGCGGAGCGCCATGATGCCGCCACCCGGCCGCCCCATGTTGCCGAGGAGCAGCTGGAGAATGCCGGCGGCGCGAATGATCTGTGGGCCGTAACTCTGCTGCGTCCAGCCCACGGCATAACAAATCGCTGTCGTCCGCTCGCGGCCCGAGTTTTTGGTCAGGGTCTCGGCGACGCGCAGGAACAAATCCTGCGGCACACCACAGATGCGTTCGACCATCTCGGGCGTGTAGCGGGCGTAATGACGCTTGAGGATCTGGAAGACGCAGCGCGGATGCTGCAGCGTCTCGTCACGATCTGGCTGGTGCTTGGCGGGGCTGGTGCCCTCCTGACCGTGGCCGGAGTGCGACGCCGCGTCTTCCGGGCCCTCCATCGCGGGGCCCTGATACACCCAGCTGCTGTTGTCGTACTTGTGGGTGCTCGCATCGAATCCCGAGAACATGCCGTCGAGGTCCTCGGTGTCCCGGTATTGATCGCTGACGATGCTCGAAGCGTTCGTATAGGCAACCACATAGTCCTTGAACCACAGATCGTTGCTCAGCACGTAATTGATCAGGCCGCCCAGGAAGGCGATGTCGGTGCCCGCACGCGTGGGCACGTAGAGATCGCAGCAGGCCGATGTCCGGCTGAAGTGTGGATCGACGTGGATCAGAGTCGCGCCTTTTTCTTTCGCTTTCATCGGCCAGCGGAAGCCCACCGGGTGGGCCTCGGCCATGTTGCTGCCCATGATCAAGATGGCATCGGCATTGGCGAGGTCCTGCAAGAACTGCGTTGCCCCGCCTCGTCCGAAGCTTGTCCCCAGACCGGGGACGGTCGCGCTATGTCATATACGGGCCTGGTTCTCGATCGAGACCACGCCCAGGCCGCCGTTGAACAGCTTCTTGATCAGATAGTTTTCTTCGTTGTCCATCGTGGCGCCACCGAGCGTCGCGATTCCCTGGGTCTGGTTGACGAGTTTGCCGTCGGCGCTCCGCTCGAGGAAGGTCTTCTCCCGAGTCTCCTGGATCAGCTTCGCGATCCGGTCCATCGCCCACTCAAGCGGCCGATCTTCCCAGTGGTCGGAGTGGGGCGCCCGATAGCGCACGGTCTTGACGCGATGCGGATTGACCACGTACTGATAGGTGGCGGCGCCTTTGGGGCAAAGGGTTCCCTCGTTGATGGGCGAGTTGGGGTTTCCCTCGATATCGATGATGGTCTTGTCTTTGACGTAAACGAGCTGGCCGCAGCCGACGGCGCAATAGGGACAGACCGACTCCACGACTTTGTCCGCGGCGCGCGTGCGCGGCGCCTTGACGATCGACTCGTGGGACATCGGTTGGGGCGCCATCCCCAAACGTCCCAGCGTGCCGAGGCCGAGTCCCCCCTCACGCTCGACTGCCATGTGAACGCCCTCCTGCGCCGCGATGGCCCCTCGTGGCCAGTATATGAAGGCAGGTCGTCAGGCTGCCGCGGCGCCGGCGCGACCGGCGAAAGACGATCGCCGTTTTTCAGGTTGTTCTTCTCAGGGCCCTCTCAGGGCGGACTAACACCAGGCTCTTAGGCTCACCACCATGGACCACGTCCCAACCGTGGCGTCATCGGCGCCGGCGCGAATGCCGGCGTGGAAGCGGCGCGTATCTCGTCGGACCGTTCTCGCCACTGGAGGTGCGGCGGCGGCAGCCACCGCGGTCGCGGTGCTCTGGAAGGGCAACGACCTGACCCAGGTCATGGACCGGGTCCGCGACCTTACCCACGGCTACCCGGGAGCCTTGAGGGATGAGCGGGTTCGAGTCAGCCATCTGCTGCGACGAGCGGGCTTCGGGGCGACGCCGGGCGAGCTGGATCGTTACGCCACGATGGGAACGACCGCGGCAACGACGGCCTTGCTCGATTATCAGAAAGTTTCGAACGCGGCACTGGACACGAAGCTGCCCATCATCGACTTCAGCGGCGCGCGGCCTGCCGCCAGTGCCGGGGCCATCCAGGGGTGGTGGCTGCAGCGCATGACGGAGACCGCCCGGCCGCTGGAAGAAAAGATGACGCTGTTCTGGCACGGGCTGCTCACCAGCGGGCTGGACAAGGCGGGGCCGGCACAGGTGTTCACCCAGAACGCGCTCTTCCGATCGATGGCACTTGGCAATTTCGACGATTTGCTGAAGGCCGTCTCCAAAGACCCGGCGATGATGGTCTACCTCGATACGGAAACGAACCGGAAGGGCAAGCCGAACGAGAACTATGCGCGCGAGCTGATGGAGCTGTTCACGACCGGCGTCGGGCACTACACCGAAATTGATGTTCGCGAGTCGGCGCGCGCCTTTACCGGATGGACCCTAACGGGCGCCCGCCAGTTGCGACTGACGACGGGCTCGACCTTCGTTCCGCGGCTCCATGACGACGCCAGCAAGACCTTCATGCGTAAGACGGGGAATTTCACTGGCGACGACATCATCGAGATGCTGGTGCCGCTGCGCGCGACGGCCGAGCGCCTCAGTACCAAGCTGTTCACCTTCTTTGCCTATCCCAATCCCGAGCCCGACATCGTCCAGCACCTGGCCGACACATTTCAAAAATCCCGCTACAACGTCGGGGCCGTCGTCAAAGAAATCCTCACGATGAACGCGTTTTATTCGGAGAAGGTCTACCGCGCCCTGGTCAAGAGCCCGGCCGAGCTCGTCGCGCAAACGATCAAGGCCAGCGGAGCGGACGAGCGGAGCTACGTGCTCGCCGCACAGGCGATGGCGCCGATGGGACAGCTGTTGTTCTATCCGCCGAACGTGGCGGGCTGGCCGGGCGGGACGTCATGGATCAACGGCTCGACGCTGCTCGCCCGTATCAACTTTGCCAACGCGGCCGCCCAGCGCATGACTGTGGCGTTGCCGGCTCAGTCGCTTGACCAGCTGTTGCACACGCTCGTGGACGCCAACGTCAGCCAATCCACGAAAGACGCGCTGCAGGCTTACGCGAAGGAGCATCCCGGCGACCAGGCCGGGCTGCTCTTCATGGTGATGGCGACGCCGGAATTTCAACTGAACTAATGGAGATGAGGGGCAATGTTTAGCCGGCGTGACTTTCTGAAGCAGGGTTTGCTCCCGGTGATGGCCGGCTCGACGGTGCCGTCGGTGTTCGCCAACGGCGTTGCCGCCGCGGCGGCAGACTCACCGAACGCCTCGCCAAACAGCCGGATCCTCGTCCTGGTGCAGCTGGCCGGCGGCAACGACGGCCTCAATACGCTGATCCCGTACCAGGACGGCGCCTACCATGACGCCCGGCCCACGCTGCGGCAGGACCAGGGCGTGTTGACGCTGAACAATCACGTCGGCCTGCATCCGAACCTCAAGGGGCTGAAGGCCAGTTGGGACGCCGGACAGCTCGCGATCGTCCAGGGCGTTGGCTATCCGAACGCGAGCCTGTCGCACTTTGCCTCGATGTCGATCTGGGAGACGGCAAACGTCCAGGGCGGGATCGGCGACGGCTGGCTCGGGCGCTATCTGAACTACCTGGACCAGGTTGGCGAATCGCCGAACCACGCACTGGAAGGCATCAGCGCCGGCTCGCTCGTCCCGCCGGAAATGCGGTCGAAAACACCGGTCACGGCGCTGAGCTCGGTGAAAGGCCTCAGGCTGCAGCCGGTCAATGAGCATGGCACCCAGGTCGACGTCGAGAACCCGCTGATGAGGTTCTATGGCGCCTTCAAAAGCAGCGGACCGGCGCCGTTCGGCGCGCTGCTCGACACCACCTTGAGCGAGGCGCTCCAGGCATCCCATGCCCTGCAGGCGACCGATGCGAGTTATCAGGCAAAGGCGGCCTATCCGGTGAATAGCCCGATCGCGAGTTCCTTGAAACTGGTCGCCGAGACGATCGTCTCGGGGCTCGGCGTGCGGGTCGCGCACGTCACGCTGGGCGGCTTCGACAACCACGCCCGCGAGAAGCCGGTGCATGACAAATTGCTGCTCGATCTGGACCAGGCGCTCGCCGCGTTCATGCAGGACCTGGCGGGCCACGGCCTGGCCGATCGCGTCATGGTCATGACCTGGTCGGAGTTCGGCCGTCGCGTCAACGAGAACGGCAGCGCCGGGACCGACCATGGAACCGCCGCGCCGATGTTCCTCCTGGGTGCCCCGGTCAAGGGCGGGCTCTACGGCTCAGAACCGAGCCTGAGTGACCTCGACAACGGCAACCTGAAATTCACGACCGACTTCCGGTCGGTCTATGCCTCGGTGCTTCAGGATTACCTGAAGGCTCCCGCGTCCGACCTGCTCGGTGGGCATTTCGAGATGCTGCCGCTGCTGAAGGCCTAGTCGCGCGTCGTCAGGGTCACCGGATTTCTCGTGTGTAGCATCAGCGCGTGCCGCTCGCGCCCGATGCCATCGTTCGCTTGAACCTCGGCAGGCTGTGGCTCTCGTACCTGAAGATGCAGATTCCGGTCCACGGCTTTCTCATCAAGCATCCCGATGGCGCCGGCCTCGTCGACACCGGCTATGGAACGCCGCTGGAATTGATCAAGGACTATCGCCCGGTCAACGCCTCGGTCGCGGATGCGCTTGCGCGGCATGATATCCACCCGTCCGATATTCGCTGGGTGATCAACTCGCACCTGCATTTCGATCATTGCGGCCAGAATGCCGTCTTTCCGCAGGCGCCGGTGTATTTGCAGCATCGCGAGTGGGAGAATCGCCAACAGTACGAAACGCCGGCCGCCTGGCTCGAGTACGCGGGCGCGCGTTTCGAGCTGCTCGATGGTGACGCCGAGGTCGTTCCAGGCGTGCGGGTGGTCACGACCCCAGGCCACACCATTGGCCATCACAGCATCGAGATCGAAACGACGGACGGCCCGGCGCTGATCGCCGGCGATGCCTGCTGGACGGTCGAGATGTTCGAGGGCAAGCCGCCGCAGGGGCCGATGATGGACGACATGCCGGCGGCGCTGCGGTCCCTGCAACGCCTGCGAGAGGTGAAGCCGACGGCGGTTCACTTCTGCCACGACAAGCGCACCTGGATGCATAAAACGGCACTCTGACCCTCCCCGGCCATGGGGGACATTTGTGCCCGGCGCACGAAGAAGTACACGACATTTCCGTGACGCCGGTCCATTACGCCTGACCCGGCTCTCGTCGGACAATGCCGGGCATGAAAATCGACAGTGGCGATACCGCCTGGGTCCTGATGTCGGCGGCGCTCGTCATGTTGATGACGCCCGCCCTCGGATTCTTCTATGGCGGGCTGGTCCGGCGGAAGAACGTGCTCTCGACGATCATGCACAGCTTTTTCATCCTGTGCCTGATCAGCGTCCAGTGGGTGTTGTGGGGCTACAGCCTGGCCTTTGGGCCGGACAAGGCGCACATTATCGGCGGCCTCGACTGGGTTGGCCTGAACCACGTCGGCCTGACACCGAACGCCGATTACGCGCCGACCATTCCGCACCAGGCCTACATGCTGTTTCAGATGATGTTCGCGGTCATCACGCCGGCCCTGATCAGCGGCGCCTTCGCCGAGCGACAACGCTTCAAGGCCTTCGTGCTGTTCTCGCTCTTGTGGGCCACGTTCGTGTACGACCCGATCGCGCACTGGGTCTGGGGCGCGGGCGGCTGGCTGCACAACCTCGGCACGCTCGACTTCGCCGGTGGCACGGTCGTCCATATCAGCTCCGGCGTCTCCGCGCTGGTGGCAGCGCTCGTGCTGGGTCGACGGATCGGCTTCGGCCAGGGGAAGTTCGAGCCCCATAACGCGACCATGACCGTACTCGGCGCCTGCCTGCTCTGGTTCGGATGGTTCGGCTTCAACGCGGGAAGCGCCGTGACGTCCGGCACGCTGGCGACCAGCGCGTTCGTCGTGACCAACACGGCGACCGCCATGGCGGCGCTGACCTGGATGACCGTCAGCTGGTGGCACAAACGGCAGCCGAGCGTCCTGGGCGCCGCCGCGGGTGCCGTCGCCGGCCTGGTGGCGATCACTCCGGCGTCCGGCTTCGTCAACGTGATGGGCGCGATCGTGATCGGCTTCGGCGCCGGCGTCGTCTGCTACGCCGCCATCCAGCTTCGTGAGCGGATCCGGGTGGACGATGCGCTCGATGTCTGGGCCGTCCACGGCATCGGCGGCACCTGGGGCGCGCTGGCCACCGGCCTGTTCGCCACGGTCGCGATCAATACGGCCGGCGCCAACGGGCTCTTCTACGGCAATCCAAAGCAGGCCCTGATCCAGCTGGTCGCGATCGGCGCCTCATGGGGCTGGTCGATCATTGGAACCTTCGCGATCCTCAAGCTCGTCAACCTGATCGTTCCCCTGCGTGTCGGGGAAGACGAAGAAGCGCTCGGCCTCGATCTCTCACAACATGGTGAACCGGCCTACGCCGACGTCAGCGCCTTTTAGTAAGGAGGAAACAATGGATCCGACAACGATCATGGCGATCGCCTGCAGCGTTCTCGTCTTCACGGGTTGGCTCGTCTTGCCGCACGCACCAAAGACTGTCAAGCCGGCGGTCGTGGTCAGCGAGGAGCGGCAGCCCGTCGCGATTTCCGCCTAGCCGCCCGCACGACCGATAGTTTCGACGCGGTCTCGATGCTCAGCGTCAGCGAGCGAGCCGCGCGGAGCCGCATCGTCCGAGCGACCTGATCGACTTCTTCCACGACGATCCGCTGGCCCGGCCTCAGGCCGCGATCGTGCAAGTACTGCAAGAGCGGCGGCGCCTCGCGCTGCGCAACTTCGGAGATTCGCGTGATGGTCGCCATCTCGCCTCCCTGGAGCGCCGAGAGCCGCAGCTCGTCGGCCCGCATCGTCGACGAGCCTGGAATGGGATTGCCATGGGGGCAGGTCTGCGGCTTGCCGAGCGACTCATACAGTTTGTTTGCAAGCTGGTCCGACAGTGCCGTCTCCAACCGTTCTGCCTCGGTGTCGGCGGTGACCCAGTCGAGATCCAGCGCATCCGTCAGCCAGCGCTCGATGATGCGATGGCGCCGAACGATCGCCGCGGCCGCCGTCTCGCCTTGCGGCCTCAGCTCGATTTCCTTCTTGCTGCTGAGGCGCACCATGCCATCACGCGTCATCCGCCGCAAGGCCGCCGTCACCGTGGGCCGGCTGACACCGAGCCAGTCAGCCAGCCGGGCGCTGCGGACCACCTCGCCTTCAGCCCGGATGTAGTAAATCGCCTCCAGGTAATGGGCGACGACCTCGGAGGGTTTCGCCGCCCCTGTGTTAGCCTCAGCTAATCGTGAGGTTCGCATCAGCTAACAGTACACAACCTTGAGCCACCTCTCCGCCGCCGCCCTCGGCGCGATCGCCGGCGGCACGATCTTCATTGGCCTTCCAGTCGGACGGATCCGCGGGATCTCGAAGGCGGCGCAGGGCCTGCTCAACGCCATCGCCACCGGCGTGCTGATTTTCTTGTTCTGGGACATCCTCAGCCATGCGTCGGCCCCGGTCGAAACGGCGCTGGCCGCGATGCACCGGGGCGACCACGGTTTCGTGATCCAGGTTGCGATCTTTGCCTTCGGCATCGGCGCCGGACTGCTCTCGCTTGTCTACGTGAACGCTCGGCTGTTCGGCCGAACCAAGAACGCACCGCCGGCCGCGCCCCGAACGCTGGCGATGATGATCGCGACCGGCCTCGGCTTTCACAATCTCTCGGAAGGCCTGGCGATCGGGCAGTCGGCCGCGACCGGCGCGATCGCCTTTGCCATCGTGCTGGTCATCGGCTTTGCGTTGCACAACGTCACCGAAGGCTTCGGGATCGCGGCGCCGCTGGCGATGGAGACCACGATGCCCTCCTGGGGGTTTCTTGCCCTTGCCGGGTTGGTCGGCGGCGGACCAACGTTTCTCGGGACCGTGATCGGCTACGTCTTCACCTCCACCTATATCTATGTCCTGTTCCTGGCGCTCGCGGCGGGCGCGCTGCTTTACGTCATCAACGAGATGTTTCACATTGGACGGCGGCTCAATTCGCCGGTCGCGATGGCATGGGGACTGCTGGCCGGCTTTCTGCTCGGCTATGCGACCGATTTATTTCTCACGTATATCGCCGCGTAGACTGAGTCGGCTGTGAGCCTCGTCTTAGAACATGCGACGCTGCTCGACGGCACCGGACGCGATCCACAACCGGAGTCGCGGGTCGTGGTCGACGACGGTCGCATCAGCCGAATCAGCCGGAGCAATGGCCCGTCGGCTCCTAAGGGCGCCCGCGTGATCGATTGCCAGGGACGAACGCTCATGCCGGGATTGCTCGATGCGCACGTGCACCTGGCGAGCCTCGATCTTGATCCGGTGGCCGAAGTCGCGCTGGCGCCGGCCGTGATCGCGCTGCGAATCGCGCGGCAGATCGAGGAGACGCTGCAGGCCGGATTCACGACCGTTCGCGACGCCGGCGGGCTCGACT
>Ga0209687_1000199_pt1 | contig 22042 bp, 20 predicted proteins | sample GraSoiAngelo_136_FD_185893 | JGI IMG/M metagenome (GOLD analysis project Ga0209687, IMG submission 185893) | Grasslands soil microbial communities from the Angelo Coastal Reserve, California, USA - 14_0929_09_20cm (SPAdes) (version 2) | ecosystem: Environmental > Terrestrial > Soil > Grasslands ...
ACAGCAGCGACGACGCCTACGCCGCAACCACGGAATTTGGAAGATTCCGGCAATACCACTGAGAGAGTCGCACCCGCGACGTCGCCACCACGCGATCTTCAGACTTATCGCGCGCAACCGGCGCCAGCAGAATCGGCGACGAGTATTTTCAGGAACACGCCGTACGAAATGGCGCCGCCGGAATTGCAGCAGCGCGTTATTCTCGGCGCGCAAACGTTGCTGCGGCGGCGCGGGTTTTACAAAGGTGAAAGCGACGGCGTCTTTGGAGCGAATCTGGAATTTTCGGTGCGCGCATTTCAGTCGCGCCTGGGTATTCCGCCCAATGGCCGGCTCGACATGGATACGCTGGCTGCGCTCGGCTTATTGCCGGGTCAGCGCTGGCGCACTCCGATGGAAGTACCGCATCGGCGTGTTGCGCCGTCGGATGAGCCCCCGGTCCGGGGGGAATGGATTCACTAGCCGTTTTCGAAGCGAACCGACTGCAGTTCGGCGGTGACTGTGCCGACAAAAATCTGGCTCTCGATTCGCAGCAGCAACCGATCGTTGTCATCTGAAATCCAAATGGTGGCGCGTTTAAATTTCCGGTGTGGCTCGAGCTCGTTCTTTTTACTCACGCGTTGCAACTTCAGATCGAGCTTGATCGCATTGTAACTTCCCGCTCGCACGCGCAGGTGTTCGCGGCCGACAACAGTAAGAGTGGCGACGTAGGCGGAATTCGCCGGATAAACTGCAACGCGATAAACGCTGTGATCGCGTAACGGTTGACTTCGCAGATAGAGAAACGCGGAGTGGAGATCGTACAGATTTTCCAGGTTAAAATCTTTCACTGCGGGCGTGGCGTGATTGCTTTCAACGCGGCTGCCGCTCACTCCTTCATCAGAAAACTTGAGATTAGTTTCGACCCGCTTACCGCGCGCGGTTTCGACCTGATGCGTGTCGAGGGGGCGCAAGGTCTCGGCATTTGCCGCCGAACGATAGTCCAGATCGAATCTCCAAAGGACGCGTGCCAGACCTACGGTTCGCCCTCGCCCTTCCAGCACAAATGTTCGCTGATCGCCGCGATGAAAATAAACGTCGGATGTGGCGGCGGTGATTCCGCTCCACCCGTAAACATAGGTCGCCCGCGCTGGCCGCAGATCCGGGAAACTGCCGCGCGGATCGCGTGTTAAACTCGACGGCCAATTGCTCGCCGCTCTCGTCTCCTGGGAGACCAAGATCCCAAGACTCGTTAGGAGTGCCGTGCACCAAGTCGATCGCGCTAGAGGAAATGGGGAAAGACGCGACATCGGAAAAGCAAAACGCACGCCGGCCGACGCGGGCGTGCGTTTTGCGCGGGAAAATGAGCCTACGGCTTTTTCGGGGTCGCAGATGCAACCGGCGAAGTCTTGGCGGCCGCTGCCGGTGGCGAAGAAGGCATCTCCGTATTGAGGGTGCTGGTACGCCCGGGCTTGTTCAGTGCTGCGACAACATCGTTCGTGAAATCGTAACTATCGCGCGAGTACATCACCAGTGGCACGCCATTGAAGCTCATTCCCGATTTGTCGAAGACCAGGTCCATGTTCAAGGTTTTGACCTTGTCATTCACGATCTCGGTAATTTCTTTAACGATTCCCTCGCGCATTCGTAACGCCTGTTCCCGCAACTGATTTTCTCGGGTCTGCCGGAACTCGTTAATCTCGCGCTCCATATTTTTAATATTGTTAATTTTATCGTCGCGGTCTTTCGCCAGCTGAGTCTTTTTGTCCGCACTCAAGGCCTGCGATTCGAGCTGTTTGTTGAGATTGTTCACTTCTTCGAGCGCCTTCTTGTAAGCATCAGTGCGATCGTCGAATTCCTTTTTCGCAGCATCCTTAGCGTCGTTAATCTTCTTCTCGGCTTCCTTGGTTTTCGTGTATTCCTTGAATGCGCGATCCATATTAATGGTCCCGATTTTGAGGGTGCCCTGCCCAAAGGCGGCCAGCGGCAGCGCCAGCATCGCGGTGAGGGCAAGGGAGAGGAGCTTCTTCATAAAACGATAGGGTTAGTTGTTTTGCGTGGCGTTAGACCGCCGTTGTTATTTTCCGTTCAAAATTGATAACCGACGTTGAAGTTAAACTTCCCACTACCGTGGTTGCCGGCCTGCTGAATCGGAATGCCGTAGTCAAGACGAAGCGGGCCAATCGGCAAGTCCAGACGTAAACCAAATCCGATGTCGGACGCGACGTTATTGAAATTGTAGTCCCAGGGGTTGGTGTTAACAAAACCAGTGTCATAGAAAATCGCGCCCCGCGCTTTTTCGATAATGGGAAAGGTGTACTCAACGGTTACCCGGGCCATACTCTGTCCGCCGAGCGGTTCGCCGTCTTCATCTTTCGGGCCCACATCACGAAACTCAAATCCGCGAAGATTGTTGGAACCGCCGAGAAAGAGGCGATCGTAAATCTTTACTAGCTTGGTTTGGTCCCCCCAGCTATCGACACCGGCAACTTCGGCGTTGACCAGTAAAATGGTATCCCACGGCAGATGCCAATACTTGGATGCCTCAACATCGAAGCCATAAATCTGCTCGGTCCCGCCGGGACCCGCCACCCACCAAGTATAAGTAATACGCTCGCCATGCCGAGTAAGAAACGGATTATCGCGGCGATCAAACACCAGGCTGGCAGTAACGACACTTTTGGTGGAAGAGCCCGTCTCGGCCACAAGTTGCGGACTGGCACTAGCGGCAATATTGAAAGCGTCGATATTTTCCAGACGATAGCCGAGCGTGCCATAGAGGTACGGGAGAATTCCTTTCCGAACGTCAAGCGAAAATCCGTAATTCCGCTGGTCGTAAAGCGAGCTCAGATAGTTTGCCTCGTGATAAAAACCACTGAAACTGACCGCAATCGGCCGGTCCATGAACCACGGTTCGGTTAGCACGACCTCGGCGTCTTTTCGCTGCAGCCCACCTTGCAGCCGGATACGGAACTTTTGCCCGCCTCCGGTCAGACTTGGCCAATTCGTGATGTCAAAATTTACCTGCGTTAGCTCGATGAATCCAATGAGACTATCGACCGTGCTGAAACCGGCGCCGAAGTTGAGCGAACCGGTCCGCTTTTCCTCGACTTGAATATCCAGGTTCTTGCGTCCTTCCACGCCGGTATCAACCGGAAAAGTGTCGACCTTGCTAAAATAGCCAAGATTCTCCAGGCGCTTTTTACTTGTCTCCACCCGCACGGTGTTGAAAACATCGCCCGGCGCGATCAATACTTCGCGCCGGATTACTTTGTCCTTGGTCCGCGTGTTTCCGATGATGTTAATACGCTCGACGTAGGAGCGCTGGCCCTCCTCAATTCTATAGGTAAGATCGATTAATCCGCCGCGGGCCGGCGAACTTTCCGGAATAACTGTCAGGTCGACGTAACCGCCGCTACCATACGCGTCGGCCATTGCCTTGGCGTCATCTTTGATCGCCTTCGCCGAATAGACGTCACCTTCTTTCATCTTTAGGAGTGCGCGCAACTTTTGCTCGTTCGTCGCTTTGTAGCCGACGAAACTTATCTTGCCGACGTGGTACTGCGGGCCTTCATCGACTACGATCACGATTTGTAAGGCGCCGCCGCTCGTCCGCTCTTTGCGAACATCGCGCACCGCCACGTCGACATAGCCATGGTTTTGGTAAAACTCGCGGATCTTCTGCAGATCGTCCTGCAATTGCGTTTCATCCAGCCGGCCCGATTTATCGACGAAAGCAAAAATCGTTTTTTGTCTCGTCTTCATCTGCTTGCGCAAGACCCGGTCGGAGAAATGTGCATTGCCTTCGAAGCGCACTGAGGTGACCGAGCCTTTTATCCCTTCATTGACCGTGTAAACTGCGCGGGAAGTGCCGCGGGTGGCATCAATCGGTTCGACGTGAACCGTCACATCGACATCGTTGAAACCGTGCGCCTGATAAGTTTCCACGATCTTTTGCCGGCCTTTCTCCAAATCTTCCTCTCGCAGCGGGGTGTTTAATTTCACTCCGAGGTTCTTGCGCAGCTTTTTCGGGCTGATCCGCGTCGCGCCGTCGATTTGAATTTCATTCAGCATCGTGCGCGTCTGCACCGCCACGATCACTTTCACCCCATCGCCCTCCGGCTGACCGAAAATGCGGACGTTCTGGAACTGCCCGGTATTATAAAGGGTGCGGATGTCGTCCTCGGCCACAATATCCGAGAAGGGCAATCCAATCTTTGTTCGCACCTGAGCGAGTACCCGCGCGCGGCTGATCGTGGCCGGCCCCGTGTACTGGACATCGATTGACCGAACGATTGGCGCACCCTGATGCGCGGCGTCGGGGGGTGATTGCGCCCGCGCGATCAATGCGATTGTGGTTGCGAAAAAGACGGAAACGGAAATCCGTCCCCAACCCCAAAGGCGGCGTAGCGAATTATAAAACATTTCGGGACATCGTCGGCCGCGGTAGGGGAGCGCGGAGTATTACTTCAACAGAGAGCCGATTATCGTCAAGCCGCAATTGGTGGCAAGCATCACAACGCACGATCTAATTGAGCAATTCATACCAATTGTTGCGCCGGCGCGGCTCGTAACCGGCATCGCGAATGAGCGATTCGATTTGTTTTGCATCCAGGCGAAATGTCGTGCCCGCGCTGCTGACCACGTTTTCTTCCATCATCACGCTCCCAAAATCGTTGGCCCCAAATTTGAGCGCCACTTGCCCAATCCCAGGTCCCTGCGTCACCCACGAACTCTGAATGTTTTCGATGTTGTCCAAAAAAATCCGCGCCAGCGCCTGTGTGCGCAAATATTCCGCCACGCTCGTTTTCCGTTTCACTTTCAACATCGTGTTCTCCGGCTGAAACGTCCAGCAAATGAAAGCGGTGAATCCGCCACTTCCGTCCTGTTGATCACGAATGCGCTGCAAATGTTCGATCCGTTCCGCAATCGTTTCGACATGACCAAACATCATTGTTGCGCTCGACTTTAACCCCAGTTCGTGTGCGACCTGCATCACTTCGAGCCACTTATCGCTCTTGATTTTCAGTGGCGAAATTTTCTGCCGCACCCGATCGACCAGAATTTCACCGCCCCCGCCCGGGATCGAGCCGAGGCCGGCTTCTTTGAATTTTGCGATTACTTCACGTAGCGGCATTCCGAAAACTTCCGCGAAATGCTGGAACTCCGGCGGACTGAATCCGTGGATATTGATGTGCGGATATTTCTCGCCGATGTGCCGCAGCAAGTTGATGTACCATTCGAAGCTCAGCTTGGGATGATGTCCGCCTTGCATCAGAATTTGAACACCGCCCACGGCGGAAAGTTCGTCCAGCTTCTGATCGAGCTGTTCCAATGAAATGACGTAGTGATCGTCATCTTTTTCCGTGCGATAAAACGCGCAGAACTTACAATAAACGTTGCAGACGTTGGTGTAATTGATGTTGCGATCGACGATGTAGGTCACGATTTCATTTCCGTCGCCCTTGTAGGACGAACGCTTCGCCTGTCGTCGCCGTTGATCGGCCAGCGCGCCAAGCTCCTCTAGTGGCCACTCATATAATAAGAGCGCCTCTTCCGGCGTGATCCGTTCGCCCGCGAGAATCTTGTCGGTCAGTGCATTATTGTTGATCGAAACCATCATCCGAACTCTACACCAGCCATTTCATCTCCGCGCAAGCTTTCCGTCGTTTAACCGTCCCCTTTTACTGTGGCGGCGGTCTACCTGTCGCGCCGTAGTGGCACGAAGGCGGATGACCGTCGGACCGTGCGCTCCCCGGATTTCGCTCGGCTGAAATCATCGCGAATAAATTCCTGCGTTCCTGCTCTTCCTGGACATAATTCCGTTCGTGCGCGCGATGGTCCTGGATGTGCCGAAGAAGCCACTGCAATTGCGCGATGTTCTCGAGCCGCAGCCAGAAACCGGACAATTGCTGGTGCGCGTTTCTGCCTGCGCCGTTTGTCGGACTGATCTCCATATCGTCGATGGTGAATTGCCGAAACCAAAGTTGCCGCTAATTCCCGGTCACGAAATCGTCGGCCGGGTCGAGAAGGTCGCCCGCGACGTTCAGAAATTTCGCGAAGGCGATCGCGTTGGCATTCCGTGGCTGGGCTGGACTTGTGGCGAATGTAGGTTCTGCCGTTCCGGCCGCGAAAATCTTTGCGATCGCGCGCGGTTCACCGGCTACAACATCGACGGCGGCTACGCGGAATTTGCCGTGGCCGATGCGCGTTTTTGTTTTCCTCTACCCGATCAGTTCGAGAATGTCGCGGCCGCGCCGTTGTTGTGTGCGGGCTTGATCGGGTTTCGCGCGTTGCGAAAATGTGGCGATCCGAGACGGCTCGGTCTTTACGGATTCGGTGCCGCCGCCCACATCATCGCGCAAGTCGCAGTTTTTGAAGGGCGGAAAGTTTTCGCTTTCACCCGTCCGGGTGATTCAGAGACCCAGAAATTTGCCCAACGTCTCGGCGCAAAATGGACTGGCGGCTCAGATGAAGCGCCGCCCGAAAAATTGGATGCTGCGATCATTTTCGCACCGGTTGGCGCGCTCATGGCGCTCGCATTGCGTCATCTCGATAAAGGCGGCGTCGTAGTTTCCGCCGGCATTCACATGAGCGACATCCCCGCATTTCCCTATCGCGATCTCTGGGGCGAACGCGCGATTTGCTCGGTCGCAAACCTCACTCGCCGCGATGGCGAAGAGTTTCTGGAAATTGCGCCACGCGTCCCGATAAAAACCGAAACAGAAACCTTCCCGCTGGCGCAGGCGAACGAAGCGCTGACGCGATTGCGCGAGGGAAAGCTCAATGGCGCCGCGGTCTTGCTGATGGAAACCTGATCGCGTGCGAAAAGGCGCAGCCATCATCGGCGCCGGTGTTTCCGGACTAACCTGCTGCGTTGTTTTCGCCGAACACACATGGGATGTGACAATTTTCGCTGACGAAACCGGCGAGCAAACAACATCCGGCGTAGCTGCGGCCCTTTGGTTTCCATATGATGCCGAGCCAGTCGACAAAATCATTCCCTGGTCGCTAATCACTTACGAACGATTGCGCGAGCTAACGCGCGACTCGCGAAGCGGCGTTTCGATGCTTCAGCTCCGTCAATTCACGCGCGCCAGCGAAATTGCAATCCCCAATTGGGCAAAAAAAAACCTGGGAGCTCATTCCATTTCTGTCATCCCGAGCGAAAACGCCAGTCCGGCTCGGACCGAGGGATCTCTAACAATCCTGGTTTCCCATCCACCTTCACGAGCGGCTACGCCTTAACTGTTCTCCTTATCGATGCCACAATTTACCTCGATTACCTGGCCAACCGGTTCCGCACCGCCGGTGGCACAATCCAATCCGCCCATATTAGTAAGATGGACGAAATTCCGCGCGATTTTGATGTGATCATCAATTGCGCCGGTATTGGCGCGCGTGAACTGGTTCACGATTCGGATTTGGAACCGCACCGCGGTCAGGTCGCGATTGTGCCAAAGATCGATCTGGCGCAGGCAATTATCTGCAACGATGCCCCATTGATGTACGCCATTCCGCGCGCGCACGATTGCGTTTTTGGCGGCACCAATTCGATCAGCGAAAATCGCGAGCCCTCATCCGCCGACACCACCGCGATCGTTTCCGAATGCAGCCGCGTCCTCGGGATCGACCCGCCGCCGGTGATCGCCATGAAGGTCGGACTGCGCCCGTTCCGAAAAATCCGGCGTGCGCCTCGAGTCGGAAAAATTAGGCGACGGCCGCACCATCATTCACAACTACGGCCACGGCGGTGCCGGCTTCACTCTCTCGTGGGCCTGCGCCGAAGAAGTGAGGGCGATTGCCTAACGCGCAAACCAAGAACGTTGATCGCGCTTTAAAATGGAGGGGCGAGCTCCTGCGAGACCACGAATGTAGCACAGCCATCTTGGCTGTGGGGCCAGCGCGCGTCTTGCCCGTTGATGAAAATGAATACGAACATAGCGTCGATCGGCGGGTCAGGTTTGTGTTTGCGAACCACATATCCGCGCTGTCAGTGCGATCACCTCTTGCTCCATCGGAGCTTCAGGGTAGCCGATAGTAAGACATTCAAAAAGATACCGCCGCAGAAACGGCTCGAACCCGCCCAGGCGTTCATACTGCGCGGTGTGCCCTAGTTCGTGGATAACCATCGTTCGGTCGAATCTGCAATCGGAACGGATAAAGATGCCGTAGCGCAGGGTCAGACCGCGGGTGAGCGGTGAGAGAAATTGTGTTTCCAGGATAGCAGCGCGTAACGTCGGATTATCGGGGATGGGAATCTCAGGGACGTATAGCAGGCGGACCCGCTCCGGGGCGGCGACGCCGACAAGACGCGCATCGGCAAGCATCTTGTCCGATAATGGTTCGCCGGTCGCGAGGATGCGCTGCTCCTGTGCGGCTGCCCATTCACAGGCAAGCGGAAGGAGGATCTCGAATTGCTCAGGCGTGATCGTGGAATTCACGAAACGTGGTTAATCGATTTCTAATCGTCGCACACCAGCGACCCACAACGGTCGGACCATTAGAAATATCAAATATTGGGATCTGACCCCGCTATCTTTTTGGTTGCTGGGCCTAACGAGAAGAAGCTCAGCTACCACTGGCGGGAGCGAGCTTTCGCGACATCAGCATTGTGTTTCATAAATTCAAACTACTCATCGCGTCGGCCAGCGGTTAGTAACTGTCTTGCGATCAAGCATAAATTAGATCGGGTTTGAGAGAGCTGTTAAGGACGATCAAAAGCTTTCGCATCGTCGCGGTGAGCGCAACTTTGGCCGGTTTACCGGAAGCGCGCAATCGTAGGTAAAAGATCGAGATCCAGGCGAAGAATGTATTCTTCCGTGTCTTCGCCTCTGCCATTGGCGAAATCTTTGTTTTTTCCGATGATTTTAAAACCGCATTTCTGCAGCACTCTTATCGACCCGATGTTGTCCCTTGCTGCCCTGGCGAAAATCGGCCGAACTACAACAAGATGGAGCATCCTATTGAGCGCTTGAGTCGCTAATCCTCTTCCCCATTACTCCCTTCCTAGCCAATAGGTGACTTCTATGTTTTCTCCATGCGGATAGCACGATATGTGACCAGCGACTTGTCCCTCTGCAACGATCGTCCTCTTTGTGATTTGTGACGAATTCAAAATTTTATCCCAATGGGCGTCGAAAGCTACCTTGTCCTTTGGGTCTTCACAGACGAATGCTGCCATCCTAATCGCTTCCGGGTCGAGTTGATGCTCATAGAAAGTTTCGAGATCGGAAGACTCGACTTCCCTAATCGTGATACTCTCAAATCTACTCATTGTTTTTTGCCTAACGAGATATAGGCGAAAGTTCGCAATTAAAGGCGAACATTTTTCGCATAACATTGCGGGAACGAGCCATTATGGCGCACCGCCGTGCACCGCTCCCGACTTGATCGGCCTTTACGTCAGCGCGATGGCTTGGAAGGAGCTCACGACGTCGTCGGGGCCGGCTTCGGTGAAGAAGGATTCGTAAAAGCCGGGGCCCAGATCCCAGTAATCACCCTTGTAATATTCGTCGCGATAAAAACGCCAGACGCCGCTGACAACAATGACGCAGCTGATGCGATCGTTCCAAAAGTCGCCCAGATAATGGAAGCTGAGATTAGTGCGAGCGTAGGCGCCTTTGAAGCCGGTGTGATCGTAAACGATGATCTCAGGCAGCCGCAAATTTCCTTCAAGCGGTTTGCCGTGGGCGTCTTTTGGCGTGGCGGCGCAGGCGTGATAACTCAACGGCCCCACTTTCCATTTGGTGTCGATGACGCAGCCGTTGTCGGGTGAAAGTTCAGTCTTGGGTATTTGTCTCATAAGCGAAGGATTTTTTTTATTTCAACAAAGGGAAAGTTGCGTGTCGAGCAAGGAAAGTTTGTTCGGGCGGCGCCTTATTTGCAGCCGAAGGCTCAGAACCGGCGTCACTGACCCCGGCTACCGGGGAGGGCTCGATCATGAGCATCAGCAGTATGAGTATCGAGGATTAAATGCGGGCTTCGCGGTTGGTGGTGCGGAGGCGGATGGTTTTTTGCGAAAGATCGTGGCTGGCCCGGATGAAACGGACAGTGCGGCTTTTTGCCCGCATCAAAATCGAATGGGTGATGGCGGTCGCGCCCTGGGAGCGGACCCCGCGCAGGAGCGCGCTATCGCTGATGCCGGTGGCGCAGAAGACGATGTTTTTTCCGTTGGCCAGATCATCGGCGGAATAAATGCGATCGATTTCTTTTTCGTAACCCTCCTCGACCAAATTTTTGCGTTCTTTCTCATCGCGCGGCCACATTTTGCATTGCATATCCCCCCCGAGACACTTGATCCCCGCCGCCGCTAGCACCGCTTCAGGCGAGCCACCGATCCCCATGTAAAGATCAACTCCGCTGTCCGGAATGGCTGGCGCCATTGCCGCCGCGATGTCGCCGTCCCCAATCATGCGAAGCGACGCCCCCGCGCCGCGAATTTCATCCACCATTTCCTTGTGCCGCGGGCGGTCGAGCATCATGACGACGACGTCCTGCACGCGTTTGTCCACCGCGCGCGCGACGATGGCCAGCGTCTCAGGAATGGGCGCTTCCAGTTTCAAACTATCGCCCCGGCGTTGCATGTATTGGATGACGCGCGGGCCGTAGGAAAGTTTCGTCATATAAAATGAAGGCACATCACGGAGGGCGACCTTGACTCCTTCCTCCGGGCTCGCGGCCGCGATACAACTGATCGAGTTGGGTGCGCCTTTGGAGATGTTGGTCGTGCCATCGATCGGATCAATTGCGATGTCGAACTGTGGCGTCCCCGGCAGCCACGTGCCCAGCTGTTCGCCCTTGAAAATTCCGGGCGCGTTATCCTTGATCCCTTCGCCGATAACGACCTCGCCACAGATGTTCATGAGATCGAACATGCCGCGAATGGCGTCGCTGGCGGCGGCATCGGCCGCTTCCTTGTCGCCGCGTCCGAGCCATTTCAACGAATTGAGCGCCGCGGCTTCGGTCGCGCGCAGGAAATCCATTTCGATGATGCGCTCGATGTCGTGATAATTCTGCTTCGGCAGGCGCGGCATGAGGAGCAATTACTTTGCGCGCGCATCGGGTGGCTGACAAGTGGGGAGACCTTTCCGGGCAGCGCACGCGGCTCCCGTATTTGCGCCAAAGGCGCAGGCTCATATCAGACTAAGGCAACGCCCCAGGAATTGGTGTGATACCAAGCCCCAGCGCTGAAAGCGCGATTCATCCCGGTTGACCTGAGTCGCGCCTTTAGCGCTTTTTGAGGATTCGGTTCGAAGTCCTGGGGCGATGCCCCAGGCTTCAATGAGGAGCGCCGTTGGCGCTAAACAGCGATCTGGAGAGCGCCGTTCCTTGTTGGCGCTGCTGCCGCGCCCTAGGATTTTTGGGACACGACAGCGCGTGTTCCTCCAAGCGGAATGAAGGCAGGGACTTCGCGCGCGTACTCTTCGTAGGCGCTACCGAATTGTTGGCGCAAAAGTTTTTCTTCGCTGCGGATGCGGATGATGGTGCCGACACAGTAAACAACTGACGCAATCAGGAGACTGAGCCAATGTCCGCAGGCGAGGCTGCCGGCCACGAGCATGCCAAACATGCCGGTGTAAATTGGATGGCGGACGATTCGGTAGGGTCCGTGGCGGATCAGCTCGTGATGCTCGAGAACACGCGCTTGCAGGCTCCATTGTTTCCCGAGCGTGCGTACGGCGGCGGCGACGAAAATCAGAGATGCGAGCACGAGGACAACCATCAGCGTCGCGACGATATATTGCGCACGCCAATCGACGGGCAGAAACGGAGTGAACGGTTTGCGTGGGATCATCCAGGCAATCGCAAACGCGAGTGCCTGAATGAAGATTGCGATGATAGAACGGCGATCAGCTTTTCTGGTTTGGCCGCGTGATCGCTTGCGCATAAACCGAAAGATCGCGCCGAATGCGAGGTAACCGATGGTGACAAGATTCAGCGGCAAAAGATAAAGCCAGCGAGGCATCAGATGGGATTGAAACGAAACACTTGGGCCGCCGCGATCTATTTCATCGCGTCAGCCATCTCGTGGTGCCGATGAAGCGACGGACGGATTCGAAGAAAAACTTCCAGGCCATAACCAACCTCGTCGCCGTAATAACGATCCAATTCATCCGGCCGATGATCGATGGTGAATTGCGCGCCGAGTCCGACATCAATGCCGTCGCCATATGCAAAATCGTGCACGTAACCGAATGACGCAGCGTAGATCGGAAATATTTTTTCCAGATCCGCGCCGTCGAGCACGAGCTCGTGTCCCGATTTTTCCACGCGCTCGAGCCGGGTATAAAAGGTGTCGCGTCCGTGCTGAAAATCGGATTCGAGCAGGAACGATTGCGTTTTGCCTTCGTGGGTGTCGTCGTTCTGTCCCCAGACAAAGGTCGTGGCCCAATTCGCGTCGTGGCCCAGCGCCTTATTATATATGATCGAAGCGGTGGTGCGGTGGCGGTTCACCGTAGGCTCGAGTCCCTCCGGGCTTTTCAAGTAGCCATGCGAAAATTGCAGAGCAAGATCTGGCGTCGGGTTCCAGGAAATGCGTCCGCTGGCGGAATCGAAGCGCGGCCGATCAAAATCGTAGCGGTCTTCGTCCGGCTCGCGTCCGGTGAAAACGCTGCCCTCGATTTTCACGGTGCGCCAGACCAGCCCGCCGGTGGCAACACCAAATGTGACGTGAGACGAGTCCTGCCAGTGATGGCCAAGCGGCGCATCGGGATCGTCCATTGCCGAAATGCGATGCATGAATGTGGGCGGCCCGAGAGCGGGCTCGCCGGGATAGCCAAAATAGATGTAGCTCGAAAGATCGGGCGTGAATTTTTGCGAGTAGGTCAACGATAATTCGCTGAACAAATCGTGCGGATGTTGCCGGTCGTGCAGCGGTTGATCGTGCCATGATTCGCCTGATTGAAAAAGCAGCGGATAACCGCGGCCGCCTTCGGTCAGCGGATCGAGACTCATCATCAAGCGCACGCCGAGTTGCGCATTGTCGCTTAGCGGATGCGAGAACATTCCCATCAGCCAATTCGGCGCGTCGATGCGATCGTCGCCGCGCCGGGTGCGGACATTGGTGTAACGCGGAAAAGCCGCGCCATGGAGCATGAGCATGTCCTGGCCCAGCATGAACATGCGGCCGTACATCGGCGAGGAATCGGGCAGCCAACTTGTACCCGACCCTTCGCGCGACATCGGGTCGGTTAGATTCATCGAGGATTGCATTTTCATTTCATGCATCGCGTGCCCTTCCTCCATGTGAGGATGATGCGTCGAGTGAGCCGTCTCTGTCTTGGACGTGGGATCTTCGGTGTTGGGTGTTGGATGTCTCCTATCCTTCTTAACCGGCATCAATTTCATCCCGCATTTCGGACATCTGCCGGGGTGATCCTGAATCACTTCCGGATGCATTACACAGGTGTATTGGGTGGCTTCCGGTTTCGGAGCCTGCGCCAGGAGCGCGGATGTGATCGCGACTAAAATAAAAGTTAAAAGGAATCTAAGCATTATTGAGAATGCAGAATACCTCCGCCGGTTTTCACCAGCGGAGGCTTCCGTTTAGTTAGCCCATGGGCTTATCTAGCGCAGCAGTGGCTCCCGGAGCAGCACTTGCCGCCACCACAGCAATCAGCGCTCCGCGAAGTCGCGGTCGCTGTGCCGATCATGGCCAGGGTGGTAATAATCGTCAAAAGGTACTTCATTGAGTCCCTCCTGTTGAATTCGATTACATCTCGCTCACGCGTGAGCGAGCCGACGCGAACCGAAGATCAAACGCGCGGGGGTGGAACAGGAGGACGGTCGGACCGTGATGGCGAGGCGCCGATCTCGTCGATGAGTTTTTCACCGGGTTCTGGTGAAAAAATAAAAGGCGCGGTTGAGGCCAAAAACAACGAAAGCCCAACGGTACAGCCCGGGCAGCATGCGTGATCTTGCGATTTGACCGGTTCGCTGCCGCAATGACCGCGCTCGCCCGCCATGTGCGCGCAGCAGCTCATTCGATGCCATGGTGGTTGCGGCACGTCAGCGCGCACGGGCAGATTCACTGCAAAAATCGACAAAGCCATGATCAAAACAAAGCAGCGCGACAACGCCGTGATCACGGTATCGAAGTTAACACGTCAGAAACCTGAATCAACGCAGCCGCGAGCAACAGCACGATAAGATGTTTATCCGCTAAACAGGCCAAAGAAGGCCAAAACTGACGATCGCGTGTTGAGCTTCTGTAGGGCGGTGGGAAGCGCCGCGCCACACCGCTTTGCTTAGCTCAGCCTCGCGGGAATCGCGAAGCGCGTGACGCTCTCTGCGCTCGAAGGATCACAGCGGCGCGAAAAAAGCGCCGTCGCTGCTTCGCTTTGCCGGCGCAGTCCAAAATGCTGGCTTAATGGGTTGCGCTTTCGTCAGAATAAATTCATGCGAAAATTAAGTGGATGAAATTGTTCCTCGCTTTACTCGCGTTAGCAGTTCCGGTCGCGTCCGGACAAAGCGTCGAAATCGTTAGCCCGAATCACGCCTACACCTTCGCCTACGGCGACGCGATTTTGCATCAGATCGAACGCGACCATTTAACTAACGAAATGATCGCACGAGTAACCTTCAGCAATTATCCCTATGCCGGTGACCGCGAGTCTCGTTGCGACGAGACATTCGACTTTGTTTTCCCGGGTCTGCATTTCGACGCGCCACGAAATGAATTTGTCGCCCGCACCCGTCATCAAGTGCGCATTCCGATCGCCGCGTTACACCCGAATTTTCCATACGCCGGTTACAAGCTCGAGCCGAACGCGAAAATCTTTCTGGCTAAGCGCAGCGGTCGCGTCACTGCGGTCTTGAATGCCACGCCGCAGCCGCGGGACGGCGGACGTTGGGTGCAAATCGACGACAATTGGTCATTGCAGAATTTGCTTGCGCTCGGTTTCGAAAGATTGACGCATTAAAGGCTGCGTGAGTGTCGAGTGCCGAAGCATCTTCTCGCAGCGAGTGCCATCCCTCATTAACATCGGCCTTTAGGGCCGGTGTATATCGTGCATTCATCGCACTTAAGCCGTTTTCAACGGCTTTCTCGTCCCGACAACGCAAGCCACTGTGTTCAATCGACCTCGGCCTCGGTGCCAAGCCGTTAAAACGGCTCACTACCAGCTGCCCGAAGAATCACCGGCCTGAAGGCCGGTATTAATAGGAGCGCGACTGACAGATCCCTCACCTTCATCCTCTCCCTTTTGGAAAGGGAGAAGGCGGAATAATCTTAGCGGACGCTAGACAGATACCCGTTAAACGTCATCGGGCCTCAAAGCATCGGAGATCGGCGCGACATTTCCGGAAGTGACACCTTCGGGCGGCACGACATCAGGAACGCGACCTGGCGCCACGGATTTTGCGGCAGAAAAATCCGGTTGTTTGATCCCCGTTGCCATCAGCATGGCGGTGAACAGGAGCGCGGCTGCCAAATAATATCCCGCGGCGGGGACGTGGAAGGAATGTCTCGGGTCGATGAACCAGGCGAAGGTCCACGAGAACAAAAATGGGCCGATGACGAAAGCGATCGAGCGCAAGCTGCTGATTGCGCCCTGCAATTCGCCTTGTTCTCGTTCGCCCACATGATGGGTCATGATTCCTTGCGCGGCGGGAAAGGAAATATTCCACATCGAAATTACGGGAATTGACGCCACGTACATCGCGCCGTTGCGCGCGAGCCCCGCGATCAACATTCCGAGCGCCCCGAAAAACTGGCCAATGTAAAGAGTGCGGCGCTCGCCGAGCCAGGCGACGATTCGACCGGTCAGACCGCCGGAAATTACCGCCGTACAGACGCCGACAACGAAGAGTGATTTGGCGATGCTCCACGGATCCCAGGCGAAGCGATAAATGGCGTAGAGCGCCCAAATTGCGAAAATTTCATGCGAGACGTAGGCAAGAAATTGAATCGTCGCCAGTTTCCACAAATCCGGGTGCGAGCGTAGCAAAACGAGCGAGCCAACTGGGTTGGCGCGGCGCCAGGTAAATTCTTTGCGTTGATCGTGGGGTAACGATTCCGGGACGAAGAAAAATCCGTAGAGCCAATTCGCCAGGCTAAACGTGGACGCGACCCAAAATGCCATGCGCGGATTAGTGTTGCCAACAAATCCGCCGACGACCGGGCCGAGGGTAAACCCGATGCCAAAGGCAGCGCCGATTAATCCGAAAGCTCCGGCGCGTTTTTCTCGCGGGGTTACATCGGCGATGTAGGCCATCGCGGTCGGAATACTCGAAGCGGTGATTCCGGAAATGATGCGGCCGAGAAAGAGCCAGCCGATAGTTGGCGCAAGCGCCATCACCACGTAATCGAGACCAAGTCCAAGGCTTGAAAGGAGAAGCACTGGTCGCCGCCCGATCCGATCGGACAAAACCCCGATCACGGGCGAGAAGAAAAACTGCATCGCCGCGAAAACCGTCAGGAAGATGCCGTTCCAATCGGCGGCGCGTTTCATGTCGTTGTTCAAAAAACTCAGCACCAATTTCGGCAGCACCGGTGCGATCAGGCCGAGGGCGAGCATGTCGAGCACGACAGTGACAAAAACGAAAATGACGGCGGCCTGACGCGATTTCATCGCAGATTGAAAGAGACTATTGCGTCGGCGCGTCGGCGCGGGCCTCGATTTGCGACAGCGATGGATTCGCGTTCTCGATCCAGCTTCGGGTTTCCTCGATTTCCTCCTCGCTCACAGGTAGCGCACGGGGGACGACTTGCTCATCGCGCGCGATAGCGCCGGCAGATTCGCGCGGGCGTTTCCAATGCCTGCCATGGCGATACAAAGCATAATACATTGTCTTGGCCTCGGTCGCGCCCACTCCGCTGCAACGCATCGCGTTGTAAAACATGCGATCGCATTGTTTCCAAGGCCGCGTCTTTTCATCATAAGAGACATCGTGCAGGACGGAGGCGTTGCGATATTTTCCGTCGAAGGGTCCGCCCATGAATGACCAGAGGACGCGCGGGATTGAGGCGCCATCGACGATCGAGCCGGCTGGCGCGGTCCAGAGGACGCCATCCGGATCGGTGTAATGCAGTTCGCTCAGCAGCGTCATGTGCCGACCATCGTTTTCCCAACGCGCCTCGACCTGCCCGCTGTAATAACCCCACGGGTGTTTTGGTCTTACTGCCGCAGCGTCCCAAGGCGGCGGTTGATGCCCGCCCCCGCAGCCGGTGAACAGCAGGAGCGCGAGAATTGGGAGAAACCTATTCATTATCAATGTGGGAAAGTTGCAATGCGCTCACGCTGCTCAGGTTCCGGTTTCGCGCAACTCGCACTCGCAGTGTCTAACGAGAACCAGGCACATTCGGGGGGACGCACGGGCCTGGCGTGCAAAATCAGTCCGGCCACCGCTACAAACCAGAAGAATTCGGATGAAATGCGCGCCGCTACGAGACCGCGACTTCACGCGCTTCCGCCGCCGGAGAAGGCGCAACGATCCGTTTGGTTTTCGCGGTGGCGTACTGCCGGCGAAATTTTTTCACATAAAACAACAGGAATACGCCGGTCACGACCAGGAGCGAACCGATCCATTTCAAAAGCCAACCGGGGTCGCGCAAAATTTGAATCGTGCTTTGCCCGAGGTTTTCCGGATTCCAGGACGCCTGCGACATCTTGAAAGTCTGGCCGCTCCAGGTTCGCCACCAACTGCCGGGAAAACTGAAGGGATGATTCATCGAGCACTGGCCGGTGGCGCTTTCGCCATCGGCGGTCGAGATCTGCAATGTGCTCTTGAATCCAGCGGGCGCATCGTTGCCTTCATTGCGCGTGACCTCGAAATCCAGCAGCTCAAGCGCGATTGGCAATGGCGTCGAACGCCAACCGTAGGAAATGCCAATTGGATTTGGCGACGTCGGAACGGTGATTTGCCAACCCGCTGAAATCCATTGCTCATAAGTTTCGCCATTCTGTTCCACTCGAACGCGGATGCCGTCGGGCAATTGGTTTGCGCTATCATTTTTCGCGGGTCTGAAATCCATCCATTCTTCCGCGTGCGGTAGGATGCGATCGACTACCAGTTGCCAATCGGCCCAGCCAGTCACGAGCGGTTTATTTAATTCCAGCGGGCCCGAGGAATGGCCGAGTTTGCGTGAATCCAACTCGTAGGAAATCGCGCCGTCGTTAGCGACAAAAAGCGTGAGATGATTTTCCGCAGCGTTCGCTTCGTTCATCGCCGGCGCAATGTTCGGAATGGTTGAAGGCCCGCCATTGGTTGAAACAGCCTGCTCGTTTCCATGCGCAGTTGGCGCCAACGCCGCAACTGGAACTCCGCGGCCGCGAATGGTTACCACTACCGCACGATTGTCCGGCGAATCGCTGAGCGAGACCGGTTTCCCATCCTGGATCCGAAAATCGGCCCAATAGTTTTCAATGCGAACGGTGAATTGCGTTCCCGCAATCGCGACATCCTTTTTTAGATTTTGCGCGACATCGAGCGTCTGCGTCTTTCCAGCGAGCGAAATGGTGAGCTGACCTTTGTCGCCATCTTGCGGCGGTGAGAACGAAATTTTTGCGCCGGTGCCGCCACCCTTGGTGACGTGACGGATCTGGTCCGGCATTTTGGCAAAGACGAAGATTGATTCCTCCAGGTCCATGTCGCCTGTCGTCATCCCGAGCGAAGCCGAGGGATCCCGTGGTGTAAGCTGTGAGGTAACTTCCCCGGGATCCCTCGACGTCGCTTCGCCCTGCTCGGGATGACCGGCGGTCGGGATCTGCGCCTGGCCGCGTTTTAATTCGATGTTGGCCAGGCCCATCGCGAAATTTCCGTTTTGAGCATTATCGGCCAGTAACCAACTTTCCAGTTGTTGCCCCATCATCGCGGTTTTGATCGTGAAATGGAGCGCTGGCGTTCCGCCTGCATCCAATGGCCGCGGATTCAGTTTGGCATCAATTGCTTCGGCATAACCAATCACGCTCAACCGCGCACCGCTGGCTAGCCTTCCCAAATCGCGCGGATGCTTCGGCGTTGGCGGGCGATGCAAGAATTCCGCGTGATAACCTTTCAACACGCCATCGGAATCATGAACGCGCAGTTGATGTTCATCGATGAGCAACCGATTGGCAGGCGGATCGCCTTTAAATAAAGTGATTGTCCCTTCGATTCCGAAAATGCGACCGATGAGCGAGCCGGTTAGCAGAGTGATGATGCCGAGATGGGTGACGAGAAAGGCAACGTGATGCTTGCGCCACGGCCAGCGCGAGAGAGCGGAGACGGTGAGATTAGCGCCGAGTAAGACGAGCCAGAGATTGAACCAGGGCGCACGATAAACATACGCGCGTGCGACTTTGGCATCGAAGCTCGATTCCCAAATCGTGCCGGCAATGGCGGCAACGATCAGGACCGCGAGCAGAACGACCGCCAGCTTGAGCGACGCGAAAAATTTGAAGCTCGGGCCGCGCTGCCAGGAGGGACGCACTGAGGAAATAGTCGCCATGATCTGCGCGCAGTTTCCACAAGAAAGGCGCGCGGTTCAACTCTCCAGCTCGTCATCCCGAGCGTCAGTCGAGGGACCCCGTCGCGAAAGCTTTAAGGTTACTTCAGCGGGATTCCTCGACTCCGCTCGGAATGACGGGAAAATTAGCGCGGATTGCTCCGCAATGCCTTCGCTGTTTTCACTGGCGTCTGGCCTAGCGCGCTGGCGCGCGGATTTTTTCGCGCCATCACCGACCGGCGCCGAAACTCAAATTCATTTCCCGACACTCTTGCTTTTCGCCGCGCGCATACTGTGCCGTCGCGCGTCAGCCATTACTTCGTCCAGGCCTTCCAGCGTTTGCGGATGGGTTTGGTATAACGTGAAACCTTCACGTTCTTCAGACGATCGACGCCTTCCTTGAGCGCGTCAGCCGAATCTTCCGCCTTGGCTTTGACCGATTTCAGCATCGGCCACAGAAACGGCAGCGAGAGGAAACCTAATGCGCCGTCGCTTATCTTTTCCTCCGGCTCGATCTTCCTTTCGGCCGTGCTGGAAGCGTAGCGAATCGCCAGTCCGATTGCGATGCCAACGCCGAGTGCGCTAAGCAGGATCGGAATGGGATTGCTGCGTACAAAAATCTCGGTGCGCTCTCGCGCCGCGCCCGCTTTCTCTTTGGTTTGCTCCCACGCGTTGCTCGCGGTTCCGGTCAGACCACGGTTGCTTGTCTGGAAAGCGCCCACGTCAGCCGATGCTCCAGTGGGAACTTCCTCATTAAATTCGTCGCCAGTTGGATTAATCATACAAAAAGATTTCGTATTTCGCGGCCAGTTTGCGCGGCCAGCCCCATTGCTGGAAAATTTACGCGCTTTATCTTGGCAAAGTGAAACTTAACCTCGGATGCTGGATTTTCTACCAGGAAGGTTACGTGAATATCGACCGCGATCGCGAGGTGCGAGCGGATCGTTACGAGGACATTTCGACCCTGCCGAGTTTCGAAGCGAATTGCGCCGATGAGATTTACGCCGGGCACGTGGCCGAGCATATGGACGACGTGAAAGCGAGCTTCGCGCGTTGGTTTGAGGTGCTGAAACCGGGAGGTCGTATCACCATAACAGTGCCGGATTGTCGCGGCGCCAATCGGATGTGGTTAGAACGAAAACGTTTTCCCGCGTTGGAGTTAGGACCCGATGAAGGAATTATCGCCATTACTACGGAGTGAAAGCAGAAGATATCGGCGATCGGGAAAAGGAAACGCTGCTTCACCATCGGGTCTTCGATGAATCGACGTTGCGAATATGCATAGAAGCAGCGGGATTTATCAACATTGCCCCGGTCGATAACCATGAAGCGATGGTGGCCCTTCCTCAGCGCTCGGCTGGCAACTCGCGCTCGAGGGTTACAAACCAAAGCAGGGCTGAGGCGCATTCGGCTCAACGCCCTTTGAGTCGCGATTCGTACCTTGGCGGTCTATGTGCGGGGTTTCTCGTCGACAAATGACGAAGCACGGAATGGTCCGAGCCGGACTGGCGTTGAATATGCCGAAGGAATGACGAAGCTCGTATGACTAAGACATTCTGTATCGGCGGTTCTTGAAATGCTGCTACGGCGCCAGCCGTTCGATCCGCCACGATTCGCCGTCGCGCGTGTAGCGAAAGCGATCGTGCAAGCGATTGGGGCGACCCTGCCAAAATTCGATTCGCTCCGGTTTCACCCGATAACCGCCCCACTGGGGCGGACAGGGGATTTCGTGGCCGGCAAATCGCTCTTCCAATTCTGAAAGTCGCGCTTCCAATATTCGGCGTGCGTCGATCACTTCGCTCTGATGCGAAACCCACGCCCCAAGCTGGCTGCCAATCGGCCGCGAATGAAAATAGCGGGCCGATTCTTCGCGCGAAACTTTTTCGGCGATGCCGTCGATCCGAATCTGCCGCTCGAGTTCCTTCCAATGAATGACCAAACCCGCTCGCGGATTTTTTTCCAGGTGCCGGCCCTTTTCGCTCTGGTAATTCGTGTAAAAAACGAAACCAGCGTGATCGTAACCCTTGAGCAAAACCATGCGCGTGGTCGGCTGGCCATTTTCCGCCACCGTTGCCAGGGCAATCGCATTCATCTCACTGATCCCAACCTCCACCGCCGCGGTGAACCAAATCCCGAACTGCTTGATCGGATCGGGATCGAGATCGATGCGGCGCAAACCGTGGGTGAAGTATTCTTCGCGCAAAGCGACAAGATCGTGCGGTAAGTCCACGCTAGCGAAAATTAGCCGACGCCGGCAGCCGCTGAAAGCTGAAAGAGTGCTCCGGCTGGATGGCCCGGACTGAACGAGCTATGGGCGGCGCATTACTTTTGCCTTTCCGCTTTGCCAAAGATCACGCGGCGGTTGTAGCACAGGCATCTTGCCGGTAGGCCACCGGACATCTTGTCCGGTGTTCCACACGCCGCAGGCGAAATGCCTTTGGTAGAGACTCAGCAGACGAGACGCCCGCTGTCCCCACAGACAAGATGTCCGTGCTACCACTACAGTTGCGAGCGGAAAGGGTAAGCCAGCCATTCCACCGTCCGCTCCCACAGCGAGCGACGGCGGAATTGTTCGAGAGTGTACTCACGGCTCTGCCTAAGATCCTGCGTAAAGGTCTCCTCCATTTGTCGGCCGAA
>Ga0209687_1000202_pt1 | contig 21862 bp, 19 predicted proteins | sample GraSoiAngelo_136_FD_185893 | JGI IMG/M metagenome (GOLD analysis project Ga0209687, IMG submission 185893) | Grasslands soil microbial communities from the Angelo Coastal Reserve, California, USA - 14_0929_09_20cm (SPAdes) (version 2) | ecosystem: Environmental > Terrestrial > Soil > Grasslands ...
TCCGAATTGTTCCGAGGGAGAAGCGGCGATTCTTTCCCGAGCTACTTTCGGGGGACATCTAGCGGAAAAGGAGTCTATCAGGCAGCGGAAAGACGGCAGCATGGCGCCGGTTGAGGTATATGGCGTACCCATCGTGCTTGACCAGAAGCGCGAAGGGACATACGGAATGTATGTCGATATAACGGAGCGCAAGCTCGCCGAAGCCGAACTGCGAAAATCAAAAGAATCCGCTGAAGAGGCCAGAAGCGTCGCCGAAGCCGCGACACGCGCAAAGAGCGAGTTTCTCGCCAACATGAGCCATGAGATTCGCACTCCAATGAACGCGGTTATCGGAATGAGCGGCATACTCTTCGACACCGATCTGTCGTCGGAGCAGCAGGAATGCGTGGAGATCATTCGAACTTCCGGCGACGCGCTTCTTGCGATCATCAACGATATTCTCGACTTTTCAAAGATCGAGTCGGGCAAGCTCGAACTCGAACAGGCGCCGTTCAATTTTACGGACTGTATTGAAGAGGCCCTGGATCTGGTCGCGGGCAAGGCGGCGGAGAAGGGATTGGATCTCACCTACGCCGCTGGTGATTCGGTTCCCGACGTCATCATAAGCGATATAACGCGGCTGCGTCAGATATTCGTCAACCTGGTAAACAATGCCGTGAAATTCACCGACACGGGAGAGGTGAGCATAACGGCGCACGGCCTCCGCGTAGAAGACGACCTGCACGAGATACACATCGCAGTGCGAGATACGGGCATTGGCATCCCGGAGAGCCGAACGGAGCGCCTGTTCCAATCCTTCAGCCAGGTCGATAGCTCGACTACGCGGCACTACGGAGGCACCGGCCTCGGCCTTGCGATCAGCAAGCGGCTATCGGAGATGATGGGAGGACGAATGTGGGTGGAGAGCAGGTTCGGAGTCGGATCGACCTTCCACTTCACGATCCGTGCGCGAGCAGCGGCCAGCGAGCAGCGGGCTCATCAATTATCTTCGCAGCCTCTGCTCAAGGATAGACGATTGCTGATCGTAGACGATAACCATACGAACCGGAGGATACTCATGCATCAGGCCGCGGCATGGGGAATGAACGCGGAGGAAGCCGCCTCCGGCGCTGAAGCCCTGGAAATGATCTCAAACGGGAAGCGGTTTGATCTGGCCATTTTGGATATGCACATGCCGGCGATGGACGGCATAACGCTCGCGGAGCGAATTTGCAAACAGGACGGAACACCTGAACCCCTGCTTATTCTATTGTCATCCGGATACGACGGAAAACGTGATCTCGCGGTCCGCCAGGCCGAAGGGATGTTTGCCGCCACGCTTATGAAACCCATCAAGCGTTCGCTGTTTTACGAGACGCTGATCGCGGTAGTTGTCGGGAAACAGGAAAGAGCGAAAGGAGCAGCCAGGGAATTTGACGGTAAAATGGCCGAGCGGAGGCCCTTGACCATTCTTATGGCGGAGGACAGCGCTATCAATCAATTGGTGGCCCTCAAACAACTGGAGAGGCTTGGCTACCGCGCCGATGTCGCGGGCAACGGCCTGGAGGTACTGGAAGCCCTTGAAAGAAGGCGTTACGACGTCGTGCTCATGGATGTCCAGATGCCGGATATGGATGGGCTGGAGGCAACCAGACGAATATGCGCTAAGTGGACCCGTGAAAACAGACCGAGGATAATAGCAATGACCGCGAACGCGATTCAGGGCGATAGAGAAGAATGTCTTGCGGCCGGTATGGATGACTACGTGAGCAAGCCCGTGCGGGTCGGCGACCTTGTTGAGGCGTTATCGAAGTGCGGCAGCGTTGCGTCACAAAATCCGACTCCATACAACGAAGCGAAAGCCGACGTCGAGCGAGTTTGAAATAATGATGCGGGATGACACACCCGGTACGATTCGGAAATCTGACGCCGGGTCTCAATTCCTGCTCTATGCTTAATTCCTCAGGACCTCAGAGATCTTCGTGGAATTTGACCCGCCTCTCAGTCGACAGAGCATACAATTAACTCATCATTCGGTCCGTGAGCTAATGCTGATGCTGGCAGGAACGACGGGCTCTTGATCCACCCTGGTGTTTGCCGATGCCATCAAACTATGTCGCCGGCCATATCCGAAGTAAATCGCGAAGCCGAGTACCAGCCAAACTACAAGTCTCAGCCAATTTTCGGGAGGCAGCGAGAACATTAATAGCAAGCAGATCAGGATCCCGAGGATCGGAATCAGCGGAACCATCGGTACTCGGAACGGCCGCTTAGCCTCGGGATTGGTCTTTCGCATAATCAAGACCGCCGCGCATACCATCACAAAAGCCATGAGCGTTCCGATGTTCACCAGTTGCGCGAGGATTCGAAGCGGTAGGAATGCCGTCACAAAGGCCACAAAGACACCGGTCAGTATCGTGGATTTCCACGGTGTGCGGAATCGCTCGTGAATGGCTCCAAAAAATCCTCGCGGCAGCAGTCCATCACGGGCCATCGCCAGAAAAATCCTCGCCTGACTGAGCATCGTAACGAGCACGACCGAGGTGATGCCGGCAAGCGCGCCGAACGAGATCAGGAACTGCGCCCATCCAAGGCCGACGTGCTTAAACGCCTTCGAAACCGGCGCGCTGATGTCGAGTTGATTGTACGGAACCATTCCCGTCAGGACCGCCGAAACTACGATGTACAAAACGGTGCATATGACGAGCGAGGTTATGATCGCGAGGGGTACGTCTCGCTGGGGACGGCGCGCTTCTTCTGAGTGGGTCGATACCGAATCGAAGCCAATGTAGGAGAAGAAAATTATCGCCGAGCCGGCGAGCATTCCGAGCGGCTGGCCTCCGGCGTCGTGCTGCCCAGCGGCCGTCTTCCCGAAGAAGCTTATTCCGGTGAGACCAAACGGCGCGAACGGCTTCCAGTTCGCCGGATTTATGTAGAACACTCCGACGCCGATTACAAACAGCACTATCGCGACTTTTAATATCACCATAGCGGTGTTGAAGCTGGCGCTTTGTTTTATTCCGACGACCAGAATCACCGTAACGATTCCCGTAATCACCACGGCGGGAAGATCGATGAGCGAACCCGTAGAACTGAAGCCGCCCATCGACGGATCGTAATCAAAAGGCGCGCCGCTGATCGCCTTCGGCAGATTTATTCCAAGCAATCCGAGCAGATCCTGAAAGTAGCCGGACGCTCCGACGGCGACCGTTCCCGCGCTCACGGCGTACTCCAAGATTAAGTCCCAGCCGATTATCCACGCGAACAACTCGCCAAGCGTCGCATACGCGTATGTGTACGCCGAGCCTGCAACCGGAACCATTGAAGCGAACTCCGCATAACAAAGAGCGGCAAAAATGCAGGCTATTCCCGCTACAACAAAGGAGAGCATTAAGGCCGGTCCTGCTTTGTCATGCGCGGCGGCTCCAGTGAGAACGAAGATTCCGGTTCCGATCACCGCGCCGACGCCAAGCGAGGTCAGGTGAACAGGCCCGAGTACGCGCCGCAGTCTGTTTTCGCCCGCCATCTCTTCGAGCAATCCAGCGACCGTTTTTTTCCTGAATAAACTGCTGCTCATGATTTGGTCCTCCTCGGAATAGATAGCTTTCCGACTATTTCGCTCGTAGCTCCTCCGCGGGGCATCCGCCTCTCCGGGGCATCCGGTCGTCGCGGATTATCGCGGACTATAAGAGGGTATTCGCGGGCGGCCAATTACTTTGTCACGAACGGTCTGGGGCAGGCTTCAACTGCGTGTACAGGGAATGAACGGCGAAAGACAATGGCTGGAAAAACGTGAATATTCGAGAATCTCTAAGCTGAACTTACAAGAGATCGGTCAGTTTTCTTCGGCAGGTTCGACTGAGGGAAAGGCGGGTGCCGTCGTCCAGGACGACGCGGTATTCACCATGGAACCAGGGCTCGAGTTCTTTTACTCGATCCAGGTTCACGATTGCCGACCGGTGAACCCGTATAAACTTCTTTGGATCAAGCTGGCTTTCAAGAGTACCGATCGCCTCACGATGCAGAAACGATTCCTTTGTCGAATGAAGGCGGACGTACTTGCCCTCGGCTTCGATCCAATCGATATCGGAGGTCTTGATAAACAAGACGCGCGTGTTTGACTTGATCAGAATACGCTCCAGGTAGGAAGTCGTTGCCTTGATTTCTTCCAACAAGGCCACGGTTCTTCTGCCGACCTCGCCGGGGTCATCTTTTTTTAGACGCGCCTTTGCCGCTTGCGCGGCGGCCTCGAATCGATTTCGGTCGAAAGGCTTGAGCAGATAATCGAGCGCGTGAACTTCGAAGGCCCGGATCGCATATTGATCATGTGCGGTCACAAAAACTACGACGGGAATTTTATCGCCAAGCTGTTTCAAGACCGCGAAGCCGTCGGCATCGGGCATCTGGATATCGAGGAATATGAGATCGGGCCGTTCGCGAATGATGGACATGACGGCCTCGGCGGCGCTTCCACATTCGCCGATGACGTAGAATTCAACGTCGCCTTTTAGAAGATTCCGAATCTTTCGACGGGCGAGCGGCTCATCGTCGACGATGAGCGTTCTTATCGGTGTTGCCATCTTCCAGGACCGATCTCTCAAACGGTATCTCGAGAGTGACCAGCGATCCTCCGCCGGGCGCGCCGCTGAGCTCGAATCTGTAGGAATCGCCGTAGTGTTGCGCCAGACGGGCGCGCGTGTTGGAAAACCCCACGCCTTCTTTTAACGGCCTGCCGAAGCTCTCGGATGCGCCTACTCCGTCGTCGGCAATCTTCAATCTGAGAATATCGCCGGTTCTATCCGCGTGTATGTCGATGTGGCCCGGCTCCGGGCGCGATCCGATGCCGTGGCGAATGGCGTTCTCGACAATCGGCTGAAGGATCAGGTTCGGCACGCTTGCGCCGAGCGATTCCGGTTCCACATCCATCGTTACCGACAGCCGATCGTTGAACCTGATCAGCTCGATGTCGAGGTATCGCTTCAAAAACTCCAGCTCCCTTTCGAGGGAGATTCGCTCTTCGCCCGAATTCTCGAGGGTCAGCCGAAGAAAATCGCCTAATCTCGCGATCATTACGTCGGCCGCTTCCACGTCTTCGGCTATCAAGGCGGATATCGAGTTCAGCGTATTAAACAGAAAGTGCGGCTGAAGCTGCATTTTCAAGGCGCGCAACTGCGCTTCGGCGGTCTGCAAGCGCGCATTCGCAAGCTCGGCCGCGATTCGAGTCGTCTTTAACTCTTCTTCGCGATATCGGTCATAATAATCCACCGCCAGAGCTATCAACAGAATAGTGGCGTAGGTGAGGAATCCCGTAGGCAGGTTGAAAAAGAAAAGAAAATTGAAGAGATCCGAAATTGTCGGCAACGGCTGGTAGGCCGCTACGTGCAACAGCCATCCGACCAGCAGGTACAGGCCTCGATGTACGAAGGTGATAAACAAGCCCAGAAGCATATGAGCCTGGACCGTGCTGCCCCAGTGGTCCCCGTTGACTCTCACGCGCCTGGTGAGCGAAAAGACCGCGGGCGAGAGCGCCGCCCAGATAATCCAGTAGGGCAGCTCCCACTTGATCATCTCGTTCAGGCTCGGCTGCTTCTTGAAAATCGCTACGTAGTGGTCGGCGAAGAGGTAATAGTTCAGCGTATAGGACAGCCCGATCACGAGCATCACAGCGGATACGAGCAGCCAGCGAATCCATCGGGCTTTTAGCTTCACGGTTCCACCTCGACAGCGTGTATGATACTACTCAATTCTATTTGCAAACCAATCCATCGGAATGTATAAAAAGCAGGCTTGCACTGAGCAGCGTTCAATCCGTTTCACAAAACATACGAGGTAGCTTAGATGAAGAAGGCTATTAGCGTAACTGTCAATGGCGTCGTTCATCATCAGGATGTCGAGCCCCGTCTCTTATTGGTACATCTTCTTCGGGATGTGCTGAACTTAACCGGAACCCACATAGGCTGCGAGACCTCAATCTGCGGCGCCTGCACCGTTATAATTGATGGACAGGCGGTAAAGTCGTGCACGATTCTGGCCGTTCAGGCCGACGGAGCGTCGGTTACGACGATCGAAGGACTCGGCACGGAGGCCAATCTGCACCCGGTCCAGGAGGGGTTCTGGGAACACCACGGACTCCAATGCGGATACTGCACGCCCGGCATGATTATGGCGGGAGCTCAGCTCCTTGACCGCATCTCCAGTCCGACCGCGGATCAGATACGACACGGGCTCGAAGGAAATCTCTGCCGCTGCACCGGCTATCAAAACATTGTAGAAGCCATCCAATACGCGGCCAGTAAAGCGAAGTGATCTCAGTCCCGATTATAGAATCTTCGATTTGAACACCGAGCGATCGATCTCATTTGAGAGAAGCCGGCATTCGCGATTCGCAATGCATTATTGAGCGAGGAAACTATGGCAGAAAAATATGTTGGCCAGAGAGTAAAACGGACCGAGGACCCGCGGTTGATACAGGGGCTGGGGCATTACGTCGACGACATCAAGCTTGCCGATATGCTGCACGTCGCCTTCCTCCGCTCCATGTACGCGCACGCTCGCATCACGAGCATCGATACGAGCGAAGCGCTGCACGCGCCCGGAGTCGTTGCCGTTTACACCGGCCAGGACGTTTCGTCGAAGATCGGTCAGGTTCCATGCGGAGCGGCGCTTCCGGATCTCAAGGTTCCAGATCATCGAGTGCTCGCAACCGATAAGGTTTATTTCGTCGGTCATCCGATCGCCGCGGTAGTCGCAACCGATCGCTATGCGGCTCGAGACGCCATCGATCTGATCATAGTGGATTATGAGGAACTGCCCGCGGTGATCGACGTGGAAGGAGCCGCCTCGAACAGTACCGTGATTCACGAGCATTTCGGCGACAACATCGCATACAAGCTCACGGCGGGCGAGGGCGACATCGAAGCGGCGCTTGCTTCGGCCGACCACGTCGTTAAGCAGCGTCTCGTGCACCAGCGGCTGGCTCCGATCGCGATGGAGCCGCGCGGCGTCCTGGCGCGCTACCTGCCCGGAGAGAAAGAACTCACGCTCTGGTCCTCGACTCAAATCCCGCATCTGATGCGCACCCAGGTTGCGATAATGCTCGGAATTCCCGAGAACAAGCTGCGCGTAATCGCTCCTGAAGTAGGAGGAGGCTTCGGATCGAAGCTGAACGTCTACGCCGAAGAGGCGTTGCTGGGCTGGATTGCGATGCAATTGGCCAGGCCGGTGAAGTGGATCGAGACTCGCCGCGAGAACATTCAGGCGACGATTCACGGACGAGGCCAGGTTGGATACATCGAGATTGGATGCAAGAACGACGGCACGATAACCGGGCTGCGCTACAACGTGTTCGCGGATATGGGCGCCTATCATCAACTTCTCACTCCGGCGATTCCTACTCTGACCGGATTGATGCTGTCGGGCTGCTACAAGATCCCGGCGATTCAGATGAACACGACCGCGGTCTTTACAAATAAGATGGCCACCGACGCATATCGCGGAGCCGGAAGGCCCGAGGCTACGCACGTCATCGAACGAGCGATGGATATGGTCGCCGCCAAACTGAAGATGGATCCCGTCGAAGTGCGCCGAAGGAACTTCCCGACGCCCGAGGAGTTTCCGTTCAAGACCGCAACCGGACTCTTTTATGACAGCGGCAACTATGTAGGCGCTCTCGACAAGGCGCTGGAGATGGCCGATTACTCGAAGCTGCGCAAGGATCAAGCCGCCGCCCGAAAGGACGGCAAGATCATCGGCGTCGGGGTCTCAACCTATGTCGAGATCTGCGCGATCGGGCCGTCTGCCGCAACTCCGGCCGGAGGTTGGGAGAGCGCAACGGTGCGAGTCGAGCCGACCGGCAAAGTCACGGTGCTTACGGGCGCATCGCCGCACGGTCAAGGCCAGGAGACGTCGTTTGCCCAAATCGCGGCCGACGCGCTCGGAGTCGACTTGAACGACATCGCCGTAGTTCACGGCGACACCGCCATAGTTCAATACGGGATCGGCACGTTTGGGAGCCGCGCCACCGCAGTCGGCGGGACCGCTCTGGTGCTTGCTCTTGAAGAGTTGACAAAGAAGGCGACCCGCTTCGCGGCGCATTTGCTCGAGGCGGAACCGGAAAGTCTTCAATTCGAGGATGGGAAGTTTTCAACCGACGGTAAGAGCGTTTCGATTCAAGAAGTGGCGCTTGCCGCGCACCTCGCGCGCAATATTCCGGCCGATATGGACCCGGGGCTTTCCGCGACTCGCTTTTTCGAGCCGAAGAACTTCACGTTTCCATTCGGCACTCACATAGTTGTAAGTGAGATCGACCGGGACACGGGAGACGTCAAGCTGACCAAATACGTGGCGGTTGACGACTGCGGAAAAGTCATCAATCCGATGCTCGTCGAAGGGCAGATTCACGGGGGTATTGTTCAATCGATCGGGCAGGCTCTGTACGAAGAGCTGGTTTACGACGATCAAGGGCAGCTAGTTACCGGCACGCTTATGGACTATGCGGTGCCCAAAGCGGCAATGATCCCGTGGCTCGAACTCGATCGTACCGAGACTCCATCGCCGGTCAATCCGCTCGGCGTAAAGGGCGTCGGAGAAGCGGGAACCATAGGAGCTACGCCCGCGATTGTAAATTCGATCGTGGATGCGCTGTCACCGTTCGGCATCACGCATCTTGATATGCCGCTTCGGCCCGAGCTCTTGTGGAAGATCGTCAATAACGCGGGTTGATCGCGAAGCCGCGGCAAACGTGAATCGCTGTTTTCAGGTTTAGAGGAGATTGATCATGATCCCAGCACAATTTGATTACATAGCTCCAACCACTCTGGACGAAGCAGTCGCGCTGCTCAGTCAGCACGCGGACGACGCAAAGGTGCTGGCCGGGGGGCACAGCCTGATTCCGGCGATGAAGCTCAGGCTCGCGCAGCCGCAATTGCTCGTGGACATTGGACGCATCAAGGGCCTCTCTTACATCAGGGAAGAAGGCGGCCAGATAAGAATCGGGGCGATGACCACGCATTATCAGATCGAGTCGTCGGCTCGGCTCCGTGAAATATGCCCGCTTCTTCCCGAAGCCGCGGGACAGATCGGCGATGTTCAGGTTCGGAACAAGGGCACCATCGGAGGCAGCCTGGCTCATTCGGATCCGGCGGCCGACTGGCCTGCCGCGGCGCTCGCGCTCGACGCGGAGCTGCGCGCCGTCAGCTCGAAAGGCGAGCGAGGGATCAAGGCCGCGGACTTTTTCGTGGACCTTTTCACGACGGCGCTCGAACAAGGAGAGATTCTGAGCGAGATTCGAATCCCAATTCCAAAGGCGCGAACGGGACAGGCCTATTTGAAGGCCGCGCAGCCGGCGTCAGGGTTCGCGGTAGTAGGCGTGGCCGTTTCTCTCGTTCGAGACGCCGCCGGAAAATGTGAAGCAGCAGCGGTCGGCATTACGGGCGTCGCTTCGAAAGCCTATCGCGCGGCTGCCGTCGAAAAGGCTCTCGCGGGCGCATCGCTTGATGAAAAGATGATAGCTGCCGCGGCTGCTCATGCGACGGACGGTATCGATGCGAACGGCGATCTTTATGCGTCCGCGCAATATCGAAAACATCTCGCGGCGGTGTATGCGCGACGTGCTATTACAGCCGCCTCTCGATGATCACGGTTAGGCGGCGCAGGAGAATTATTTCCCATTTCTGATGCCTTCTATCGATTTAAATGAAGATCGAGGGAACCCAAGAAATCAGCGCGGATCGCGAGCGGGTCTACAGCGCTTTGATTGATCCGGCGGTCCTGCAACGCTGCATTCCGGGCTGCGAAAAACTGGAAGCAACCGGTGAGAACACCTATTCGGCCAGGCTGCGCGCCGGGGTTGGTTCGATCAAGGGTATATTCAACGGCGCCGTAAAGCTCGAAGATATGCAGCCTCCCTCGCGCTACCGGATGATAGTCGACGGCAAAGGCCAGCCGGGTTTTCTTAAGGGCAGCGGTGAAATAGCTCTGGATGAAAAGAACGGAGCCACGTTGATTACGTTTAGCGGCGACGTTCAGGTAGGCGGAACAATCGCGGGCGTCGGTCAGCGAATGATTCAGGGCGCGGCGAAGATGATGGCTACGCAGTTCTTTACGGCGATTGAAGCCGAGGCGAAGGCGCGGCCCGATGAACCGCCTCCCACTCACGGCTTTTTTCGAACAGCCCTGAGGTGGTTCTCAGGGTTTATCCGCCGATCCGTTGCCAGGTAGCCGTGTTATACCGCTGAAACAGCAATGGCTTGCGAAGCCCATAGAGCTTTGCAAGCCATCCTCATTTTAAGACAACCGATTAGGAATTCTTCTCGGCGATGTCGCCAATGATTGGCAGCTTCCACATCTGACCTTGATAAGCCTTAACGCAGGCGATGATGTGGACGATCAGCAGGGCTAATCCAATCGCGAAGAAGAAGAAAACTAGAATCAAGCTCGCGCCCAGCGCGCCGGCGCCTCCGGCCATTCGGCCTCCCACCGAGATGCCCACTCCCAGGATTCGGGCCGCGATATTGATCACCAGACCTATGAAAAAGAGCATCAGGCCTTGCAGTGAATGAAACCTTAAGAAGCGATTCTCTTTGGGCTCTGTCGCGAGCCACAAAATCGAGCTGATCAAATCTATACAGCAGAGGCAAGCGGGCAGGTAGCAGAGCATTGCCGCGACATTATTGTTCAGTCCCAGCACCTTGGTCTTTCCTGAAGGCGGGCTTGGCGGCGGTGGGTAGCCACCTCCTTGATATCCTCCTGGCGGCGGGTAACTCATCGCGATTCCTCCTTGGTCAGAATTGAAATCCCCGTCCTACTGTCCGGTCATACTACTTTCGAGTATGTTCGATGTCAAACTACACCAGTAAATAGAAAGAAAGTAAATAGATGCATTCGGAGCCCGCGGCCGATTCTCGTCGCGGTCAGCGACGATTCAGCGCTCTCGCTGTGACGCTGGTCACTTGTCGCTGACGCGACAAACATGCTGGTTCCTCCTGCAACCGTGCACTGAAAGGCAGGGCCGGAGTTTGGCCGAACCAGGGCTCATTTCGAGGGCTCGCGTACCTCGATTAAATCCTTCCTCACCTCTATCAACATCCCGCCCGCCCGCTCGATATAAAAGACCGTTCCTCCCTTGCGCACGGAGTAGCCTTCAGACTTTATAACTCCGACAAACGTGTTCGAGCCCTTGTCATAGGCGAGCTTGCCGGCGTATTTGTTCTCCTGCCTGCCGCCGAACATTACTCCAAAAGGGTTTTGTCCATATCGAACGGCAAAGATGGTGAAGAACAGTATGGCTCCGATAAGAAGCGATCCGATGGCGCCGATCAGGACGACTTTGATCCTGCTTCTTCTATTCGATGCATCCAATTCAGGGTTGCCGTGTGTGTCGAACATATGAAGAACTAGGACTAGAGCAAAGCAACAACCATTCAACTCCGGAACGTCGGGATTATATGTTCGGCAAATTGCCTGATCCATTCGTGATTAAACGGCGCGGAGGCGAGCGGTATCAAATGAGTCACGCCGACGTCAATCAACTGTGATACGCGATCGCGAACTTCTTCGATGGAGCCGACAAGCAGCCCCTCCGCGACTTCTTCCGCGGGTCTTCCAAAGGCGCGAGCCAAAGCACCCACGATAGTATCCTTCTGTTTTTTGGACTCGGTTATCGCGGCAAGGCCGGACCAGGAGATCTCGATCTCATTGAAGTCCCTTCCGACTGCATCACAGTGCTCGCGCAGCACGTCGATTTTGTGCTTGAAGACGGCGGGAGATCCGAATGTATTCCAGATGTCGGCGTGGCGCGCCGCGACTTTGAGAGTCATCTTCTCGCCGCCGCCGCCGATCATTATCGGAGGTCTTCGAAGCGGCTTCGGCTCGCAGTAGGCGTCTTTTATTTGATAGTAGCGCCCTTCGAAGGTGAATTGTTTTTGTGTCCAGAGGCCCTTGATGATCTGTAGTGATTCGTCCAACCGGCGAATGCGCTCGGCGGTTGTATAGAACGGAATGTCATAGGCAACGTGCTCCTGTTCGAACCAGCCTCCGCCCAAACCCAGAATGAACCGTCCGCCGCTGACATGATCGAGCGTGGCTCCCATATTCGCGAGCACCGCTGGATTGCGATAGGTATTGCCGTTGACGAGCGTGCCGATCCGCACATGTTTGGTGCACGCGGCCAGACCGGTTAGAGACACCCAGGCTTCGAAGCAAGGTCCCGAGGGATCGCTCAGGATTGGAAAGAAATGATCGAAATTCCATGCGGTATCGAAGCCAAGCTCATCGATCAACTCCCAGACCTCGCAGAGATCTTTCCAGGTCGTGTTTTGCTGTGAAGCCTGGATACCAAATCTTATGGGTTTGCTCACTCTGTCACCTCCTTGAGTTTTTACCAGCCGCTATAGGACCAGCGTTTGATCCTGACAGGCGCGATCTTAATCAATAGAGAATCCTCGATCGGCATCGCTTCATATTGAGGATACTTTTGCCGCAACAATGCCATGACTCCAGAGTGCTCGAAATCCGGCATTGCGCCGGGCTCACATAGTTCCGCATTGCCTGAGATGAGGACGTAGCGAAGCTCGCTCCAGTCGTCGGAGTAGTCATCAATCAAAAGCGACACCCGCGGATTCTCACGGATGTTGCGAAGCCGCTTCAATGATCGGATGTCCGCGTCTTTCGGCTTCTGATCTATTACAGAATACACATGCCGCTCGTGAAATATGTAGCAGATCGGCACTACAGCGGGCCGTCCCTGGCGATCAGCCGTCGCGAGTCTCGCGACCTTATGCGCGTTTATGAACGCCCGCGTGATCTCGTCGATTTCCGTCATTGAATCGATATCCGTTAGACGGCGGAAGTACCAGCTCCGCAATCAATATTCAATCGATCTGAAGAAGCAGGTCCGCTCACCCGTATGGCATGCAGGCCCTCGAGGTTCAACCATCACGAGCAATGCGTCTCCGTCACAATCAATCGCTATGGAAACTACTCGCTGCGTATTTCCGCTGCTTTCACCTTTGTGCCACAACTGAGCGCGCGAGCGACTCCAGAACCATGTCTCTCCCGTTTCCTTTGTCCTGGCGAGGGACTCCTTGTTCATATATGCCACCATCAGGACCTGTTGAGTCGCGGAGTCCTGCACAATTGCGGTAACAAGGCCTCGCTCGTCAAAGTTGATTGATTGGTCAGTTGTCATTCGTCGCTTGTCATCGGTCATGTGTCACTTGCCGCCGCTCGTTTGAAGGCTCGAGAGTCGGCGCTGTGATTCGCACTGGAAGGCCGCGGGCCCGGAGCAGTTCTTTGGCTTGAGTGATGGTAAATTCGCCGTAGTGGAAGATCGAAGCGGCGAGAACAGCGGAAGCCTTGCCTTCTTCGAGCGCCTCCGCCAGGTGCTCCAACGTCCCCGCGCCGCCCGACGCTATGACGGGGATCGACACCGCTTCGGCTACAGCGCGGGTCAATCCCAGGTCGTAGCCGTCGCGAGTGCCATCGCAATCCATGCTGGTCAGTAGAATTTCGCCGGCGCCGAGTTTCTCCACTTGAACCGCCCATTCCACTACATCAATGCCTGTCGCGATACGCCCTCCATGGCTATAGACTTCCCACGAGCCTCCCGCTTCACCCTCGTCGCTGGCCCCCCGCCCCCCTCCACGATTCCCCATTTCGCTCCCCTCCATTCCCTGTCCCCTGTTCCCTTCCCTCTGCCTACCTCTCTTCCGAGCGTCGATCGCGACTACGATGGCTTGCGAGCCGAACGATGAAGCGCCTGAAGCGATCAGCGCGGGATTATCTATGGCGGCGGTGTTGATCGATATTTTGTCGGCGCCGGATGCCAGAATCTCCCGCATGTCTTCGATAGTCCGAATTCCGCCGCCGACTGTAAAGGGAATGAAAACGGAATCGGCGACTTTTCGCACCATCTCTCGAACGATGTCTCTACGATCCGATGACGCGGTTATGTCCAGGAACACCAGCTCATCCGCGCCTTCGCGATCATAGCGTCGAGCCTGTTCGATCGGGTCTCCTGCATCCTGGAGCTCCAGAAATTTGATGCCTTTGACGACACGGCCTCGATCGACGTCCAGACAGGGAATGATTCGCTTAGCGAGCATATGCGTCGGTCAAAAACAGAACGATAGATATTATGCCATCGCGTGCGGCAAGGCGGCATGGGGCGCCTTCTACTTGCAACGATATATCGGTGTGCTGTACGCCTGCCGCGCGGTGCTACTTCGCGGCTTCAATCGCTTCCTGCAATGTGAAGCGCCTTTCATAGAGCGCTTTGCCTACGATCACCGAATCAACTCCGTCGGCCTCGAGCTCGCGTAACCTTGATATATCATCGAGCGACGATACGCCTCCGGATGCAGTTATTCGCGCGCCCGATGCGACCGCGATTTCGCGAGTCAACTCTACATTCGGTCCTTCTAATTTTCCGTCCCGGGTTATGTCGGTAAAGATGATTCGCTTCACGCCGACAGCGGCAACCTGACGGGCGAGTTCTATCGCATCAATTTGACTGGCGTGGGTCCAGCCGCGCGTGGCTACTTCACGTCCGCGTGCGTCGATGCCGACGACTATCCCTTCCGAAAACATATTCACCGCCTCCCGCAATATCTCGGGCCGCTCGACGGCAGTTGTTCCAAGGATCGCTTCAGCCGCGCCGATTGTTACTAATAGATGTTCGATGTCCGAGATCGAACGGATGCCTCCGCCGACTTCGACTGGTGTAGTCGTATTTGAAACGATTCGCTGTATGATCTTCTGATTCTCCGAAGCTGCTCCGAGAAAAGCGCCATCCAGGTCTACAACATGGATCTTCAATGCGCCGGCCTGCTGGTAACCCAGGGCCGCCTCAACCGGATCGCGGCCGTAGACCGTTTCTTTATCCTTGCGCCCCTCGACCAGGCGAACGCAGCGGCCATCCTTCAAGTCTATCGCGGGAATTATTATCATTGTTCTTCGTCTATGCGTTCGATCGTGTAGCTTTGCCGCTCAATCCCGAGGAGAGAATATACGGCGCATCCGAGCTTAAGAAAAGTCGGCGCACCCCGCAATCACTCTATTGACGGCGCCTACCAGGGCGACGGTCCACGCGACAGCGATTACGTAGCGGCGCGATTACCAATCTCTTGAGACTGTATATTGAAGCGCGGATATTTGCCTTTTGCCTGGGAATGAACGAGACTTACCGCCTCCGAACAACCCGGCGCCGGGACAAAGATCTGGATATTTCCCCAAGATCGGTTGCGAATACTTCATCGAAGCGGCCAAGCTAAGACTCTAAAACTAAAATCCAGTTTCAGAAGGACGACCTATGCCGAAATCACTCTTCCCCGGAGTCTGTTTAAGCGCTGCGTTCCTTTTGCTCTCCGTTTGCGCGCAATATCGAATTGGCGTAGCTCAAGAGACCAAACCTCAAAGAATGTCGCCGAGCGAACTTTTTGGCGCGCTGGCGAATCAGCCTGATTTCACCGCTGACTGGGTTGCGATTATCGACGAGCCTCAGATGGGGATCAAGTACACGGCCAGAATTCGAATCGCAAGGAAGAAAGAGCAATTGCGGCGCGAGATTTTTCCACTGGAAAATGAACCCCAACTACGATCCTCTGGCGACAAGAACTACAAGCTGATGGAAACAATCAGAGGAAAAGTCGCCGGTTCACCGCCTCCTCCGATGAAAAAGAAATCGGATGACTTTTAGATCTCAAGGACCAGCATGAGTTCGGATCGACAAGCAATGGATTCGAATCGAGCGGTAACCGGCGCGGAGGGATCAGGCAGCGGCGCATACGTTGTGCGAAGAATGCGCTGGGCCGAGACTATTTTCGCTCTGGTGTTGATGGCGTACACCGCGCTCGCCGTTCTGGCGAATCGGTATGCATACTTCGAATGGGATCTGAGACTGGCGAGATGGATACAGTCGCTTCACGGATTCGGGTTCGATTCGCTGATGGAATGGATATCGATTCCCGGAAGCGGATGGACGCCGTTTTTTCTTGTTGTCGCCATTGGGCTGGGCTTGTTTGGAGCGAGGCTGAGACTGGAAGCCCTGGCGCTTACGTCCGGTGTTGGTCTGGGCGCGCTGTTGAACAGATTTCTCAAACAGCTCATAGGGAGACCACGTCCCAGCAACCTGCTGTTACATATCGATGGCAGATACCGTCTCGAGAGTTTTCCATCGGGGCACGTAATGTTCTTTGTTGAGTTCTTCGGCTTTGCTTTTGTCCTTTGCTACGTCCTGATGAAGCGAGGCGCGTTGCGAACCGCGATGATGTCGCTCCTGGGATCGCTCATAGCCTTAATTGGCGTATCGCGGGTCTGGCTCGGAGCACATTGGCCGAGCGACGTTGCCGGAGCTTATCTCGCCGGTGGAATCTGGTTGTTTATTACCATCGGATTCTATCGACGATTGAAGCCGACCGGTAATGAGTGATTCGGACGTGGAGACGGGGCATTTTGGGATGAAAGCCTACGGTTTTGATTGACATTCGCGTGAGCCTACTTACAATTGCTGGATCACTCTAGCTTGCAATAAGCACAAAGAGAAGTAAGGAGGGCGATACTGATGAAGAAGTGGTGTCTTTCAGTGATGCTTTCTTTCTGCTTGGGCCTTGTCGCGACGACGACCTGGTTACTCGCGACTCCGGTTCGAGCTCTAGGCGCGACCTGCACACACAACTGCGGCGGCGGCATACCACCCGTCAGTTGCACGGGTGCGAGTTGCTTTCTGACCGCGAAGGGCTGTTGTTCAGTCGACTCGAGCGGAAATACGCATTGCACTATCTGCGGCAGCGTACCGATCGGCCGCTAGCAACCGGCTGCTAATCAACGAGACGGCTTTGGACACGGCGCAGCAGAAACACCGGCGCCGCCCTGTTCAAAGCCGGTCTCATACGGGTCGCTCCATTCCAGCTATGCCAACCGAACAACTCAATAGCGAGCCGCACAGCGGGACAAGCAGTCCGAGAGCCTTCGGGTCAATTGGGAAGAGCTTACGAACGATCGGTCCGTGGGTGATTATACTCGTCCTCGCAGTATCAAATGCGCTTCTCATAAACCAGAACCTCCGAATGCGCGCGGAAATCAACAAGGGCAAGCCTGACTCTCTCGAGCCGGGCAATAAAGTATCGCCTTTTGTTGTGACGGCGCTGCGCGGAGGAACCATCAATGTGAACTACACGGGCGAGGAAGCCAAACGAGTCTTTCTATTTTTTAGCCCTGGGTGCCAGTATTGTCACGAGCAGTTTCCCTACTGGCGAGAGGTGCTGAAGAGCATAAACGGCAATCGTTTTCAGGTAATCGGCCTCGTTTCCGATTCCGAGGACAAGGCGAAGGTCGAGGATTATCTTCGCTCCGCGGGCTGCGAGTCTATGCCGGTAGCGTTTCTGCCGAGTTCCATCCAGCAAAGCTACAAGCTGATATTCACTCCTATAACCATTGTTGTAGATAACAACGGACGCGTGGAGAAAATCTGGCCGGGTTTGTGGGATAGCGAAACGATAGCATCCGCGAATTCGAGTCTCGGGCTTGAAATCTCCAAACGATAATCAGCGAACGCTCCGCCCTTCACTCCGACCGCTCTACTCCGGTTCAACCTCGATCTACTCTCCGGACACTCGCCGCCCTTTGGGTTTTAGTCCTTCCAACGCGCGTGGGTAGTGTGTTGATGGTGCGCCGCTGAAATGGATCTTATCTGGAGATACGCTGAATCTGGTCAAGGTATGATAGAGCCCTCGTCGCATACTCAAATGACTCATTAACCAAATCATCTAAGCGCTGAATCTCGTCATGGTAATCCGCGCGCACACGATTGATATGCAAGCGGTCACCATTGAGCCCGACAGCAGTTGAGCTTCGCCCCGCCTCGTCATCGGATTATTCATGTTCACGACTGAGTCGAAGCGCTAGTCTAAATACGAGAACGAGATTTCCATTAGCCCCAGGCGCCATCCGGGCGGGCACGCGCCTCTGGAAGGCGGCACGCGATGAGCGCGAGATCAAGCGTAGCACTCAACCGAGCGCTTCCCGTTCATCGCACGTATTCCCAGTGCCATGGCTCGTAGAAGTATGGGTGAAATCCAAATTTTCCCGCATTTTTCACGAGCCACCGGTAGACCGAGGTCCTGGTTTGAAGAAGCCGGTTGCTGTCGCTCGTGTTCACGGGCTCGCCTCCGACATACAGGTCAAGAGCCCGTCCGGTGAAGTGAGGGCTGTTGACCGCGAGTCCGGCGCTGCCTGAGTGTGGAGAGGCTTTTCGAAGCTGATCCTGGTAATCGCGTGTGCGAAACGCCGACACAATTTTGAGGTACTTTTCGGAGGGATCAAGCGCTCCCGCGCGCGTCACTCGCAATCCGAGAGACCGATCCTTCATCGCTCCCGTCAACATCCGTTTGTAAGCCGCATAGGTGCCTTTTTCAACCCGCCGGAGAGCTGCGGGCCGCTCTGGATCGTAGAGCTCCGACGGCGGCGCTTCGACAAGATCATCGTTTGACGGATGGCTTCGATCTTTGACTCTTGCGCTTTGAAGCGCCCCGATTATGCTGAACCATGTTTCGGAGTCGATGACTCCAGTCTTACGGAGCGCTCGCGCCTCCTGCCAGCGTCCGACCGCCCGGGAAAAGCCGTTGGTTCCCACCGCGTCCGAAGTGCGAAGCATGTGACTTACGAGGGGCGCATAGATCAGCCATCCGCGTTGCGATTTACCGCCAAAGGACCACCTCAGGTCAGCGCTGCTTATAAGGTTTGCGACGGGATTTGTATCGGGAACAGGGGCCGGAACTCCATCTCGGATCGATCCAACGCCGCGGTGATCGATCGTCGTAGTGACCTTGTGGAAAGCGGCGCTTCTACCCACCGCGGCGAAAATATACGCAGTGACAACCCCCATAATCAGCAACGATCCAACTCTCTTGATTCGACTCGACGGCACAAAATCAAATTATCAAACGCGGCGGACGGACTCAATATCAAGCTGAGAACCTGAATCACTCCAGTCAGTTGATATCCTTCCATTCCGGCCAGCCACGCTTCGGCTCGCTTTCCGAAAGCGATTTTGGACTGATCGCGGGAATGCGATTTGCACGGAGGGCATCCGCCCGTATCGCTATCAATCACCAGATTGTCTTGTAAGGCTCCCAACCAACGTCGATGTGTCCGATAGCGGTGCGAGCGCTCCGCCCGGTGTATTTCAGCCGGACTTTCGATATGTTCGCCGAGCCCCCCCGGCCGTCGGGACATCTTCCGAGAGCGGTTCCATTTTGTGGAAATGGAATACCAGAAGTAAAGATGAGGTGCTCAAATGCTGATCAGCATGGATCAGGAGAAGGCAGGACAGATTCGCGCGGTGTTCGCGTTGACTGGACCTCGGCAAACGCAGTTGGAGTTCGTTCTCAAGATTAACGGGGACGCCGTTCGATCTCGCCAGGCTCTAAGCGAAGTATCAAAACTTATAGATCAGCTCAAATTCGCGGCCCGGCCCCATTCGTGCGCGGGCTGCGACTGGCACGACGTGATGGCATTGATCGAGCGCTGTCATAGAGAAGCCCAGGCCTTCTCATGTTATGCCTCGACATCTCTCATGATCGACGACGCCGCGCCGCTTGTTGTAGCTGCCGAGCCGCGGCTGACAGCGGCAACGGCAGTTCTCCACTGATTATCGATCCGGCTCATTCGGCGCGGGACCGGCCGGAAGCTTTTCTTTCAAGTACCGCGTAAGCAGGCTGAATACATGCCTAGTCGTGCCGGGTCCTTCGTTGATTCCGTGAGTACGGTTCGGATACGCCATCATCGTGAATTGTTTTCCGGACGCGACCAGCGCGTTTATGAGCGCTTCGGTACCCTGATAGTGTACGTTGTCGTCTCCGGTGCCATGAACCACGAGCAAATCGCCTTTCAACTGCGCGGCGAAAGTTACCGGTGAGCTTTGCTTGTATTCATCGGGGTGATCCTGAGGCAGTCCGCAGTACCGCTCCTGATAAATCGTATCGTAGTACTTGATGTCCGCGACCGGCGCGACGGCCATCGCCATTCGATAGAGATCGGGATAGCGAAAGATCGCGTTCAGGCTCGACGACCCGCCGCCGCTCCAACCCCAGATGCCGATGCGGGACGGATCTACAAAGGGCCACTTCGCGACTGCCCGCACTGCGCCGGCCTGATCGCCGGAATTTACGACGCCCATCTTCCTATAGATCACTTTTCGCCATTCTCTTCCTTTTGGAGCCGGCGTCCCTCGATTGTCGACGCTCATCACGATGTAGCCCTGCTGGGCCAGCATCGTATGCCAGATCTGATTTCTCCCGCCCCACGCATCGAGCACCGTCTGTGACCACGGCTCGCCGTAGACATAAAAGAGCACCGGATATCGCTTCTTCGCGTCGAAGTCCGGAGGTTTAATCATCCAGCCATCGAGTTGCACACCCCCGCCGATATCGACGCGGAAGAACTCGGAAGGGCACTGTTTTAGACTCTTCATTCGCTCCTGAAGCGCTTTGTTATCGATCAAGCTTCGCAAGGTTGCGTGCTCGGGCAGGCGCACGACTTCGGTGATTGGTGGAGTCGTGAAGTTTGAATAGGTATGAATCGCAACATCGTTTCGCGGAGAGATGATGTAGTCGTGCCGTCCGGATTGTGCAGCCGGAGACAACTTCTCGGCCTTGCCGGAGCCGTCCAGCCGCGTCCGGAACAGATACCGCTGCGTCGCGTTCGCGGGCGAAGCGTCGTAATAGAACCATCCGCCGGTCAGGTCGACCTTCTCGGCCCCGATCACGTCGAAGTTTCCCGGAGTGATGCACTTTATGTCGCGTCCATCTCGCGACACCGAGTAGATGTGGCGCCAGCCGTCTCGCTCGCTGGTCCACAGAAACCGCTTGCCATGGTCCATCCACTCGACGTCTCCACGGGCGAGGCCCTTCTTGTCCCAATCGAGATCTCCCCACGCGACGTCGACCCAGGCGTCGTCTTTTTCAGTGAGAATGGTTCGAACCCCACCGTCTTTAATGCCGCCCAGCATCACGACGTTCGTGTTTTGCAGGCGGTTGAGCTGTTGAATGATCACTTCGTCGGATGTTCCCGCCCACTCCATTCTCGCCGGATATGTGTTGCGAGGGTCGCCCGGCACATCGAACCAGTTTGTTTTGCCTCCGTCGGCGCTTACGACGCCGGTGCGAGCGGCCGAGTTCATCTGGCCCGCCTTTGGATACGGGAACGTGGTGACGACCGGATACAGGCCGGCGGTGTCATTCACCAGCAGATAGTCTTTCACTCCGCTCGTATCCAATTGCCAGTAAGCGATGTGATTTCCGTCCGGACTCCAACGCCAGCCGTCGCGGCAGAAGAGCTCTTCTTCATACACCCAGTCGAACGTTCCGTTAACGATATGATTTGAACCATCGGAGGTCAGCTTCGTGATTCGTCCGTCAGACAGGCCTTCGACGTAGAGATTGTTCTCGCGAACATAGCCGACGCGAGCTCCATCGGGAGAGAACTTCGCGAACATCAACATGGAAGGACCGGCATCGCCGCCGAGCTTGCGCAGTTTCCAGTCCTTCAAGTCCAGTACCCAGTAATCGCCTCTGGTGTTGCTTCGCCAGACGCGCTGAGAATTCGCGAAGATCAGGAGTTTCTGACCGTTTTGACTGAAATCAAATTGCTCGATTGAAATCGGCGAAGAGGCGCCTTGGGGAGTCAGCTTGTCGGCGGAAACCAGAATCGTCTTCTGTCCCGTCGACGCATCGTATCGCGTAATGTCGGAGAGACCCTGCTTCGCGGAGGGTTCGAGCATGAAGTATCCCGAGCCGTCGTCCTGCCATTGAACTTCTCCTAGCGACCTGGCCCCGAAAGTAGACAGAGTTTCCAGTGTGATCAGGCCGTTTACGGCCTGCGGCGCGGA
>Ga0209687_1000207_pt1 | contig 21576 bp, 17 predicted proteins | sample GraSoiAngelo_136_FD_185893 | JGI IMG/M metagenome (GOLD analysis project Ga0209687, IMG submission 185893) | Grasslands soil microbial communities from the Angelo Coastal Reserve, California, USA - 14_0929_09_20cm (SPAdes) (version 2) | ecosystem: Environmental > Terrestrial > Soil > Grasslands ...
GACCGCGATAACAAAGAGCGCGATGGAGTTTCGCGAGCGCGCGTCATTGCAACGGCCCGGGTAGCGCACGCGTCTCGCGTTTTGGCGATCGCGTCGCGTGATCGCGGGCTTTCCCGAAGGCTGTTTTTGCAGGACACCAAAACCAACACGCGAGGTCCGACCCGGACTGGCGTTGCGTGCGCTACCCAGACAAAAAAATTGCGAACGGTTTTTCTGCACTTCAAATCCTCCTGTTTCGAGAGGAGAACTGGCGGCAGAGCCGTTCGCTCCACTCTCATTCTTCTTTTTTGCGAAGAAGTTTTTTCGCGGTCCGAGCCGGACTGGCGGATTCCGGAATCGGTTTACAGCGAAAACGCAGACCCACGAAGTTAGAATCTGGGTCCAGCGTCACGCTGGCGAATGAGGCGGACCGGTCGAATATTCTGGCTCCTGGCTTTCAGTCCGAAACCTTTCGGACTCACCTTTTTCCGGCCTTCACCGCAGTTCGGAACACGGGCATTCTGCCTGTGCGCCAAGCGGAGATTTTCTCCGCTTTCCTGATTCAGCGGAGTGGAACTCCGCTGGGCGCACAGACTACAAGTCTGTGTTCCGCTATTACAACGATTGGCTTTGTAGCGGCGGTCTATAACCGCCGAAGGGAAATCGTATCCAGTTACAGCAGCGCAACTGCTCCGGCTTCACACCGGATTTCTCGCGCCGATCCACTGTTTCAAACTCGCAAAGAACTAGGCGAGCAATAGCGGCTTGCGCTTCCGCGTTCAAGATTTATTTAGTCAGGCGCGTTTTCCGCGCGCAGTCTCCTGTGCCATCGCCTGACGCCAAATTAAATCTGCTTGTTACTGGTGGCGCCGGCTTCATTGGGTCGAATCTTGCCTTGGAATTGCAGGAGCGATTTCCGAATTCGCGACTCACCGTGATCGACGATTTTCGCTCGGGTGATTTTAAGAATCTGGCGGGTTATCGCGGGGACTTTGTTGCGGCCGATTTAGCGAAGCTGAATTGGCGGGAACAATTCGGCGAGGAAAAGTTCGACGCCATTTTTCATCTCGCTTCCATCACCGATACCACTAATCACAATCAGTTTGAGCAAACGCACGACAATGTAGAGAGCTTCCGGCGCCTGCTGGAATTCGCGCGGCCGGGACGAACACGGGTGATTTTCGCCTCATCGGCGTCGATTTACGGCGCAACCACGGAAGCGAGTGCTGAATCCACTACCGCTGCGCCCGCCAACATTTACGCTTTTTCGAAAGCGATCATGGACAACGTGGCGACGCGGTTGGCACGCGAAAATCCGGATTGGATCATCGTGGGTGTGCGTTACTTCAATGTTTATGGTCCGCGCGAGGCACACAAGGGCGTGCCCGCGAGCATGATTTATCATTTGTCGCAGCAAATGCGCGCGGGCCAGCGCCCACGCATTTTTAAACACGGCGAGCAGCGGCGCGACTTCGTTTACGTGAAAGATGTGGTCGATGGAACAATTCGCGCGCTCGATGCAAACGCGAGCGGGATTTATAATCTCGGCAGCGGTCAGGCCCGATCGTTTAACGAGCTGGTTTTTATTTTGAATCGATCGCTGCAGACAAATCTTCAGCCGGATTATTTCGATAATCCGCATGCACATTACCAAAATTTCACCCAGGCGGATTTGAACAATGCGCACAGTGCGCTCGGTTACGCGCCGCAATTTCCGCTCGAAGCCGGAGTAGCCGATTACATGAAATGGCTGTATCCACAGTAGTCATCCCGAGCGAAGTCGAGGGATCCCGAGGCATTATCTTGAAGGTGACTTTCCACGGGATTCCTCGACTTCGCGGCGCTCCGCTCGGAATGACGGAACGGAAAATATGAACCCAAAAAAATCCGAACTGCTGGTCGATGTGGTCGAGCATATCGATATCAAAAAACATAATGTCGTGCCGTTGGTGGAAGCGATGTCGAAGATGGCCTTTTCCGCGCGCGATCTGGCGCGGGCCGCGGACATCTACGACGTGATGCTGCGGGAAAAAGATTGCGCCATCATTTTGTGCCTGGCAGGCTCACTCATCTCCGCCGGATTAAAAAACGTCATTGTCGACTTGGTGCGCAATAACATGGTGGACGCGATCGTTTCCACGGGTGCCATCATCGTCGATCAGGATTTCTTCGAAGCGCTCGGGTTCAAACACTACAAGGGCGACATTTTCATGAACGACGACGTTCTGCGTCGTCTCGCGATTGATCGGATTTACGACACCTACATTGACGAAGATCAACTGCGGGTTTGCGATGCCACCTGCGGCGAGATTGCCGACTCGCTCGAGCCCCGGCCCTATTCGTCGCGCGAATTTATTCGCGAGATGGGCCGTTATCTAACGAGAAATGGGAAAAACCGCGAATCGGTTGTGCTGGCCGCGTTCGAGAAAGAGGTGCCGATCTTTTGCCCGGCCTTCAGCGATTGCAGTGCGGGCTTCGGCTTAATTCATCATCAATACGAAAATCCGGACAAGCATCTCAGCATCGATTCGGCCAAAGATTTTCTTGAGCTAACGAAAATTAAAATCGCGTCGAAACAGAGCGGATTGTTCATGATCGGCGGTGGCGTCCCGAAGAATTTTGCACAGGACACGGTGGTGGCGGGTGATTATCTCGGTTTCGATGTCGGGATGCACAAATACGCCGTCCAAATCACGGTCGCGGATGTGCGCGATGGCGCGCTCAGTGGTTCGACCCTGAAAGAAGCGAATTCCTGGGGCAAGGTTGATCAGGGGGCCGAGCAAATGGTTTACGCGGAAGCGACGATCGCGCTGCCGCTGATTGCCGGCTATGCCTGGCACAAAGGATCGTGGAAGAATCGCAAAGCTCGCAATTACGCAAAGCTGCTCGACGAACCGGTAACGAAATCGGCGCCGGCGGAAAAACGCGAACTGGCTGGGGCGCGATAATCCTTTTCGGTCATCCCGAGTGTTAGTCGAGGGATCCGGCCGCGAAAGCTTAAAGGTAACTTCATCGGGATCCCTCGACTGCACTCGGGATGACGGCAGGTGGGACTAGCCCTCCCAGAAAAATTTCGTCGGGCGATTGATTTCTGGCGGCAGACTTTTGTGCACCGGGCAGTTGAGCGCGGTTTGCTCCAATACCGCGCGGTGCGGCGAATTCGGCGGCAAGGGAATGTGAACTTCGGACGGCAGCGCGATGATCCGGCGCGGTGCGTCTTTCGACATTTCTTTCTGCACCGAGACCTTCATTCCGCGAAGATCAACGCCGAGTTCTTCCGCCTTTATTCCCATGGTCGTGGTAATGCAGGTGCCGAGGGCAGTCGCGACCAGGTCGGTGGGTGAAAACGCTTCCCCTTTACCTTTGTTGTCCGCAGGTGCGTCGGTCGCGATCTTCGATTGCGACGGGCCGTGGGTAGCATCGCAATGAAGATTGCCGGTGTAATCAATGGAAACGTTGACCATGGAAAAAATTACCGTCATCCCGAGCGAAGTCGAGGGATTCCGATGCGAAAGCTTAAGGGTAGCGCAACGGGATCCCTCGACTAACACCCGGGATGACGATCTTGTCGGCTGCGCTCTCCGGAACAGCTTGAGTGCGCGGGATCAATCTGATAAGCGCAAGCATGAATTTCACCCGTTTAATAACCTTATTCGCGGTTACCCTGGCACTGCTGGTTGGCTCGGCGATGGCTGCGGATCAAACCATCGCGCTAAAAGCGGCGCGATTATTCGATGGAAAATCTCGCGCGCTAATTCAGAACGGAGTCGTGGTTGTACAGGGCGACAAAATCGCTGATGCCGGCGCGAACGTCGCGATTCCGCCGGATGCGCAAGTGATCGATCTCGGCGACGCGACGCTATCACCTGGATTCATGGACGCGCATACGCATATCACGCTGGATTATACGAACTACCAGGCGATGCGTTTGCGAGAGCTGCAAATTTCGACATCGGCCAAGGCCTATAGCGTGATTCCGGCGGCGCGGGCCACAGTGGAAGCCGGATTCACTACCGTGCGGGATGTCGGCGCACGCACCTATCGCTCGCACGACTGCCTTGATGTTTCGTTGCGCGATGCGATTGCGAAAGGTATTGTGGTCGGACCGCGCATGTTCGTCGCCACCTACGGCATCGGCGCGACCGGGGGACACTTCGACGACGCGGCCGGATTTCGCGACGGACTTTTTGGACCGGAGCCGGACGTGGCCGATGGAATCGCTGATGGCCCCGACGCCGTGCGCAAAGCGGTTCGTTTTCAGGTGAGAAATGGCGCGGATTTAATCAAGGCAGCAGTCTCGGGTGGTGTGCTTTCGCTTACGGATGAGGTGGACACGCCACAATTCACGCCCGCCGAGATGGCGGCGCTGGTGGATGAATCGCATCGGTTACGAAAAAAGGTGGCGGTGCATTGCCACGGCGATCAGGCGGGACGCGAAGCGATCGAGGCTGGGGTCGATTCGATCGAGCACGGTTCGTTTTTCAAACCGGAAACGCTGACATTGATGAAAAACAAGGGAACGTTCCTGACGCCGACGCTGATGGCGGCGGAATATATTAAGGGCAAACTCGATGGTTATCCGCCGGCGTTGCAGGCGAAAGCGCTGGCTGCTTACAACGCGCGCTCGGAGATGTTTCGGAACGCCCTCAAAATTGGCGTGAAAATTTCCTTCGGCACGGACGCAGCGGTTTTTCCGCACGGACAGAACGCAAAGGAATTTAAGTTGATGACCGATCTGGGAATGTCGCCGCTCGATGCGTTGAAGAGTGCGACGGCCAGTGATGCCGAATTGATCGGCATTTCACAGAAGCTCGGCACGCTCGAGAAAGGAAAACTGGCAGATCTCATCGCGATGCCGGGTGATCCGACGCAAGACATCACTGCGACGGAGCGCGTTTCGTTTGTGATGAAGGACGGGAAAATTATTCGGAACGGGCCAGCGACGGCGGCGCTGGCGAAGACGGCGGCGCAAGATGTGATGGATGAGATTGGGGCAGATTTCTAGAACGGTCGTTCCGAGCGAAGTCGAGAAATCTCGCCATGGAAGCTTTAAGGTAGCACTTGGAGATCCCTCGACTAACGCTCGGGATGACGGCAGGTGGTTTTGACAAGATGTGGAAGGGCACCTAGCTTGGTCGCCCGTTTCGGCGGTTATAGAACGCCGCTACAGGAAAAAATTTAGTAGGACACAGCTACTTCGGACGAGTCCAGAACGCGCGGGCGACAACGATGTTTGGATTGTTGACGTTTCGCGTGAAGGTGCTCGCACCTATGAAGTAGCTGGGGTTTGAACTGCACCAGATCATGCAACAAAATCGTAGCAAAAGATATCGCGCTTCCGCCGAGCAGGTGGACCGAAAGAAGGCCTACAGCTTGAATGATGCGGTGGCGACATTGAAAAAATTTCAGTCGACTAAGTTTGATCAAACGGTGACGGTTTCATTCCGGCTCGGAGTTGATCCGAAGCAATCTGATCAAATGGTGCGTGGAACTTGTCCGCTTCCGCACGGCAGCGGGAAGAAAGTGCGGGTGCTTGTTTTCGCCGAAGGCAAAGCGGCGGACTCTGCGAAAGAGGCGGGCGCGGAATTTGTCGGCTTCAAGGACTTGATTCAAAAAGTGCAGGAAGGTTTTCAGGATTTTGACGTTGCGGTGGCGACGCCGGCCGCAATGGCGGAAGTGCGCAAGCTGGGAAAAGTTTTGGGGCCGCGCGGCCTGATGCCGAACCCGAAGACGGGAACGGTGACGGACGACACCGCGAAAGCGGTGCAGGAGGTAAAGGCTGGCCGCGTTGAATTCAAACTCGACAAGAATGGAAACGTCGCCGTGCCGGTGGGAAAATTTTCTTTTGCCGAGAACGCGCTGGTTGAGAATGGCAATGCCGTGATCGAGGCGGTGGTCCGGGCGCGGCCGGCAACGGCGAAGGGACGTTATCTTGAGGCGATGACGTTGAGTGCAACGATGTCGCCTGGCGTGCATATTGATCCGTCGCCCTATCTGACCGTGTAGCTTCTTGCGATTTAACGATTTAACCATTTAACGATCCCAATGAGACCCGAAAAAGCCAGCATCGTTTCCGATCTCGCCGAGAAATTGAACCGGTCGCCCTTCGTCCTCGTGACCGATTATCAGCGGATGAAGGTCGATCAATTTGGCGATCTGCGGAACCGGCTGGCGCCCGCCGGTGCGGAAGTGCGGGTGGTGAAAAACAGTTTCTTGAAACGGGCGATGAGCGATTCCGGTTTGCCTGATGTCGCTGACAAATTGAGTGGTCAGACCGCGATCGTGATGGGGGACAAGGATGTCGCTCCGGTGGCGAAGATTCTGAAAATGTTCGCGGCGGAATTCAAAGTCGCGGCGCTAAAAATTGGAGTGATCGACAAATCGATTTTGTCGGCGCAGGAGATTGAGGCGCTGGCGGATTTGCCGTCGCGCGAAGTTTTGCTGGCGCAATTGCTCGGGTTGTTGATGTCGCCAGCGACGAAGCTAGTGCGGTTGTTGAACGAGCCGGGCGCGTCGTTGGCGAGGCTATTGAACGCGAAAGCGCAGAAGGAAGGAAAACCAACGGAGGCTAGCGCATAAGAAAATTTGTAGGGCAGGCGCATCGCCTGCCATCGGCAACCGGGAACGGTAGCCCTACAATGAAAACGAAAATTGTCCGAGCTGATGGCTATCGGCTTTAATTTTCCGAAGGCTTTCGGAAGCGGCGAACCGAGGAAAACAAAATGGCGGATACAGATAAAATTGTGGAGCAACTCAGCGGCCTGACCGTCCTCGAGATTGCTGGACTAGTGAAACAGCTCGAAGAAAAATGGGGTGTGAGCGCGGCGGCTCCCGTGGCGATGGCGGCGGCGCCCGCGGCGGGTGGAGGCGGTGGCGCGGCGGCTCCGGCGGCCGAGGAGAAAACGACTTTCGAGGTGATCTTGAAAGAAATGGGCGCGAACAAGATCGGTGTAATCAAGGAAGTGCGCGGAGCAGTGCCGGGCCTTGGCCTAGCGGAAGCGAAAGCGCTGGTGGAAGGCGCGCCGAAAACGATCAAAGAAGGCGTGACCAAAGCCGAAGCCGAAGAGATGAAGAAGAAAATCGAAGCGGCAGGAGCCAAGGTCGAGATCAGATAATTGTTCCGCGCACTCGCGGGAGAAAGTGGCGCCCCTTGGGCGGCCGACTTGTGTCAACGACGTACGGCTCAATGGAGTCTCGCCCTACTGATTTTTCGCGTTCGATGGGTTCTTTGGTAGAGCAGCGCTCTGCGAAGCCGCGGGCGGATCAAAAGTTAGCAAATCCATCTAACTCGAAGAAGCCTCGCGCGTGCAAGGAGCGGCTGCTTCCCAATCCGCCGAATTCTTACGAGGTCGGCGGTCATAGACCGCCGCTACAGGAAGCCTGGGGTGCTTGAAATTTTTTTCTTGCGCGGCGCGACGATTCGTGGCAAACAGGATTTTCGTTAAGAGTAAACAAATTTATTTTTAACCCGGCGGACGACGGACAAGAAAATTTAGGAAGGCAGCGAAACGGTGGTGATCAATTTGACACACTGCCGATTCGATGTCATTTTTGTCGTCTTCGCCATCGGCTGGAGACATAGAAACCCCGCACGACTGGACCGCGTTTCCCCTGACGCAGCCCGGTTGCCACCGCTAGCAGAGAACTAATTATGTCAGAACGGGCAGAGCGCATTCATTTCGGCAGTATCAAAGAAGGCATTGAGCCGCCAAATCTCATCGAAGTTCAGCTGAACTCGTACGTCGACTTTTTGCAAAAAGACGTGCCGTTGGCCAAACGCAAGAACTACGGCTTGCAGGCTGTGTTCAAGGAAGTTTTTCCGATCCAGAGCTACGACGAAAAGGCCACACTCGATTTCAGTCATTACGAAATCGGCGAGCCAAAATTGGCCGCGTTGGAGGCACAGCGGGAAGGCCAGACGTTTAGCGCGCCGTTGCATGTCACTTTCCAGCTCAAGGAAGAAAAGGGGACGAAGGAAGAGAAAGTTTACATGGGCGAAATTCCGCTCATGACGCCGCAAGGGACGTTTGTGATCAACGGAGCGGAGCGGGTGGTCGTCTCGCAACTTCATCGTTCGCCCGGGATCGCGTTCGAGTCGTCGGTGCACCTCAACGGCAAGGTGCTTTACAGTTTTCGCATCATTCCTGACCGCGGCTCCTGGATCGAAGTGCAATTCGATACCGCCGATCTGCTCTACATCTATCTCGATCGCCGGAAACGCCGCCGGAAATTTCTGGCCACAACTTTTCTGCGTGCTCTCGGTTACGGGCCTGACGAGGACGTCATCAAACTTTTTTATAACATCGAGACGCTCAAGTTGAGCGAAAAGCTCGATGAAGAGATGCTCGCGACCAAGGTGCTGACCGCGGAGGTCCGCGACGGCGAGGTTACGGTGGCGCGCGCGTTTGAACCGCTCACCCTCGCGACTGTTCGCCAGATCATGGCGCTCGGGATCAAGGAAGCGAAGGTAATCGACATTTCAACGGACGACACGGTGGTGAAGGCGTTGAGGAAAGATCCGGCGCACGATCAGGAGGAAGCTCTCAAGGATATTTACCGTCGCTTGCGTCCGGGCGATCCGCCAACGGTGGCGAATGCGCGGGCACTTTTGAAACGACTGTTTTTCGATCCGAAGAAATACGATCTCGGACGAGTCGGGCGTTATAAGTTGAACCAAAAGCTTGGTATCGACGTTGATCTGAACGAGCGAATTTTGACTGACCGGGATTTTATCGCCGCGATCAAATACTTGATCAATCTACGCCGTGGTGAAGGCACGCTCGATGACATCGATCATCTGGGGAGCCGGCGCGTTCGCACCGTAGGAGAGTTGCTGGCCAATCAATGCCGCGTCGGTCTGGCGCGAACGGAGCGTCTGGTGAAAGAGCGCATGACTTTGTTCGACATCAACATCGACGGGATGACTCCGCAAAAGCTGATCAATCCCAAGGCGCTCAGCGCGGTCATCCGCGATTTCTTTGGTCGCTCACAGCTTTCGCAATTCATGGATCAGACGAATCCGCTGGCCGAGCTGACGCACAAACGCCGGCTTTCGGCGTTGGGACCGGGTGGTCTCTCGCGCGATCGTGCCGGATTTGAAGTGCGTGACGTTCATCCCTCTCATTACGGACGGATTTGCCCGATCGAGACGCCGGAAGGGCCGAACATCGGCTTAATCAGTTCGATGTCCACCTTTGCTCGGATCAACGAATTTGGGTTTATCGAGACGCCTTATCGCAAGGTTCACAACGGTCGCGTTACCGACGAAGTGGAATATCTGACCGGCGATCGCGAAGAAAATTATCTGGTGGCGCAGGCGAACGCCCCGATTGATGGCCGGGGCCATTTCACCGGCGAAAAAGTTTCAGTTCGTTATCGCGGGGATTTTCTCGAAGTCGAACCTTCGAAGGTGCATTACATGGATGTGTCGCCGAAACAGCTGGTGTCGGTGGCGGCGGGGTTGATTCCATTTTTAGAACATGACGACGCCAACCGCGCGCTCATGGGCTCGAACATGCAGCGCCAGGGCGTGCCATTGATTGTCAACGAAGCGCCATTGGTCGGCACCGGGCTTGAGAGCAAGGTCGCGCGCGACTCACACGCGGTCCTGATCGCGACCGAGAGCGGAAAAGTTGCCTCGGTTACGGCCGATCAAATTGTGGTGACAAAAGACGGCCACATGCCGGAAGGGCGCAAGAAATTGAAGACCGATCTGGAGGCGGGCGTTCACGTTTACGAACTGCGGAAGTTTATGCGCTCAAACGCCGGCACCTGCGTGAACCAGAAGCCAATCGTGAAAAAGGGTCAGCACGTGAAGCGCGGCCAGGTCATCGCCGATGGACCGAATACCGATCACGGCGAACTCGCGCTGGGACGAAATGTGCTGGTCGCATTCATGCCGTGGAACGGCTACAACTTTGAAGACGCCATCATGATCTCGGAGAAGGTGGTGAAAGAAGACATCTACACTTCCATTCACATCGATGAGTTCGAGATCGGGGCGCGCGATACCAAGCTCGGGCCGGAAGAAATCACGCGCGATATTCCAAATGTTAGCGAAGAAGCGCTGCGCAATCTGGGCCCGGACGGGGTGGTGCGCGTCGGCGCGGAAGTGAAACCAGGCGACATTCTGGTCGGCAAAATTACGCCAAAATCCGAAACGGAACTGGCGCCGGAAGAACGATTGCTGCGCGCCATCTTCGGTGAAAAAGCCGCGGACGTGAAAGACACGTCGTTGACTGTTCCATCCGGAACTTATGGCATCGTGATGGATGTGAAAGTTTCCTCACGCCGTGAAGTCTCGCGTGAAAAATTGACGCCGACGGAGACGAAACGTCAGCTCAAGACGATCACGGAAGATCATCGCAAGAAGAAAGAAGGGTTGACGGAACAGCTAACCGATTCGCTTTCTAATATTTTACTGGGCGAAAAAATTCCGCTTGATGTAGTGAACGCGCAGACCGGCGAGATCATCATTCCGGCGAATCGCAAAATTACCAAGACACTATTGCGCAAGCTGGCGAACGTTTACGATCACATCGAGATCGATCCCTCGCCCATCCGGAACAAGATCCGGGAGATCATTGCCTCCTACGAACATAAATTTGCCGAGCTCGAGCTGGAGCGGGAACGCGCGATGGATCGGGTGGAGAGCGGCGACGATATCGATCCCGGCATCATTAAGCAGGTAAAAGTTTACATCGCGAGTAAACGTAAACTTTCCGTTGGCGACAAGATGGCGGGACGCCATGGCAATAAAGGCGTGGTCGCGCGAATTGTGCCGGAAGAAGACATGCCGTTTTTGTCGGATGGAACGCCGGTGGAAATCGTACTCAACCCGCTGGGTGTGCCGAGCCGTATGAATGTCGGTCAGGTGCTCGAGACCCATCTTGGCGTGGCCGCGAAAGCGCTCGGCTTCAGAGTGGCAACGCCGGTCTTCGACGGAATCGCCGAAAGCAAAATCCGCGATTATTTGAAGGACGCGAAGAAGGTCGAGGGCTTCAGTTGGGTGCACGAAAATGGCAAGGCGCGATTATTCGATGGGCGCACCGGCGACGCTTTCGATCAAGAAGTCGTGGTCGGCTACATTTACATGATGAAGCTCGGTCACCTCGTGGCCGATAAAATTCACGCGCGCGCGGTTGGCCCGTACTCGCTGGTCACGCAACAGCCGCTCGGCGGCAAAGCGCAGTATGGCGGACAACGTTTCGGCGAGATGGAAGTGTGGGCGCTGGAAGCATACGGCGCCGCTTACACCCTTCAGGAATTGCTGACCGTGAAGTCCGACGACGTGCAGGGGCGCACCCGGATTTACGAATCAATTGTCAAGGGTGATAACTCGCTCGAAGCGGGCACCCCGGAATCTTTTAACGTGCTGATCAAGGAAATGCAGAGCTTGGGCCTCGACGTCAAAGTTGGCGGTCAGGCTCCGACCAGTGTTTTCGATACAGCAGCCTAAAGTCTTTGAAGTAGTTAACGAGAATTATATTAGATGAACGAACATTCCTGGCGGGAGTTAGTGGGCGAAGAGCGGGCGGTTGGTTTTGATCAGGTCGCGATCGGCGTGGCCTCAAGCGATACCATGCGCTCCTGGAGCAAGGGCGAGGTTAAAAACCCGGAGACGATCAATTACCGGACATTCAAACCGGAGAAGGGCGGACTTTTCTGCGAACGAATCTTTGGGCCGACGCGCGATTGGGAATGCTCCTGCGGAAAATACAAGCGGATCAAACACAAAGGCGTCATTTGTGATCGCTGCGGCGTGGAAGTGACGCTGGCGCGAGTGCGGCGCGAGCGAATGGGGCACATCGAGCTGGCAGTGCCGGTTTCGCACATCTGGTTTTACAAATGCATGCCCTCCCGCCTCGGTCTTATGCTCGACATGAGCGCGCGACAACTCGAGCGCGTCATCTATTACGAAGATTACATCGTCGTTGATCCGGGCCAGACGCCGTTGCAAAAAACGCAGCTGCTGAACGAAGTCGAATTTCGCGAAGCGCAGGAGCAATACGGCGAAGGGTTCAACGCTGGAATGGGCGCGGAAGCAGTCAAAAAATTGTTAGCTGAGATCGATCTGCACAAGCTAAACAAAGAGCTCGAGCAGGCGATGGGAAATACCAAGAGCAAACAGATTCGCAAGAAACTAGCGAAACGTTTGAAACTGGTGCAAGGCTTCATCTCCTCGCACGCGCGGCCGGAGTGGATGGTTCTGGAAGTATTGCCGGTGATTCCTCCAGACCTGCGTCCACTGGTTCCGCTGGAAGGCGGACGTTTTGCAACCAGCGATCTGAACGATCTCTATCGCCGCGTCATTAACCGCAACAATCGGTTGAAGAATTTGCTTCAACTCAAAACCCCCGACGTCATCATTCGCAACGAGAAGCGGATGCTCCAGGAAGCGGTCGATGCGCTATTCGACAATGGTCGCCACGGTCGCGCGGTCACAGGCGCAGGCAATCGTCCACTCAAATCACTTTCCGATATGCTAAAGGGCAAGGGCGGACGATTCCGTCAAAACTTGCTCGGCAAGCGGGTCGATTACTCCGGCCGCTCCGTCATCGTGATTGGACCGGAGTTGAAACTGCATCAATGCGGGTTGCCCAAGAAAATGGCGCTCGTTTTGTTTGAGCCGTTCATCATCCGGCGATTGAAAGATCTCGGCTACGTCCACACTGTGCGCAGCGCCAAGAAAATGATCGAGCGCCAGACGCCGGAAGTTTGGGACATTCTCGATGAAGTTACGCGAGGGCATCCGGTCCTGCTCAATCGCGCCCCGACGTTGCATCGACTCTCGATCCAGGCGTTTGAGCCGCAGTTGATCGAAGGCGAAGCGATTCGCATTCACCCGTTAGTTTGCACCGCTTACAATGCCGACTTCGACGGCGACCAGATGGCCGTGCACGTGCCGTTGTCGGTCGAGGCGCAGATGGAAGCGCGCATGCTGATGCTGGCGCCGAACAACATTTTCTCACCTTCAAGCGGCAAACCGATCACGACCCCGTCGCAGGATATCACCCTCGGCTGTTATTACCTCACGCAAAATCCGCGGCGCGCCGCCGGCGGCGATAGCGAGGCGCGATTGCCATTGTTCGCGGATGCAGTCGAGGTTGAGTTCGCGATGGCAGAAGGCTCGGTCAAAACGCATGACCGCATTCGATTCAAAAATCCCGATTTCGGGCACGATACCATTTACGGCGACAAGACCGTACGCGTAATCGAGACCACCGCTGGCCGCGTCCTCTTCAATCAGATTTGGCCGAAGGACATTGGTTTTTTCAATCGGGCCGCGGGCAAGAAGCAATTGAGCGACATCATCTGGCGTTGTTACCAGGTGGCGGGTCAGGAAGGAACGGTTGAGACGCTTGATAAACTCAAGGAGCTCGGCTTCCGCGAGGCGACCAAAGCTGGCGTCTCGATTGGAATTTCGGACATGATCATTCCGAAAGAAAAGCAGATCGAACTCGATAACGCGTACAAACAGATCCGCACCGTCGAACAACAATATCGCAAGGGCATCATCACCGACGGCGAGCGTTACAATAAGATCATCGACATCTGGACGCACGCCGGTGACGAAATCTCCAACGTCATGTTCCGCACCCTCGAACATAACGATGGCCGCAAGGAATTGAATCCGGTTTACCTGATGGTCGATTCCGGTGCGCGCGGCAATCGTCAACAGGTGCGTCAGCTCGCCGGGATGCGTGGTTTGATGGCGAAGCCGAGCGGCGAAATTATCGAGCGCCCGATCACTTCCAATTTCCGCGAAGGTTTAAGTGTGCTCGAATACTTTATCTCGACCCACGGTGCGCGAAAAGGTCTCGCCGATACGGCGTTGAAAACGGCTGACTCCGGCTATCTGACCCGCAAATTGGTCGATGCGGCGCAGGACGTGATCATTAATGCAGATGATTGCGGCACCGTAAACGGGATCACGGTTCGTTCCATTTACGAGGGCGACGAAGAAGTGGTCGATCTGGCCCAGCGCATCATCGGGCGGGTCAGTTGCCAGACCATTGTCGATCCTGTCGATAAAAAGAAGAAGTTAGTCAAAGCGAACCAGCTTATTGACGAACAGATCGCGGCGAGTTTGCAGCGCGCCGGGGTGGAAGAATTGAAAATTCGTTCGGTCCTGACTTGCGAGTGTGGGCGCGGGGTTTGCGCAATGTGCTACGGGCGCAATCTAGCCACCGGACAATTTGTGAAACTGGGTGAAGCGGTCGGGATCATTGCGGCGCAATCGATTGGCGAGCCGGGCACGCAGTTAACGATGCGGACGTTCCACATCGGCGGAACTGCGAGCCAAACCTTCAAGCAACCGATCATTAAGGCGAAGAATGATGGCCATCTTCAGTTCAACGATTTGCGCACGGTGCAGGCGCTCGACGGCAGTTGGATCGTGCTGAACAAGAACGGCAGCATCGGCGTGCACAATGCCGAAGGACGCGAGCTCGAACGCTACAATGTAGTAATCGGTTCGGTCATTTCGAAACCAGACGGTGCTGAGGTGAAAAAAGGCGAGACCTTCGTGCAATGGGATCCATACAACGTCCCGATTCTTACCGACAAAGGCGGCAAGATTGAATTTCGCGACATGATCGCGGGTGTCACAATTAAACGGGATGTTGATGAAGCGACTGGCCTGATGGGTACGGTAATTATCGAACACAAGGAAGATTTGCATCCGCAAATCGTGATTGTGGGCGAGAAGAAGGAAGTGCTCGCCAGTTACTCGATTCCGGCGGGGGCGCACGTGATTGTCGAGGAAGGTCAGAAGATTCGCGCCGGCGCGTTACTGGCGAAAACTCCGCGCAAAGTAGCGAAGACGAAAGATATCACCGGCGGTCTGCCGCGAGTGGCGGAACTTTTCGAAGCCCGCCGTCCCAAGGACGCGGCTGAGATCGCGAAGATCGATGGCGTTGTCGAAATGGGCGGGACTGTCCGCGGAAAGCGCCGTCTCATTTTGAAGGATGTCGAGACCGGTGCAGAGGAAGAGCATCTGATTCCCCTGACCAAACACATCATCGTTTTCAAAGGCGATTTCGTGAAGAAAGGTCAGCAAATGACTGAAGGCCCGGTGGTGCCGCACGAAATTCTCGAAGTGTGCGGGCCGCAGGATTTACAAGAGCACCTGGTGAACGAAGTGCAGGAAGTTTACCGACTGCAAGGTGTGGAGATTAACGACAAACACATCGAGATCATTGTGCGTCAGATGTTACGCAAGGTGAAAATTACCGATCCGGGCGACACCACTTTGCTCTGGGGTGATCAAGTCGATAAGCTCGAATTCGAGGAGGAGAACAAACGAGTGGTTGAACAAGGCGGCAAACCGGCGGAAGCAGTGCCGGTGCTACTCGGAATAACCAAAGCCTCGCTCGAAACTGACAGCTTCATCTCGGCGGCATCGTTCCAGGATACGACCCGCGTCCTGACCGAAGCGGCAACGCTCGGCAAGGTCGATCGTCTCCGCGGGTTCAAGGAAAACGTGATCATGGGTCACTTGATTCCGGCCGGCACCGGCTTCGCGAAGCATCGCGAGATTCGTCTCATCGAAAAAGGCGAACCGGTGGGCGCGCCGGTAATGGAGGAAGCTGAGCCGCAGCCCGCGATTGGGTAATCCAAGGGAGTAGAGGAGTGTTGGAATAATGGGTTTTCTTCGCGGGACCCATCACTCCATTACTCCAACACTCCATTCCTCCATCTTCCGCTGATGTCCATCGCGACCAAGACGGGCGACAAAGGCGAAACCTCGCTGATGTATGGGCGACGGGTGCGAAAAACGGATCATCGGGTCGATGCCTATGGTTGCGTTGATGAATTGAATAGCGCGCTCGGGTTGGCGCGAGCGGCGACCGACGGCGCATTGATTAAAGAAGAAATCCTTCGCGCGCAAAAGGAACTAATCACAGTCATGGGTGAACTCGCGACTTCTGCAGAAGACCTGGAGCGTTATCGCAAAGATGGATTCGAAATCACCACGAGCTCCATGGTCGATCGCGTAACCGGGGTCATCGACGAGCTGGAGAAGGACAAATCACTTTATCCAAAAGACTGGGTTATCCCCGGCGCTTCGGTCGCTTCGGCCGCGCTGGATAACGCGCGCACCACTTGCCGCCGCGCTGAGCGTCGCGTCGCCGCATTAGTAAACGACGACAAGAATTTCAATATCGAGATTCTCCGTTACCTCAACCGACTCTCCGACCTTTGCTGGCTGCTGGCCCGAAAAATCGAGCAGAAGGAGGCGAAGCACGCGAAGGGTTAGCGGTAGAGCGAGGCTGTGTCGAGCCTTGGGGAAAAATGAGTAGTGGAGTGATGGATTGACGGGCGTTGCGTTCCAACTCATTACTCCATTACTCCACTGCTTGATCACTCCATATTTTCGTTTGCCTTCGAGACAGCCTTACGGCATCTTCTACGTCCGCTCGCCCGTCGGCGGGCGCGTTAATTTTCCCTATGGCAGATATGACTGAACTTGTGCCGGAACTTTTGGAGGCCGGCGTGCATTTTGGGCACCAGACCAAGCGCTGGAACCCGAAAATGCGGCCCTACATTTTCGAGCAGAAAAACCAGATCTACATCATCAACCTTGATGAGACGGTAAAGCAATTGCAGCGCGCGACCCAATTTCTGCAAGAAGTGACGCGGCGGCGCGGGAAAATCTTGTTTGTTGGCTGCAAGAAACAAGCGCAGCAAGCGGTGAAAGAAGCCGCCCTGGCTTGCGGGCAATTTTATGTCAATCAACGCTGGCTGGGCGGAACGTTGACCAATCTGGCAACTATTCGCAAAAGCATCGGGCGCTTGAAATTCATCGAGCAGATCGAACAATCGCCCGCGTTCAAAAAGATGGGAAAACAGGAGATCGCGGCGCTCAATCGCGAAGGCGCCAAACTGCGCCGGAACCTCGACGGCATTCTGGAAATGGCGCAACTGCCCGATGCGCTCGTCGTCGTTGACACCACCCGGGAGCAGAACGCGGTCAATGAAGCGCGCCGGCTTAATATCCCGACAGTGGCGATCGTCGATACCAATGCTGATCCGGAAATCATCGATTATCCCATCGCAGGCAATGACGATGCCATCCGTGCCATTCGCGTGATCTTGCAAAAATTGGTCGATGCGATTGTCTCAGCCAGCAGCGACTCTCCTGTCGCGGCTCAGGCAGAGATGGCGGGTGTGTCCGCCTAGAAGGCGGACGCACGTGAATCGTGATTCGTGAATTGTGAATCGCGACTAGTCTGACAATTTAACAATCTAACAATTCAACTATTTAGTCTGGCAACCATGCAAATCGATCCAAAAATCGTTAAGGAACTTCGTGACCGAACCAACGCGGGGATGATGGATTGCAAGCGCGCTTTGACCGAAGCGAACGGCGACCTGGCCAAGGCGGAAGTCATTTTGCGTACGAAAGGCATCGCGAGTGCGAGCAAGAAAGCGTCGCGGGTAACCAGGGAAGGAATTGTTGCGTCCTACATTCATTTGCAGGGGAAAGTGGGGGTGCTGGTAGAAGTAAATTGCGAGACCGATTTCGTGGCCAAGAACGAAAATTTCCGTGCTTTCGTGAAGGATATCACCTTGCACATCGCGGCGGCGCATCCGCTCTACGTCAGTCGTGACGATGTGCCCGGCGCGTTGATTGAAGCTGAACGCGAAATTTACAAGGCGCAGGTGAAGGGCAAACCGGAAACAGTAATGAACAAAATTGTCGACGGGAAATTGGAGAAATTTTACAGCACGGTTTGTTTGCTGGAGCAGGGGTTCATCAAGAATCCTGATCAGACGATCAGGGAATTGGTCAGCGCCAAGATCGCGGAATTGGGCGAGAACATTGTGATTCGCCGCTTTACACGCTACCTCGTCGGCGAAGCACTGGCACACGATGCCGCTGTCGCGCCAGCATCGGAAGCCGCTGCCTAAATCCCCTCTGCGCCGAGTGCGGATCAAAATCCGTTTCATCCGCGTCATCTCCGGTTAAATTGATCTGTGATGGGGCTCGGCGAGTACGAACGGAAGCGCGATTTCAAGAAGACGGCGGAACCCGCTGGTGCGGGCAAAGCGCGCGGGCGAAAAGCACGCGCCAATCGATTCGTCATTCAAAAGCATGATGCTACCCGGTTGCATTACGATTTCCGGCTGGAAATGGACGGCGTTTTAAAATCATGGGCGGTGCCCAAAGGATTACCGTGGGCACAGGCAGAAAGACATCTCGCGGTTGAAGTGGAAGATCATCCGATCGATTACGCCGATTTCGAGGGCATCATTCCCGAAGGCCAATATGGCGGCGGCACAGTGATGGTTTGGGACCGCGGCACCTATGAACTAACGCCGCCGGGCGATCCGGTGGAGGCAGTGCGTAAAGGTAAACTGCACGTCGTTTTACACGGCGAAAAAGCGAAGAGCGAATGGGCACTTATTCGCATCCGCTCGGACCAGGGTAAGAACCAATGGCTTTTGATGAAGACCGCCGGCGGCGTCAAACCGATTTCAAAGAAGCGCGACGATCAATCGGTCAAAACAGGTCGGACAATGAAACAGATCGCCGCAGCGCGAGATACGGAATGGCAATCCCATCGCGTCGATGAGAAAGAGTCGTTCAAAGCGCTTATTGCAAAAGTGGCGAGAAAGGCATCGCTTAAAAAAAAAGACGAAAGTAAAATAAGGCGCGAAGGCCGCACGCGCGGCAAACGATCTGAGAAAAGATTCGAGGGACAACTAGGGGACGTCTCCCTACTGAATTTGCCGAAAGCACGACCGCATTTCGTCGAGCCAATGAAGCCGAAGCTGGTGGACCACCCGCCAACAACGGGCGATTGGGTTTACGAATTGAAATTTGATGGCATTCGTGCGCTCGCGATTAAAAACCGGCGCGCGGTGCAATTGATTTCGCGCAACGAAAAGAAGCTGAATGATCGCTTCCCTGAGGTCGCGCGCGCGACTGCGGATTTTGAGGCCGATGAATGCGTGGTCGATGGCGAGGTCGTCGCGATGGATGAAGAAGGTCGTTCGTCGTTTCAACTTTTGCAGCGGTCAGAGCTTGATGGCAAGGACGCGCCGCTCGCATTTTACGTATTCGATCTCTTGCAGCTGAATGGCCGCAGTTTGATAAGTCTGCCGCTTAATCTGCGGAAAGAATTGCTGACGCGGTTGGTCCCGCCTTCGGGCGACATCGTTCGCTTCTCGGGAGCGCTCGGGACTGAAGCAGAAACGTTGCTGCCCGAAATTAAGCGGCGCGGTCTGGAAGGTCTCATCGGTAAGCAACGCGATTCCGTTTACGAACCTGGCCGCCGTAGCGGGGTTTGGATCAAATTGAAATGCGTGAACGAGCAGGAATTCGTCATCGGTGGCTACACTCCGCCGGCAGGCGCGCGCAAGCATTTCGGCGCGTTGTTGGTTGGTTATTACGATAAGGGGCGATTGCTTTTTGCCGGCAAGGTCGGCACCGGTTTCGATTCCAAATTGCTCAGCACTCTGCACAAACAAATGCGTGCGGATGAACGAAGCACTTGTCCTTTTGCTGATCTGCCCTCGAAACAAAACGGCGAATGGGTGCAGGGAATCACGCCTGGCGAAATGCGGAAATACAGCTGGGTAAACCCGAAGTTTGTTTGCCAGGTCAAGTTTGCCGAGTGGACGCGTGATCGAAAGTTGCGCCAGCCGGTATTTCTTGGATTACGTCACGATAAAAATTCGTGCGAAGTCGTTCGCGAAAAATAGTGTGGCACAGGCTTCCAGCCTGTGGGGCAACCGGGCATCTTGCCCGGTTCAAGGTTGACGGAGATCAACGGGCAAGATGCCCATTGGCCCCACAGCCAAGATGGCTGTGCTACATTGCTCGCGTGGTTACAACCAACTTGTCACCTTGCAATGACGCCATTTTTATGTGCTGCCAAAGATTGTTGGCGTCGGGGCGCTTGGCCGATTCCTTGTGGAAGCTGTCGTTAAAACTGCGATTGAACGATTGCATAAAGTCGCTAGTCAGGATCGCCCTTGGAAAGTGATGGCCACTAGCTTCGGCTGACCGGATGTCGAAGTTAAAATTTTCGTCCAAATAGCTGAAACCGAACTGAATATTTCCGTTGAACCAGCGGCCGTTAAGTCGTTTCCAATGCATCGAATCGAGCGGCGCGCTCACATCGAGCGAAGCAATGGAGTTGGCAATGGCTACCCGCGCGTGGCCGGCTGCCCCGCGGAACTCTGGTTCATTTGCAATCAGAGCGTTGATCTCATTGGCGTTGAACTCAATTGTGGTTTCCTGATGGTTCCTCGCCGCGCTGCGAAGCGTGTCCAATTTCGCTTTCGCCACTTGTAGTTCCGCCGGCGTTGACTGCCGTACCTGGATCTGGACTGGCTCGGTCGACGTGAAAACGTGGATGGCGCGGTTCAGCACGAAGACGCTGCCACCCACAAAAACGGCTACGAGAACAAGGCCAACGATAATAAGAGTCAGGCAGCCTTTGGCGAAACAACCCATCCCGCGCGGAGCGGGCGATGGCGTTTGCATGACGGGAGGTGCTTCCATTGGCGGCGACAACTAGCGCGGCAATATGAGCTTTGAAAGAAATTTCTCGCCTGAGAAGACCATTGTCGCGTCGGCCTTGTGCTCGTAGATTGAAAAGATGAAAGCCAAAGTGGTAGTGATGCCGAAAGTCGCCGTGCTCGATCCGCAGGGCGCGGCCGTGCGGGAAGCAATGCAGCATCTCGGGATGCGCGAGGTGAAAAATGTCCGGATTGGCAAATACCTGGAGATTGACCTCGAGCGCGATGGCGCCGACGTCGAGGCCCGTTTGCACAAGCTTTGTCGCGATTTGCTTTCGAATCCGGTCATCGAAGACTATCAGTTGGTGAAAGAATGAAAGCACTGCGTTATTTTTTCTGTGTGATTTTCCCGCCGCTGGCGGTGTTGCTGACGGGGCGGATTGCCAGTTTTTTCCTTAGCCTGCTGCTGACCTTGCTCGGCTGGATCCCGGGAGTGATTCACGCCTGTCTGGTGGTAAATGATTATCACGAAGAACGACGAGCCACGCGCCTCGCTCATGCTTAGATGAAATTCGCGATTATCCAGTTTCCCGGATCTAATTGCGATCAGGATTGCCTTCGTGCCATCAATGGGCTCGACGGCTTGAGCGCGGAATATGTTTGGCACAAAGCGACTTCGCTGGCGGGCTTTGATGCCATCGTCTTACCGGGCGGTTTTGCCTACGGCGATTATTTGCGTTGCGGCGCCATCGCTCGTTTTTCGCCGATCATGAACGAGGTCGTGCGCGCGGCGAAAGAAGGCCGGCTCGTCCTCGGCACCTGCAACGGATTTCAAGTGTTATGCGAAGCGGGATTGTTGCCGGGGGCGCTCGTGCGCAACCGCGGATTGCGGTTCGTTTGCGACATGGTGCGCCTGCGGATCGAAGTGCCTGACTCCGCTTTTACGCATCGTTGTCCCGAGGGAACGATCCTGCGAATGCCGATTGCCCACGGTGAAGGCTGTTATTTTGCCGACGCGAACACCGTGCGCGAACTGAATGCCAACGGACAGGTGGTGATACGTTATTGCGATGCGACTGGCGCGACCAGTCCGGAGTCGAATCTGAACGGGTCGATTGAAAA
>Ga0209687_1000209_pt1 | contig 21482 bp, 20 predicted proteins | sample GraSoiAngelo_136_FD_185893 | JGI IMG/M metagenome (GOLD analysis project Ga0209687, IMG submission 185893) | Grasslands soil microbial communities from the Angelo Coastal Reserve, California, USA - 14_0929_09_20cm (SPAdes) (version 2) | ecosystem: Environmental > Terrestrial > Soil > Grasslands ...
TCGAAGACCGGCTCTTGCTGTACCCGTCCGTACTCGACCTTTTGGAGCGCGAGACAATGACGGCACACCTGAGACGCGTGACCTCCGACCTGCTCCAGGCTGCAATCGCTCTACTTTTGGATAGTGACGCTCCCGCCGAAAGTCTCAGTCTTGCCAGAGCGACGATCGAGAAGTTAGAGCGCGTCATCGATCGCCTGATGAATCTCGGCGGTGGGTCAATCATTTCGGCAGCATCCACTCTATTGGGTACCACCGGAGCGCAGACCAGACCGCATCAACTGGAGCGGAGAGGAGGCTCTGAAGATCGGCTCCGGCTGCCTGAGTCAATACTCGAACTCGCTGACTGCGAGACGATGACGGCCTACCTGACGCGCGTGAAAGGAGTGGTCATCCAAACAGCAATTGCGCGATTTCAGAATCGGGCCGCAGCCGCCGAAAGGCTGGGGTTGGCCGAAGACACTATGCGGAAGCAGGTGCGACGGCTTCGCCGCACACAAACAGTCACCAGATAACCAAGGAGAAAGCAATGAGCAAGCGAGGAAACAGTCCCCAGGATGCGAACTACCCGCTGGTCAGCGTGCAGCGATTCCAGCCCCTTCAGTGCGAAGTCAACGTGCGCCAGTTGGAAGAGCTGGCGCAGTACATTCGCTACGTTGAGTCAGCGGGCGGCGAGAAGCCCACGGAAGGCGAAGTCATAGGCGTGGCGTTGGCGGAGCTTTTCAAGCTGGATCAGGGCTACCTGAAGTGGAGGGAGGGCGCCGCCATCCCCTCAGTACGCCCCAAGGGATCGACTGGACAGGGAACAGGAAACAACCAATGAGTTTGGCAGCACCAACAAGGCCGGGGTTTGGGACTCGCGCCCGCACTCAATTCCGTCGCAAACCGTCCCGTCATAAACAAGAGACGGTCGACGTAACGAGAGCGGAATGCGCCCGCCATGCTCCCTTTTTGTGCTCTCGATCAAACAGCCACACAGCCGGTCGGCCGACCCACAGAGCTATCTCTGGATCGCCTCAAGAAGGACTCTCCTGGATCTCGCCGACCGATCGCACATCGTCCGGGTCTGGAATACGCAATCTCGACAGAGCTAAGCGGTACGCTCAACCGTCTCGAACCCGGCCTAATTGGTCCGCAGTCCGGAGCGGATTCCAGATCGTGTCGGCACCCGAATCAGATCTTCCCGGCGCGATTCAGTGCCCCTTCTGTGCACGCAACGGCTCTGAGTTCGACCCGGAGTCGGAGAATCGAGGGAACCGCTCAGCGGAAAGCGCGCCCAATGCTCCACAAGTCTGGCTGAACTCGTCGCCATTAACTCAACCAGTTGGCGGATGCTCGCTCCATCAGTTGCCCATTCGGTCTACCATTCCAACTACCTTGGCCACCCTCAGACGCCCCTCAAAGGGACCGAATCCGCGTCACTTCGACTCCCGCAAAGCCTGAGTAATCTGAAGGAAATTCTATGAATAAAGAAGCGGAAAAAAACGGAGAGGCGGGGAGCTTAAGGCGGGATACGCATTCGCGGGGCCGCGAACGCAGGGAAGACCCCGCAACCCAAAAGATCAAGACCGGCCGGCCGAAGAAGTACCCAAAGCTGATGCGAGTCCGCCTCACCGTGGAGGAGCATAAGCGTGTTTATCAGGGCGCCAAGAGCGCCGGAATGTCCATGTCACGGTACCTCATCGAGCGCGCGCTAGCGAACAATAGATCGCTCGTGCAGGACTCAGCTACGATTGAAGCGACCACCGCTACCGCAGTGCAACGCGAATGGGCGATCTGTGAGGTCGCCCGAGTTGGTAATAACCTCAATCAGATTGCCCGTCAACTCAACTCCCAGAGGGGCGGCATAACCTCAGAAAAGATCGAGAGGGCGCTCACAGCCGTCGCCGAAAAGCTCACTGAGCTGCGCCGACTGTGGCGCCGAGAGGGTTCGGACTAGACCGATCATGGCCGAAGCATTTGCAAAGTTCAGAGTTGGCACGCCGGGATCAGGCGCGGCTCACGCGTCTTATATAACCCGGATGAGTGCCCTTGAACCGGGTAGCGAGCGGGAGCAGGGAGGCCAACAGGAACCCGATTTTGATAACCCGAGTGTAACCGTGACGCTGGACGAGCACCTCAATGACCGGGCGCTGGGCGCGGGTGACGGAACCCATGACGCCGATCCGATCTGGACCTGGAACGCGCCAAGCGAACTGACCGGGGACGACTACGGCATCAAATCGCCGGGCTCGCGGACAGGAATCGGCGACAAAGTGTCCTCTCAAAGCGTGGCCAAGGCGAGAACCGAGACCGGAATTGGGAAGCCAAACCGCCGACAGAGACTCCGCGACAAGGTAGAAAACCTGCGCACCTATTTCGGCTCCAAGGAGCGGTTCGAGAAAGCAAAGGGGGGAAGGACTCACTACCGGGCCATCCTCTCGTTCGATGTGCCTGCCTCCAACGATCAAATCCGCTCCCTAACGAACCAGTTTCTAAGGGACACTTTTCCGAAAGCCATTGGGTTCGCCGCTATTCATCGGGATACCGATCACCCGCACGTTCACGTCTATCTGCACGCCCGGCAGACAGACGGCAAGAAGATTTACCTTAGCCGGGATGCGTACCGAACGATAGATGAGAACTGGGCGAAGGTGTATTCCGAGTTTGCCGGTGATCGAAACGTTTACATTCAGCACCTCAGAAAAAAAGAAGAGACCAGACAATGGAAGATTGCCGCTGCCGAGGCTTATCGAAGGGGCGAGCCGATCCCGCCAAAACCTGAGAGGGACAACGACCGGCGTGAGCGACTCGCCGAACAGAGATTGTCTGCGCAGAGGTCGGAAGCTCGTGATCGCGGCCAGCAACTCGAGCCGAGACCCAAGGCGGAACCGGTGAGTAGACCGGCTTCGGAGAAGGAGACCAGCCGACTCTTGGCAAAGACCGAGGTAGCCCGAGAGCAGGTCGCCCACTTGATTCGCACCGATGCTCCCCCAAATCAGGTTAAGTCAGCATCCATGTTTGCCCACGAGCTTGGCACGTCGCTGGACAAAACGGCTGCCGCGCGAAAGGAGATGGGGCGGGACAACCTGCCTCAAGTCGTGTACACCACCGAAGAATGGAAGCAACTCAAGGAATACGGGACTTCGGCGGAGCTCCCCGCGAGAGACGATCACGGAGCCGCCCGGCTCCAAGCAGGCAGGGTGCTTGCGGGCGCCGAGATGACCGATGCCCAGGGCAAAGCGGAAGCATTCCAGGCATCGAGACACTTCTGGAAGTTCGATGTTGAGGGATGGGATCAGCGCCTGTCTCTGAAGGAGGTTGAGCAAGCGATAAAGGACAAGTCTGCCGAGAAACTCAAGCTCTACAACTTCCTGAGACCAGGCAGGCGGGAAATGATCCAAGGGCAGATTGATTATATGCGGGAGGTGAAGGGTGAGATGCAGAAGCATCTAGCGTCCAAGGAGCGCAGCATCAACAAGGGTCTTGGCGCGGCAGAACTCAGATATGAGATAGCCGGAGCACAGGTCGCTCAAATGCAAGGGACCCGAACTGCCGAAGGGAAGGGTGTGCCCGCGCCGGTTTATCAAAAGGACGAACTCGCACGAATGGATGAGATCGCCAACCGCAATTTGGACGGTCCGCTTTTGCGTTATGTGTTCGAACAGGTCAAGGACAAGCTGCTCGCCAACCCAAGCCCGGAGGCGCTGTGCCGGGTCAAAGGCTGCTCGGTCATGGCGAAGCTTGAGATGGTCAAGGAGAGAGAACGGCTCGACAACGCGCGGCGGTTTGGCGAGTTCAGGCAGCTTCCACTCAAGGATTCTCGCGGACTGGACTACACAAAGAGCATCCGGGAAGTTTCCCCGCGAAGCGCATTGGAGACCATCATAAGGCACTTCACCGACAGTGCCGAGCAGAAGAAAGAACAGAGGGAACTTGCGGACACATTGAGACAACAACTGGCTCGTGCCGAAGAGCGTGCCGACAAAGCCCGAGACTTCAGCGGCGCGGTGGACAGGATAATGAGCGATTATTCCCGCGCGGCAGGAGTATCGCCGCGCCAAGTGGCCCCCTGGCTAACCACGCAGCAGATCGCCGAGGTGAGAGAGTTTGCTGAGAAGCTGCCGGCTCTCAACAAGGATCGGATCGAATTCAACGACGCGGCGAGTCAGGCTGAACGAGGTCTTCGAGAACGGGAAGCGGTCGACGCCGCCAGAGTGTCTCAGCAAGCTCACGCTCTTGATCCCTCAACCCGCTCGAAGGAGCAATCGCCATCTCAAACGGAATCACGAACTGATCGGTCGGATCGGGACAGCACTTCTCGCGGCCGATGAGACCGGCGGGCGGACCTACGGCTTACCCAGGAACCGCCACTTTGAGGTGAATGGCGACACTCGGTTAGATTAGCGACGGCTGTCGACGGTGTACAGGGCCGGGGGTGCTTAACCGTTTCGGGGGAAACCTTCCTGAGACGCTGATCGCCTAGACGAGCGCGGCTCAGAAAGTGCCTGGAATCGACAATCCGTTTCCGAAGGGCGACCGTCAGGAAGCCGACCGAGCCTTCAAAATGGTCGTTTTCCACTGAATCCCCAAAACGGTTAAGCACCCCAGGGCCGGTACTTTGGAATCACGGTTTGCTGATACTACTAAGAGTCTCAACGAAGTCTCTCCCAAGAGTGCCTTGGAGACGATCATCCGATATTTCACGGACAGCCGGGAACAGAAGCGAGAACAGAAACAGTTGCTGGACGCGGCAAGGCTGCAACAAGAGCGAGCGGAAATCCAGGCGAGCAGGGCGGCGGATTTCTCGCTGGTGATGGAACGGATACTGGAGGATCACTGCCGAGCGGCAGGGGTGTCGGTCGACAGGGTAGTTCCGATGCTGACCAAGCAACAGATCGCGGAGATGCGAGACTTCGCCGAGAAGATGCCGTACTCCAGCACGATCAGCAAGGAATTCACGGATGCGGCGAGCCTTGCTGAACGTTGGTATGAACAACGAGCGGCAGCCCGAGCGGACACCCACATACGACCGATCAAATCGGCCAAGGGAGGAAGCCCGTCCTCAGCCGGCGAGAACGGATGATCGGAGCGATCGTGACAGTTCCTCACGCGGTCGGTAACGAGTGTATCTCCCAACCAAGAATGCGGCATCTTTGCGCCTCGAAGAAGTTCAAGGATGAGTTATTTCTTTACCCTGCAGGAGGGCAGGCGCTGTAGTTGACGGATGCGCGGGGCAAAGCGGAAGCATTCCAGGCATCAAGGCAACTGGAAATTTGATGTTGAGGGATGGGATCAGTGCCTGTCGCTTAAGGACGTTGTGCGAGCGAGCAAAGTACCCGAATTCCCGAAGGGAAGGGTGCACCGGCTCCCGTTTCATCAAAAGGACGAACTCCGAAGAATTGACGACATCGCCAACCACAATCTGGACGGTCCCCTGTTGCGATATGGCTTCGAACAGTCAAGGACAAACTGCTCGCCAACCCAAGCCCGGAAGCGCTGTGTCGGGTCAAAGGCTGCTCAGTCCTGATATCGCGCTTAATTCCAATCTCCCTCTAGCACAAACCCTGCCCAGAAGTATGGATCTTCCCAACGAGGGTCCAAGCTCATTGACTTCTGGGCCTCCCGTAGCGCTGCAGCTACGGACAGCTTTTCCGGGCCCAGGAACTTTCGATAAAAGCGATCCATCAACTCTGCCGACGCGGCGTCGTCCGCACTCCAGAGTGTTGAGATAAGCCGCGTTGCGCCTGCGTATATGAACCCCTGGGTCAGACCGATAAAACCTTCCCCCTTCACATCAGTTCCTAAGGCTGTCCGACAAGCACTCAGCACAACCAAGTCTGCCGACAGCTTCATATGATAGATATCTTTCAAACGAAGAAGGCCGTCATGGGGATGGCCATCCTGATCAAAGCGGGATAATACGAGAGACGACCCAAAAGGGTCTCGCGGGTCCAGTAGGCTGTGGGTGGCAAAATGTACAATTCGATATTGTGCTAGTTCCGTACCAGTCACTAGCTGACGGTTCGCTGTGAGTCCGGTGGCAAGCAACTGCTCGTCCTTAGGTACCAATTCAGACAAAGCTTTGGCCTCTTCCGCAGCAAACACCAGACGTGTAAGATGAATCCAGCCACTATCGGGTGCCGACCTTTGAGTTCCCACTAAAGACGAGTTTTCTGATGTAAGGCTCTTCTGAACATGCCTATCTCTTCTGAGTCGAACGTCTGGGTCCAGAAGCCGAGGGTCTCCACTATCTACAACTGGGTCTGCTATTATCGCCAACGTCTTGCGTGCTTGCCGGCGAATAGATCTCTCCGCTCGCAACTCACGAAGAACGGCCAATGAGGGTAGATTGATCAATTCGTTCGAAGCGACGAGTAATTCCTTCGTGCCGGGTTTCGTCAATGCTGCAAAAGGCACGTAATGCAGTGCGCCATCGGGTATGATTACTAATCGCTTGGATCCAATATCATTCGCCGTGGGTCCTAACAACGTACGACTCAGTTGGTTTCGCGCATTGGCAAGGTTGCCTACGCCCCTCTGCGAGTCGCCAAAGCCGATAGCACTTTCTCTAGCAACGACTCCTGATGTTAACTCTGCGTAGAATCGGTGGACTTCCCGCTCTATTTGATCCCTACCGGGGAGTATATAGCTCCGAATGGAAGTTTCACCTACGACCCACAAGTAGCTGTGGATTTCGCCGAGGAAATACTCCAACACCAATGTGTCAGGATCAAGAAGAGTGTTCTGGACCTCGTCAAGATGAACAGCTTCAATCTTCTGAGGCCTCGAGTCTCTCTCTAAGCCATAAGAAACATAGGGCTGAAAATGCGACTGAACCGCCGTCCAGTTATTCGCCGAGCCAAATGCATCAAGAGAGCGCGTATTTGGCGATTGGAAATCCCAGCTTTTACTTTTTGTGATCACTCTATTATAGAGTTTTGAACCTGAATCGAACTCTTCCTCGACACCCTGAACCTGCGGCGCGATCTTCTTGAACTCAGGTCTGTCGATGTCTGAAGCACCATCCCTTTCATCGTCTGTTTCCGGGATCTCATTAGGACTACCAACAACGCGGCGGCTTCTCAACCTCTCTGTGAAAAGGCGCGTCCGATTGTATTCGCATGCTTCAAAAGCCACTACGTCGTAACCAAGACCCGGCATCACTTGGGACTTCTCCATCAACTGGTCTATTAGATGTTCATAATAGCGATCGATCGAGGCTGTGTAGAGATACCTCGGCTCCGCGTCTCTCAAATCCGTCAGCTCAGGCCCCTCGATACGTTTGAAACTCTTGGTATACGGTGAAGCACTATCAACGTCCCTACAACAATATTCGGCTTGTGCCACACCACGTGGAGCTTCTAGTCCTCTGCTCAAATTATTACTCTGTGCGGCAAATGGAACCTGTCCATCGAAAGCAGCTCGTTGTTCGTGAAGGTCCGATAGACTGAGAGGCGTTCTTGCCCCATGATCGCACGGTTGCAATACTCCAGCCTTGGATTTACGGTCTTTGGTAGCCAATTCTCCCAAGCTCTGCTCCTGAGCAGGGAACCCCGTACCCCCCTTCATGCCGATGACCTCGCGCTCGACCAACGCTAGCCTGTTCCGTAGGTCCATTGTCGACGAAATTAAGCTGTAGGATAATGAAAGCACCATGACTAGGTGCCCTATACTCTTGATCCTAACTCCTCTCATCCTCATCAGTCGCGCACCTCAAATAAACTAGCCCTTTTGACGCCAACCTGACCTAAATGAAACCGTGGCGAGCCTCCTAATCGACAGCGCTTACCCGGAAAGAGTACTCTGCGACCCTTGTTTCTACCTCCTTGCCGGGTGCCTGCGCCGCAAGCAAGAGAATGTAATCGTCAGGGCTCAGCGTCTCAGATTTGACACGGATCCGTATTTGTCGTTCGTTCTTGTGCCTAATGATGCCAGCTTGGTTGAAGACTGTCCCTTCTCCTGGCCGACGGATTTCCACCCTGTAGGATTCGTATCCAGAGGCCGGCACATCAATATAGAACTGTAACCAACGCACAGAGGAAGGAACTCTTGAAATGCTGGTTGAACTACCACCGCCGCGCGTTCCGCGGTCGAGCGTCAGCGCTATGGTCATTGCATCGGCAGAGTCCGATCTTAGCTGTGTCCGGCTGGACAATTGGTTCTCAGCTTCTATTCGCCTATTACGCTCACTTTCAAGCTCCTCTCCAGCCCAGGCGAGCGCTCGCCTAGTCTCGTTCAGCGCCGCTTCACTCTTCTGGAGTTCGATCACTGTTACTCGCAGCGCGTTAAGCCTTGCGCCAAAAGTGCGGGTGAAGATCAGCCAGCTACTTGAGCCAACAATCAATGTAAAAACTGCCGCAACAGCGGCGTATCGGAAGAAGAATCTATTGCGTGAGCGGCCAGCCAACGATTGTGTCTTTAAAGGAATAGCCAACAAGTCTTCCTTGTTGGTCATACACGCCTCAACCAACGCTCTGACAAAACTGATTTTCGCGCGCTGCTGGGATGTAGAATTCCTTTCAAAGTTGAGACACTCTTCACGAGAAAGTCTCCCTGTGACGTAGCTATCTACCAATTGCTCTTCCAGGAAGACCATCTGCTCAAAATAGTTATCATCAGAGAAGAAGCGCGTCTCAATGCTCATCTCTTCTTCCGCAGTTGCCTCGCCCAGCAGGTAGCGACGCATGAGTTCTTCCTGTTTGTCTGTGTCAGCCATTCCGATTTGACTCCCAAAGCGTTTTGAAAAAACAAGAGAAGCATAGTCTCGCCGACAACAAAGGCGTCGTATTCAGTTTTGTAAATTGTCTCACTGACGGCTCACGCAGTCAATGAAATGTGAGCAACGGCGCAACGGCTCGCCCCATTGCGAGGATATTCTTGGCTTGTAGAGGAAATGCTATCGATCGAAGATTGCTCAGCGCAGGTGACTAAGTTTTTCTAAAGCGACCTGTCTTAGTCGCGTAAGCACCCTCTCAACCACACTACACTCCTCGTATTCCTCTTCACTGTAGAATAGCTGATATCCATACTTCCTCATAGAAGCAGGAAAGCTCGATGCATCCTTGTATTGCTCATGCGTTAGGATTATGAGCTTCGTGCCGTATTGCGACACAAAGTGAGCAATCTCCTCGCCAGCACCTTTAGAGGTATCCAGGACTACACAAACATCGCACGCCTCAAGGTGCCATAGCTCGCGCTCGGGAATACTCAAATCTCCATATCCTGGCACGCTTCCTTCAAGATCCTCGCTAAACTGGACGTCGGCATGCCTGAAGCAAAACTTGATTTCGCCGCGAATCTTGCGGCGTTTCTCGAGGTGCTCTCCACCATCAGGCCCAGGTCCCCAAATCAACACTTTTAGCGGGAATGCCTCTATCAGTAGTTGAATTTGTGAAAATGCTTCTTTAAACGACACTTTTTTGTTTTCGTAATCAAAAGGTGACTCGGGCTTCTGCCTCAAGCGCCTCAATAACGGAAGCACCTAATCCGCTGATTGAAAAAAGGCCTTCCCTCTCTTCGAGACCGCCAAATTGAACCAATTTAATCAAGATTGAAACTATTGAATCGACATCAACATTCAACTGATCGGATAATCCCGAAGCACTGCGTGTCGTCTGGCGTCGAAGCTCGACAATCAGCCGCAAACCGAGCCATTCCTCCTCCATGAGCGCCGCCGCAAGTTCACGCTTCTTCCAATCATTCGCGAATTCCTGTTCCGACTCTATTTCTCTGAGTTTCTCCTCTACTTCGTGCAGCCGTGCTTCGATAATGGAAGAAAGATCAGTTTGAGAAGTTCGCCCGCCCTCAGATCGAGTCAGCGAGTCAATCTCATTGGATTCTACGACCCACCTTGCAATCTCAATTGCAGGTAATCTCTCTATTGTTCTCAGGCCAACTTCGTTGACACACGCAGAAGATGCAGTATCTAAGGCGACTTTATTAGATTCTCTGATTAGATCTTCTTCTAGGCGCACCAACTCCTGAAAATACTGATCGTCTCTAAAAAGCCGTTCTTCTACTTCCTTTTGTTCATGGGCACTCAGGTCTCCGAGGAGATATCCAATGCGTGAATCCGTTTCATTCGTCCTCAACATAGACTAGGCACTCCAAGCCGAAATCGGAACTATTTTCTCATCTCATTCTCGATGCACTTCCGATAGCAAGACTGCACCTGCGTTAGAATGCGATGCACTCTCATACGCAAAACAGCAAGGTCGACACCGAGGGACTCAGCCAATAATATGCGTTCATCTACTGAGTAATACGCTTTGAGCAAGTTGCGGTCTTCATCGGATAGTTTCTCTAAGCACACCTTCACGCATCCGGCGAAAATGTCTGGTGTCTCAATCTGTAGGGCGAAAGCGGAACTAGCAAGATGGCTTGCTTTCCTCAAGTACTCTCTAAACACATTATTGGCAATGCTATACAATACAAGTGGGGTGTCTTTCCCAGTTTCGTCGTCTTCCGATGCAATCGTCGACAGAAACCTACTCAGCGTCTCAAGGGCCATACTCTCAGGATCATCGCAACGCTTCCAATCGAAGAATTTGATTAGCTTTCGTAGAGTTTCCTCGTACTTTCCCTCGCTTGCACCAGCTTCCATAGCGCTTTTGTGACCTCGCGAAGCATCGTTGGGATCCGGTTTCACGCACTGATTCTATTTGTTAGACTCTCGCATTTCAAACGATGAATCGCAGGCGGTTGTTGTGAACGCAGAAAGTGCTCAGTGTAAGTGTGAACTGACGGGCTCCGAAAGCGATTTTCAGACCTGGAGATCCTGTTCCAGCCTGCGCTGTTGTTCAAGGAGTTGGGGCCTAGTCGTTCTGGAGCCCCACGGCTTCAAGGGTTGGTTTGGAATGAACCCCTGAAACGAGACCGCCAGTTAAGACCCAGATAAACTGGGTAACCCCGGGGGGACCCGCGGGAGGAGGTCTCATGAGCACGACGCGACGGATATTCACTCGAGAGTTCAAGGTGGAACCGATCAAGCAACTGGATTCGGGTAAACCGACCGGGCACGTGGCTCGGCGGCTTGAAGTCAATCCGAATACTTTGCATCGGTGGCGGCGGGAGTTAAAGAAACACCCGACGACAGCATTTTCCGGGCAGGGCAGTCGATGGCAAGAACCTTGTTCCACCTGGTGCTGGTGTGTCTTAACTTTTTGTCTCACGACAGGGGGTTCACCCCAGTTTGCCACTATCCTAAGGCTAGTGATCAGAAACAAGGGCTAGGCTAATCCTCTGCTAATCCTCACGAAGCCCTGATGTGCGATTTCTCTTTCGAGGGCGGTTTCCTTCAGGAGAGCTCTCCTACGTGCTCGCCTGGCGCGACCTCAGTAACGGAGAGTGAGTCCCTGTTCAATTCTCCGCGCTGCGTCGCGGCTGATCTGATGAACTATCGTTGAGGCCATGTGTAGCCTCGCCGCCTGTAGAGACGCATCACGCATCTGACCTGCTGCAGTGATCGAGCCTTCAAGCACGGCCTGGTTAGCTCGCATTTCGAGTGAAGCTCCGCGGTTGATTCCACCCGTTGTGATCGATGTGCCACGAGTCGCGCCGCCCGCAGCCTGATCCGAGCCAGCTTTCACCGCGGCGATCTGATCTTGGGCGTATCGTTGATGAATTTCGGTCATCTGATTGACGTAGGTATCTTGATTCGCGGTCAGGCCTGTTGATGCCCGCTCCTGGTTATTGATCATCTTGCCAGCCGAGACGTTTGCAGCGCTGGTCTGGCCGGCCGCCTTGTCTTGAATGGATTTGTACTGGATGTAAGCTCCACCAACGGCGCCTCCGACCTCGACCACTGCCCCACCCACCTTGCCCAGTGTCGCAGGGCCTGGGCCTCTGTCTTTGGTCGCGCCGCGAATGCTGTCAGCAACCGCACCCGAGGCCGCGATGGTCTTATCGCCGATAAACTTTTCGGTGGCGGCGGAGCGGCTGGCTTCGGCCAGATCAATCTCTCGTTGCCGGCGGGCGTCGAGATCGCCTACGCTTTGATCCTTCCGCACGCCAATGTCGCTTTTGGCCAATGCCGCCGTCGCTCCAGCCGAGCTGACGCCGAACAACTGGCCCGCCTGCGCCTGTTGAGTTGCCTGCGTTCGCGCCCCATAGATCTGCCCGAGGCTGGCTGTTAACGCACCGCGAGCAGCGGCCAATGCGGTCAGCTTTCTTGCTTGCACGCCGAGGTTCCCCGCTTCAAATCCGGCTCCAGCTCGGGTCACTTCGCTCGAGTACGCTCCGTATGCGTGTGTTGTCTGTGCCTGCCGTTCGAGACTCGCCGCATGGCTGACTCCTGCTATCTCGACAGCGATTCCGGTCAAAGAAGCCATCCAACCGCTGGCTACGCCTGATACGCCTTCGAACACCTGTCCTGATGCTATCCGATAGCTCAGGTACGGAGACGCAAACAACGCCAGCGCGCTCACAAGCATGATCGCCGCTCCGATCAACGCCGGATATACAGCGCGCGACGGATCGCCTTCTATGCGGAGGGAGTCCGGGTTCAGCTTGAAGATTGGGTTGTTGAAGTCTATCGCGCTCAATGGAACGTTGGCGGCGGCGTACGCGAATATTCCGACTATCGCCCCAACAGCCGGAGCAATCAGCGTGAACGCCGCCGCGCCCTTCACATAGGGGTAAGCTACGTGGTGGGCCATCTTTTGATCTATGGCTATAGCAATGATGAACGGAGACGTAAGCCGCAGGGCTATCATAATGAACTGGCCGAGCAGCAATAGAAACAAATCCGCGAACTCCATAAGCCCGCGAGAGACCGTCACCACGGTGAAGACCTGCGGCATGTTCCAGGATGAGGGATTCAGAGCCTTGTCTATCGACTTGACCGGCGATTCATTGTCAGTCAACACACCGATCGGTCCCTTGTCGCCTTGGACGGTGAATCCGGCATCCAGAAACTTCTTGTAGTTCTCTTCAAACTTCTGGCCTTGATTGTCGTACGCCGCCTTGATCGGCGTGTCCCAGACGACCGACTGGCCCATCTTCTCCATGGTGTTGAGAATCGTAGGACCCGTGCCGAACAGGATCATGCAGACCACGAGCCTGCCTACCCAGTAGTAGAGTTCCTTCGATCCGCCGTCGTTCTCTCGGAGGACGCGGGCGAAGCTCAGCATCATCACCAGGGCCGCTAACAACATCGACAGGTTTTCAAACTCGCTCATTAATGGGCTTTCGACCTGATCGCGGATCAGCGGGACGAGCTCCGCAGCTTTTTCGACCAGCCGAGCCATTTCGGTTGCGAAGTCACCCCCGGTCGGCGGCGGCGATTGTGCTCGCGCGGTTGATGCGCCCAGCCCCATGATCGCCGCCGCCAGCAGGAGCTTCGACAAAGCCTGGAAGCCCGTTCGAGTCAACAATCGCGGCGTTCTTTTCTTTTCAATCCTGTGCATCATGTCAATCCCTGTTTTTATTCGCTTTTTGCTTTCTGTCAGTCTCGATTGCGCAGCTTTTCCCGGACCTGCTGCTTGGCATCGACCAGTTTCTGCCAGCCGTCTTTGAGCGTCGTCACCTGTGAGCCAAACCGCAGCCGGGCTTCTTCTCTTTCGGCGATGCGCTCCGTTCTCTCGATAATCTGCTGGCGGAGCTGTTCGATCTGGGCGTTCGTCTGTTCCTGTTGTTGGCTGGCTTGAAAGATTTGAATAGAGAGCGCTTGAATCTCTCGATCCTTCTCGGTGCACTCCTCGCAGTTCTTGAGCGCCTCCAACTGATCCTGCATCTGCTTGATGTGCTCTTCGGCTTCGGCCCGGTTGTTACTCAAGCGCTTGATGTCGTAGCTCGCCCGGTTGATCGTATTGTCCATCTTTTCGAGCCGCTCCATATTCGCCAGCGCATCCTGACTCGTGCGGCCTATTCCGTTACGCAGATAGTCTTCAAGGTCGCGCCGATCCGCTTCTGGGTCGAAGATGCCGTTCCTCAAGCGGTCGTCGATGTCCTTGAGCGCCCTGACTTGACCGACAACCAAACCTTCTACAAGGCGCTTTACGCGGAACGATGTTCGTATCGTCTGACCGATGCTGCTAATCAGGGTCAATGTATTCTTATGGAAACCGAGATGGGCTTCTGCGGTCTTCAATACGCCGGTGAGTGTGGTCAACTGCTGAACCGCGTTCTCGTACAGCCTTATATAATGGTCCAGAGTCTGAACCCAGCGAGCGGCTTCTTCCACTCTCTTCTCAAGCTGTAGAGCATAGGCAATTGGGTCGTGAACGATGCCCCCGAATATCTGAGCGCGGCCAGGTACAGGCATCAGTGGGATCATCAGCGCCACTGCCAAAACTATGGCCCCGGTCTTTCTTTTGATCGCCGTTTGAATCGGCCTGCGAATCGATCTGAAGATAGGTCTCTTCACAAAGCGTTGACGGAATTTCGGAAATGATCTCATCGTCTTCATCCTTTCAGTTGTTATGAATCAATTGTTAAGGGACTATGCCGGACTCGTTCTCTTGTCTGGTTCTCCAGAAGAAGCGACTCGTCTATCTCGACAAGCCTCTCGGCAGTCAGTCCGCGCGGGTACTGCATTGCCAGCCACGCGATACACTCAGCCAGCGTCCAGCCGGACTTGAGTCTGGTTACTCGGGCTCGGGCGTTCCGCTCGTCAGGGTTGCTGGTGAACGTCCACAACTCCATCGGCGATAAATCCACCTGGATCATCTCGACGATCTTGTCGTCGCCCGCCCCTATCGCCAGAAGAAACTGGGCGTGAGAGCCAGGCAGGTTTCGAATTCCGTTGATCGCCCCGACCGCTACGGGGGCGAGACCGGCGTCGGTAACGAGGCTGTCGTACTCGCCGATTTGCTTTCCCACGATCTTAACGCCTGCTGTTTTTGTCAGGTCGTGAACACCCTCGAAGTCCTGATAGCCCTGGCTTGCCAGCATCGTGACTACGTTCTCTTTTCTGCCCATCCGGGCCCCCTTCTTTATGACCTTCAGGATCGCGGGATACCGGTCGACTATCTTGTGAACCTCATCGAAAGCCAAAAGCGTCGGCGACCTCGTGCCGTCCTCATTCAGCCGGCCGATGGATCGCGTGACTTTCGCGGCGACTCTGAAAGCGAGTGACTCCTGGACCCGCGGAGGAAACATCTCGAGGCTGTCGAGTTCGTAGACATCGAAGGGCGAATCCACCGCGAAGTCGAGATGAGTGGGCGCGTCAAGCCAGGGATGGTCCCGGAACCGCTCCAAAGCAAGGCTCAAGGATTCCGCCCGCTCCTGCGCCGCCCGGTGCTTGAACGGATAGCTCTTCAGAAGCTCAAGGAGATGGACATGAGTAGGTTCATGCTTTGGGAGATCCTTGCCGTTGCGGGGCGCTTCGTTCTTGTAGACTTCAGTGACAAGAGTATTGAGAATGTCTTCGGCCAACGAGTCGGTCTCACGGGCCTGAGCCAACTGCATCAGGTCACCGACGACAAAGCCAATCTGAACTTCATCGGGTGGGTCGCCGTTATCAAGCCCCTCGTAGTCCCAGACGTTGATCGTTCGGGTATCGCTCAGATTGAACCGGAGATGACGGCCCTTGAGTACGTCTACAAGCGGCCCCATCGACTCGCCGAAATCGACCGCCCGTACTCGGGCTTCCCTTCGGCTGCCGAGCACGTCGGTAATAGTCCGGGCCATCAGGACGGACTTGCCGCCCCCGGGCGCCGCTACAATCAGTACCAACGGCGAAGGGATGAGCGCCCGGTCGTAGAGGTCGAATCCGATCAGCCGGCCGCTGGGCGTTGAGAACAGGGTATGAGGCCGCAGCGAGCCCTCCCATATCGATTCACTCGGAACAAGTGGAGCCAGCGAGTGCGCGGTCTCCGTTATCTCCCGCCCTGTGGGCCGCGAGTCGCACTCGCCAACAAGAGCCCGGTGATAGACGGCTCGCAGGGCTGCGGGTTCCTCTCTAGATGCATCAGCTCCGGGCATCCTTCGCATGGCGCTGACCAGTTCCTCGCAATAACCGTTGAGCAAGGACGCCGACTCGACGAGCTCGACTTCGTCTCTTGCCGGCGGAGCGTAGATGACTGCGTAGATACGAGCTTTCACCACGGCCTCGCGCTCGCCAGTCAGCTCACTCCGTACGCTTTGAAGATCGGCCATCGCCGCGTGTGCTTCGGGTGTTTCTCGAACACGCCCGTCCGCGCGCAACCTCGTCCTGCGAACCTGCCGAATCCGCTTATCAAGAAGCTTCACGGCCTTTCGCTGATCGGGATAAACAAACTCGGCGACGATGGTATGGCGGAAGCTCAATTCGCTATCGAGCACGAGCGACCGCAGAACGTCCGCCTGAACCGCGGGCTGAGGCGGGACGAACATGCTCACGACTGCTGCCGGATGCGACCCGTGCAGCATGAAAGGCCCCTGTGACGAGATGGTCTCTCCGCACAGGTAATCTCTGAGATCGAGACCCGGTTCGTCGGGTAGGATCGGCGTCCCTCTCGCGTCCTGACTGTGACCCAGGTAGACCGCTGCCCAAAGCTCATCGCGGGTGAGCCGCTTCATCTCAAGAGGACTCTCTCGCTCGACCAATCGGAAAACTCGCTCGGCTTCGGCTCGTGCTTCTCGTTCGTCGCCTTCGATACGGCGGACGATCCCGTCGTCGGAGCTTGCCTCGTAGCCCGCTGCAATTGCTCCGGTGAGCTTCATCCATCCGTGGCGCTTGATTTCGCGGCGCATCGCTGGAACGAAGGTGTTCAGACCGTTCGAATGGGCGTCGCTTTTGTGCTTGACCGGCACTCGCACCCACAGCGTCAATACTGTCTGCTTGAACGCACCCCGCAGCGCGGCTTCCTGGTAGTACTCGACCCCGAGGTTATGAAAGAGCGCGGCTTCGGCATGCGTCCGGCCCTCGTCACGGGTTGCGACGTGCCGCAGTATCGCCCTTCCCGGATCGACTCCAACCGAAAGCCTAAACTGAAGCACCGTGCCCGGAGGCTTCCTGACGGCTAAGAGTCTCGCAATGGCGTCGGCTCGCGCTTCGATGACGTGATCTTCTCCGTACACTGTAGGGGCAAGCTCGACCCGATAGCCCATCGTGTATGAGCCGTCCGAATGTCTGAGCGCCGAGTCATAGAGGCCTACAATTGATGCATCGCGCTTGCGGCCGGGCGGCGAGCCAAGATGCCGCCGCTCCATCTCCAGCATCTCGATGTCGTCAAGGATGACAGCCTCATTGCCGGCTTCGAAGCGCTTCAACTCGCCGCGAGCGCCGGCGTACATGGGAATCAGCCGAACGGCGCTTCCCAGCCCAATTCCCAACGCGGCAATCCCTGCCGCGCCTGCAATGATCAACCCAGGCTCCATAAGCATCACCTCAGATTCGATGTTGACATCGGCACAAAACAGCCCCCGCCATGCTCCTCGCAGGCTTTTCTCCAGACAGACTTCTCATCCAGCTCTTATCCAGTGACGGCCCCCGCGAATTCGGTCTATCGGCAGCCGCCTGCGATGATCCGCGGATTGCACCAGCGCCCGTACGTTGTGTTGCAGCCAGTGCGGTTTCTTGCCGACTCGAATCACGTTTAGCACGGCGATGGTCACCATCATCGCAACCACGGTCGTTACGAGTTCCAGCGGTATCTTCCACAGGGTGAGATCGAGCAGGTATGGAATCATGTAGGCGACGAGGCCCGACGCAAGCACGAATTTCCAATCGCTTGATACAACTCCGAACACCGTCACCGGCAGATAGATCTGTGATCGAACCGGACGTGGCCGCAGCATCTTTGGTCAACCCCCTTCTCAGTGGTCACGAACGCTACTGACCTACATCGGTATCCACATCGACCGCCTGACCCTTGGCGAAGCTGTAAGCCAATGAAGCGATGCCGCCAAACGCCATCGACGCTCCTCCGCCAATGAATTGCCGCGCGTATGGCTTCTCCAGGAAAATGTTTATCGTTCCCCAGGCGACCGCGCCGATGCCGATAAGGAACAGGATGTTCCTCGCCCAGCGAATCGCTTCCCGCACGCCGTTGCCAACGGTCTGATCCGAGCCGCCGAAGATGCTGCCTCCAGGCGCTTGCGCCAGCACCGGACAGGTCAAGACAACGGCCAGAAGAATCAACACCAACAGCGGCTCAACAACTCTTATGAACATCGCCGCTCGAATGAGCCTCTCTCCGCCTCGTGCAACGCACGAATCCAGAATCTCTTCATCGAGCCCAATCAGCGGCCGAGCGAGCCTGCTTCTCATTTGCTTCCACATACACGTACCTCCATCGCGTTCGTACTTGGCCGCCCAAGATCAAAGCGGCCGACGCGCTTCAGTTGCGTCCGCGCTTAAAACAAGATTCCTTTCGCACTAGCCTGGCCGGCCAGGCTTCCTGGCGACACTGGGCTAGATCAAAAGGCGTGCCAGATTCGAGCTCGGTACGGATTGAGAGGTGACGGCCTTCGCGTAACCGTCATCGGATGCCAAGGCACCGCCGTTGCCTGTGCCGCAGGTATGAAAGTGGTGCTGCTCTTCTCTCTGTTGCTGCTTGCGACTTCTACGGCGGCGAACGCCCGCAGCTACAATACGCCGCAGAGGTCCAAGGTGCTGCGGCGTGCGGTCCTCTATGATGCGGCGATCAAAGCAACTGCCGCGCGATACTCTGTAGACCCGCGGCTGCTCTGGACCATCGCGTATCTGGAGTCGGGGTTTCAACCCGAGGCCGTCTCACGCAAGGGCGCTCGCGGGTTGATGCAGTTCATTCCTTCTACTGGGCGGAAATACGGCTTGGTGACCATCGCCCAACTGCACGATCCTCTTCGATCCATCGACGCAGCGACAAGATTCGTAAGGGACTTGAGCCGACAGTTCGACGGCCGTATTGACCTCGTTCTTGCCGGCTACAACGCGGGCGAACGTGCGGTGATAAACGCAAACAATGAAGTGCCCCGTTACCGCGAGACCCGAGCGTACGTAGCTCGAGGACTGTCGATCTTCAGGCGAATTTGCCAGGGAGCCCCGCTTGATCCGATTCTTACTCGAAGAGCCGGAGTCGCCAAGAAACCGATTGAGCGCCGCCAGGCGGTTCCTTCAAAAGCGCAGCCGAGCCGGTCGATCTACTTCTCGCCGTAACTCATACCGCTTCAGCATCTTTCCTCATGGTTGTCTGACCCTCTTAAATACTGACCACGCCTTAATACTGACGACGCCTTAATACTGACAGCGCTGTGCAACGAACCTGAGAACGGAGCCTGCCCGCAATCGGCTACAGTCGACTTCCCTGCGCGAAGCCGCTGTCAACCACGCCCCGGCATCTTCGTGCCGCTTCCGGCTCGCTCTTGGCGCTAACGCAACCCGCTCTCGCCGCTTTCCGGCGCGCCGTTGCCGCTTTTCCGGCGTTCTCCAGCCGGTTGCCGGGACAGGCGCGCCACACGAGTCTCTCTAACCTGCGGTGACCGATGGCGTCTCCGCCCAATAGCAGAGTCCTATTCGCGCGTTTTCCAATGGCTCTGGCTTCATGTTGTGCGTTGCGTCAATGCGTCGATTGAGGCTCTCCGCAGTGGAACACAAATTGTCTTACCCGGCTGCGTGACTGCTCACCACTTGCAGCGTGTATATCAATAATGACGATTGGAACCCACCGGTTCAATAAAGGAGGGACTGCTTTGAATAGAGCCGAACACGAAGATCTCGACCAGATAGATAATGACCAAACCGGTCGCGGCGTTGCGCTAGCTTCAAAGTCAAAGCTCCCCAGCCAGAAGTCATTCACAAAGACATTCTCGCTCTACCGCGATCCCCAGGATGTCCGCACGGTCATCCAGCTTGCCCGCAGCGGCATCGTCCTGACTCTACTTCTGCTCGCGAGCGTCGCCGCCAACTTCTATCAGTACTATCGCAGGCCGGATCGCATTGTCGTCGATAAGTCCACTGGACGCGTGGTCGAGATCAACGACCGGGACTACGGCGAAACCGAAGCCGTGCAACTCGGCCCGGAGCACCTTACCGACGCCGACAAGAAGTACATCTCCTCCGAATTCGTGAGGTCTCTTTATCAGATCGATCCCGCTACCAGATCCAAAGACATCGAGCGGGCTCTAAGAATGATGCTGCCCGACAGCGCGCTGAAGTTCGCCCGGTACCTGAAGCAAGAAAGCATCCTAGAGAAACAGCTTCAGGAGAGTTGGCAAAGCGCCTGGACCGCGCAGGACATCACGGTCGATTCCAAAGACCGATACACGGTCAGGGTTATTGGCCGGCAGGAAATCCACCGGCTCGATAACGGCGTTGCCGTGGATGCCCCGCGCCAGCTTAGCCTTTCGCTGAAACTAATCGCAGACCCAAAGGGAAGGGCCGACCGCAATCTCCGTTCGGGCTTCCTCATCGGAAGCTTCGACTACAAGGAAATTCAGTAGAACCGACAAGGAGACTCAATGCATTCCGCTACGATGACCCTGATCCTGCTTGCTCTTTCTCTGATGGGCGCGCCGGCAAGCGCTCTTGCCCAGACACAAGCAGAGCCGAGTCAAGCCAAACAAGCAGCGCAACCTGGAGCGCTTAAAACTCCGGCCTCCACAAAGCCGACCCGAAAGGCAAAGCCGCGCACAAGGCGCTCACTCGTTTCAAAGCTGCCAGATGCTATTCAGCCATCACCGCCGGCCGTGTCGCTGGTCTCCGGCCCTCCTGAATACCTCGCAGGCGAAGCGAGCGTTATCGTCAAAGGAAACGAGAATCCGATAGTGCGGCTGGGCCTGGCGGCGTCTGGGGTGACTCTCATTGAGTTTCCAGCTTCGGACCGGTTCTTTGCCTTGCATCCCGGCAACTCCGATATGGTCACAATCGACGAGTCGCCCACGAAACAAAGCGATCACTTCTTCGTCTTCCGGGCCGGGAGCACGTTTGTTATTCCTCCCGCTTCGCACGGGTCCGCGGGACCGGCGGCCTCGATCATTGCCCAGATGCGTTCGGGTATGGTCGTGACGTTATTGATCTATCCCGTCCGCGAGCTGCAACAGATGGCTCATCGCGTGGTCATTCTGTATGACCGGGCCGAAGTAGTAGCGGCCCGCCGCGCGGCCGGCCTCGCAGTCAATCTCGAAGAGAGGCTAGACGAGCGCCGCCCACGTTCAATCAGAATCGCCGGCCAGCCCCTCGCTGAGATTCCGGAGCTTGCGGGCGACGGCGACAATCAAGAGGGGAGACCGCGAAGTGCCGGCGGCAACCACGGTGACCGGCCGTCAGACAATGGCGCTTCACGAGTCACGACTCCGCCCGGTTCTTCCGAACGATCCTCTGTCTCCGACTCCGGTAAGAGAGCCGGCCGCGACCTCGAGTCCGAAGCCCGCAAGGCTCTGAAGCTTGCCATTACTTCATCGAAGTTCAAGAACTGGACCGAGGCCCGTCACGGTCTGTCAATCGCAACGTCGATTCCGAAAGGCTTCAATGAGAAAGACGGCGCGGCCATAGTCATCGTCGCCGTTTCAAACATTCTGCCCGAGCCGCTGAGCGTCGTGCCCGGCCAGCCGGATCTGTCGGTTGAGACTCGCGACGAGGACGGCAAGAAGACCTTGCT
>Ga0209687_1000212_pt1 | contig 21270 bp, 17 predicted proteins | sample GraSoiAngelo_136_FD_185893 | JGI IMG/M metagenome (GOLD analysis project Ga0209687, IMG submission 185893) | Grasslands soil microbial communities from the Angelo Coastal Reserve, California, USA - 14_0929_09_20cm (SPAdes) (version 2) | ecosystem: Environmental > Terrestrial > Soil > Grasslands ...
TCTTCGATGTGAACGACATATTCCCGAAGCCGCTCTTTAGCTTCTTCAATCTCACACCTGTGATTGACCGGGCGTTCTCGGAGTTTGCCGAAGTGGGCCAGTTGATCCGGGTGAGCGGCATACAGAGTAGCGCAAAACCCTGATAAACAATCCAGAAGATGTCCCAGCAACTCGGCAAAGCTGAAGGCTCGATTGGAGGTGGAATCACCGGCATCGGCTATCTCGGGGCGCCAGTCCAGCGCCTCTTCGGGAATGAGTGAGATCAAGCGCTCCAACAAAGCGGCTTGCTCGATCAGCTTCGCAAGAAAGAGAGTCTTTGTGTCGGCCGTTGAAGTCATCAGCGGATTATTATCATGTGAGCGGCCCGGATAAGAAATGCGCTTCTCGCCTAAAAGAGCGTCTCGTTGCTAAAGATCGTCTGTTATCAAAGGCCGGCTCTCGTTATAATTCACGTCCCCCAATCGGAGAGATCAGCAATGCGGCTTTTCATTACCGGCGGCGCCGGTTTCATAGGATCGAATTTCATCAGGCACATTCTTTCTGAGCATCGGGGCCATCATATTGTTAATTTCGACAAGCTCACCTATGCCGGGAATCTGGAAAACCTGAGCGACCTCGCAGACGATTCGAACTACTCATTCGTCAAGGGTGATATCTGTGACCGCTCGGCCGTAGACGACGCGATTACCGGAGCGGACGCGGTGATAAATTTCGCGGCCGAATCGCACGTCGATCGGTCGATTGAGCGCGCAACCGAGTTCATTACGACCAACGTTTCTGGAACGCAGACGCTGCTGGATGCCGCTCGCGCCGCTCGCGTATCGCGATTCTTGCAGATCTCGACCGACGAAGTGATGGGATCGTGCGTACTTCACCGAAGATTCACCGCTTTGCCCGAACAGCCCTTACGCGGCTTCAAAGACCGCCGCCGAACACTTCGTTCGCGCCGCCCACGTGACGTTCGGGCTGGACGTTGTAACGACGCGAGCGTCGAATAATTACGGACCATTTCAATTTCCCGAGAAATTGATTCCTCTGATGATCTCGAATGCTCTGGAAGATAAAAAGCTGCCGGTCTACGGAGACGGACTGAACACTCGAGACTGGCTCTATGTCGAAGATTGCTGCCGGGCAATCGACCTTGTTCTTCACAAAGGAGAGAGCGGGACCGTATACAACATCGGTTCTCGGGCCGAGAAAACAAATTTAGACGTGGTTAGGACACTGCTGGATCTCGTGGGCAAGCCGCATTCCCTGATCACTTTTGTTACTGATCGATTAGGGCATGATCGGCGATATGCCACTGATCCTACTCGAATCGAAACCGAATTTGGCTGGTCTCCCCGAGAAACCTTCGAAAGCGGCATCGCGAAGACAGTGAGTTGGTACAGAGAAAACTCGTCGTGGGTTGAGCGCGCGAGATCAGGAGACTATCGAGAGTACTACGAAAGAATGTACGGCAATCGTTGACGCGGTTCACGCGCCCCTCTTTATCAATCGCTGACTCTATCGCTGACTGATCGATCCGAGCACGCGAGAATAAACCGACTTCGCCTGAGCGTTGGACTTTGTTCCGGTTACCATTACCAGCCGAATCTCTTCACTCTCCCGCATAATCAGCCCGTGAACCTCGAGTTCGAGACCTCGATCCATGCAGGTGCCGTCGATTGGAACTCTGTTCTCACCGTCACCAACAGTGAAATCCGCGTTGCTCACGCCTTGTCGCGTTGACATTCCGCTCTTAAAGCCCTCCGCGAAAGCTTTCAAACTAACCGGAAGATCCATCGAGAATGTCATAACGGCCGTTACCACTCCCTTGTCAATGCAGTTATACCCATGAAAGCCTTTGACCAATGCTCGCAGCGAGTCGGGGATCGGCGAGCTGACCTCGGCGGGCTCACAGGGTACAAGGATCGACAACGTCGAGCCGGGAGGAGACCACTTATTCCAGCCGTTGACGACAATAGACTCGTCCCGCACTTCGACGGAACCCGTTGACCTGACGACATCGTCTGTCGTGAGCTTTGGAACCGGACGACGTTCATTTGATTGCTGGCCGAACGCGGAAAAGGCGCCGATCGACCCAAGCAGAAAAATACAGAAGAGAATGCGGTAGTGGCGCACGGATGGCTCCTTGATATTGGCTGAGAGTTTGATCCGTGAGGGCAGAGGTACTTCGCAAAGATTAAGCCGCGCGCTTCCGGCAGGCAACAGTTATTTACGAACAGAGTGATTTTAGAACATGTAAATTTTCGGGCGCTTGTACATCAGTACCAGACTTCGAAGGTCACTTTCACGGCGCGATTATTCAGTACTCGCGCGGCCGCCCAATCATCAGAAAAGTCCTTTATATTGTCCGCCATCAATCTGGATGGCCGTGCCGGTCACATAACCCGCTCGTTCCGAACAGAGGAATGCAACGAGCGCGGCGAATTCCTCCGGTTGTCCCAACCGCTTCAGCGGCAGTGACGCGGCGTTTCGGGAAAGCACCGCCTCTACTGAAATCCCCTCTTTGTCCGCCGAGGATGCGGCGAGCTGTCTCAAGCGCTCTGTCACATGGAATCCGGGACATACCGCATTCACGGTGATTCCAAACGCTCCTATCTGCTGGGAAAGGGTCTTCAAATATCCGAGAGCGCCCGCGCGGGCGGTGTTTGAAAGTATGAGATACTCGACGGGTTGTTTGGCTGAAATCGAGGTCACGCCGACTATGCGTCCCCATCCTTTCTCTTTCATCAGCGGAATAGCTTCCTGGCAGAGAGTGATCGTGCTGATCAGATTGAGCTCGACCGCCTTTCGATAATCGGCCGCCGTGAAGTCCGTATAGGAACCGGAGGGCGGACCTCCGGCATTGGTGACGAGTATATCGACCGAGCCGAACCGCTCTTTGGTTTCAGCGATCAGACCGCGAATGTCTTCTTCGTTGGTAACGTCGCCGGGAATCGCAAGAACTTCTGCGTTCGTAGCTGATTTGATCTCAGCCGCCGCCCTTTGGAGCTGCTCGCTGTTGCGGGCATTTATTGTGACCTTCGCGCCCTCGGCGGCGAGTTCCATTGCCGTTGCTTTGCCTAGTCCGCTTGAGGCGGCCGCGACAATCGCGACCTTTCCTTTCAACCCGAGATCCATAGCTTTCCTCCAATGATAATTTGGATCACTCAGCATACCGGAAGAATGGATGGTTGTTTAGCTCGATGCTTTTCATTCCCAATTTTTCGTAGACAATTCCAGAATCTTGGAGAACCCGCCTCGTGTCATTTGCTGTCGATTCAAAGTAAGAGCTTGTTCAACTATAACTTGCCCTCGCGACATATCTTCGGTATCGATCTTGCAATGCTGCTAAGCGCACATCCTTAGAATCTCTACCATTCTGTTCTGAACTTGGAGAGGTCGCTACCCGGGCACGGTAGCGACCTCAATTTTATTTTAACAATGAGATCCACGAGCGAGCGGCCCAGCGTGCAACTCCTGGGAGTTCGCTGAGGCGCCGCGCGACGCCTTTTTCTAACGCACAGCTCTTTCTAAAACAGAGCGCGCAAGATGCGTGCTCTCCCAGGAGTTGCTCTCAGGAATCCTTCAGGTGGAATTGAAATCACTCATGTTGGAATTAGAATCACGTGTTCCATTGATCATTCGATTGGTGTAGAATTTCGCCCACACAAGAAAAATATTTCCAGCGAATGTCGTCTTCCACGGGTTGTAATTGTGTAAGGCCAAAAGGACCCGACCAGTGCAGTCTGGGCCTTGAGAATTGACGGAGGAGATGGACATGAACCTTAGATGCTTTCAGCTTTGCTTGCTTGTGGCGCTCATTCCAGCTTTTACATCGATAGCAATTGGGCAGGAAGATTCGATGCCGCCGCCGCAACCGGTTGCGGGAACCGGCAGCGGTACCGGCGTCATTTCGGGACGCGTTGTACTGCCGTCCGGGCATCCTGTCAACGGGCGCGTGCGAATTACGCTCAGCACGATCGATAACCCCGGCATGGTTTCTTACACCGACAACAACGGCGGCTTTGGTTTTAGAAATCTGAGAGAAGGCAGCTACACGCTCGAGGTATGGGGCGACTACAAAATCTACGAGCCGGTGGTGGAAACAGTGCGGCTGATTCGCGGCATGCAGATGAGTCTTACGATAAACCTCCGAGAGAAGACTAGCCGAGATAGGCCTGCCGGCGAGGTGGTCTCAACTACCGAGCTCGATCAACAGGTACCTGGTCCTGCCAGGAAAGAATTTGAAAAAGCCACTAACCTCGCCGGCAGCGGAAGCTCCGCCGAGGCCATCGATCACTACAACCGCGCCATTGCGCTATATCCGAGTTATCTTATGGCGCATAACGATCTCGGGGTTCAGTACCTGAAACTCAAACAGTGGACGGAAGCGTCAGACCAGTTCGAGGCAGCGCTCGAGATTGACTCAAAGGTCTTTAATCCCAGGCTCAATCTGGCGATCGTGCGTGTCGAACAAAAGAGATTCCTGGAAGCCATCGACAATCTCACGCAAGCTTTAGCCATTGATAGCTCGAGGCCGTCCGCGCATCTCTATTTTGGCATTGCCTCACTGGAAATAGACGAGCTGCCTACGGCGGAGCGCGAACTTTCCAAAGCGATTACGCTTGGAGATGTCGACTATGCGATCGCGCATTTCTATCTCGGCCGTTTACGGATGAAGCAGGGCAACCGTGAGGCAGCCGTAGCTGAGCTAAAGACCTATATTCAAGCGGCGCCCGAAGGTGAGAAGGCCGTCCAGGCTCGAATGCTGCTTGAAAAACTGAAGCAGCACTGACGGTTTCTCAAATCGAGTTAGATAGGGCTGACCGAGTTAAATCAGGGCTGCGCCTTGGCCTTTAAGTGAGAATCGAACCAGCCCAGAACCGTGTTGTACCATAGCTCGGAGTTTTGCGGCTTCAGCACCCAGTGACCTTCATCCGGAAAGTAGAGAAGCTTCGATTCGACGCCTTGCCGCTGGAGCGTTGTAAAGAGCTGCAGCCCCTCTCCGACGGGCACTCGATAGTCCAGTTCTCCGTGCACAACCAGCATAGGCGTCTTGAAGTTCTTTGCGTGCATATGCGGCGACCAGAGCCGATACATCTCGGGGTTGGTCCAGGGCGTTCCCTTGAACTCCCACTCGGGAAACCATAGCTCTTCGGTTGCTCCATACATAGACGTCAGATTATAGATGCCCGCGTGCGAGACAAGCGCTTTGAACTGAAATCGCGGGTCTTCGTTGTGACCCTCGATCCAGTCGATCATATACCCGCCGTAGCTCCCGCCTGCCGCACCCATTCGGTCTCGATCAATAAACGGCAGAGCCGCCAGATAAGCCACGCCGTTCGTTATATCGGTAAACACCTTTCCGGCCCAGTCTCCCGATATTTCATCCACGAATTTTTGCCCGTAGCCGGTCGATCCCCGAGGGTTCGGAGTAAACACAATATAGCCCGCCGCGGCGAACACTTCAGGATTCCAGCGATAACTCCATGCGTCCTCCCACGCCCCCTGTGGGCCGCCGTGAATCAACACTATCAACGGCCACTTCTTGGAGGGCGTGAAGTTAGGCGGCTTTACCAGAAAACCATGCACCTTTGCTCCAGCGGCTCCATCCCAGTTCACGTCCTCGGCCGGCTTTAAACCAAAATCGCCGAGATAAGCATCGTTTGTTCGGGTGAGCTGTTTCACTCCGGTTCCATCGGAGTTCGCGCGATAAATCTCGCTGGGCCTGGTCATGCTCTGGCGGCTAAAGACAAGCGTCTTTCCGTCTGAAGAGACGCTTACGTCGTCGTTGAATGACTCATTGATCAGCTTCTTATAAGTTCCGTGCGCTATTAAGACCTCGTAAATCGGCTGTCGGCCGCGATCCGAGGCCACAAAGTAAATCCTCTGACCGTCTCGCGAGAATGCGAAGCTTTCGATGCTTGAATCAAGCTGGTTCGCAAGCGGATGGGTTTGCCCTGTCCGGCGATGATAGAGCATCAGCCGCCATCGGTCGGATTCGAACCCAGGCTTGGATTGAGCTCTATAGGCAATGTACTGACCATCGGGTGAGTACTGCGGAGAAAGATCATTGGCCGGATTGTCCCCGGTTATCCTTCGGACTTCGCCGCCGTTGACCGGAGCCACAAAGATATCGCCGTTCGTCGAGAGGGCTTCAACGCGGTCGGTATTTCTTGCGAATGCCAGCTCTTTTGAATCAGGCGAAAAAGCGTAATCGTCAGGTCCTCCCAGGCTGAACGGCGGTGCATCATAATCACCGGGAGTCACATCGCGCGAGGGGCCGCCCTGGCTGGCCGCAATGAACACGTGAGATCGCTTTCCATCTTTCCACGATTTCCAGTGGCGGAACAGCAGCCGGTTGACTAGCTTAGCTTTGACCTTGCTCTCCGCTGCCTGTTTCTCTCGCCTGTTATTGCACTCGTCGTTAGGGCACTCAGGATAAACATCCGACGTGAAGGCCAGCCATTTCCCGTCCGGCGACCAGACCGGCCCGGCGGCTCCTGTAGAAATTGAGGTGACCATTCTCATCTGGCCGCTTGCCGCATCAATGATCCAAATCTGAGGTTCGCCGTCTCGCGCCGAAATAAAGGCGATCTTCTTGCCATCCGGCGACCATCGCGGAGAACTGGAGGATGCGCCTCTGGTCAACTGGCGCGGCTCGCCGCCCTCGGCGGAAATGACGTAGATCTGTGAGTCGCGCTTATTGGCGTCTTTGTCCGTATCGGCAATTGAATAGGCGATTGTGCGACCGTCCGGTGAAAGCTGCGGTTCTGCTACCCGGCGTATTTTTAGCAGGTCATCGATCGTAAAAGGTCTGGCTGGCGGCTGCGGCTGAGAGAAGCGCTTTTGTTGTGCGAAACCAGATGATGAAATGGCAAAGACAACCAGGGACCATAACAACCGCTGACATAGGAATCGCGTCATCAACACCTCCGCACCGACAGTCTTACAGAGTCAAGCAGGCGATACGAACTGCATGGAAATTTCCAGTTAAAAGGAAGCCGAAAGGCTACCAGCCGCTTTATCACTGAGTCAACGAAGCCCCGCTGATTATTTGCTGAATCGCAAATCAGTCGTAGGCTTAGAGTCTCTTCGCAGGGCGCGAGTTTGCTTCTACCGAGAAATAAGCATTCAGCGAGATGTGCGTCGTTCGGTTCCGATTGCCAGCCGGGTTGTAATGTCTGAGAACTCCTGCCGGTGAACCGTAGTCCGATTCCGCCCGCGCTTGTGTTTGACCTGAAACGTTACCACCGTTCTTCCGTCGATTTTCAGGCCGAATTCGGAGGCGATTGGATGTCCTTTTCTCGCTCGCGACGGCAGCAATGTGAGCCTTTCAGGGGCTAGCGATTCGACGTCGATTTCATCCAGGAGCGATTCCCACTCTACAGCTCCCGTCGAGCGACTAAAAATTATTACCCTGCTGTGATCTTTACCGCCCTTGAATAACCGTAGTTGATTAAAAAGAAACTTCACCGCGCTCACGTCGGTAATTTTGGCGTGCTGGAAATCCGCGGCGTCGTTCGGCGTCAGACCAAGCTTGCGTTTTATGATTTCCGCCGCCAGTCGAGCGACATTCAGATAATCGGCTTTCAGCTCGTGCATGGTTGAAAACCCAAGAGCGCCGATCATCTCGTTCAATTCGGAATCTGAAACTCGGAAGAAACGTTTTGCCCACTTTTCACCTATGTCGGGAGTCTGACCCTCCGCGATTGCTACTTTGTGCGATTTATCCGTCTTTACCGATACTGGAACGGTTGAGCCGCTTTCCATCTCCAACACGAGGTCGGCGGCGTGAGCGTCCGCGTATTCGCGCGGCGTATGCTTCACACGCGAAAGACGAGCGGGTCTGGTTGCGGCTAATAATTCTCGCGCCCCTTCCTTCACGGCAAGCTCAATGTTTGCGATTTCATGAAAAAGGATTAAACGGCGCGAGTCATCCGAAGGCAGCCGGTTCAAGGCGTCGGACATTTTCTCGCGGCTGCGCGCGGAATTGAACAGCGGCTGAACAATTTCAGCCTGAGTTATCAGTTCATTGGCTAGCATGACTTCCGCGAAGGTTCCGAGTCCATCATGAAAAATGCCTTCGATGACATCAAAGTCGGTCTTGGAGATTCGCGCCGACTGCGGCGATGCAACAGTGTTCCGGATCGATCTGATTCCGTAGTTAGCGGGCGCGGCGATTCCAACAAGCAGGATAAGGATATGGCTCGCGAGTATTCGTCTCATATTGATGGCCCTGGCCCAAATCTCCGTAGCACGCGGGCGATGCCGGAGCAGCAATATCCGCTGATCCGTCAGAGCGACAGGCGCGAAGTATAGCAGCCCATGGCGACGCCGATATGGCATTTTCCTGTTCGTATGGCATCCCCTTGACGGAAGGCATACAGCGGCATACAGTAAGTATGCAATGCGGAAAGAGCAGTTGACTCAGAGAGAAAGTGAAGCACTGCGGCATATAAGAACCGCTATTATTCACGCCGGCAAACCGCCTTCGATTCGAGATATTCAGACTGCTCTTGGATACAGCTCCCCCCGCTCCGCTGCCGTCATTATAAATAGTCTGATAGAGAAAGGGTTCGTCGACCGGCGCGAAAACGGCGGCTTGCGAATTATCAAGGACCTTCCCGAACGCGAGCATCACGGGCGCACCGTCGATATTCCGCTTGTCGGAAGCGCGCCGTGCGGCTTGCCGGTATTAGCTCAAGAAAATATTGAAGCGGTGATTCCGGTGTCAAAGAGCATAGCCCGGCCGGGTCACCGCTATTTTTTGCTCAAGGCCAGGGGAACATCTATGGACAAGGCGGGCATAAAAGACGGCGACCTCGTGCTTGTCCGCCAACAATCCACGGCTACAAACGGCGATATCGTCGTGGCGCTGATCGACGACCACGCGGTCATCAAAGAGTTTCATCGATTCCCGACTACGGTCGTTCTTAAGCCAAAATCCAGCTCCAAGGAGCACCAGCCGATAATTCTGCACGGTGATTTCCAGGTTCAAGGGATAGTAGTAGCAACCATACCTAAATTTTAGTGAGGTCGATATGAGCTCCGGAGCCGCTGCCGTGTTGAACGGCAGTACGCACTTTCTTTCAACGAAAACGGAAACTAACGAGTTGAATCGTCTGCTCCGCGCCCTTCCCACGGGAGCAATCACGCTCGTTAGCGGCTATGCATCCTGCGGTAAAACCGCGCTGATGCTTGCGGCTCTTGCTAAAGCTTCCCGCGAAGCACCCGTTGCCCTCGTGGATACTAACGAAAGACTGGATATTCATTCGGCCGTCGAAGCCGGTGTCGATCTCGATAAATTGTTATGGGTCCGCTGCTCAGGAGCCGTCGAGCATGCGATGAAAGCCGCCGAGCTGCTGCTGCGGTGCGGCAGTTTCGGGATGGTCGTGTTTGATATCGCGGATCTCTCACCTCGTCAACTCGGAGGTATACCGTCCGCCTGCTGGATGCGCCTGCGTCGAGCCGTGGAAAAGAACAGAACTATCTTCCTCGTGCTCGAGCAAATTTCCAGCACAGGCTCGTTTTCAACCGCTGTGTTAAAGCTCAACAATCAAGGCCTGCGATGGGCGGAAAAGAACCGAGATTTGTATACAGAACCCCGAGAATCAAGCCTATTTCAAGGGCTGACCTTCTCCATAGAACATAGGAAACCGCGAATTTTCTCTAACGATTTTCGTTTTAACGCTATCGTCGACAAATTTAGTTGAGTCTGTTTATGTTCGCGAGTATCTACAATAAAAAACTTGCCGAAGCCGGCGCCTTGGAATCGCTTGCAAGCCTATTCTCACCTCTGATTGAAAGAGTCGCGGCGGATAAAGTGATCCTGGATGTTGCCGGACTTACCCTTAAAGAAGAGGTCGGTGAAACAATATTACGAAGCGCCGAAGAAGCCGGCTTGAAGATCAATGTCGCGATTGCCGCAAACCCCGATCTTTCACTTTGCGCGGCCATGCACATTGATGGGCTTACAGTCATAACAGCCGGAAAAGAACTGGAATTTATAGGGAACGTTTCCCTTGACGCACTCGGCTTCTCTTTCCCGGCCTTTGAGATGAATCTACTGCTCTACAACTTTAAACGCAGGTTGGAAATCATCGACATGTTGAAGCGTTGGGGTCTTAGCAACTTTCGGGATTTCGCAATGCTCCCGGAGGTAAGCGTGTGCGAGCGGTTTGGACGCGAGGGCGTCCTTTTGCAGCGTTTTGCGCAAGGAAGACTGACCCGTCCGCTTTTAGTCTCAAAGCCGGAACCCCTCTTTGAAGAATCTATGGAATTTGATTACCCGATAGACTCCTTGGCGCTGCTTTCACCGGTGATCGATAAACTAATTGGAAAAGTGTGCTCGCTCGTCAAATCGTACGCGCGGGCAGTACAGGAAATACGGCTTCGAATGAAGCTGGAAGACAGACCCGATTATCACAGAACTATTTCTCTTCCGTTTCCCATGGTGAATGAAAGAACGTTGTTTAAACTTCTGATGCTCAATATAGAATCGCATCCGCCCGCATCGGCAATCCTTCAGGTGGGAATCGCGGTTTCAGTGACAAGGCCGCGATCGACTCAGAATGAATTATTCGAGCGCGCCGCGCCTGAACCCGAAAAGCTGGAAATCACATTAGCTCGTATTGCAACGCTTGTCGGCCCTGATAACGTGGGCTCGCCAAAACTTTTGGACACCCACCGGCCCGACGCTTTTTGCATGGAGCGCTTTAAAGCGCCGAGCCCCCGTTCGACTACAAAAAAACTGAGTGAGGGCAGGGCGCTTGCCGCGGATCGGCTTCGGTTAGCTATCCGGATGTTTCGCCCGCCTGTGCTTGCCATGGTCGAGGAATCGTCGGGGCTGCCTGTATCGCTCAGCGCGCGCGGGCTGGACCTGAATGGAAAAGTAGAGAAACTCGCCGGGCCGTGGCGAAGTTCGGGAGACTGGTGGAATGAAATTGCCTGGGAACGAGAGGAGTGGGATATCGCGCTCAATAATGGAGCCGTATACCGCGTCTATTTTGATCTGAGGCGTTCGGCATGGTTTGTAGAAGGCGTATATGACTGACTATGTCGAACTGCATGCCAGATCCGCCTTCAACTTCTTGCGAGGCGCTGCGCTCCCTCAAGAAATGGTCTGCGTTTGGCATGATCTCGGCGGGCAGGCGCTGGCGCTCCTGGACCGGGATGGAATTTATGGCGCGCCTCAAGCGCACCTCGCGGCGGAGAAGAATGAAATCACGGCCCATATTGGCGCGGAAATCACCTTATCGAATGGCACGGCGTGTCCCGTGCTCGTCCGAAACAGAGCCGGCTATCAGAATCTCTGCGGTTTAATCACGCGAATGAAGCTTCGCTCTGAAAAAGGCAAAGGAGCGGTCGCCTTTGAAGAGCTTGCCCAAAGCGCCGAAGGATTGGTCTGCCTGACCGGCGGAGACGAGGGCCCGCTCGCAGGCTCCTTGAGAAACGGCTTTGAATCCGGTGCTGATTGTGTCTCGCGGCTCGTCGGAATCTTCGGCAAAGAAAATGTCTATGTTGAGCTGCAGCGCCACTGCGACCGCGCTGAAGAACGGCGCAATCAGGCTGCTATTGAAATAGCCCGAAAGCACAGGCTGCCGTTGCTTGCCACGAATGAGGCTTCCAGCGCCATGCCATGCCAGCGCGAGCTGCTGGACGTCCTTACATGCATTCGCAATCGAATAGGCCTGTCCGATGCAGGACGACTACTTGCCAAAAATTCGGAGCGGTACTTGAAGTCGGCTTCGCAAATGACCGAGCTTTTTTCTGATTTGCCGGAAGCGATAGCAAACACGCTGGAGCTTTCATCTCGCCTTGAGTTCACTCTTAAAGATTTGGGATACCGGTTCCCGGATTATCCCGTGCCTGATGGAGAAACAATGGCCTCGTTCCTTCGCAAGCTGACCGAGGAGGGGGTTCGCTCGCGGTATAACGGCGGCTCGCCGGAAGCCTGGCGACAAATCGAGCACGAGCTGGCGGTAATCGAGAAGTTGGAGCTGCCGGGTTACTTCTTGATCGTATGGGACATCGTCAAGTTTTGTCGCAACAACGATATTCTGGTGCAAGGACGCGGGTCAGCAGCCAACAGCGCGGTGTGTTATGCCCTGGGTATAACCGCCGTCGATCCGGTGGGAGGCGAATTATTGTTCGAGCGGTTTCTTTCGGAGGAACGAGGCGAGATGCCGGATATCGATCTGGATTTGCCGAGCGGAGATCGCCGCGAAAGGGTCATTCAGTATTTATATGAAAAGTATGGGATGGCGGCGGCGATGACCGCGGAAGTAATTACCTATAGAAGCCGCTCGGCCATCCAGGAGATAGGGAAAGTACTCGGGTTTGATGAGGCAATTCTAAAAAGGCTATCCAAGCTCTCCGGTTCGTGGGAGTGGGTCGACCCCTTTGATACGGCCCGGAATCGCTTTGCCAGCATTGGTCTTGATCCAGACGATCATAGAATCAACAAATTTTTGAGTCTTTATTGTTCGATTCAAAATCTTCCTCGTCATTTGAGCCAACACCCTGGGGGAATGGTTATTGCCGCCAACTCGCTCGATTCAGTAGTTCCCCTGGAGCCAAGCACGATGGAAGGACGGGTCGTCCTGCAATGGGACAAAGATGATTGCGCCAGTCTGAAACTGATCAAGATAGACCTGCTGGGCCTGGGTATGATGGCCGTCATTCAGGACTCCCTCACGCTAATAGAAGATGCGTATCATGAAAAGGTAGATCTGGCGCGCCTTCCGCAAGACGACAAAGTTTATTCAGCGATACAGAAGGCTGACACAATCGGTATGTTCCAGATTGAAAGCCGGGCGCAGATGTCCTGTCTGCCGCGCATTCGACCCGAAAAGTTTTATGATCTGGTGGTACAGGTAGCGATTATTCGGCCCGGCCCGATTCAAGGCGGAATGGTGCACCCATTCATAAGACGGCGCCAGGGACTTGAATCCCCAAACTGCCTTCATCCATGGCTCGAATCCATTTTGAAGCGGACTCTTGGAGTCCCCTTGTTTCAGGAGCAGTTATTGCGCATGGCTATGATTTGCGCCGACTTCAGCGGAGGAGAGGCCGAAGAGCTCAGGCGGGCGATGGGATTCAAACGTTCGGAAGCTCGCATGCGTGAAATCGAAGTCAAACTGCGGCGAGGTATGACCCGCAAGGGAATTGTCGGAACAACCCAGGAAAAAATCGTACAGGCGATAACGGCGTTCGCGTTGTACGGATTTCCGGAGTCGCACGCCGCTTCTTTCGCGCTGCTCGCATATGCAAGCGCCTATCTCAAATGCAACTATCTCGCTGCCTTCATTGCCGCGACATTAAACAATCAGCCCATGGGATTCTATAGTCCGCTCACTATTGTAAAAGATGCGCAGCGCCACGGGTTGAAAGTCAAACCGATAGATATTATGTGCTCCAACTGGCTCTGTATGGTTGAAAAGGAAAACGGCGAGAAGCAGTTGCGTCTGGGGATGCGCTACGTCAAAGGATTAAGAGAAGAAGCCGCGCTTGCCATCGTGCGCGAGCGAGACCGAGCGCCTTTCTCGAGCATAGATGAGTTATCGCTGAGAGTACCTGAGCTGCGTAAATCCGAGCTGCGGTCATTGGCGGAAACCGGCGCGCTGAATGAAATCCAATCAAGCAACGGAGAGAGGCTTCACCGGCGCTCCGCGCTTTGGCAGGTGGAGCGAGCCTTGCGGCAAGCCGGTCCGTTGTTCGAAAAGATTGAAGCCGAGATGGACTGTCCTCTTGATCCGATGACTGTTCTGGAACGGGTGAGCTCGGACATAGAGTTGACCAGAGTTACGGTAGGCCGCCATCCAATGGCCCACTTTCGCGAGGAGTTGGACAAGATCGGAGTCACGTGCGCCGCCGATCTTAGATGGTCCAAAAAGAGCAAGGTCAAGATTGCGGGCTGCGTCATCGCTCGCCAGCGGCCGGGCACCGCAAAAGGGGTTTTGTTTATGAGCCTGGAAGACGAAACCGGCCTGGCTAACGCCGTAGCTTCGCCGAGCTTTTTCGATAACAATCGATTTATCTTATTGGAATATCCCTATCTTCTTATAGAGGGGTTGCTTCAGGATCAGGAGGGAGCTTTAACTGTTCAAGCGCGTAAGGTCTCACCGCTGCCTTTCGCAACTCCTGTCGGAGAGTCTCATGATTTTCATTGACCCTAAACCTCTCTACGACTCTGTAAAGAGGCTGGAAGGCGGCCGGAATGACGGTCAGAACTAGCGCGCTTGACACCCGTTGAGAAGCCTCGGTTAGAATGGTTGGTTCTGTTTTCGCTCGGATTCGCATCTATCCGGTCAGGCAGTATGGCAATAGACAAGATTAGCGTTCGCGGTGCGCGGCAACACAATCTCAAAGACCTCAATCTCGATATCCCACGAAATAAATTGACCGTCGTAACCGGTCTCTCGGGGTCCGGCAAGTCGAGCCTGGCATTCGACACAATCTACGCCGAAGGCCAGCGCCGCTATGTTGAATCGCTTTCAGCATACGCCAGGCAGTTCCTCGATCAACTGGAGAAGCCGGATGTGGACGCCATCGAGGGTCTCTCTCCAGCTATCTCCATCGAGCAAAAGACGACCAGTCGAAGTCCGCGTTCCACGGTCGGCACCGTTACCGAGATTTATGATTATCTGCGGCTGCTTTTCTCTTCCATAGGGCAGCCGCATTGCCATCAGTGCGGCCGGCCAATCTCTCGGCAGTCGACCGATCAGATAGTCCAACAGCTTTCTCATCTGGCGGAAGGCGAGCGGGTGATGGTTCTTGCGCCGATCGTTCGAGGCCGAAAAGGGGAATTCCGCAAGGAAATAGAGAAACTGGCGCGGTCTGGTTTCACCCGCGCCCGCATTGACGACGAGATCAAGCAACTCGACGACGAGATCAAGCTTGATAAGCGGCGAAACCATACGATCGAGGTGGTCGTCGACCGTTTGCTGATAAAGGCCGGAGTGCACAAGCGCCTCGAAGAATCCGTAGCCGCCGCCGCGAAACTCACCGACGGATTGGTGCTGGTTTCAATCGTCGACGGAGAAGAGAGGCTCTATTCGGAAAAGATGGCCTGCCCCGATTGCGGCATCTCGGTGCCGGCGCTCGAGCCTCGCTCCTTTTCTTTCAACAGCGCCTACGGCGCGTGCGCGACCTGTCAGGGCATTGGAACTCGCGCGGAGATTGACCCGGCGAAGATCGTGAGCGATCCGACGATCGCCGTTAAGAATCAGGACCCATTTCCGGCCGACGCGGCCACGAGCGAATACCTTCGCGGAATAATGGCGGCCCTCGCAAGGCAAGCGGGCATATCGGACGAGAAGCCGTTTGATGAGCTGCCGCAGAAGGTTCAAGATGCGTTCTTTCACGGCACGAAAGAGCGTCTCACGCTCAAATACGGAGCATATGAGTACAAGAGCGAATGGAAAGGCGCCGTGGCTTATCTTGCGAAACGCTCGCTGGAGATGCGAAGCGAGCAGGCCGTCGCCGCCTTCGAGTCTCTGATCTCATCGACTACCTGTTCGGAATGCGAAGGCCGGCGCCTTCAGCCTGCTTCGCTTGCCGTCAGAGTCGCCGAGCGCACGATAGCGGAATATACCGCGATGCCGCTTTTCAGCGCGGCGCAGGTATTCTCCGAGATTAAGCTGACGGGACGCGACGAGCGAGTCGCGAGTCTTATTCTTCGCGAGATTACGGAGCGATTGAAGTTTCTCGTGAAGGTAGGTCTGGGCTACATAACGCTCGACCGAAGCTCGTCCACATTGTCCGGAGGCGAGAGCCAGCGAATACGGCTTGCCACGCAGATTGGCTCACAGCTCCGCGGAGTCTTGTACGTTCTCGACGAGCCTTCCATTGGGCTCCATCCGCGCGACAACGACAAGCTGCTGCAAACGCTTGAGCATTTGCGGGACCTGGGCAACACGGTGCTGGTGGTAGAGCATGATGAAGAGACGATTAGACGAGCCGACTACGTACTCGACCTCGGACCGGGTGCGGGCGCCCACGGAGGGCTGCTGGTGGCGCACGGAACGCCCGACGAAATCGGATCATCTCCGAACTCGGTAACAGGGCGGTATATTTCAGGACGCGAGCGAATTCCGTGGCCGGAGATCCGACGGAGTTCCAACGGAAAAGCGCTGCAGCTTCTTGGCGTCCGAGCAAATAATCTCAAGAACGTGGATGTAGCTTTCCCTCTTGGACTGTTCATCGTTGTCACGGGAGTTTCAGGGTCCGGTAAGTCGACTCTCATCGAAGACGTCTTGTACCGCGGCCTTGCTCGAAAGCTGTATCGGAGTGTTCAAGAGCCGGGCGAACACCGCGAAATCCTCGGTCTCGAACATATAGACAAGGTCATCGAGATTGATCAATCTCCGATCGGCCGCACGCCCAGATCTAATCCGGCTACATACACGGGCGTATTCACCCCGATTCGAGAACTCTATGCGATGCTTCCGGAATCTCGAGAGCGAGGCTACAAGCCCGGCCGGTTCTCATTCAACGTCAAGGGAGGCAGGTGCGAGACGTGTCAGGGTGATGGGCTCAAGCGCATCGAGATGAATTTTCTCCCTGATGTCTATGTGTTGTGCGAGGTCTGCCGGGGAGCGAGATACAACCGCGAGACGTTGTCGGTTCGATACAAGGGACAATCCATAGCGGAGCTTCTGGATTCCACGGTCGAAGAAGCGCTTCCTCTACTCGAAAATATTCCGCAAATAAAGATAAAGATTCAGACATTGATCGATGTCGGTCTCGGCTATATCAAGCTGGGACAATCGGCGACCACGCTTTCAGGGGGGGAGGCGCAGAGAATAAAGCTCGCTAAGGAATTATCCAAGCGGGCGACGGGACGAACCGTGTATATACTGGACGAGCCGACGACAGGGCTTCACTTCGAAGATGTGCGCCGCCTGTTGGACGTCTTGCAGCAGCTCGTTACGCTTGGCAATACGGTCATCGTCGTCGAGCATCATCTTGACGTGATGAAAAACGCCGACTGGATAATCGATCTCGGTCCTGAAGGCGGAGAAGATGGAGGCAGGATTATCGCCGAAGGCACGCCCGAAGAAGTCGCGCGCGTAAGACGATCCTATACCGGACACGAGCTGCGCGCCGTGCTTAACGGCAAGAGCAAATAGGCGCTAACGGAGAATGCTGCTCCGGCTTCTGAAGGGAGCGCCCGTTCAGCCAGCCTGATCGCAACTCTATGGTCGAAAATACTCAACAGAAATATTGTTATGATTATCCAAGACCGGCCGTTACCGTCGACGTGGTCTTGTTGCGGGCCAAAGAGGAGCCCGCATTGACTGAAGTGCTGCTGATCAAGCGCAAGAGCGAGCCATTCAAGGATCGATGGGCGTTGCCCGGTGGATTTGTCGACAAAGAAGAGGCGCTCGAGAGCGCAGCAATGCGAGAACTAAACGAGGAAACCGGGTTGAGCGCCGAAGGGCTGGAGATCGTCGCCGCGTTTAGCGATCCCGGCCGCGATCCGCGAGGTCACACGGTCAGCATCGTGTTTGTTGGATGGACCGATCATTCGGCCAATGCAGCGGCAGGCGATGATGCCAAAGAAGTAGCATGGCATTCCGTCGATGCGCTCCCGGAACTCGCGTTCGACCACGACAAAATCGTGGCCGCGGTGCTGGCCAAGCTCAAAAACTGATCGTAGAAAAAACTGAACACCACGCTGTCTCCGCAAAGAGAAGCGGCTCACCGGCAGTCGGGAATTCATCCATCGCTCAGCAAGTAATTCACTCCGATAATCGAAAAAAAGTCGGCATGTACGGCATAAATGGGGATAATCGCACATTGATGTCACACTGTTATTCGTGGTGTAATGGGCTCCCCTATCAGGTTAGTAAATAGTCGAAAGCGATAATATAACTGATTCGTCAATCGAGGAATTGTCTCGTTCTGACGATGCCGGCATGTTCGCATCGAGCAAAGATTGAGGATTTAAGAATGAGGTCAGGAGTTGCCAGGGCCTTTGACTGGGGGATGGGTCTTCGCCAAAATTCCTGACCTCAACATAAGTTTCGTTGGAGTATCTTGGTGAGCTTTGCACATACAAACAGGGATGGGTAACCCTGGCCTGAACCAGCTTCTCAGCTTGAGGCCGGCGGATTTACGGATCCTTTTAGGGGGCGGGATCCCGCGGTTCGCCGGCCTCAACCGTTTTCGCCGATGACTGAAGCCATCTGCCTCTGATCACATCGGGACTTCTATCCCGATGCCCGCATCCAAAGCGAGGTCATACGCGAGCCTCGCGGTCACGAGATCTTCTATTGCAAGACCGCACGATTTGAACACGGTGATCTCCTCAGGGCTCCGCCGTCCTTGAATTGTGCCTGTGATCACGTCCGCGAGTGTTCCTTTAACGAATCCTCTGATCCCTTGTGACGCAGGAATCAGGATTTCGCCGGCTTCGCTGCCGGCCGCGCCCTCGGCATCGATGATTACTCTTGATCTCGTCATCGTTGCCGTATCAAGTTCGCGTGCTGTCGGCGTGAAAGCGCCTACCGCATTTATGTGCGTTCCCGGTTTTAACAGCGAGCCGTCAAATAGCGGCTCGGATGCGCTGGAACAGGTGCAGATGAGATCGGCGGATGCCGCGGCTTCGTTATGAGAAACAAGCTCGCACTCGATGCCGAATCGATCGCGCACACTCGACCGCAGCCGTTCAGCGCGGCCAGCTCCGCGAGAGGCGATCAATATTCGATTTGTCTCGGCTGCTTCTCTCATTGCCTCAATGTGGAAGGCAGCTTGTACGCCGGCTCCGAAAACCGCGAGCACTTTCTTACCCGGATTCGACATGTATCGAGTCGCTGCCGCGGATGCAGCGGCGGTTCGTATTCCGGTGATTAGCCGCCCATCCATTACTGAAAGCGGCGCGCCTGTTTCGCCGTCGAGAAGCAGGTATAGAGCCTGAACGACGTCGAGTCCGCGCTCCGCGTTTGCGGGAAAGACCGAGACTATCTTCGCGCCGAGCTTGGGATCAGCAGCATTCGAGATTGGCTCTGCATAAGCCGGCATCATCAGAACGGTAGCGCGATCTTCGGGCAGCGACAGGCCCAGGCGGTTCGGTATTCGAGTTGCTCCAGCAGCCAGGGCCCGAAACCCGTCTTCGACCGCGCGGATTACGTCGCTCATCTTGAGCAGCGATTTCAAATCTTGTTTGGTAAGAATGAGCATGACGCAGGTGGTTTCAGGTCTCGTCGGCGATTACAAGAAACCGGAAAAGTGAAATGCACTAACACGAAACGTCGTATCAATTCGTTCTGTAGTTCGTATACTGCGTATCGATGCCGAAGTCTTTCTCCTTCAGCGAAGCGATAATCTGTTGGAGCGTGTCCCGATCCCGCCCCGTCACGCGAATGAAGTCGCCGTTAATCGCCGCCTGAACCTTAAGCTTCGTGTCTTTGATGTATTTCACTATCTCGCGAGCCTTTTCGATCGGTATCCCCTGTTGCAGCGAAACCGTCTGACGCACGCTGTCCTTAGCGGCAGGCTCAATGTTTCCATAAGAGAGCGCTTTCAGCGATACTCCGCGACGCACGAGTTTCTGCTGCAATACATCGTTCATCGATTTCAGCGTAAACTCGCTTGCGGTTGCGAGAATCAGCTTATGCTCCTTCTCGTCGAGCGTTATCGCGGAATGAGTCCCCTTAAAATCAAAGCGCTGGTCTATTTCTTTTGTTGCCTGGTTGACCGCGTTCTTGACCTCGGCCATATCCACCTTGGATACTACGTCGAATGAATTTTGCTGTGCCATTTTTAGTCCGATTGATCTCTTGAATTCGCCGCTCGCAGTGTATGAACCGCGAAGCCGCCGGACAAATTTATAACACATCCGACCGTATGATGTAGCTCGATCGCCCAATCGTCCGCTTTGAAAGTCAGGCGCGTTCCGAAATGACAATGCTGCCGTCACGCTCACAGTTCACCAAAAAAGAATGGCGGATAATTCAGAGCCGCGGGACACCCCTCCAGGCGCAGCGGTTCCTTACGCATCTCTTGTACAACAACGAATCCGAGGGTGAAACCTGCCGCTCTTTTCGCGGAGTTGTCGCGAGCGGCAAGGCCCATTGTCTTGAAGCCGCGATAACCGCGGCCGTCATTCTCGAACAGCACGGGTATCCGCCGCTGGTGGTCAGCATAGAATCCCAGGACAAACTCGATCACGTTTTGTTTCTCTTTCGGCGGAAGGAGAGATATGGGGCCGTTGCGCGATCCCGCGACTTCGGACTGCATGGACGCCGGCCGGTTTTCCGGAGGGTACGTGACCTGGTCATGAGCTACTTTGATCCTTATTGCGACATGACCGGACGCATTACAGGCTATGCGGTAGCCGACCTGAGAGACCTGGGTAACTATGATTGGCGGTTCTCGCGCGAAAACGTCTGGAAGGTCGAGCGTTATCTCCAGGCAATCGAGCACACGCCCATCAAATCATCCGACGCGCGCTATAGAAAATGGCATCGGCGTTATATCGAATTTCGCAAGCTCAATCCGGCAGGCCCGGTCGATATTTACCCTAAACGAGACTGCTGGATGTTCTGATGCTATTTGCCGGCCCTCGTAACCAGCACCAGCGCCTGAACCGCATTAAACAAAAGGTGAATGGCTACGCAGGGTTTTATCGATTTAGTTGCCGCTCGGATTAGAGTAAGGATGAAGCTGAGAACGAGCAGGCTTGCGAGACCCGCCCACGCGCGAAAGTATTGAGGCACGTGAACACCCCAGAAGAGAAGCGTCACCACGATGATCGATGCGGGCGCCCCGACTCGTTTTCGCAGAGCTCCAAAAAGAACGCCACGATAGACAAATTCCTCGACGAAAGGCGCGCTAAATACGGCGAGCGCCGCCAGGGCGTAACGGACCTGAGCGGAAGAGTTGATGATCTGTTCGAAGGTGGTATCGTTGGAATTGGGTAAGATTTTATCCAGTATGACGGCTATCGCGAAAACTCCGATGCATACGCTCGGAACCAGAGCGGCCTTTATAAGCAGCGGCGGGCCTTGCCATTCCCAGCCTAGAGCGTCGAGGAATGGCCGCTTATTAAAGCCGGTCACGACCAGCCAACACACGGCCAGCGTCAGTAGGTGCGCCGGATAAGTCGCCGCTACCTGGCCCAGGATGTAAGGAGGCGAAAGCAGAAGCTTCTGCATTCCATCGGCGGTAAGCGGCAGTCCTTCGCCTGACGCGCTTCGCAGTCCCAACATGATTCCAACGACTAGAATCGGCAGTACGAAGATCGCCGCGACGCTAAAGAGCCATACACCAATA
>Ga0209687_1000216_pt1 | contig 21033 bp, 13 predicted proteins | sample GraSoiAngelo_136_FD_185893 | JGI IMG/M metagenome (GOLD analysis project Ga0209687, IMG submission 185893) | Grasslands soil microbial communities from the Angelo Coastal Reserve, California, USA - 14_0929_09_20cm (SPAdes) (version 2) | ecosystem: Environmental > Terrestrial > Soil > Grasslands ...
TCTGATGAACAAAGGTTTCGAAGTCATCGAGGCGTGCCGGCTCTTCCATCTGCCGCCCGAGCGCGTGAAGGTGATCGTGCATCCGCAGTCTACGATTCACTCTTTGGTGGAATTCCGTGACGGCAGCATTCTTGCTCAACTATCGGTGACAGACATGAGGCTTCCAATCCTGTATGCACTGACATATCCGGAGCGGCTGGAATCAGAATTGAAGTTCGATCTAACGGGCCTGAGGAAGCTCGACTTTTGCCCTCCAGATATGAAGAAATTTCCTTGTCTCGAATTGGCGTATGAAGCTGCCGAGGCAGGGGGAGCCAAGACAATCGCGCTCAATGCAGCTGATGAGGTTGCGGTGGCAGCATTCTTGGACGGTGTGATTGGTTTTGAGGGCATTCCGCGGACAATAAAACGGGTGGTGGACGAAACTACTCAGGCACATCCTGAATCTATTAAACAAGTACTGCAAATTGATGCCGAAGCAAGGGCCTTTGCTGCCGAGGTAACAAGGCGTGAAAGGCCGTTGGCCCCTGCTTTGGGGGTGTACACTCATTAAGCTTCAGCCCATTGGAATCACTGAAATCGTAAGATGCAACCATTGACTAATTTTCTTGTCGGCACCGCATACGCCGTTGTGGCCGTTGCGTTCGTGCTCGGTGTAATGATCCTTGTGCACGAGTTTGGCCACTATGCAGTGGCGAAGCTCTGCGGGGTTCGTGTTGACGTTTTCTCTCTCGGATTTGGCAAGCGTTTGTTCGGCATCAAGCGCGGCGATACCGACTATCGCATTAGTGCTCTCCCGCTGGGCGGCTACGTCAAGATGGCGGGCGAGAATCCGATGGAGGCTCGCACGGGCGACCCTGGAGAGTTTGTCTCTCATCCGCGCTGGCAAAGGCTGCTCATAGCCGTCGCTGGCCCCACGATGAACATCCTGCTGGCGGTCGGCATCGTAACCGGCGTGTTCATGGTGCACTACTCGCACGACTGGTATCTCGATCAGCCGACGCGAGTCGGATGGGTCGAGGAGAACTCTCCTGCCGCAAAGGCGGGGCTGATGCCCGGCGACCTGATCACGGAGATCGATGGGATCTCGAGTCCGCTTTGGGAAGATACTAAGGCTAAGATAACGATTAGCCCACAGCAGCCGCTTCCAGTCACTGTGAAACGTGGCGATCAGACTGTTTCTACGACGCTAACGCCTGACACTTACGGTCCGAGCCGGGCCGGAGAGGCTGGCTTGGAGCCAGCAGCCGGCATCACCGTCGAAGCGATGGAACAGAACATGCCTGCTTACAAAGCGGGTATTCGTAAGGGAGACGAAATACTTGCCATAAATGGCATTGGGCTCCACTCCATTGGCGAGTTGACGCACTTCCTGCAGCAAGACAAGGGAAAACCCGTCGAGGTCACGGTGATGCGTGCCGGCAAGGCCAGCAAGTACCAAATGACTCCAGTGCTCGCTCCGAATGGCGAGGGCGCGGAGCGCTACCGGATTGGTTTCTCTCCAGGTGTACCGCAGCACATCGACCGGCTGACGTTCACGCAGGCATTAAGCCGATCGATTGAGACGAACAAGAAGTACGCCTTCCTTCTGGTTGAACTCGTCGAGAAGATGGTCCAGCGCAAGGTTTCGGTCAAGATGATGAGCGGTCCCATTGATATCGCGAAGGTTTCCGGTGAAGCCGCTCGCGAGCCTGGATGGACACCTCTGCTTCTTCTGATGGCGGGTATCAGCCTAAATCTTGGAATCTTCAACCTCTTTCCGATTCCCATTTTGGACGGCGGCGTAATCCTGCTCCTGCTGATCGAAGGATTGATGCGGCGCGACATCAGCCTGCACATTAAAGAGCGAATTTACCAGGCAGCGTTCGTTTTCCTCGTGCTGTTCGCAGCGATGGTGATCTTCAACGACATTACGAAGAGCCTCCCCGGATTGTCGGGATTGCTACGGTAAGGTCGAGATTGAGAATCAAGAACCGGTCTTTCGAGACCGGTTCTTGTTTTGAATCTTCCAGTACTCAGCCGTCAGCATTCAGCCACATTCTTCATCAATTGACGGGATGCCTGCTTCTGCTGACATAACGCTAATCCACTGACTCAGATGGGCTGAATGCTGAGCTAACTGCTCTTTTCCGACGGATAACGATGGTGTATGTCCTTAGTAACTAAGTAGTTTTCCTTCTTCCGTTTGCAGCCTTTCTGCGTTGACAATAAATGTCACCTCGCACATTCTGCGATTAATTGCCTGATCTGTACGAGATGTTCGTGGAGCGCGAGAGCGCGTAACGATCAGCAGAAGCCGTGCGGTTGCTGTCGCGTTGTCCAATCCATCGAAGGGAATTGTTGAGACCGGAGCGATCCGGTCTGGGAAAGCGAGAGTATGTCTCAACGATTGGGCGATCTCCTGGTTCGGGAAAAAGTCATTAATCATGACCAGCTGACTCAGGCGCTTAGGAAGCAAAGAGAAACTGGTGGCCGGCTTGGATCCGTTCTGGTCAAGATGGGTCTGCTCACGGATGAGGAGGTCACGAACTTTCTCAGCCGTCAGTACGGTGTTCCGGCTATTAACCTGCAATTCTTCGAAATCGATCCGAATGTCATAAAGCTTATTCCGCAGGAGACCGCACGCAAACATCAGATCCTTCCGCTTAGCAGAGTAGGCGCGTCGCTCACGATCGCCATGGTGGATCCGACCAATGTTTTCGCCATGGACGATATCAAGTTCATGACCGGGTTCAACATTGAGCCCGTAGTTGCCTCCGAGACCGCGATCATGGACCGGATCGAACAGGCTTACGCATCACCGGAGGCGGAGCAGGAGAATCTTGAAGACATTATTTCCTCCATGGGTGAAGAGGCCGAGCTCGAGCTGCAGGCCGACGCTGAGGAGATTAATGCCTCTGACCTGGAGAAGAGCGCCGAAGAGGCGCCGATCGTAAAACTCGTAAACCTGATCCTCACGGACGCTGTGAAACGTGGCGCCAGCGATATTCACATCGAGCCCTACGAGAAGGAGTATCGAGTTCGCTTCCGTATCGATGGCGTCCTGCAGAACATCATGCAGCCCCCGCTGAAGCTGAAGGATGCAATCACCTCCCGTATCAAAATCATGTCGAAGCTCGACATCAGCGAGAAGCGCCTGCCGCAAGACGGACGCATCATGCTGAAAATGCAACTCAACGGGCGGAAGAAGCAGCTCGACTTTCGCGTGAACTGTCTGCCGACACTTTGGGGCGAAAAGATCGTACTTCGTCTCCTCGACAAAGAGAATTTGCGCCTCGATATGACGAAGCTTGGCTTCGAGCCTGAGTCTCTCGAGAAGTTTCAGCGCGCTGTCTTAAAACCTTATGGCATGGTGCTGGTGACCGGTCCCACCGGTTCAGGCAAGACCAACACGCTGTATTCCGCGATTTCGCTTCTCAACAAGCCAGACACGAACATCATGACCGCGGAGGATCCGGTCGAATTTCAGCTTGCCGGTGTCAACCAGGTGCAGATGAAGGAAGCTATTGGGCTGAACTTCGCCGCTGCTCTACGCGCATTCCTCCGTCAGGATCCAAACACGATTCTGGTGGGCGAGATTCGCGACTTCGAGACTGCGGAGATCGCCATCAAAGCAGCTCTTACGGGCCACCTTGTGCTCTCGACGCTGCACACAAACGGCGCTCCGGAAACCATCAGCCGACTCATGAACATGGGCATCGAGCCTTTTCTCGTGGCGACTGCTGTGCACTTGATTGTTGCTCAACGACTCATTCGTCGTATCTGCGCAAATTGTATCGAGCCGGTCGAGATGAATCCGCAGGCTCTGCTGGATGCTGGTTTTACCCAAGAGCAGTTGAAGACGGCAAAGGTATCGAAGGGTAAAGGCTGTTCAGTCTGCAACAGCAGCGGCTACAAGGGGCGTGCCGGACTTTATGAGGTGATGGAGATCGACGACGAGATTCGTGAGTTGATTCTGGTCGGAGCGTCCGCGGTGGAACTTAAGAAGAAAGCAATGGAGCGTGGCATGATTACGCTTCGCGGCAGCGGCTTGCGAAAGGTCGCGGATGGTGTCACCACGATGGAAGAGGTTGCTCGTGAAACCGTGCATTGATGAGGGCGATTCGTGTTGGCGCACCGCGACACTGAATGTGACGTGGTGAGAAAAATCTATTGAGGTTGGGCTCGAACAGAGGAACCGATGACTGCGACATTAAGTGATCTTTTGAAAAAGATGTTGGAGATGAGCGGAAGCGATCTGCACATCTCCACGAATTCCCCACCACAGGTGCGAGTGCATGGCCATCTTCAGCCACTCGACTTGCCGATGCTCAGCCCGTCAGAAACTAAGCAGCTGGCGTATAGCGTATTGACCGACGCGCAAAAACACCGCTTCGAAGAGAACCTCGAACTCGACTTCTCATTCGGTTTGAAGGGGCTGGCGCGCTTCCGTGGCAATCTCTTCAACCAGCGTGGAGCTACCGGCGCTGTGTTTCGTGTGATCCCGTTTGAGATCAGGTCGTTCCAACAGCTCAATCTTCCGCCCATTGTGGCAAAGTTGTGCGAAAAGCCGCGGGGACTCATCCTGATTACTGGGCCGACAGGTTCGGGAAAATCGACAACGCTTGCCGCAATGATCGACAAGATCAATACCGAGCGTCACGATCACATCATCACCATCGAAGACCCGATCGAGTTCGTCCACCAAAACAAGAATTGCCTCGTAAATCAGCGCGAAGTGCACTCGGATACGAAGTCGTTCAGCGACGCTTTGCGCGCCGCGCTGCGCGAGGATCCGGACGTCGTTCTGATCGGTGAGATGCGCGACTTGGAGACGATCGAGTCGGCGCTGCGCATTGCCGAGACGGGCCACCTCACTTTCGGCACCTTGCACACGAACTCCGCCGCTTCCACGATTAACCGTGTAATCGATGTTTTTCCGTCGCACCAGCAATCCCAGATTCGCGCCCAGCTATCGCTGGTGCTCGAGGGGGTTCTTTGCCAGTCGCTGCTGCCAAAGATTGGCGGACAAGGACGTTCATGTGCGATGGAAATTCTTGTGCCCAATGCAGCCGTGCGTAACCTGATCCGCGAAGACAAGATCCACCAGATTTATTCGGCGATGCAGTCGGGCCAGGACAAATACGGAATGCAGACATTCAATCAGTCGTTAGCAAGTTTGTATTTCAGCAAGCAGATTTCGCTCGAAACAGCGTTACTGCGTTCGTCGATGCCTGACGAGCTGCAGGAGATGATTAATCGCGGTCAGGCGGCCGTTGCAAAAGCAGCGCCAGCCGCCGGACGCAAATAGCAACGTTGCCATGGCTGAGGCCTGGACGAAACGCAGGAGATAGCGATGCCGATTTATAAATTTTCGGGAGTCGATGCTGGCGGAACCAAGGTCGCCGGCGAGCGCGAGGCTACGAACAAGCAGGTGCTCCAGGCAAACTTGCGCAAAGAGCGCATTGCCAACATTGTCATCAAGGAAAAAGGCAAGGAGTTTACGCTTCCCACGGTCGGTTCTGGCAAGGTCCCGGTGAAGGACATCGCCATTTTCTTCCGGCAGTTCTCTGTAATGATCGACGCCGGTTTGCCACTCGTGCAATGCCTCGAAATCCTGGCGGCTAATCAAGAAAACCCAGCGTTCCAGAAGTCGCTCACCGGTGTTCGAGTGACGGTGGAAGGTGGCTCGACTCTCGCGAACGCAATGCGTCAGTACCCGAAAGTATTCGATGATTTGACGACCAATATGGTTGAGGCGGGTGAGACCGGCGGTATTCTGGATGTCATCCTTCAACGTCTGGCTGCGTACGTAGAGAAGGCAGTCAAACTGAAGTCTGCGGTGAAGTCGGCGTTGATCTACCCGGTTTCAGTTATCAGCATCGCTGTATTAGTCGTCGGCGCGCTTCTCAAATTCGTGGTTCCCATTTTTGAAAAGCTGTTTGCTGGACTGGGCGTCGACCTGCCACTCCCAACGCGAATCGTCATCAGCTTCAGCCAGTTTGTGCAGAACTTCTGGTGGGTTGCCATCGTCGGTCTGGTGGCCGCCATCTTTGGCATCAAGCAGGTTAGAAAGGATCGCAAGGGCAAATACATTACCGATAACCTCCTGCTCAAAATGCCTGTCGTTGGAGTACTACTGCGGAAGATCGCGGTGGCGAGATTTACTCGCACTCTGGGAACTCTTATAACCTCGGGCGTGCCGATCCTTGAGGGACTTTCGATTACAGCCCGAACCTCCGGTAACGCTGTGCTCGAAGAGGCGCTTCTGAAAGTGCGTAAGGCTATCGAGGAAGGCCGAACCATCGTTGATCCGCTTAAAGAATGCGGAGTGTTTCCAAACATGGTCACGCAGATGATCGGCGTCGGCGAAGCCACTGGCGCAATGGACAACATGTTGCAAAAGATCGCCGATTTCTACGAGGACGAAGTCGACGCAGCAACGAAAGATTTGCTGACGATGCTTGAACCGTTGATGATTGCATTCCTGGGCGTCGCGGTGGGCGGTATCGTCATCTCGTTGTATATGCCGCTCTTCGCCATGATCGCGAAGCTTTCCGGCTAATCGAATCGAGCGGAGGCCGAAATACGGCCTCCGCCTAGGCTTTTTGTTATTTATTGAGTGGTTGTAGAAATCTTGCAAAAGCACGGCCCCTCGATCGTTCACTTCTAAACTCCCATGCGTACTTTCGACGAACGAACGTGGTTGAGCTGGCTGGTGAAGGTGAGAATCATCATCATCACCTTCCTGCTTGGTATCGGGCTTACGATTATCCGGCTCACTCATACGAATGTCTCTGAGTGGGCATTCGTCAGCGTCATCCTGCTCTGGTACACCGTCGGAGTGTTCTTCCTGCTGCTGTATTCAGTCTGGGAAGATTTTGCGCTGCAGGCGCGCATTCAGGTAATTAGCGATCTCGCACTCACCACCGCTGTTATCTACATTACCGGCGGAATTGATACTTCTTTCAATTTTCTCTACCCGCTTGTCATCATTGTTGCCAGCATCCTGTTACCCCGATGGTGGGCATACCTGACCGCAGCGCTCTCCTTCATTGCGTTCGGCGCAATCCTAGATCTGTCGTATTACCAGATTATTCGCTCGTTCTCCGTATCGCGTCCAGACTTGAAGTCGGTTCAGCTCGTCGTTGGCGTCAACTTCTTCGCCTACATGGCCATCGCTTACCTGGCGAGCAATCTGAGCGCGAAGCTGCGGCAAGTCGGTGTCGAGCTTCACGTGAAGAGCGACGAGCTGCAAGACCTCCAGGTCATGCAGGAAAACATCCTGCACTCGATGCGCGGTGGCCTCATTACGACCGATCTCGAGGGCCGCATCAGCTTGGTTAACCAGCCAGGTTTGAACTTTCTAGGCCGCCGCCTGAGTGACATGCTGGGGACTCACATTTCATCGGTCTTCATTGATCCGATGCCTGAACCGGATGCCTATCCAGTGCAGGACGAGTTGCGGGCGGCCACTCCAGATGGGGAGAAGATCTTTGGCCTTACGGTCACGCCGCTGACGATTCATGACGGGGAGATCGTGGGCTTTGTTTACACATTCGCCGATCTCACCGAGGTGAGGCGTCTCGAAAACGAGATTCGCCAGCGCGATCGTCTTTCTGCCATTGGACGCCTCGCGGCCGGCATCGCGCACGAGATTCGCAATCCGCTGTCATCGATCGCAGGCTCGGTCCAGGTGCTCTCAACTATGGCGACGCTCAATGAGGAGCAGCAGGTGCTCGTCGACATCGTGCGCCGCGAGTCGGAGCGCTTGAACAACATCATTTCCGACTTCCTATCGTACTCGCGCGAAAAAAACTACAAATTTGCCCAGCATGACTTGCTGCTCTTGCTGGATGACACTCTGCGTTTAATGGAGAATCGGCCGTCTCGCGGTAGCGCAGAGTATCGGTTGGTTCGCAACTTCGAGGTGCGCGAAGCATTGGCGCTGGTCGATACTGATCGGCTCAAACAGGTCTTCTGGAACCTGTGTGACAACGCATTTCGTGCAATGCCCAACGGTGGCTCGCTTAAAGTAAGTTTGAGAGCGCGAGGTGGTAATTGGGCGCTGTCGTTCAAAGACAGCGGCGTTGGCTTGCCACCAGAGCAGCTCGAAAAGATCTTTGAACCCTTTCAATCCAATTTTGAGGGCGGCACTGGTCTTGGATTAGCCTTGGTGTACCAGATTGTTCAAGCACACAAAGGGCGTGTTTATGCGGTCTCTACGCCCGGGGAAGGGGCCGAGTTCGTGGTCGACATTCCACAGGCTCAGGCGCAGCCGCGAGCCCTGACTGTCGCTGAAAAGAGAGTGCGGGCCTCCATGGCTGTATCGGAGAGAGTGAATGGCTAACGTTTTGGTGTGCGATGACGAGCGTTCGATTCGCGAGCTGCTCGACATCGCGTTACGCAAAGAGGGACATAAAGTCGAGACGGTAAACTCCGGCGAGGCGGCACTGCGAAAGATGGAAGGCGCTCGCTATGACGTGATCGTCACCGACATCAAGATGCCGAAGATTGACGGCATCGAGGTGCTGAAGCATGCACATCGTTTGTCGCCAGAATCGGCTGTGGTCCTCATTACTGCAGCGGGTGATTTCGATTCCGCAGTACAGGCCGTCAAGGCGGGCGCGTTTGACTACATTCAAAAAACTCCAAATGCACTGGTGGACGAAGTAAGGGTCTCGATTGGCCGCGCTGCCGAGGTTATCGAACTGCGTCGCCAAAATCAGGCGCTGCGCCGGGATGCGGCCAGCCGCAATTCGCTCGATAACATCATCGGATGCAGCTCCGCGATCAATACGCTGAAAGAAACCATCCGCACAGTAGCTTCGACGGGCAGCACAATTCTGATTCACGGAGAGAGTGGAACCGGCAAGGAGTTAGTGGCACGTGCCGTTCATACATGTTCTCAGCGAGACGGACAGCCCTTTGTCTCAGTCAACTGTGGCGCGTTCCCCGAAACACTTCTCGAAACTGAACTCTTTGGATACATGAAAGGCGCCTTTACTGGAGCGAACCAGAACAAGCAAGGACTCTTTGAAGTCGCCAACGGCGGAACCATCTTCCTCGACGAAATCGCCGAGATGAGCCTCGCCATGCAGGTGAAGTTGCTGCGCGTATTGCAGGAGCGCACGATTCGTCCTGTGGGTGGAACATCAGAAATTCCAGTCGACGTGCGCGTAATTGCCGCAACAAACCGCGATCTGCAAGAGATGGTCCAGGAAAAGACGTTCCGGGAGGATCTCTACTACAGGATTTCTGTCATTCCTATCGAAGTCCCTTCGCTGCGCGCTCGGCAGGAAGACATTCCATTGCTCGCCAATCATTTTCTGAAGCGCTACGCACCGGCTGCGGGAAAGAACATTCTGCGCATCTCCGACGATTCCATTGAGGCGTTTATTGCATATGACTGGCCAGGTAATGTCCGCCAGCTTGAAAACACGATCGAGCGCGGTGTGGCCATGGAAACCCAGGAAGTGCTGAACGTAAGTGCGCCCGGGGAGCGTTCGAAGGCTCGTGCTGCAGCCGAAGCAATGGGCGCTGTGCAGACAGACTCCGTAGCAGTGCCTGCCGACGGAATCGATATGGAAGCATACGTTGCCGATCTGGAGCGTTCCATGCTGCAATCCGCACTCCGGCAATCAGGCGGAGTGCAAACTCGCGCTGCGGAAATGTTGAAGCTCTCGTACCGTTCCTTCCGTCACTTAGTGAAGAAGTACAACCTCTAGACCATTCCCGAAGCGGTATTCGGCAATCGTGCCGAAGAAACCGGTTCTACACAGCCCAGAGACTCTCGTCCTGATCCGAATGCAATCCGCGATCCTCGCCCGTGATCCAGTCCGTGCGCTGAGGTGTGCAAACATCGATCGCGACTACATCTTCGAGTACTTCCGACGAATGCTCGACACCGCGCGGGATCGTCAAGACTTGATTTGGTAGCAGCGTCACCGATCCGGTTGGTAATTGGAAGCGCCACGAACCTTTCAGCACAAAAATCACCTCTTCGTGATCATGGCGGTGAGGTCTGGTTACCGATCCTTGCTTTGCTTCCAGTCGAGCGAGGGTCAAGCTCTCCCCAGTGGCCACTTTTCGCCGATACTCGCGCGTTAAATAATCAGGACGCATCTTGTTCATGTCATAGACTGCCATTTGAGTCACCCTTCTAGACTGCTACAGCCTTTTTTTCATCCTTTGCTTCGGCCGCGCCCTGTGGTGGAGCCTCCGTTTGATCAGGGCGAATACTCACCGGGTTAACGAACGGCATCATGGAGCGCAACTTCGCTCCGACCTGCTCAATCAAGTGCTCTCGCTCGCGACTGCGCACCTGATTGAACCAGGGCCGTCCATTTTCGTTCTCCGCAATCCACTGGCGCGCGAAGTCACCGCTGCGAACATCTGCGAGCATTTGTCGCAGAGCGGCGTAGGTCTCCTTCGTGACCACCTTCGGCCCGCCGGTGTAATCGCCATATTCCGCGGTGTCACTGACTGAGTAGCGCATGAAGTTGAGTCCGCCACGATACATGAGATCGACAATTAGCTTGAGTTCGTGCATGCACTCGAAATATGCGATCTCGGGCTGATATCCAGCTTCTACCAGCGTCTCAAATCCAGCTTTGATCAGCGCGCTCACGCCGCCGCACAGGACAGCTTGTTCGCCGAATAAGTCGGTTTCGGTTTCTTCGGCAAAAGTTGTCTCGATTACGCCGGCACGAGTGCAACCGATCCCTTGTGCATAGGAAAGAGCGAGCGACTTTGCTTTGCCGCTCGCATCCTGATGGACTGCCAACAGACCAGGTGTGCCACCGCCCTCTGCAAAGATTTCGCGCACGCGGTGCCCAGGCGATTTTGGCGCGATCATGATCACGTCAACGTTTGCAGGAGGTGCGATGGTCTTGAAGTGAATGTTGAAGCCGTGCGCAAACAGGAGCGTTTTGCCTGCCGAGAGTGCGGGCGCGATTGCCTCCTGATAGAGCTTTGGCTGTACTGTATCGGGTACAAGGACGACCAGAACGTCGCCCCACGCGGCCGCGTCTTTTGGAACCAGGATTTCGAATCCCGCCTCGTGCGCCTTGGATCGCGAGCGGCTCTGAAGCTCTAGCGCAATCCGGACCTGAACTCCGCTGTCGCGAAGGTTCAGCGCATGTGCATGCCCCTGTGACCCGTAACCGAAGACGGCTACTTTCTTGCCTCTGATAAGTGCCAGGTCGGCCGAATTTTCGTAATAAATCGTCGCCATTGAAAATTTCCTTTCCTAAGAACAGTTACGCAATACAGTGAGGTGACCAGAGTTCCAAAATGGTGCAGCACCCTTTGGCGGAACTTGTCCTGGGGCGAAGACTGGGGCGCTGCCGCGCGTCATTGCTACGCGCCCAGTGCGCGTCATTTCGAGAATTCCATATGGACGCACCCCTTCAATCAAGCTGTCGATTACGTCTTCGGATCCAGTGGCCTCTATGACCAGCGACTCGGTTGCGACTTCAAGAACCCTGGCGCGGAATGCCTCTACGACCCGCATTACCTCTGGCCGAACGTCCTGTGAAGCGGCCACCTTTACGATGACTAACTCGCGATGGAGCGATGGAACGGAAGAAATGTCATGCACATGAAGCACCTCGGGCAGCTTGTACAAGTTTGCTTCTACCAGCGGAGCTCCCTGAGCATCGATTGCGACTACTACTGTCATTCGCGAAATCTCCGGCAGATGCGTGTGCCCAACTGTCAGCGACTCGATGTTGTACCCTCGCCGCCGGAACAGTGATGAAACACGGTTCAGAACGCCGGGATGATCGGCAACGTAGACGATAAATGTGCGTACCATACTCATGCCTCCGATGCCGCTGTCTCTACCAGTGGACTCGGACGGCGAATCATCTGGTGCAGAGCTGCTCCGCTTGGCACCATAGGGAATACCGAGTCCTCCTGTTCCACCATGAAATTGATCAACGCAGTGCCGCGGCGTTGTCGCGCTTCGCGAATCGCCGGCGCGACTTGATTTCGACTGCGCGCCGTGATTCCAAGAAGTCCGAAGGCCTCAGCGAGTTTGGCGAAATCTGGGCTCAGCAGTGGCGTTGCGGAATAGCGACGGTCGTAGAAGAACTCCTGCCACTGCCGCACCATTCCCAGATATCCGTTGTTGATCACAGCGATGTTCAGATCGAGTTCTTCCTGCGCTGCCGTGGCGAGTTCCGCCATCGTCATTTGGAATCCGCCGTCGCCGGCGATCACCCAGATCTCCGCCTCGGGCCGTGCAAACTTCGCTCCTATGGCCGCAGGCAATGCGAACCCCATGGTGCCGAGGCCGCCGGAAGTGATCAATGAACGGGGCTGCTCGTGCTTGTAGTATTGCGCCTCCCACATCTGGTGTTGGCCGACATCAGTGACAACGATGGAGTTGCCGTTGGTCTCGCGCCACAGATCATGGATCACATGTGCGGCATAAAGGTGACCGCTGTCGGGCAGCTTCTGAATGTCGCGGACAGCGGAATCGCCCTTGAGTTCGTCGATGTAATGCAGCCATCGCTGCCGGTCTTCGCGTGCTAAATCGGGAATCAACCGGGTCAGAACCTGGCGCACGTCGCCGAGCAGAGCGATATCAACGCGCACGTTCTTGTTGATCTCCGCCGGATCGATCTCAACGTGGATCTTCTTGGCGTGCGGCGCATAGGTCTTGAGTGTGCCGGTTACGCGATCGTCAAAGCGCATGCCGAAGGCGAGGAGCAAATCGGCTTCCTGGATGGCGTGATTCACCCATGCTTCGCCGTGCATCCCCATCATTCCCAGATTGAGAGGATGTGAAGCAGGGAAGCCTCCGATACCAAGCAACGTCATCGCAATTGGAATCGAAGCGCGCTCAGCGAACTCGCGGAGTTCGTCCATCGCGTTTGAAAGCAGGACTCCGTGACCGGCCAGGATCACTGGCCGCTCGGATGCGTTGATCATGTCAATCGCCGTGGCATATTGGTCAGCGTCGAAATTCTGTTTGCCTTCTGTTAGAGCCATTGGAATGTAGGCGGAACGATCGAACTCGCATGAGGACTGCTGTGCGTCCTTCGTGATGTCCACAAGAACCGGACCGGGACGACCACTACGCGCAAGCTGGAACGCCGCGCGCAGCGTAGGAGCGACATCTTCGGCACGCTTCACCAGATAGTTGTGCTTCGTGATCGGCAACGTGATGCCGGTAATGTCTGTTTCCTGAAACGCATCGGTGCCGAGGAACTTGCTTCCTACTTGGCCAGTGATGCAGACGATAGGCGAGGAGTCCATCATGGCAGTGGCGATTCCGGTCACCATGTTGGTAGCTCCTGGACCGGACGTCGCCATGGCAACACCAACTCCACCCCCCGCCCGCGCATACCCATCTGCCATGTGAGTCGCGCCTTGCTCGTGGCGGACGAGAACGTGGTGAATCTCCGGATAGCCACAGAGCGCGTCATAGGCAGGGAGGATCGCGCCGCCCGGATAGCCAAACACGTGCTTCACCCCTTCACCGATCAAACACTCCCACAGGATTTGCGCACCAGTTCTCATCGTTCCTTCACTTCCTGCGCCTAAATCGTCACGGCTCCCCGCGAAGCCGACGACACCTGGTTGGCATACTTCGCCATTACCCCAGTTCCATATCGGGGCTGGGGCGGCTTCCAGGATGCCAGCCGCTGTTTCAATTCGGAATCGGAAACTTCCACCCGCAACTCTCGTTTCTTAAGGTCGAAGACAATCAGATCGCCTTCACGCACTGCGGCGATCGGTCCGCCGCTCATGGCTTCGGGAGCAACATGACCAGCCATAAATCCGTGAGTTGCTCCTGAAAATCGTCCGTCAGTGAGTAGCGCGACCGAATCACCTAGTCCCGCTCCGACAAGAGCGGCGGTAACGGCGAGCATTTCGCGCATGCCTGGACCACCTCTCGGACCTTCATAGCGAATAACCACGACATCGCCTGCTTTGATACGGCCCTCTTGCACCGCAGCAAATGCCTGCTCCTCGCTGTCGAAGATGCGTGCCGGTCCTGAGTGATGTTGAAAGTCGTGCCCAGCGACTTTCAGCACACAGCCCTCGGGCGAGAGATTGCCTTTGAGAATCACAAATCCGCCACTTGGCTTGAGGGGATTGTTTGCCGGACGAACCACTTCCTGATCTGGTGTTTCGACCGCGGCCTTCGCCTCTTCTCCTATGGACTTGCCGGTAACGGTAAGCGCATCGGAATGCAGGAGACCCACGGCGAGCAGCCGCTGAGCGATCAACGGAGTGCCTCCTGCTTCGAACAGATCAGTAGCAACGAACCTGCCACCAGGCTTGAGGTCTGCAATAAGGGGAACGCGTGAGCTAATGCCCTCGAAGTCATCGATGACAAATGGGACGCCAGCGGTGTGTGCGATTGCGAGCAGGTGTAAGACTGCATTTGTCGACCCGCCGGTAGCTGCAACACTGGCCACAGCATTCTCAAACGCAGGTCGTGTAAGAATTTGCTTCGGCAGACGCTGTGCGCCGACAAGTTCCATTACGAGACGGCCCGTAGCCTGACCTTGCTTCATCTTTGAAGGGTGGGTTGCCGGAACACCTCCGCTGCCCATCGCGGCGATTCCTAAAAACTCACAAACCATGGCCATGGTGTTTGCTGTGAATTGACCGCCGCAGGCCCCGGCGCCGGGACAAGCCTTGTCTTCGATCTCCTTTAGTTCCGAATCTGCCAGCTTGCCGCGGCTATGCGCTCCGACCGCCTCGAAGACGTCCTGAATCGTGACGTTTTTGCCGCGAAAAGATCCGGGAGCGATGGAGCCGCCGTACAGAACGACGGAGGGCAAATTCAGTCTTGCAACAGCCATTACCGCGCCGGGAATGGTCTTGTCGCAGCCGACCATAACTACTAGGCCGTCGAAATGATTTCCGCGAGCAACCAGCTCAATAGAGTCGGCGATAACCTCTCTGCTGACCAGAGAGGTACGCATACCCTCGGCGCCCATCGTGATGCCATCTGAGATGGAGACGGTATTGAACTCCATGGGAGTTCCGCCGGCCTCGCGCACCCCACGCTTTACCGCGGCCGCTAACTCGCGCAGGTGGAAGTTGCACGGACCAATTTCCGTCCACGTGTTGGCAATGCCGATAATCGGACGGCACAGGTCTTCGTCCGTAAATCCCACAGCCTTGAGCATGGCGCGAGCCGGAGCCCGGCTTGGCCCTTCGGTAATCGCCGCGCTGTTTCTCTTGCGCTCGCTCATTACAAAACCTTGAAGTCTTCTAAAACACTTGAGGCCATCATCCGCTGGATGATGGCCTCGAACCTTGTTGCTTTTCAGGCCATCATCCCATTGCTTCCCGCAAAAGGACAGGTGTAAGCAGGGAAATTCGAACGACGGCAAGCACAGACAAAGCCTGAGCTCCGCTGAACCCTACCGTCTGTGATGCGCTTAGTATCATGAAACCGTCTGCCTGCTTTGATGGAAAGGAACTATAAATGCCGCTTATGAAGAAGTCAACAATATAAGCCGAGACGACCCTTTCAAGCTGTCCATTGGCTTTCCTGATGCGCGCTATCCGAAGTTTCGATTGGAACCCGAAGGCGGCCACCTATACACCTGAATAGTAATCTCGGGCGCAGTGTCACCTGTGAAATTTCTGATAAGGCGGCGAATGTGCAGCAAGGCTTGTACGATCCCCGGTTTGAGCACGACTCCTGCGGGGTAGGTTTCATTACGCGAATCCCCGCCACGCCCTCTTTTGACGTGCTCCAGATGGGACTCGAAGCTCTCTCGCGTCTCGCGCATCGGGGCGCAATCGCCGCCGACGGACGCAGTGGAGACGGAGCTGGTATTACCGCGAGCCTGCCGCACGAGCTACTTCGAGCGTTCTTGCGCGAGCGGCGGCTGCAGATCAGCGATGACCATCCTCTTGCTGCGGGAATGATCTTTGGCAGCGTGGAAGAACTTGCGGTCAGCGAAGAGACCCTCCGTTCCGCTTTGAAACAGGAGCAATTGCAATTGCTCTGCTGGCGGGATGTACCAGTCAATGAAGAAGCGCTCGGAGATACCGCGCTGGCTTCTATGCCAGTGATCCGGCAGGCCATCATCGCCCCCCAGTTCGCCATGCAAGTCGACGAGTTGGAGCGGCGGCTGTATCGGGCGCGCAAGACCTTCGAACGCGCAAACCTGAATACCTACATAGCTTCGCTATCTGCAAAGACGATTGTTTATAAGGCTCTTTGTACAGGAGCGCACCTGCGCGAGTTTTATCTCGACCTGCAGGATCCAAACTTCGAGAGCGCTTTTGTCGTTTTCCATCAGCGTTACGCCACGAACACGCATCCGTCCTGGTGGCTGGCGCAGCCGTTTCGCTTGCTTGCTCATAACGGCGAGATCAACACCATCGGCGCCAACCGCACGTGGATGAAGGCGCGCGAGCATCAACTGCCGCCGCACTGCTTGCCGATGTTGCGTGAGGGCGCCTCGGATTCCTGCCATTTGGATGAAACAGCCGAGATGCTAATGCGACGCGGGCGCGATCTCTTACACAGCATCGCGATGCTTGTCGTTCCGGCGTGGCAATCTCATCCTGCGTTTCAGGATCTCGCCGGATTCTATCGGGAGCATGCCTCCCTGATGGAGCCTTGGGACGGTCCAGCGGCTCTGGCATTTACCGATGGACGCTACATTGGAGCCGCACTCGACCGTAACGGTCTTCGCCCCATGCGCTACAGCATCACAACGGATGGCCTGGTGGTTGCTGGATCAGAGGTCGGCCTGTTCGACCTGGACGATCACGGTGTTCGCGTGAAGGGGCGTCTCGGTCCAGGGCAAATGCTGGCCGTCGATCTGGAACAGCATTTGGTTCTCGATGCGGACAGGGTCAAGCAGCATCTTCTGAAACAAAGCCTACAACGGAACTCACGCCTGCTGAGCGTGCCGATGGTGCCGGCGCCGATTGAACCGATTCCGAATGAGCGTTTGCAGGCTCTATTCGGCTATACCCGCGAGGATCTTAAGCTGGTCATCAGTCCCATGGCGCGCGACGGCAAAGAAGCCGTTTGGTCGATGGGAGACGACACGCCGGTCTCTGCGCTTGCCCGGGTGCCCAGATCTCCGTATAGCTACTTTCGACAGCGATTCGCACAAGTTACTAACCCGCCGATCGATCCATTGCGGGAAGACCTAATGATGTCTCTCCGAACCGTGTTGGGGCGGAGGTCATCGTGGTGCGGCGATGGCGAGGCAGGTTCGACCCTGCTAAGTTTGGCTTCGCCTCTACTTAGCGAATCTGAGCTTCAAGGCATCCGTGTCCAATCTGTGGTTAAGACTGCCGACCTGCAGTGCACATTTGCGGTAGGCGGCAGTCTGGAGCGATCTCTCGAAGAGCTTTGCGATGCCGCGGAACAGGCCGCGGCGAACGGCATTGAATTGCTAATTCTGTCTGACCGGAATGCGAGCTCGACTGATCTCCCGATTCCAATGGCGCTTGCTGTTGGTGCCGTGCACCACCGCCTGCTACGGGCTAGTCTCTGCATGGACTGCGACTTGGTCGCTGAAAGCGGTGACACTTGGGACGTTCACCACCTGGCCGTGCTCATCGGCTATGGTGCGGGAGCGGTGTGTCCATGGCTAGTGCTTCGTAGCTGCGAGTCTCCCCAGAAACTGATTGAGGCTTTCGCAAACGGCTTGAAGAAGGTGATGTCCAAATTGGGCATCTCCGATGTGGCCAGCTATCGCGGTGGCCAGTTCTTTCAAACCATCGGCTTCGACGATCAGATTCTGTACAAATGCTTCTCAGGCACTCCGAATCTGCTTGGGAAGATTGGTTTCGAGAGTATTCAGCAAGAGCTAGTCCGTCGGGTTCAGGTGGGCAGTTCGCGAGAGACGGAACTCAACGTCCTGCAGGATTACGGCTACGTCCGCTATCGCAAAGCGGATAATGCCGACCAGCATGGATGGGAGCCACCGGTTGTGCGAGCTATGCAGGCTGCTGTCGGGGTAGCCCGCAGCAAATCTGAGATTGCGCCGAGAGAAACCGCATGGACTGATTTTTCGAATCAGACCGATTCTCTGAAACCACACAATTTGCGCGATCTACTCGAGTTCGCTTCTGGGACGGCTCCGCTCGCCGTGGCGGACGTCGAACCAGTAGATCAAATTACGCGCCGCTTCGTCAGCAGCGCGATGTCGCTTGGTTCGATCAGCCCGGAGGCCCACCGCACGCTTTCGCAAGCGATGAACCTGCTCGGAGGCAAGTCGAATACCGGCGAAGGCGGCGAAGATCCCGAAATCTATCGCACTCAGCCCGATGCGAACAATAAGGTTAAGCAAGTGGCCTCCGGCCGCTTTGGAGTGACTACCGAGTACCTTGTGCAGGCTGAAGAGTTAGAGATCAAGATCGCCCAGGGGTCTAAGCCTGGAGAAGGCGGACAGCTTCCCGCGGCCAAAGTGACCGAACTCATCGCCCGACTGCGCCACGCGCAGCTCGGGATGTCCTTGATCAGCCCTCCCCCTCATCACGACATCTACAGCATTGAAGATCTGGCCCAGCTCATTCACGACCTGAAGCAGGTGAATCCTGCGGCTCGCGTGGGCGTGAAGTTGGTATCTGAGGCCGGCATAGGAACCGTGGCCTCCGGGGTTGCGAAGGCCTATGCCGATTACATCGTAGTGTCAGGACATGCGGGCGGAACTGGCGCATCCCCACTGAGCAGCATCAAGCATGCAGGCGCGCCCTGGGAGCTCGGACTGGCTGAAACGCAGCAGACGCTGATGCGCAACGGTCTCCGCAGCCGCGTTCGCTTGCGGGTTGATGGTGGATTGCGCACCGCCAGGGATGTTATGGTCGCCGCTCTGTTGGGAGCGGAGGAGTTCGCTTTTGGAACGGCTGCCTTGGTAGCGCTCGGCTGCGACATGGCGCGGCAATGTCATCTGGATACTTGTCCAACGGGTATTGCTACTCAGCGTCTTGAATTGCGCGCCAAATTCCGAGGCAAACCTGAGCACGTTGTCACGTATTTCTTGCGGCTTGCTGAGGACGTGCGGAAGTTGCTGGCGCAACTCGGTCTGCATTCTATCTCCGAGGCGGTTGGCCGATGTGACCTGCTGCACGAGATTTCTACTCACGGAGCGCTCGATCTCTCGCAGTTGCTCTTTCAGAGCGAAGGCGATGCGCCTCGCTGTATGACCTCCCGAAACGACCGGCCACCCGATCACGAGCCCTTTGGGCGGGAGCTGGGCGCGGAGATTGTTGCGACTGTTCGCCGCGGTCAGAGCTTCGATCGCGAGTTCCAGATTCGGAATCAGAACCGCTCAGCAGGGACGGCAATTGCCGGCGAGCTGATGCGCCAGTGCAGCGCGCGAGGATTGAACAGCAGCGAAGTGCGTCTGCTGTTCCGAGGGGCTGCCGGCCAATCCTTCGGTGCGTTTTGTGTCGAAGGCATGGAACTCACTCTTGAAGGCGAAGCCAACGATTACGTCGGCAAGGGCCTCTCTGGTGGTGCGCTCATCCTGAAGCCTCGTGGAGCGGCGGTGACCGCTTCGAATGAGAATGTCATTCTTGGAAACGTGGCACTGTACGGCGCAACCTCTGGACGCCTTTTTGCGGCTGGACGCGCGGGAGAGCGTTTTGCAGTCCGCAACTCTGGAGCAGTCGCTGTTGTCGAAGGACTCGGAGACCACGGCTGCGAATACATGACCGGAGGCTGCGTCGTCGTTCTCGGCGACATCGGGTGTAACTTTGCCGCTGGCATGACAGGTGGAAAAGCTTATGTCTTCGATCCTGCCAACCTCACAGAAACTCGCGTGAATACAGAGTCGGTCGAACTAGGCATTCCTTCGTACCAGCAACTCCATCAATTGGAGATGCTAGTGCGCGTCCATGCCTTGCTTACCGAAAGTACCTGGGCACAGCAACTGCTTGCTACCTGGCTGGAGTGCAGCCGTATGTTCCGGTTTATTGCGCCACGGCAGGCGGCCAAGCCGGCTTGGGTGGCCACGAGCGTCCTTGCAATTCCCGAAATAGCACCACCAGCATTTCCGCAGGCATGATTCGCTCTGGTAGAGACGCAGCGTGCTGCGTCTGTTCGAGACGGCCCACTCGCGACAAATGCTCGGGGGCATCCACGCAGCGTGGAGGAGACGCAGCATGCTGCGTCTCTATTTATGCGCTGGCGCCGCAACCGGGCTGTGTCTCGAACCCCCGAAGCCGTAGTAGGCGATGTACAGGTAGCAGATTACCGGCAAAATGAACGCGTGGTGAATTCCGATTCGGTCCGCAAGGAGTCCCTGTAGTTCGGGAACGATTGCCCCACCGACAATGGCTGCGATCAGCAGCGCAGAGCCGTCGCCGGTTAAAGGTCCGAGTCCATCCACGCCAAGTGTGAATATGCTCGGGAACATAATGGAGTTGAACAGGCCGACAAGAAGAATCATCCACATGGCAAAGTGGCCGAAGGTCAGCATAGACGCGGTGACCAGCAAAGCCGCCATTATCGCGTTGAATCCAAGCAGCGCGCCTGTACCAATCTTTTGCAGGAGCGCAGAGCCGATGAAGCGGCCGACCATCGCTCCGCCCCAGTAATACTTCAGCATGTCTGCAGCATCTTTCAGGCTCAGCCCACCGATATCAGAGCGGTTGAAATAGTTCGTCAGAAAGCTGCCTATGGAAACCTCAGCGCCGACATACACAAAAATCGCAACTGCACCCAGCACCAGATGGCGATACCGCCATACCGAGTCATGGACCACACCGTGCGCTTCGGCCGACTCAATCCTGGGAAGATTGAAAAACGCGATGATGATTGCGAGTACAAATAACGCGACCGCCAGTCCGATGTACGGTCCTTTTACAGAAGCAGCCTGTGAGACACGATAAACACGCAGCGTCTCTGAATCCATGGTCCGCAGAACCTCAATTGCCACTGGTGCAGCCACTGCTCCCAGAATCAGCTTGCTGCCAAACGTCGGAGCCAGCGTTGTCCCCAAGGAATTAAATGCCTGCGTAAGATTCAGGCGGCTCGACGCTGTTCGCGGTGGACCCAGTACGGCAACGTAGGGGTTAGCCGAGGTCTGAAGAATGGTCATGCCT